>Ga0335078_10000498_pt1 | contig 60826 bp, 53 predicted proteins | sample Lox_Sample_32_FD_206711 | JGI IMG/M metagenome (GOLD analysis project Ga0335078, IMG submission 206711) | Soil microbial communities from Loxahatchee National Wildlife Refuge, Florida, United States - Lox_Sample_3.2 | ecosystem: Environmental > Terrestrial > Soil > Wetlands | place: USA... | reverse complement strand
CCGATCCCTCACCATGTCTACGAAAAGCTTGTGCATCCGCGGGTCGCCGGTCAGCTCGGGATGGAAGGCGGTGGCCAGCGCGGGCCCCTGGCGGACCGCGACGATCCTACCCGTGCCCGGGTCGGAGCCGAGTATCTCGACCTCCGGGCCGGTCTCTTCTACCCACGGCGCCCGGATGAACACCGCGCGCAGCGCCCCGCCGGGCATCCCGGTGACCGGGATGTCCGCCTCGAACGAGTCCACCTGACGGCCGAACGCGTTGCGCCGCACCGTCATGTCGATGCCGCCGAATGTCTCCTGGCCGCCGATGCCGTCCAGCAGCCGGTCGGCCAGCATGATCATGCCCGCGCACGAACCGAACACCGGCAGGCCCGCGCCGATCCGCTTGCGCACCGGCTCCATAAGCTCGAAGACCACCGCGAGCTTCCACATCGTGGTGGACTCCCCGCCCGGGATGATCAGCCCATCCACCGAGTCGAGCTCGTCGGGCCGGCGGACCCGGGCCGGCCGGGCCCCCGCCGCGGCCAGCGCCCGGAAGTGCTCGGCCACGTCGCCCTGCAGCGCGAGCACGCCGATGACCGGTCCCGTCGCGGGGCGCTGGACGGGGTCGGTCATGGCCATCCTCCTCTGTGCGGCTGGGCTCAGCCGAACGCGACGATTACCGGGATTACCGGGGAACTACAGGAAAACACCGGGGACCCGGCCTGATCTTCCCGGCCCCGCCCCTGGGGCGGCCGGGGCGCCCGCCGGGCGGCTCACCCGCCCCTGGGGCGGCCGGGGCGCCCGCCGGGCGGCTCACTCGGCGGCGGCCGTCCCTGGGTCCCCGGGCTCCTCCGGCCCGTCCCCCGGCTCCGGGGCGCCAGCGGTGCGCTCCACCGGCGGCACGCCTAGCTGCCGCTCGATCGCGGCCAGCCGGTTCTCGATGGCCCGCAGCCGGGTGATCACCTCGCGCAGCTGGGGAGATGCCCCGAAGAACCGCGCCTCGCCGGACCGCGGGCCGGGCCGGGGCTCGGCCCGGGTGAGCGTCTGGATCACCTTCGCCCGGATCTGCTCTTCACCCGCGCCCAGCGCGGTGAGCACCTGGGCGGCCACCCCCTCCCCTTCCCGGGCGAGGGCGAGCAGGATGTGCTCGGTGCCGATGTAATCATGGCCCAGGTCCAGCGCCTCGCGGAGGGACAGCTCGAGCACCTTCTTGGCCCGCGGGGTGAACGGGATGTGCCCGGCCTGCGGGTGCTCGCCACGGCCGATGATCTCCTCGACCCGGCGGCGCACCTCGGCCAGGTCCACCCCGAGCCCTTCGAGGGCCCGCGCCGCTATGCCGTGGCCCTCGGTCAGCAGGCCGAGCAGGAGGTGCTCGGTGCCGATGTAGTTGTGGTTGAGCAGCCGGGCCTCGTCCTGGGCCAGCACCACGACCCTGCGGGCCCGGTCGGTGAACCGCTCGAACATGTCCGCGCTCCCGCCATGCTGAAGGGGTGGCGGTCTGCCCGCCACCCCTTCAGTGTCCCCCGTCCCGGCGGGGACTCAGTAGCCGTAGCCGCCGCCACCGCCACTGCCACCGCTGGACGAGTGGGTCGCCGCGGGCATGGGCGCGGCCGCGCCGGTCACCGTCACCTCGTGCCACACGCCGCCGGACAGATTGAGCCCGTTGCCCTTGGCCTGCCCCGGCGCGTGGTCACCGACGTAGGTGTACAGCGGGTGCCCGTCGTAGACGGCCTGCTTGGCCCCGTTGGCGCGGGTGAGCACGGCGAGCTTGCCGGTGACGCCCGGGCCAGCGGTGGCCGGTCCCCGGGCCGGCGTCCAGTACACGGCGCACGAGCCGCTGCAATTCGACTTATTGGCCGTGTCCAGGGCGAATGAGTAGAGCGTGAAGCCCTTGGCGTTGGTCAGCACCTTCACCCCGCCGATCGTCGCCGACTTCACCATCGAACTGGACGGCCCCGAGGCGGCGGCGGGCGCGGCGCTGGCCGTGGAACCGCCCCCCGAACCACCCGAGCCGGACGCGCCCGACGTGCCGGAACTCCCGCACGCCGCGGCCACCAGGGCAACGGCGGCCAGACCGGCCGGTGCCCACCATCGGTTATTCATCACTCATCTCCGCTCGCAGCCAGAATGCATATATTCCTGACTACGTAGCGGGAGCCCGGAACGTTCAGGCTGGCCCGGGAAGGGCAGGCAGAAACCCAGACGGGAACTGGTATTCGGCTGCTAAAGGGGCCCGCCTGGCCTGCGCTCACCAGCTGACCGGCAGACGCACCAGGGTCCGCTGGCCAGTGGTGATGGCAAAGCCGCGCAGGCTGGCCGCGGCGAACCCGGTCGAGGCCGGGTACCAGGCCCGCTGTGCACCAGCGGCAATGGTCCAGCTGCCCGCCTCGGCCCGCTGGCCGCCCGCGGTGGTGACCCACAGCTGGCAGACGGTGCCGGCCGGCACGTGGCGCACCCGCACGTCCAGCGCGGTGCCCCAGTCCCGTGCCGCGTAGGCCACGGTCGCGCTGGCCAGCGTCTGCCCGCTGCGCGCCGACACGGCCAGCCAGCGGCCCGGCCCGGGCACCGGGCGGGCGTCCAGCGCGCGCGGCACCCCCACGCCGAGCGCGGTGGCCAGGACCACGGCCACCGCGGCCAGGACCAGCCCGCGCCAGCGGCGGCCCCGGCGGGCGCTGGCCGTCCCGCAGAGCAGCCCGGGCAGCAGGCGACTCGGCACCGGCTCGCCCGGCTGGTCCACCTCGGCCGCGGGCACCCGGCCGAGCATGGCCGGCAGGCCGGCCAGGCCGGCCAGCTCCGCCCGGCACTCCGCGCACCGGGCCAGGTGGCGGTCCACGGCCGCGCGGCCGGCCGGCTCGATGGCCCCCAGCAGGTAGACGCCCAGCAGGTGCCGGGTGTGCGCGCAGTCCCCGGCTGTCCCCATACCCGTTGCACGTCCGCGCCAGCCTGCGAGTTCAGCGCCCAGGGCCAGGAAGAGCCCTGTTACGCTGAACGAAAACCTGGCCGCCAGCCGTCTGGCCATCCCCGGGGCCCGGGCCGGCCGCTGACCGGGCCGGGCCGCCGGGTCAGGTCACCAGCCGCGGCCGGCGTACCGCTCGGTGTCGGGCAGCGTGTCGGTGTTGATGCCGACCATGGGCTCGCCCAGCCCGCGGGACACCTTGGCCACCACATCGGGGTCGTCGTGGAACGTGGTCGCCTTGACGATGGCCGCGGCGCGGGCCGCGGGGTCGCCGGACTTGAAGATGCCGGACCCGACGAACACGCCCTCCGCGCCGAGCTGCATCATCAGCGCCGCGTCGGCCGGGGTGGCGATGCCACCCGCGGTGAACAGCACCACCGGCAGCTTCCCGGCCCGGGCCACGTCGGCGACCAGCTCGTACGGCGCCTGCAGGTCCTTGGCCGCGGCGTACAGCTCCTCGTCGCGCAGCGTGCCCAGCTGCCGGAGGCCGGCTGAGATCTGCCGCATGTGCCGGGTGGCCTCGACCACGTTGCCGGTGCCCGCCTCCCCCTTCGACCGGATCATCGCCGCGCCCTCGGCCAGCCGGCGCAGTGCCTCGCCCAGGTTGGTAGCGCCGCACACGAACGGCACGGTGAACGACCACTTGTCCACGTGGTGCGCTTCGTCGGCCGGGGTGAGCACCTCGGACTCGTCGATGTAGTCCACCCCGATGGCCTGCAGCACCTGTGCCTCGGCGAAGTGACCGATCCGGCACTTGGCCATGACCGGGATGGACACCGCGCGGATGATCCCGTCGATCATGTCCGGGTCGCTCATCCGGGCCACGCCGCCCTGGGCGCGGATGTCGGCCGGCACCCGCTCCAGCGCCATCACCGCGACGGCGCCCGCGTCCTCGGCTATCTTCGCCTGGTCCGGCGTCACCACGTCCATGATCACGCCGCCCTTGAGCATGTCGGCCATGCCGCGCTTGACCCGCGCGGTGCCCGTCTGCGGGGCGGGGTCCGCCGGGCGGGCGGACGCGGGGCGGGACACGGGACTGGTTGACACGGTGAACCTCGCTTACTCGGTAAGGGTCTGTGGCCAGGCGGGCATGACCCGGCCCGCTCTCTATGGTAGGCGGTCGATCAGCTCGCCAAATGGGGCATATCGGACCCCTGGCTGCCCTCCCCGGTGGTCACCAGTGAATCGTCCATCTCGAAGAACTCCGGGAACGGCGCTCCCCCGGCCAGCCCGAGCAGCCGGGGCAGCCAGCGGCGGCGGGCCGCCTGGGTGGCCGCCACCGCGTCGTTGTAGAACTTGCGGGCCAGGAACACCTGGTGCGCGGCCGCCTCCAGCTCGGCGAGCAGCTCGTCGGCGCTGCCCTGGCCGTTCAGCGAGGCGCGGAACCCGGGCTGGCTGACCACCGCGCGCAGCGCCCGGGTCAGGTCGCTCTCGGCCAGCTCGCTGGGCTCCCCGGCGGCCCGGGCGTCGTGCGCGGCCCCGGCCAGCAGCAGGCTGGTGGCCGGGTCGAGCACCCCGCACGCGGCCAGCTCCAGCACCACCGAGCTGCGCCGGACGAGCGCCGCGTCCAGCGCGGCCCGCGCCGTGTCCACCCGGGCGTGCAGCCGGTCCAGGCGGCCCGCGCGCCACGACACGTACACGCCGACCAGCACCGCGGCCACCGCGATCAGGATGACGTCGATCAGCACCGGGAGATCACCGGACCACCCCGACCGGGCCGTTCGCCGCCACCGCCGCCTCGTAGACGGCGACCACTTTCCGCGCTACGGCCGGCCAGTCGTAGACGCGCACCGCATCGGCCGCGGCCGATGACAGGGTGGCCCGCCGCGCCGGGTCAGCCAGCAGCCGCGCGGCGGCCTGCGCGAGCGCGGCCGGGTTCCCGGTCTCGAACAGCTCACCGGCCGCGCCGCCGCGCAGCACCTGCCGGAACGCGTCCAGGTCGCTGGCCACGATCGGTGCCCCGGCCGCCATCGCCTCGGCCAGCACGATGCCGAAGCTCTCACCCCCGGTGTTCGGCGCGCAGAACACGTCCACCGAGTGATACACCCGGGCCTTGTCCTCCTCGGTGACCTGGCCGAGCAGGATTACCCGCGCGCGCAGCCCGGCCGGCACCTTGCCCAGCACGTCGGCCACGTCCCCGGGGCCGGCGATCAGCAGCCGCAGCCCGGGCCGCTGCCCGCCCAGCTCGGTGAACGCGCGCAGCAGCACGTCGAGCCCCTTGCGCGGTTCGTCCATCCGGCCCAGGAAGCCCAGCGCGCCGCCGCCGCCTGGCCAGCCGGGCAGCGGGCTGGCCTTCTCGTACCGCCGGACGGTGACCCCGTTCGGGATCAGCACGGCATCCCCGCCCATGTGCTCGACCAGCGTGGTGCGGGCCGCCTCGGACACCGCGATCCGCCCGGTGATCTTCTCCAGCGCGGTCTGCAGCGCCGGGTAGGCGGCGTGCATCACCCGCGACCGCGGGGTCGCGGTGTGCACGGTCGCCACGATCGGCCCGTCCGCCACCCAGCAGGCCAGCAGGGACAGGCTGGGCGCGGCGGGCTCGTGCACGTGCAGCACGTCGAACTGGCCGTCCCGCACCCAGCGGCGCACCCGGCTGGCCGACAGGAAGCCGAACGCCAGCCGGGCCACCGAGCCGTTGTAGGGCACCGGCACCGCCCGGCCGGCCGGCACCACGTAATCCGGCAGCGGGGTGTCGTCGTCGGCCGGGGAGATCACCGAGACCTCGTGGCCCAGCCCGAGCAGCGCCTCGGCCAGGTCCCGGATGTGCTGCTGGACACCTCCTGGGACGTCCCAGGTGTAGGGGCAGACGATGCCGACTCTCACGGCCCGCTGCCGTTCCCGGCCGGCGCGTCGGCCATCCCGTCCGGCCGGGGCAGCCGGTCGGGGTCGAGGTCGGCCACGAACACCCGCTGCAGCATGTGCCAGTCCTGCGGGTGCTCCCGGATGCCGGCCTCATAGACGCTGGCCAGCTGCTGGGTCATCACCGCGACCTTCTCGCGCCTGGTCCCCTGGTCCGGCACCGGGATCTCCTCGTTGATCTCCGCTCCCCAGCCAGGCCCCTCGAACCACAGCGTGACCGGAAGCAGGGCCGCTCCGGTCTGCACCGCCAGCGCCGCGGGGCCGGCCATCATCCGGGCCTGCTCGCCGAAGAATTCCACCTCGATCCCGCCGCCGGTCACATCCCGGTCCGAGACCAGGCAGACCAGCTTGCCCGCGCGCAGCCGCTGGGCCAGCACCCCGAACCGGCTGGCCCCGCCGGTGGCCGGCAGCACCTCCATGCCGAGCCCCTCGCGGAACGCCAGGAACCGCCGGAACAGCGAGTCTGGCCTGAGCCGCTCGGCCACCGTGGTGAACGAGCCCACCCCGCGGTTGATGATCCAGAACCCGGCCTGCTCGTAGTTGCCCATGTGCGGCAGCGCGACGATGACCCCCCGGCCGGCCTTGATGTTGTCCTGCAGCCGCTCCTCCCCGGTGCAGTGCATCCCGGCCATGATCCGCTCGGTCGGCAGCACCGGCAGCCGGAACGCCTCCAGCCAGTACCGCGAGTAGGACCGCATGGTCTCCCGGGACAGCGCGCGGAGCTGCTTCCCGGTGGCCTCCGGGCCGAGCACCCGGCGCAGGTTGCCCTCCAGCACCGCGACCGCCCGGCCCTGCCGCCGCCACGCGATATCCGCGCCCAGCTGGAAACCCCGGCGGGCCCACGACTCGGGCAGGCGGCAGACCAGGTTCCAGCCCAGGGCGTACCCGGCGTCGGTCAGCCGGTCCTGTACCGAGGTCACCCGCTGTCCTCTCCCGCACTGGCCGTTCCCGCACTGGCCGTTCCCGCACGGGGGCCTACCGCCTTGCGTACCACCAGAACCCGCTGCACGAACGTGACCGTGCTGGCCGCCGCCACCGCCCACAGCCCGATGGCCAGCACGAACGGTACGCCGAGCCCGGTGAGCCCGGCCGCGACCAGGGCCACCAGCAGCCGTTCCGAGCGCTCGGCCACCCCCACGTCGGCGCGCACGCCGATGCCTTCCGCGCGGGCCCGGGCATAGGACACCATGCCGCCCGCCACCAGGCAGTACAGCGCCACCCCGGCCAGCACCGGCTGGTGATCGCGGGCCAGCCAGATGGCCAGTCCGGCGAACACGGCCGAGTCGCCGATCCGGTCCAGGGTGGAGTCGAGGAACGCCCCCCATGACCCGCTGGTCCCCTTCACCCGGGCCAGCAGCCCATCCAGCATGTCGAACATGGCGAAGCCCCAGCACACCAGCGTCCCGGCGAACAGGTGGCCCAGCGGGAACAGCCACAGCGCCCCGATCATCACGCCCACCGTGCCGGCCGCCGTGATCATGTTCGGGGTGATGGGGGTGCGCGCCAGCGCCTCGCCGAGCGGGGTCAGCAGGCGGGCGAACATGGGTCTCAGCGCGTTCAGCATGGCCGTCCGATCCTAATGCGGCGGCCCGGGCGGATGACCCCTGGAGCCCCCCGATCCCCACGAATCCGTCTGGGGGCTTGTGATCGGGTGGCCGGGAGGTAAAGGCTGGTCGTGAGGCAGCCGAACAAGCAGCGCAGCAGGAGGCGGGACTCATGACAGACAGGAAAGGAACCTCAGCCGCTGGCGGGACAGCAGCGGCCGGCCAGCCCGGCAGTGTGCGGAACGTCGCGCTGGTCGGCCATTCCGGGGCGGGCAAGACAACTCTGATAGAAGCACTCCTCGTCGACACCGGGGTCATCCCCCGGCCCGGCCGGGTGGAGGACGGGAGCACGGTCAGTGACTTCGACGAGGTCGAGGTCCGCCAGCAGCGCTCGGTGAACCTGACCCTGGCCCCGGTGGTGCACGCCGGGACGAAGGTGAACCTGCTCGACACCCCTGGCTACGCGGACTTCACCGGGGACCTGCGGGCCGGCCTGCGGGCCGCGGACGCCGCGCTGTTCTGCGTGCCCGCCACCGACGGGGTGGACGGGCTGACCCAGATGCTGTGGGAGGAGTGCGCCTCGGTCGGCATGCCGCGGGCGGTGGTGATCACCAAGCTGGACCATCAGCGGGCCGACTTCGACGCCGCCCTGCAGGCCTGCCAGGACGCGTTCGGCGACGCCGTCGCCCCGCTCTACCTGCCCGTCCTCAGCGGCCCCGGCCAGGTGAACGGGCTGATCGGGCTGCTGTCCGGACGGTACTTCGACTACGCCGGCGCCGTCCGCACCGAGCGTGACCCCGACCCGGAGCACGCTGGCCGCACGGACGAGCTGCGCAGCGCGCTGATCGAGGGGATCATCCAGGAGAGCGAGGATGAGTCCCTGATGGACCGGTACCTGGAAGGCGGCGGCGAGGACATCGACCCCAAGGTGCTCATCGAGGACCTGGAGAAGGCGGTGGCCCGGGGCAGCTTCTTCCCGGTGCTGACCACCTCCAGCCCGCAGGGGGTGGGCCTGGCCGAGCTGCTCGAAGTCATGACGCAGGCGTTCCCGGCGCCCGGCGAGCACCCGCTGCCCGGCGTGACCACGCTCGACGGGAAGAACGTCACCGGGCTGACCGCCGACCCCAAGGGCCCGCTGCTGGCCGAGGTCGTCAAGACCACCTCCGATCCGTACGTGGGCCGGATCAGCCTGGTCCGGGTGTTCTCCGGCACGCTGCGGCCGGACGCCACCGTGCACGTGTCCGGGCACGGCCTGGCCGAGCGCGGCCACGCCGACCATGACATCGACGAGCGGATCGGCGCGCTGACCTCGCCGCTGGGCAAGCAGCAGCGCCCGGTGCCGCAGTGCGCCGCGGGCGACATCTGCGCGGTGGCCAAGCTGTCCAGCGCGGAGACCGGGGACACGCTGTCCGACAAGGACCGCCCGCTGCTGATGGAGCCCTGGTCGATACCGGAACCGCTGCTCCCGGTGGCCATCGCGGCCAAGTCCAAGGCCGACGAGGACAAGATGTCCACGGCCATCGGCCGCCTGGTGGCCGAGGACCCGACGCTGCGCATGGAGAACAATTCCGAGACCCGCCAGCTGGTGCTGTGGTGCATGGGCGAGGCCCACTCCGACCTGCTGCTGGACCGGCTGTCCAGCCGGTACGGGGTCGGCGTGGAAACCAAGGACCTGCGCGTGCCGCTGCGCGAGACGGTCGCCGGGAAAGCCGAGGGGCTGGGCCGGAACGTGAAGCAGACCGGCGGGCACGGAGAGTACGGGGTGTGCCGCATCGAGGTGGAGCCGGTGCCGTCCGGCACCGGCTTCGAGTTCGTGGACAAGGTGGTCGGCGGCGTGGTCCCGCGCCAGTTCATCCCGTCGGTGGAGAAGGGGGTGCGGGCCCAGCTGGAGCACGGCGTGAAGGCCGGCTACCCGATGGTGGACATCCGGGTCACCCTGTTCGACGGCAAGGCGCACTCGGTGGACTCCTCCGACATGGCCTTCCAGAAGGCAGGCAAGCTCGCCCTGCGGGACGCCGCGGACAAGGCCAAGGTGCTCTTGCTGGAGCCGGTGGACGAGCTGTCCGTGCTGGTCGCCGACGAGTACGTGGGCGCGGTCATGTCCGACCTGTCGTCACGGCGCGGCCGGGTGCTCGGCACCGAGCCGGTCGGGTCCGGGGGCCGCACGCTGGTCAAGGCGGAAGTGCCGCAGCTGGAGATCACCCGGTACGCGATCGACCTGCGCTCGATGTCGCACGGCACCGGCTCGTTCAGCCGCAAGTACCTGCGTTACGAGCCGCTGCCCAGCAACCTGGCCGACAAGGTGGCCAGCTCCGCGGAAGCCAGCTGACCGCGCTGGCCCGGGGGGCTCACCCCCCGGGCCAGACCCCGGCCAGCATGTCCCGCGTGTCCCGGAGCAGCTGCGGCAGGACGCGGGTGTGCCCGACCACGGGCATGAAGTTGGTGTCCCCGCCCCACCGGGGCACCACGTGCTGGTGCAGGTGCGCGGCGATCCCCGCGCCCGCCACCGAGCCCATGTTCATGCCGATGTTGAAGCCCTGGGCGGATGACGCGGCCCGCAGCGTGGACATCGACAGCTTGGTGTGCTCGGCCAGCTCGGCCGTTTCCGGCCCGGTCAGCTCGGTGTAGTCGGCCACGTGCCGGTAGGGGACGACCATCAGGTGCCCGGCGTTGTAGGGGTAGAGGTTCAGCACCGTGTACACCAGCTCACCGCGCGCCACGATCAGGCCGTCCCGGTCGCTCAGCGCCGGGATGCGGTCGAACGGGCAGCCCTCACCCTGGCCGGCGCCCGCTGGCTTGTTCTCCCCCTTGATGTAGGCCATCCGGTGCGGCATCCACAGCCGGGCGAAGCCGTCCGGCACCCCCGCGCCGTCCTGCCCGGATACCCCGCTGGCCGCCCGGTCAGCCATGACCGCGGCTCAGACCTGGATGCGGCGGGCGACCGCGGACACGATCTCGGCGATGGCGTCGTCGACCGGCACCCCGTTGCGCTGCGTGCCGTCCCGGAACCGGAACGAAACCGCGCCCTTGGCCACGTCCTCGTCCCCGGCCAGCAGCATGTAGGGCACCTTCTGCCGCTGCGCGTTGCGGATCTTCTTCTGCATCCGGTCGTCGCTGGCGTCCACCTCGACCCGGATGCCCTGCTCGCGCAGGCGCACGGCGACCTTCTCCAGGTAGGCCACGTGCCCGTCGGTGATGGGGATACCGGTCACCTGCACCGGGGCCAGCCACGCCGGGAAGGCGCCCGCGTAGTGCTCGAGCAGGATGCCGAAGAACCGCTCGATCGACCCGAACAGCGCCCGGTGGATCATGTACGGGCGCTGCCGCGACCCATCGGCCGCCTGGTATTCGATCCCGAACCGCCCCGGCTCCTGGAAGTCCACCTGGAGCGTGGACAGCTGCCACCGCCGCCCGATCGCGTCCTGCACGTGCACGTCGATCTTGGGCGCGTAGAACGCGCCCTCCCCCTCGGCGACCGTGTACGGCAGGCCCGACGCGTCCAGCGCGTGCTTGAGCGCGGCCTCGGCCGCGTCCCACTCACCCGGCTCGCCCACGAACTTCTCCGGGCGGGTGGACAGCTCCGCCTCGAAGTCGGTGAGCCCGAAGTCGCGCAGCAGGCCGACCACGAAGTCGAGCAGCGAGGCCAGCTCCGGGGCCAGCTGCTCCGGGGTGCAGAAGATGTGCGAGTCGTCCTGGGTGAAGCCGCGGGCGCGGGTCAGCCCGTGCACCACCCCGGACTTCTCGTACCGGTACACGGTGCCGAACTCGAACAGCCGCAGCGGCAGCTCCCGGTAGGACCGCCCGCGCGAGGTGTAGATCAGCACGTGCATCGGGCAGTTCATCGGCTTCAGGTAGTAGGTCGCGCCGTCCAGTTCCATTGGCGGGAACATGCTGTCGGCGTAGAACCCGAGGTGCCCGGACGTCTGGAACAGCTGCTCCTTGGTCAGGTGGGGGGTGTTCACATACTGATAGCCGGCCTGCTCATGGCGGCGCCGGGAGTAGTCCTCCATCACCTGCCGGATGATCGCGCCCTTGGGGTGGAACACCGGCAGCCCGCTGCCGATCTCGGTGGGGAACGAGAACAGGTCCAGCTCGGCGCCGAGCTTGCGGTGATCCCGCTTCTCCGCCTCGGCCAGCATGGCCAGGAACTCATCCTGGACCTGCCGGGACTCCCACGCGGTGCCGTAGATCCGCTGCAGCTGGGGATTGCGCTCGCTGCCCCGCCAGTACGCGCCCCCGGAGCGCATCAGCCTGAACGCCGGGATGTCGCGGGTGGTCGGCAGGTGCGGCCCGCGGCACAGGTCCTTCCAGACCACCCGCTCGCTGGCCGGGTCGACGTTGTCGTAGATGGTCAGCTGGCCGCCGCCGACCTCCACCGCCTCCTCGACGCTGACCTCGGACGGCGCCACCGGCGCGCCCGGCGCCGAGTCTGAGGTGCCGCCCTTGAGGTCGATCAGCTCCAGCTTGTACGGCTCGCCGGCGAGTTCCTCGCGGGCCTGCTCATCGCTGACCGGGCGCCGGGCGAACCGCTGGCCCTGCTTCACGATCTGGCGCATCCGCTGCTCGATGGCCTTCAGGTCACCCGGGCTGAACGGCTCGGTCACATCGAAGTCGTAGTAGAAGCCGTTTTCCACCGGCGGGCCGATGCCGAGCTTGGCGTCGGGGAACAGATCCTGCACCGCCTGGGCCATCACGTGCGCGGTGGAGTGCCGCAGGATGGCCCGGCCGTCCTCGCTGGCCGCGACGACCGGCTCGACCCGGTCCCCGTCGGCCAGCCGGGTGGCCAGGTCCCGCAGCTCGCCGTTGACCCGGGCCGCGATCGCCGCGGGCTCGCTGGCGGCCGCCGGCCCGGCGGTTCCGTTCAGCAGGTGCAGGGCCTGCCCGGCCGTGCTGCCCGCGTCGACCGCATGCTCGCGTCCGGCGAGGGTGATGTGAAGCGGCTGGGCAGGCACGGTAACTCCTCGGGTCAGCGCAGGGCGGGTGCCCCGCCATTCCGATGCTATCGAGGCGCGGTATCCGCCGCGCCTGCATACCCGCCAGGCCAGGCTCCGGGGAGCCACCGGCGCCCCGGCTCAGCGGACCGTGCGGCTCAGCGGACCGTGCGGCTCAGCGGACCGTGCGGCTCAGCGGACCGTGCGGCTCAGCGGACCGTGCGGCTCAGCGGACCGTGCGGCTCAGCGGACCGTGCGGCTCAGCGGACCGTGCGGCTCAGCGGACGGTGCGGCTCAGCGGACGGTGCGGCTCAGCGGACGGTGACCAGCGTCCCGTAGGTCAGGTAGGGCCACACCTGCTCGGCCTGGGTGTAGGGCAGCTCGACGCAGCCGAGGCTCTGCGGGAAGCCGTAGGAGCCGCGCGGGAAGTAGTGCACCGCCTCACCGGCGCTGAAGTAGGCCACCCACGCGACCGGGTCGGCGTACTTGCTCCCGTCCGGGTTGGTGCCCCGCATGATCTGGGACCGGTAGCGCAGGTACACCGGGCTGGTGCCGTCCGCGGTGGGCGCGGCCGGGATGCCGGTGTTGGCCAGCGTGTGCATGACCACGTGGCCGTCGTGCCAGACGGTCAGCGTCTCCGGGCTGGCCTTACTGGCCAGGGCGTAGGTGTAGCCGCTCGGGTTGTGCTCGCCCCTGGCCGCGGCGCGCAGCAGGTCGTGCCACAGCGGGATGGTCATCACGCCGGTCATTTCCAGCCCGTGATTGGACTGGAACGCGCGGATCGCGCCATTCATGATCAGGCTGGACTGCCCACCCCAGAACGTGGCCAGGATTGACGGGTAGCCCTTGCGCCAGCTGAAATGGCCGGCCGGCGGCTGGTAGACCGCGGCCAGCTCGGTCGCCATGCTGTCGGGCTGCGGGGCGGTGGGGTCGTGCGGCTTCCATTTCAGCGGCAGGTAGCCGAGCTGGGCCAGCAGCTGCTTGAGCCGCAGCGTGGACCAGTCGCGGGTGCGCAGCCGGTAGGTCCGCGCCCCGGCCAGCACCCCGCCGGCCGCGGACCGCGGGCCGCGCGGCCCGGCCCGGAAGCGCACCCGGATCCTCGTGTCCGGCTGGAACGGGGTGGCCGGGGTGAAGGTCAGCGCCGTCCCGGCGCTGTGCCATGACCCGGGCACGGCCGGGTGCAGCACCGGCCGCGGCGAGCTGGCCGCGAGCGGGGCGGACAGCGCGACCCGGATCGGGGCGGCGCCGTCGGTGCCGTGCACCGCGCCGCCCTGGTCCACCGACAGCACGCGCAGTGGGCGCGCCGGGGCGGCCGCCCGGTGGTGGGTGGTGCGGGTGGCCTGCCCGGCCCGGGCCGTGCCCATCGTGCCCGCGGCCACGCCGCCCACCACCAGCACCGCGACGACCACCGTGGCCAGCAGCGCGATCTTGACCTTGCGTGGCCGGCCAGTCCCGTCCGGGCCGCCAGTGCCGTCCGGGCGGCCGCCCAGGCCAGCTGCTGCCAGTGCACCCCGTACCCACGCTGGAGTCTGCAACGTCCCTCTCCCAGTTAGCCTCGGCCCGGCTCGTCCTGCCGTCATAGCGAACGGATCTTCCCGCTGCCTGGTTCCGCCCAGACGGGACCAAGGCCATTACCCGGGTACCGGACATTCTGCCGGGAAAAGCCGGCCGCTGCCGCTCAGAGCCACTCTTTACGGCGGAAGATGACATAGAGCCCCACCGACAGCGCGGCGATGAGGAACGAAGATACCCAGAATCCGGCGATCTTGCCGAAGCCGGGGTAGGGCACGTTCTCCCCGTAGAAGCCGGTCACCGCGGTCGGCACGGCGATGATCGCGGCCCAGCTGGTCACCTGTTTCGTGATCACGTTCAGCCGGTTGCCGCGCAGCGCGACGTTGGTCTCCAGGATGCTGCTGACCAGGTCGCGGAGTGACTCGGTGGACTCGGTCGCGCGCAGCACGTGGTCGTACACGTCCTGGAAGTAGGGCGCCATCTCACCACTCGCCACCTGCAGGTCACGCCGCAGCAGGGTGTTCAGCACTTCCCGCATGGGCAGCACCACCCGGCGCAGCCTGACCAGCGCCTTGCGCAGGGCGAAGGTGCGCCGCTGCACGAGCATGTCCCGGGGCTTGGCGTCGAAGAGCTCATCGGCCAGCGCCTCGATCTCGCCGTCCAGCGACTGGACGGCCTCGAAGTGGGTGTCCACCACGTAGTCGAGCAGCCCGTAGAGCAGGAAGCCCACCCCGGACCGGGCGAGGTCGGGCGAGCCGTCCCAGCGGCGGACCACCGCGTCGATGTCGAACTTCTCCGTGCGCCGGACGGTGACCAGCGCCTGCCTGGTGACGAACGCGTCGACCTCGTCCGCTTCCAGCTCGCTGGTGGCGGTGTCCAGGTGGACCGAGTACGAGGTCACGAACAGGTGGGTCTGGTACCGGTCGACCTTGGGCCGCTGGTGCTCGGCCACCGCGTCCTCGACCGCCAGCGGGTGCAGGCCGAGTTCCTCGCTGATCACGGACAGGTCGCTGGCGGTGGGCTGGCACAGGTCGAACCAGATGACGCTGGACGGGTCTGCGAGGTAGTCGGACACCTTGCTGACCGGGAAGCCCTCATCCACCACCGTGCCGTCGCGGTACAGGCGGGTTCGCTCCATGCTGGCCAAGATAGGCGCCCCGGCAGCTGGCTGCAGCGGCTGGGGCCGCCCGGCCCGCCGGCGGCTCCCGGCCGGGCCGGCGGCCGGCCCCGGCTGGCATCATCGTGGCTATGACCGTTATCAAGATCAGCGCCGTCACGGTGCCCGCCGGCCCGCTGCCCGCCGGCCCGGCCGGCCGGGGGCGCGGCCGGTGAGCGGTGCGCAGCTGCCGCCCGGCGCGGTGGTCACCCCGGCCGTGGTGGTGGACACCGATGCGCTCGATGCCAACCTGAGCGAGATGGCGGACAGCGCCGCGCGCCGCGGCCTGGTCGTCCGGCCGCACGTCAAGACCCATAAGTCAGCCGAGATCGCGCGCCGTCAGCTGGCCCTGGGCGCGGTGGGCATCACGGTGGCCACGGTGGGTGAGGCCGAGGCGTTCGCCGCGGCCGGGGTGGGCGACATCTTCATCGCCTACCCGCTGTGGGCCGACCAGGACCGGGCCGGGCGGCTGCGCGACCTGGCCACCCGGATCCGGCTGTCGGTGGGGGTGGACTCGGTGGCCGCCGTTCGCGAGCTGGCCACCGCCCTGCGCGGCGGCGCGGCCGTGCTCAGCCTGGTCCCGGCGCGCGTGCTGGTCGAGGTGGACTGCGGTCTGCGGCGCAGCGGCGTGGACCCGGCCGGCGCGGGCGTGGTCGCGGCGGCGGCCGCGGCCGAGGGCCTCCCGGTGGACGGCGTGTTCACCTTCCCCGGGCACAGCTACACGCCGGGCGGGGTCGAGTCAGCGGCCGCCGACGAGGCCGCGGCGCTGGCGGCCGCCGCCGCCAGCCTGGCCGGGGCGGGCCTGCCCTGCCCGGTGCGCAGCGGCGGCTCGACGCCCAGCGCCGCCTGGTCGGCGGGCCCGGCCGACGGCGGCCCGGTGACCGAGCTGCGCCCGGGCGTGTACTGCTTCAACGACGCGAACCAGGTGGTGCTGGGCAGCTGCCCGGTGGACCGGGTGGCGCTGTCCGTGCTCGCCACCGTGGTCAGCACGCCCGCCCCGGACCGGTTCATCCTCGACGCCGGGGCCAAGGTGCTGGGCCAGGACCGGTCGGCCTGGAGCCCCGGCCACGGCCTGCTGCCGGATTTCCCGGGCGCGGTCATCACCGGGCTGTGGGAGCACCACGCCGTGGCCGTGCCCGGCCCGGATGGGGCGCGGCCGGAGCTGGGCGACCAGGTGACGGTGATCCCCAACCACGTGTGCACCGTGGTCAACCTGGTCGACTACGTCAACGTGGCCCGCGACGGCAAGCTGGTGGACCGCTGGCCGGTGGACGCCCGCGGCCGCAACACGTGACCGGGCCGGGCGCCGCCGGCCAGCCCACCAGGCCGCCGGTCAGATCACCCAGCGGGCGCCGGCCACGATCTCCTCGTCCGACTTGCCCTCGGCCAGGTCGATCTCGGCCCGCCGGGCGGCCAGGAACCCGGCCAGCAGCTCGTCGCCCAGCGCGGACCGCAGCTCGTCGCTGGCCTCCAGCGCCTTGACCGCGTCGGCCAGCGACGTCGGCAGCCGGACCAGCTGGTCGGCCTGGGCGTGGCCGGGCGCGGCCGGATCGCCGCTGACCCCCGGCGGCAGGCTGGCCTGGCGGTCCAGGCCCGCCAGGGCGACGGCCATCACGGCGCCGACCAGCAGGTAGGGATTGGCGCTCAGGTCGAAGCACTTGAGCTCCAGGTTGGCCGTGCCCGGCTCGCCCGGGCTGGCCTCGACGAAGCGCAGCGCCGCCTCCCGGTTCTCCGGCCCCCAGATCTGGTAGGCGCCGGCCCACCGTGACGGCTGCAGCCGCAGGTAGCTGCCGGGGGTGGGGGCGCCGATCGCGCACAGCGCGGGCAGGCTGTCCAGCAGGCTGGCCATGATCGATTCGCCCCGCCCGGTCATCCCGTTCGGGCCGCTGCCGCCGGCCAGCAGGTTCTGCCCACCGCTCCAGAAGCTGGCGTGCAGGTGCCCGCCGTTGCCCACGTTGCCGGTCAGCACCGCCGGGGCGAACGTGGCCCGGAAGCCGTGCCGGGCGGACACCGCCGAGATGATCAGCCGGACCAGCAGGCTGGTGTCGGCCGCGGACACCGGGTCCTGGGCGGCCACCGAGATCTCGAACTGCCCGGGGCCGTACTCCGGGTGCAGCTGCTCCACCCGCACCCCGGCCGCCTGCAGGGCCTCCACCACGTCCCGCGCGTAGTCCGGCGCGCCCAGCAGCCGGGACAGCCCGTACCCGGTGCCGCTGACCGCGGGCTGGAAGTCGTCGGTGTCCAGCCCGGCCATCCATTCCACCTCGACCGACATCAGGGCGCTGATCCCCCGGCTCAGGCCCGCGGCCACCTGGGCCCGGGCGAACGAGCGCTGGCAGCCGGCGTAGACGGTGCCATCCTGCAGGAACCGGTCGCCCGGCGCCCACGCCCAGCCGTCCGGCTCGGGCAGCACGGCCAGGTTGTCCAGGTCCGGGACCATCCGCAGGTCGCCGTCGGGCTTGTCCAGCGGCGAGGCCGGGTTGATGCCGCCGAAGCTGTCGAACGCGTCGATCACCGGCGAGAAGCCCATCCCGGAGCGGGCCGCCCGGGCCAGCCCGGTGAGCGGCACGGCCTTCACCCGCGCCGCGCCGCTGTGGTCGATGAACGTGGTCGCGACCGCGCTGACCTCGCCGGCCAGCTGGCCCTGCAGGGCCTGGCCGCGGCGCTCGTCAGCGGCCCGCTCCTGGACGCTGCGGTGTCGGCTGAATGGCCGTGGCATCGTTGCTTTCCCTCCGCGCGGAAGATGGCGTCACGAGACTACTGGGCGGCCCGGCCAGGCTGGCCGGCCGGGCCGCAAGGGCCGCGGCGCGGCCCGGTCAGGAGGCGACCGTGCCTTCCGCCGGCAGCCGCGACGTCTCGGTTTCCGTGCTGGTCAGGCCCTCGGAGCGGGTCAGCGCCTGGCCGGCCCGCCGGGTCGCCGCGGGCCGGGCCAGCACCCAGGCGATGCCGACCACGAACCAGGCGATGGTCACCGACGGCCCCCACCAGGCCACCCCGGTCGGCAGCGGCCAGATGTTACGGAACAGCGTGTAGCCGAGCACGATGATGCCGAGCACCGGGATGATCAGCTCCCACCGGCGGACGGTGGACTGCCCGGTGAAGAACACCAGCCGGACCATGCCGATCGTGGCCAGGATGTATACCACCAGCAGGATCAGCGTGCCGATCGTGCCGCTCTCCAGGAACAGCGTGAACGGGTCGCCACCGAGCACGAACCAGGTGAACGCGATGATCACGTACACCGCCAGCACCACGGCCAGGGTGGCCACGGTGGGCGTGCGCCGCCGCTCGGAGACGTGGCTGAACCGGCCGGGCAGGATCCCGTCACGGCCCATCGCATACGCGAGCCGGGAGGCGCCGACCGTGCTGGCCAGCGCGCAGCTGAAGGCCGAGACCATGGCGCCCAGCGTGATCAGCGTGCCGAGCCACGCCGACACGTAGCTGGTGCCCAGGTCGCCGATGAGCGACGTCGAGTTGATGAACGCCGTGACGCCCTTGGCGGACGTGCCGAAGCCCATCACCTCGACGGCGGTGACCACGAAGAAGTACACGCCGCCGAAGATGGCCACGCCCAGGATGGCCCGCGGGATGTCCCGCCGCGGCTGCCTGGTCTCCTCGCCCAGGGTGGCTGCGGCCTCGAACCCGGCGAAGGACAGGAAGCCGAACACCACGCCGAGGAAGATCGTGGACAGCGGGATGCCCGAGGGCAGGCTGAGCACCGACCAGTCCACGCCGAGCCCGTGCGGGGCGCTGTGCCCAGCCAGCTTGGCGAACACGATCACGATCACGACGACGATCAGCGCCACCGTGATGGCCTCCGCGGCCAGCAGCAGCCGGGTGCCGCCGCGGGCCGGGGTGATCGCCAGCCACCAGACCACCACCATGCCGAGCGCGCCGAGCAGGAACCCCGACCAGGTCGGCGGGTTGTGCCAGACACCCAGGTGGTCGAGGAAGTTGGCGGCGAACCGGCCGCCGGCCATCGAGGTGACCACGGCGTAGAACGTGTAGGTGCCGGTCAGGGCCCAGCCCGAGATCACTCCCGCGCGCGGCCCGAGGGTGGCGCCCACGAACCCGTACACCGACCCGGAGTGGTGGAAGCGCTGGGTCAGCCGGACGAACGTGTAGGCCACCAGCAGCACGCCCACGAACGCGAGCGCGAACGCGATCGGCACCGCCCGGCCGACCGTGGTGGCCGTGCCCTGCGGGTTGATGCTGGCCGCCATCGAGGGGGCCATCAGGGCCAGCGAGATGCCGATGGCTTCCCACACGCTCAGGTTGCGGTGCAGCTTGCGCTGACCAGCCTCGCTCCCGGTCTCATTGGTGTTGGCCGTCATCTGCCCGTACCTCCTGCCGACAGCCGCCTTGCGGCCGGGCTGACTCACCCCGTGCCCCGCGAGGCGCGGCACGCGCATGAACTCGTGTGCAGATCATGCGCCCCCGCCCGCCGGGCGCACAAGATCTCATGTCTGGATATCCCGGCCCAACCTGGGCGCGCGGTCAGCCGGCCGGGTGAACCACCGTGACCGGGCAGTGCGCGTGGTGCACGCAGTACGTGCTGACCGACCCGAGCAGCACGTCGGCGAGCCCGCCGTGCCCCCGGCTGCCCACCACCAGCAGATCCGCCCCGGCGGACGCGTCGACCAGGACCTGGGCCGGGTACCCCTCGATCACCCGGGTGGACACCCGGTCCGGCGGCTGCGGGCCGAGCACGTCGCTGACCTCGGCGCTGAGCGTCTCACCGGCGATCTTGGCGAAGTCGACCTCGTTGGGCCCGGCCGGCGCCCAGCCGAAGAACGCCGGGTACTGCCAGCCGATGACGACCTCCAGCGCCGCGCCGGTCAGTTCCGCCTGCCGGGCCGCCCAGCGCAGCGCGTGCTGCGAACCGGCCGAGCCGTCCGCGCCCGCCACGATGCGCGCCGGCCCGCTGCCTGCTGTCTCGCTCATCACGATCTCCCGTCGGCCCGCCGGTGCCGACCCTACCCGGGCGGGCGGTGACCGCGGCCGGCGGGCTGCGGCCCCAGTCAGCCCGCCCGGAGCCGGCTGGCCCGGCGGGCGGCGTATGCCCCCAGGCCGACCGCCAGCGCCGCGCCGATGACCACCGCGCTGGCCAGCGCGCCACCGCCGGGGGCGCTGACCGCCCGGGACAGCAGCACGGTCATCGGCCCGACCGAGAGCACCGGGCCCCAGGCCACCCAGATCACGACGTTGATGGCTGCGGTGTTGCCCAGCGGGGTGTCGAACCCCATGAACAGCTCCGGGGTGAGCGGGGCGCGGAACACGTTGAGCAGCGCGCCGGCCACCAGCACCGGGACGGTCACCACCAGCAGGGCCAGCGGCCGCGGGTCACCGGCCGCCGCGCAGGCCACCAGCACCGGCACGCCCGCCGCGGCCAGCAGGACCACGCCCGGCACAGCCGCATGCCACCAGGCCAGCGACGCGAACCGGAACGGCAGCGGCACCGAGCGGCGCGGATCGTCCGCGTCCAGCCGGGCCCCCTCGCACAGCCACGCCGCGGCCAGGTAGCCGAGGGTGAGCGCGCAGGCCACCGGGACCAGCGACACGTGCCGGGCCCGGGCGGCCAGGATCATCAGCCCCGCCGCGGTCACCGCCAGCGTCACCGCGGCGGCCAGCCGGGCGGGGGCCCGGCCGATGGCGAGCAGGTCCCGCCACGGCAGCACCAGCCCGCGGCGCCGGGGCGGGCGGAGCCGGAAGCCGGCCCGCCGGATCCCGGTGGCGCCCTGGTACGCCGCGGCCACCCCGCGGGTGTTCATGCTCAGCGCCGCCGCTGACATCGCGCCGATGACGGCCGCCCGGGCCCGCAGCACGCTGCCGCTGACCCCGGCGGCCGCGCGGTCCGTGGCAGCCAGCGCGGCCAGCGCCGCCGCCGCGAGCAGCGCCGCGGCCAGCGGCCACCACGAGCTGGAACTGACGGCGGCCAGCCCGGCGCCGGCCGGGTGGGCCGCGGCGGCCACCACCGGCTGGGCCGACCAGCCCCACGGGCCGGACCACACCGCGACCGCGCTGAGCACGGCCGGCGGCCGGCCCACCGCCGCCCACGCGGCCAGCCCGCCGAGCAGGCCGGCGGCGGCCAGCACGGCCGGGGTGGCCGTGCGCACCCAGCGCCCGGCCCGCGGGTAGCGCTCGATCAGCCCGGCCGCGCCCGCACCGAGCGTGAACAGCAGGGCCACCGACGCGGCCGCGGCCCCGGTCAGCCGGAGCACGTCGCCGCTGCGGTGGCCGCCCAGCCCGGCGGCCACCAGGGCGGCGGCGGGCACGACGCCGACCGCCGCGCCGGCCAGCGCGGTCCCCGCCGCGGCCAGCCGGAACCGGGGCCGCAGCAGCCGCCCCCGGTCCACCGGCGTGTCCAGCAGCCAGTCCACGGTCGCCTGGGGCAGGGTGACCGGGCCGCGCCACAGCGCGTCGCGCACCAGCACCAGCAGGAGCAGCAGCGCCAGCGCGGTCAGCCCGGCGGGCGCGGCGCGCAGCACCTGCCCGGCCACGGGCGTGGCGGGCGGCGGGTGGCGCACCGCGCGGTAGGCGGCGGCGATCAGCGAGCCGCCGTACACGGCCGCGGTGAACGCGACCAGGTAGATCCAGAACGCGATGCTGGCCGCCTGCTGCCGGCCCCGGCCCTGGCGCAGGTCGCGGAGCAGCGCGATGGTCGGCCCGGTGCTGTCCGGGACCGCGATCGGGCGGCTGGTGACGGTCACGGCAGCTCCGCCAGGGCGTCCCCGGGGCGGCCCGCGGTGGTGACCGCCCCATCGCTTAGCACGATGACGTAGTCGGCCACGGCCGCGGCCAGTTCGGCGTGGTGCGTGGCCAGCAGCAGCGCGGCCCCCGCCGCCTTCTCGGCCCGGAGCAGGCCGGCCAGCCAGCGGCGCGCCGCCGGGTCCAGCCGCTGCTCGGGCTCGTCCAGCACCATCAGCCGGCGCGGCCGGACGAGCATCGCGGCCAGCTGCAGCGCCTGCTGCTGACCGCTGGACAGCGACGGCGGCAGCGCGGCGGCATGACCGTCCAGGCGGCACTCCCGCAGGGCCCGGTCGGCCAGCGGCCCCGCGCTGCGGCCTGCCCCGTGCGCAACCGCGACCAGCAGCAGGTGCTCCCGGACGGTGAGGTCCGGGTAGGCGCTGACCAGGTCGCCGACCACGGCTATCTCCGTCCGTACCACCGGGTCATCCGCGGTCATCCGCCGCCCGGCGTAGCTGACCTGGCCGGTGCTCGGCGTGTCCCGCCCGGCGGCGATGCGCAGCAGCGTGGACTTGCCGGAGCCGTTCGCGCCGAGCACGGCCACACACTGCCCGCTGGCCACCGTGAGGTCGGTGGGGAGCAGCGCGTGGCGATCAGCGTAGCTCCGGCTGACGCCGGACAGCTCGAGCAGGGCAGGCGGGTCCGCGGTCGGCACGATCTGAGTTCACCACACCGCCGGGCGCGCCGGGCCCGGCCGGCCGGGCTGCCGTCCGGGTGCCCGCTCGCTGGCGGCCGGTGTCCGGTCATTAGTGTTAGAAGCCGTCCAGGCTGGGCAGGAGGCCGCCATGGCTGTGCTGAGAGCTATCGCCCGCCCGATGCTGGGGGCCGTGTTCATCATCCAGGGTTATGACACCCTGCGTCACCCGGAGAAGGTCGTGAAGCGCGCCGAGCCGGTGGTGCTTCCGCTCAAGGAGCGGGTGCCGATCCTGCCCGACGACACCGAGGACACGGTCCGGCTCAACGGCGCCGTGCAGGTCGTCGCGGGTTCCATGCTGGCGCTCGGCGTTGTGCCGCGGCTGGCCGCGACCGTGCTCGCGGGCAGCCTGGTGCCCACCACCCTGGCCGGGCACCGCTTCTGGGAGCAGGAAGACGAGCAGACGCGCAACCAGCACCGCATTCACTTCCTGAAGAACCTGGCCGTGCTCGGCGGCCTGCTCATCGCGGCGGCCGACACCGAGGGGAACCCGTCGCTGGCCTGGCGCGGCCGGCACGCGGTGCAGGCCGCGCGGCACGACGTGTCGCTGGCCACCCGCACCGCGAAGGCCTCCGGCAAGGCAGGCGCCCGGATCGGCAAGGCCCAGGGCAAGGCCGACCTGGCGCGGGCCCGGGCGGATACCGTGCTGGCCCGGGCGGACGCCAGCCGCGCCCGCACCGGCCGCGCTGCCGCCCGGCGGGCCTACCGGGCCCGGGCCAGGGCCGGGCGCCAGCTCAGCTCGCTGCGGTCCTAGCTGCCACCCGCCCGGACCAGCCCGGCGCCGGGCGCGGCCGGTGCGGCGAGTCAGGAATTTGGCGGGTCGCCTGGTGCCGGAGCGGATCTCTATCCGGGCGCCCGGTCGCGCTCTGTTCTTCGGGCGAGGTTCTGTAGTTGCCGTTCATGCACGCCGGGCAGCCAATCCTGGCCGAACGTGGCCGCGGGGCCGACCCGCGGGTCGGCGGGGCCGCCAGCGTCACGCAGGGCGCCCACGTACGCGCGGTCCTGGTCGATCCGTGCGCGTACCTGATCAGCTCCGCCGATGGACCCGTGACCGGGGACGAGGACATCGACGCCGCCCGCCGCGCTTTCGAGCAGCCGCAGCGCGGCGAGGTAGCCCTCGATCGGGTCGGCGGTGCCGGCCACGTCGAGCATCGGAATCAGGACGTCAGACAGCATGTCGCCGGCGACGAGCACGCCGCGCTCCTCGATCAGCAGCGCCGCGTGGCCCGGCGCATGCGCCTGATGCTCGATAACCCGGACGTGCGGGCCATCCCAGGGAATCCGCGCCATCCCGGCGGGCAGACCGGTAATGCGGCCGAACGGGTCCCACGAAATCTGCTCGGCGATGTCCGGCGGTATCCACCCGGCGAGGCTGTCCTTCCAATGCGGGCCCGACAGCCGGTCCCGGATGGCAGCCGCGCAGCGGGCCGTGCCGTAACGAGGGGCCGCGCCGAGCCGGGCGTGCCAGAGCACGTGATCCCAATGAGGATGCGTCGAGAAGCCGGCCACGACGGTCTGCCCCGCACGGGACAGGTCGTTCGCCAGGCAGGCCAGCTCGGGGCCGTATATCCCGGGGTCGATGAGCAGCACGCCGGCCCGGCCGTGCACGGCAACGGCGTTGCTCCGGCAGAACTCGCTCTCGTGGACCAGCACACCCTCCGCGACCTGCCTCAGCACGGGACTTCCTCCGCTCGTGGTGTTCGCCGCCGCCGGTGGCTGGCAACCGCTTGTCGAGACAGTAGCTGGCGGTGCCGACGAAGATATGTCCTGGCTTCCTGGCCGTCAGCGCGGCGCCTTATGGTTGGCCCATGGCCTGCCGGATCAGCGAACTGGTGATCGACGCTCAGGACACCGAGCGGCTGGCGGGGTTCTGGTGCCAGGTGCTCGGGTTCGTGGTACTGGAACGCATCGGCGACGACATCGAAATCGGGCCGCCCGAGACCGGTTTTGGCGGACCGCAGCCCACCATCGTGATCAGCCGGACTTCCGAGGCGAAACGCGGCAAGCTACGGCTGCACTTCGACGTCAGTCCCACCGATCGCGACCAGGAGGCCGAGCTGGCCCGGCTGCTGGCCGCCGGGGCGAGGCGCGCCGACGTCGGCCAGAGCGGGCAGGAGACGTGGGAGGTGCTCGCTGACCCCGAGGGCAACGAGTTCTGCCTGCTGCGCAAGCGGCTCGCGCCCTGAGGGCCAGGCCGAGGGCGTGACATCGGGGTCGCGGCCGGGCCGCGGCTCAAGCCGGGTACTCGGCCGCCGATCGCCGAGCGACACCTCCCCAGACCCTCCCCAGCGTAGGCCTGGTGAGGTGGCGCGGCTCCAGACGGTACTGGGCTTGCCTGAGTGCGAGCTGCAGGCGAGCCGAGCGTTGCCCAAGCTCTTGCTGAGGACCTGACGTGGGGCCGCCGCGGCGGGCGGTCAGCACCGCGGCCGTGGGCGCTTCTCGCCAGGAACAGTCCATTTCGCTCCCCGGCTGCGCGCCCCCGCGGGCCACGCTGATCAGCCTGGCGGGGTGCAGGGTTAGCGCTGGGCGGCCCAGAAACCGGTATAGCTGCGGTGCAGCCAGTCATCGGCCCAGGCGCGGTCGGGCTGACCAGGGATGCCCGGCGTGTCCCGTAGCTGAATGAGCCGGGTTTCGGCGCCGGTAACGGCGTCAAGGACCTCGGCCAGCGGACGCTGGCCGAGGCGGACCGAACGCAGGTAGGCACGATCCGGCTCAGGGACAGGCAGCGTTATCCGACCGGTCGTCAGCAGCTCGATCCCCTGCAGCCCGAGCCGCAGGGCATGCATCGCGTACTTGGTGTCATATCCGTGCACCGCCACCAGCTGGGGGCGGTTCGTGTGCGCGCCCGCCTGCCCGGTCATGGCGGCTTTCTGCGCCCTCAGGTAACCCAGGAACCGCCCGGCGGCGAGCCGGGAGACGAACCGGTGCGCGTTAGCCGCCAGTTCGGCGCCGGCCTGGCTGCGGAAGACGACTTCCTCATCCGGCACGAACAGCACCAGCAGCACGGTCGGGTTGCCGGCCAGGGCCAGCCGCGCCCATTTGCGCGCGGAGTAGATGACGACATCCAGGTCCCCGGCCCCCGACTGGTTGACCAGGCCGCCCGGCCTGTCCCAGGCCGTGTGCCGCTCGTACTGCTCGAACGGCACGGACGGGCCCCCGCCGCCGGTGCCGCTCGGGACGCGGGCCAGCCCGGTGACGAACTGCGATGGCTCCAGGCACACCCCCATCTCGTCCCGGTCGTCCTGACCGCTGACCGCGGTGCCGTGCACGCCGGAGCCGACCTGGACCCGCAGGATCATGCCGCGCTCCGCGATGGCGCGCGCCTCTTCCGAAGCATGCGGGTGTGCGAAGCCAGCAGGCAGCGCGGTGGAGCCGGCGATCGGGCCCGGGAGACGGGTCAGCACGGTTCAGTTCTAGCCGGGCATCTCACCATCCGTCACGTCATTAACCGCGAATCAGCAGGTGAACAAAGGGTGAGGCCGGCTCGATGGAGCTTCCGGCGTGGCCTGACGCCAGGTTCTGGGCTGGTGGGCGATACTGGGATCGAACCAGTGACCTCCTCGGTGTGAACGAGGCGCTCTCCCGCTGAGCCAATCGCCCGGGCCGGCCGCGCGGCCGGCGGACACAGACTAGCGCATCCCGGCCCAGCCAACGTCACGGCGCGGTCCGGGCGGGCCGCTGGTAACGGCGTCCGCCCGGTTGTCCCGTTGAATACCGATAATGGGTTTCACGCAATAAGTGAACGAATGTCGGTATTGCGGACAGCCCCGGATGAAAGTAGCCGCATCAGGTAGTCGGGCCAGCTAGATGCCTGTATGCTTCCGCAACGGACAAAGCACGACTGGTCGCGATCTTCCGCAAACCGGAGGTGCCACGGGATGCGAAGCGAAAATTCCGCCAGGTCGCCAGTGAGACTGAGATCACAGCGTGTTGTTCCTGGTCACAGGAACAGACCTGGGCCATGATTGCGTTGCGTAACGAGAAGCGTTTGCCCAGGTCACGGCCGGTTTGGTGCGTGGTGACCGAGGTTAGTAGCGGCAGCGTTCGCGGAATCCTCCTGGAGAAGACTTTCGTGCCCGCGTGCCCTGTCACCCCGTGAGATGGCATCGCTGGATGGATGAAGCCCGGCGTTCCGGGGTGAGACAAGGCAAAGGTTTGGCGAGGCAATGAACAGCAGCAACACCGTCGCAGCCGAGCTCGGCCTCAGACTCGTGGTTCCAGAGCACGATGGCGTTCCGCTCACGGCGAGTCTTCACTACCGGAGCGAGGATCCGTATGCGATCCGGATGGCGTTTCACGTCGGGATGGACGAGCCCGTTGAGTGGATCTTCGCCCGGGATCTGCTGGCCGCCGGGATGACGGACATGGCCGGGGACGGCGACGTCCGGGTCTGGCCGGCCGACACGCCCAGCGGCCAGCGGGTGCTCAATATTTCCTTGTCCTCACCATTCGGCCAGGCCCACTTCGAGGCGCCGCTGACCGCGCTGGCCGGCTTCCTGCTGCGCACCTTTCAGGTCATCCCGGCGGGCCGGGAAGGCGAGTTCATCAACCTCGACGGCGAGCTGGACGCGCTGCTGCGCCGCGACTAGGAAGGCCCCGGCCGGGGATACACCGGCCAGGAAGGCTGCTGCTGTTCAGGGGTCTGGGTTCTGCGCGGCCCGCCCGGCGAAGATCTCCGCGGCCTTGGCCGTCACCGGGCCGGGCACGCCCGGCAGCTCGGTGCCGTCCACCGCGCGGATCGGCTGCACCCCCCGCGACGTCCCGGTCAGGAACGCCTCGTCCGCACCGGCCAGCGCGACCAGCGGCAGATCCTCCTCCACGGCGCCGGCCCACTGGATGACCAGCCCCCGCGTCACCCCGGCCAGGCAGCCGGCCGACAGCGGCGGGGTGACCAGCCGCCCCCCGCTGACCAGGAACACGTTGGTGCCGGTCCCCTCGCACAGGTTCCCGGCCAGATTGCCGAGGATGGCCTCGGTGGCGTGCCGCTTCCGGGCGTAGGCCAGCGCGACCACGTTCTCCGCGTACGAGGTCGTCTTCACCCCGGCCAGCACGCCGCGCTCGCTGCGCGGATGGGGGAACGTCACCACGTCCGCGGTGGGCGGCGTGTCCCGGGGCGGGCCGAGCACGATGACCGTGGTCAGCGCCGAGTCGCCGCGCTCGGAGCCGAGCCCGGCCTCCCCCGCGGTGACCGTGATCCGGATCCGCCCCGCGTCCGGGTGGCCGGCGTCGGCCAGCACCGCGGCCACCCCGGCCCGGATCTGGTCCGTGTCCGGCTCGGGCAGGCCCAGCCCGCTGGCCGAGGCCCGCAGCCGGGTCAGGTGCCGGGTCAGCGCGAACGGCACCCCGCTGACCACCTTGAGCGCCTCGAACACGCCGTCGCCGGTGGTCAGCCCGTGGTCGGTGACCGCTACCCGGGCTCCATCAGGCGGGACGATCGTCCCGTTCAGCCACACCGTCATAGCTCGACGCTAACGCAGGTTTCCCGAGTGGGAACCGGCCGTTATGACGAGCGAGGGCAGCAAGCGGTCGACGGCGGAAAGCTGCTCCGCGACCTCGCGGTCGACCTGCATCATCGGGACCCGCGCCCGGATGGCCGCGTGCACGGCGCGCAGTGGCTCGCTGGGCGGGGCGATCTCGGCCCGCAGGTCGATGCCCTGGGCCGCGCAGAGGATCTCCACGGCCAGGCAGGCCCGCACGTTCGCCACCACGTCGCGCAGCTTGCGCACCGCCGTCCAGCCCATGGATACGTGATCTTCCTGTTTGCCCGACGTCGGGATCGTGTCCACGCTGGCCGGGTGGGCGAGCACCTTGTTCTCGCTGACCAGCGACGCCGCGGTGTACTGGGCCAGCATGAAGCCCGAGTTGGTGCCCGCGGCCGGGGCGAGGAACGGCGGCAGGCCGCGGGAGAACGCCGGGTCCAGCATCCGGTCCACCCGGCGCTCGCTGATGCTGGCCAGCTCGGCCACGGCCATGGCCAGCATGTCCGCGGCGAACGCCAGCGGCTCGCCGTGGAAGTTGCCGGTCGTCATCACCTCCCCGTCGGGCACCACGACCGGGTTGTCCACGACCGCGCTGAGCTCGATGTCGAGCACCCGCTGGGCGTACGCCAGCACGTCACGGACCGCGCCGTGCACCTGCGGCGCGCAGCGCAGGCAGTACGCGTCCTGCACCGCGTGCCGGCTGTGCCGGTGGCTGGCCAGCAGCGGCGACCCGGCCAGCAGCGCGCGCAGGTTGGCCGCGCTGTCCAGCTGGCCCGGGTGCGGGCGGATCACCTGGACCCGCTCGTCGTACGGGCGGTCGGTACCGAGCAGCGCCTCGATGGACAGCGCGCAGGCCAGGTCGGCCGCCTTGACCAGCATCTGCGCGTCATGGATCGAGAACGCGAGCAGGGCCTGCATCGGCTCGGTCCCGTTGACCAGCGACAGGCCCTCCTTGGGGGCCAGTTCGAGCGGGGTGATGCCGTTCTCGGCCAGGACTTCCGCGCTCGGCCGGCCGCGCGGCGGGTCGCCCTGGGTGCGCAGCCGCCCCTCGCCGATCAGCGGCTGGGCCAGGTGGGCGAGCTGCGCCAGGTCCCCGGAGGCACCGACCGACCCCTTGCCCGGGATGACCGGGAGGAGTCCCAGGTTGAGCAGTTCCAGCAGGCGGCGGGGCAGGTCCTCGCGGACGCCCGAGTACCCCGCGGCCAGCGTTCTGGCCCGCAGCAGCAGCAGCGCGCGCACGGTCTGGTCGTCGAGGGGCTCGCCGGTGGCGGCCGCGTGCGAGCGGACGATGGCGCCCTGCAGCCGCGTCAGGTCCTGCTCACCGACCCGCGTGTCGGCCAGCGCGCCGAAGCCGGTGTTGACGCCGTAGACGGGCGCGTCGCCCGCGATCGCGTGGGTAACGACGGACCGGCTGGGCGCCATGGCGGCGGCCACGTCCGGGCCGAGCTCGGCGCGGGCCTCGCCGCGCGCCACGTCCACGACGTCCTGGATGGTGAGGCCGTCGCCTTTGACGATCACTGTTCGCATGGCTGACAGCCTGCCATCTGACGCGCGGTGCTGGTGATCCCGGGCCGTGGTGAGCGGCCGGGCGTCTCGCCCGAGCCGCCAGCCGGCGCCGGCCGGCCGGTTACTAGCATGGGTGCTCCGGCAGCGACACACGGATCGCTGGAGGCGCAGAGGGTGCAGGTTTCCGGTGGCTGAGCCGTCCGCAGTGGCTGGTCCGGAGGTTGCCGCGGCCGAGCGGGATGTGCTGCTGGCGACCAAGCTGAACGTGCCGGGTTCGCGACCGGGCCTGGTGCCCAGGCCGCGGCTGGCGCACCGGCTGGACGAGGGGCTGGCGCGAGGAGTGGTACTGGTCTGCGCGCCAGCTGGCTATGGCAAGACGATGCTGCTGGCGGACTGGGTACGCCGCGGCCAGCGCCGGGTGGCGTGGCTATCGCTGGATGCGGGCGACAACGACCCGTCCCGGTTCTGGCGCCACGGACTGGCCGCGCTCGATCAGGCGTGGCCGGGGATCGCCGGGCGGGTCGGCCCGCTGCTGGGCCCGCCGCCGCCGGCGGCGTTCGAGGGGCTGGTGACGGCGCTGGTCAACGAGCTGGCCGTGGAGGCTGGCGGAGACGCGGCGCTGCTGGTCCTCGACGACTACCACGTGATCAGCTCGACGGCTGTGCACGCGTCCGTGGAGTTCCTGCTGGCACACCGGCCGCCGGGGCTGGTGCTGGTGCTGGCCAGCCGCGCTGACCCTCCGCTGGCGCTTTCCCGGCTGCGGGTGCACGGGCAGCTGACTGAGCTGCGCGCGGCCGAGCTGCGGTTCACCCACGGCGAGTCGGCGGCGCTGCTGGAGCAGGTAGCGGGTACCCCCGTCCGGGCGCTGCCCGATACGGCCGTGGCCGCGCTGGCGGCGCGCACCGAGGGCTGGGCGGCCGGCCTGCAGCTGGCCGGGCTGTCGCTGCGCGGGCAGCCGGATGTGGCCGGGTTCGTGACGGCGTTCACCGGCAGCCACCGTTACGTGCTGGACTTCCTGGCTGAGGAGGTGCTCGAGCGGCAGAGCGCGGAGCTGAGGGCCTTCTTGCTGGAAACATCGATCCTGGAGCGGCTGTCGGGGGCGCTGTGCGACGCGGTCACCGGCCGGGCGGGGAGCCAGCGGGTGCTGGAAGAGGTGGAGCGGGCGGGATTGTTTCTGGTGCCACTGGATGAGGTGCGCGGCTGGTGGCGCTATCACCATCTGTTCGCCGACCTGCTGCGCGCCCGGCTGGAGCAGGAACGGCCCGGCCGGGTCCCGGATCTGCACCGTAACGCGGCGGCCTGGTATGACGATCATGGGCTGGCCGACGAGGCGATCTGGCACGCGATGGCCGCCGGGGAAATGATCTGGGCCGCCCGGCTGATCGAGCGGCACTTCGACGCGGTCTTCTACCTGCGGGGCGAAGGGGCGACGATTCAGCGGTGGATCTCGGCGCTGCCCGGTGACCTGGTCCAGTCCCGCCCCCGGCTGCTGCTGGCCCAGGCCTTCCTGGCTGCCCAGGGCGGCGGCGTGGAAACGGTGGAGCCGCTGCTCGACGCGGCTGAGCAGGCATCCGCGGCCACCGCCGGGGAGCCGTTCGAGCCCACCATCGGCCGGGCCGACAGCATCCTGGTGAACGTCCCTGCGCTGAGCGCGCTCTGCCGGGCCTATCTCGCTCAGTTCCGCGGTGACGCCGGGGCCACGGCCGCGTTCGCGTCGGCAGCCCTGGCCGAGGTGGGCGAGGGCGAACGGATGCTGGACTTCGTGATCCGGCGGTACCTGGCCACCAGTGAGTGGCTCCGTGGGCGCCTCGGGGAGGCCGAGCGCGCCTTCGTGTCCAGGATCGCCGGGTGGAGGGAGGCTGGCCGGCCCACCCTGGCGGCCTGGAATGAGTATGAACTGAGCCAGGTGCAGCGCGGTCAGGGCCGCCTGGATGCGGCCGTGCGGACCGGCGAGCAGGCGCTGGCCTTCGCCGCAGCGCCCGGCGGCGCTCCCCCGCTGGCGGCTGGCCCCGCGTACGTGAGCCTGGCCGAGGTGGCCTACCAGCGCAACGAGCTGGACCTCGCCCTTCGCCATGTCAGCGAGGGCATTGCCCTGTGCCGCCAGTTCGCCTACACCCCGCCGCTGGCCGGGGGGCTGGTGACGCTGGCGTGGATCCGGCAGGCCACCGGCGACCCCGCCGGGGCCCTGGCGGCGATCGGCGAAGCCGGCCAGGCTTCGCCAGGGCCGCCCGGCCTGTTCAACCCGGTTCCGGCGCAGCGGGCGCGGCTGCTGCTGGCCCAGGGCGAGCTGGACGCCGCCGCCCGGTGGACGCAGGAGCATGGCCTCAGCGCTGACGACGCGCCGGATTACCCGGGCGAGCAGGGGCATCTGGTGCTGGCCAGGGTGCTGCTCGGCCAGGATCAGCCTGGCCCGGCGCTCGGGCTGCTCGACCGGCTGTACGCGGCGGCGGCGGCCCAGGAACGTACGGGCAGCCTGATCGAGATCGGCGTGCTGCGGGCCCTGGCACTGGCCGCCACCGGTGATGCCGACCGCGCGGTGGACGTGCTGGCCGAGGCGCTGATACTGGCCTGCCCGCAGGGCTATATCCGGGTCTTCGCCGACGAGGGCCCGCCGATGGCCACGCTGCTGAGCGGGCTCATCGCCGCCCAGCGGACTGGGCGGGCTCGTGGGGTTCCGCTGGGCTACCTGGCCGGGTTGCAGCGCGCCTTCAGCCCGAAGGCCGCCCCGCCCCCCGGCCCGGGGCCACGATCTGCCCCGGTACCGGGGCTCATCGAGCCGCTGACCAGCCGCGAGCTGGAGGTGCTGGGGATGCTGGCCGCCGGCCGGTCGAACCGGGCGATCGCCGACCAGTTCGTGATCAGCCTGGACACGGTCAAGAAGCACGTCAGCCACATCCTGGGCAAGCTCGGCGCGGCCAGCCGCACCGAAGCCGTTGCCCGGGCGCGGGAACTGGGCCTGATCCCCTAGCGCGTGCCACCCGCGAGTTTGCTCGCTGGCCAGGATCGGCTACAGTTCTGAACGCACCCGCCCTAGCGGGGACGGCCCGCCCCGGCGGGCATGCGGACGTAGCGCAGCTGGTAGCGCATCACCTTGCCAAGGTGAGGGTCGCGGGTTCGAATCCCGTCGTCCGCTCGGAGGCGCCGGATGCCGTCCCGGCAGGGCTTTGGCCCGCCACGGTTCTCGGTTGGTTTTCCAAGCCATGGATCCCGGGGTCGGGGGTCCTGGGGTTGGCGGAGTGGCCGAGTGGCTTAGGCAAGGGCCTGCAAAGCCCTGTACACGGGTTCGATTCCCGTCTCCGCCTCGCGGGCGGTTGGCGCAGCGGGAGCGCGTCTCCCTGACACGGAGAAGGTCGCTGGTTCGATCCCAGCACCGCCCACGAAAGCAGTCGAGCCCGGGGAGTGTGGACGCACTTCCCGGGCTCGGCTGGCAAAGGTGGGCAAGCACCATGTCAGCTAGCGGCCCGGCGGCAAGCGATCGGCGCGGCGCGTGGATGCCCCCGGCAATGACCTACTACGGACCTGAACTTGCCACCGAATAGGCGCGCGGCAGACATGGCCCCGCAGGTCGAAGAAGCGTTGACACCGAAGAGGTCACTGGTTCAATCCCAAATATCGCCCACCACGTTAGTGCAGCTCAGAGGCCAGTTCCTGAGGGTGAGGCCTTCTCGATCGTTTGACAGCAATTTGTCATCAAGACACGCTGTGCTCTGCTGGCAGTGCTCTGCTGGCTCCGCTGGCAAGAATTGAACAAGACCGGCACCGAGCGGCACTGAATTGCGGTCTGCCTAACCTCACAGGGTTCGCCGTCGATCATGTAGGCGTCTGGGTCCAGCTTCTCTATTCTTGAGGTGACTGGAGATAGGCATGTGAAGGTTGAGGCTCCGCGGCGTGCCGTCACGCTGGACGAGGTGCGTGCGCACCGCGATTCGATCACACGGCTCGGCGAGCGCTTCGGCCTGTGCAACATCCGGGTCTTCGGCTCGGTGGCCCGCGGCGAGGCGACCTCCGGCAGTGACCTGAACCTGCTGGTAGACGTCGATCGCGGTCACGGCTACTTCGACATGGCCGGGTTCGCGCTGGCCGGGTTCGCGCTGGTCGTCGAGGACGAACTCGGCGTGATGACCCAGGTAGCCACGCCGGGTGGGCTGAAGCTGGGGATCCGCGACCACGTACTGCGGGAGGCCGTCGCCCTGTGAGGCGTACCGGTGAGCGACTGGCCGACATCATCGAGGCCGCGGAGAGTATCGCTGTCCCCACCGCCATGGGTCGGGCGGCGTTCGACGCGGACGAAGATACCCAGATCGTCCTGTTACATCTGGTCCAGGTGATCGAGAAGGTCGCCGCCGCTGTCCGATGGGTTTATCGCGCAGCATCCCGAGGTGCCCTGGCGCCAGATCATTGCCACGCAACCGGGTCGTGCAGGGTTTCTTCGAGGTCGATCCAGTCATTCTGTGGGACGTGGCGGTCATCGACGTGCCTCAGTTGGCCAGCCAGGTTCTTGCTATCCAATCCCGGGGCACCACCGGCTAGGTCCGGTGCGGCCGGATAATCCGGTGCATCGCCCGGTCGCGCGTGGTTACGATGCCGCCGTGCCTGAACTGAGCGCCGGCCTTCCAGGCATTCCGGACTTGCCCTGGGAGTCACTGTCTCACCGCCAGGTCCTGGCCGAGCTGACCGGGGCGGGATGGGTGCCCTGCGGGGTAGGCGACTGGGCGGTCGCGCTGCGATCCCCGGAGGTACACGTCGCCGTCCGGGTATGCCCGTTCGACCCGGCCTACTGGGCCTTCGTGGACCTGTGCCGCGAGTGCGCAGGCAACCGGTGGCTGCCGCGGATCGAGCTGGCGGCCGGCCTGGAAGGCGGCGGTTCGGTCGTCTTCCTGGAGTTCGTCGTCCCCGTTGGCCATCCCGTCGTCAAGGCCTTCGCCGAACAATGGCAGGCCCGCGACCGCGATCCGGAGTTTCAGGAGGTGAGCCGGGCCGCGCAGCGGATCCATGCGCAGTACCAGAAATCGACGCCCTGGTGGGGCCGGTGCGACCTGGACGACGCGCACATCTACAGCGCCGCTGGCCGGCCGGTGCTGCTCGACGTGTACTGCATGGCCGGGTCGGACCTGTACCAGGCGATCCTCGATGACGTCACCGCGGTGCACCGCCAGATCCCACGCGAGCGGATGCGCTACGCCCTGGACATTCCGTATATCGCCCGGGAGAACAGCCCCGCCGAAATCCTTGCCCTCAAAAAGGCGTGGGCACGCGGCGCCGAATGACCGTCTGGAGCTGGGCAACTTCGGCCCCGGTGGCCCGGCTACCGGCATACGAAAGGGGCACTGCGCACGGCGCTGCCCCTCAGGTCCACCGGGCTCAGCCCAGGCCAAAGTCTCCGAGCTTCGCGTCAGCGGCAAATGATCGCGGTCCAGCAACGGGGGGAGCTGGTCCCACAGCACCCCCCGGCCCCGCCGACCGGGTTGCGCAGCGCGAGCTCGCTGATGATCGTCCAAAGCAGCGGTGGGTCTTCGCGCTCCAGGAGTTGCTGGCGTTCGACGCGGGCGGAGATTTGCTGCTGCACAGCTTCCCGGCTGTCGCCGGGTTGCCAGGCCGTGATCAGGGTCCTCGGTCTGCAGCAATCCTCGGCCGCATGGGACAGGGTCTGGGCAGACAAGGGCAGTGCGGCAGGTAGAAGAGCATGGAAGCCTCTGTGTTGATGATGCGGATCTGGCGCTCGCCTCATCTACCAGGGGCTTCGCCCTGCCGGAAGCCAACGCGCCAGATGAGATCCGGAGGAAGCGCCTTCAGTTCCCGTTCAGGTGCGTGAAAGCCACAGCGGGCTTTGGTGAAGTACCGGATGACAGGTCAGCAATCGTGGCTGGAGGTGACGTGGTGGCAGGACGACTGACATGCAGGGCTGCGGATGGCGGCATGCCGACAGGATCCCCGGCGTGAGGGCGCGGCCGGTGCCGCGCGCTGGGCCCGCATCCGGTCCCGCGCCCGGAGCCGGTGACTTCGCGGGCGTCTACGAGCGGTATTTCCCCGGCATTCACCGCTACATCGCGGGGCGGCTTGGCCGGGACGTGGCCGACGATATCGCCGCAGACACGTTCGTCATCGCGTTACGCAAGCATGACGGTTTCGATGCCAGGCGCGGCCCGGTGGTCGCCTGGCTGTATGGGATCGCGACGAACCTCATTGCCCAGCACCGGCGTACCGAGCAGCGACGCTACCGGGCCCTTGCGCGGGTCAAGGCCAGGCCACTGACCGGGGAGCAGGAGGATCGCGTGGTGTCCTCGGTCGCCGCAGAGGATATGCAGCCGCGCCTTGCGGCCGCGCTGGCCCGCCTCTCGCCAGAAGAACGTGACGTGCTCCTGCTCGTCGCCCTGGCCGATCTCTCGCACGAGGAGATCTCCCAGGCCCTCGACATCCCCTACGGCACGGTCGGCTCACGGCTGAACCGGGCCCGCAAGAAGATCCGTGCCGCGCTCGGCCAGGAAGGCCAGACCAATGAATGAGCTGAACTTGATCCGCACACTGCTGGCCGAGGCACCGCCATCAGCCGAAGTGATCGCCGAAGGCCGACGGCGCATCGCCGGCCAGCCCGCCCCGCGGCGCAAACGCCCCTCTGTGCGATGGGGCCTCATGGGCGCAGGCCTCGCCGCAGCTGCGGGCGCAGCCGCAGTGATCACGCTGGCCGTCACCGCCGGAGCGCCCGGCACGGGCCCAGCGTCTTCCGCCCGGCCATCTGCCCAGCCGGGGCTGCGCTTCGGCCCCGCCACCACTCCCGCGGGTGTCCTGCGGAATGCCGCGCTCGCCGCGCTGCAGCTGCCCGCGGATGCGCCGCGGCCCGATCAGTTCGTGTACACACAGCTGTACCGGTATCAGCAGGTAGGCCATGCTGGCGGCGGCGTACTGCAGACCTGGACTTCGGCGGACGGCACCCAGCTCGGGGTCGAGTACGCCGGCCCGAATCTGAAGGCCGCGACCCCCGCCTGCCGTAACGGGGTCACGATCGGCAAACCCGTCGGCCAGCCAGTGAACCAGGAAGGGCCCTCGCCCTGCAGCGCAGGCGACTATGCCGCCTACCAGCCAGATCTGCCGACAAACCCCACGGCCCTGCTCGCTTACCTGCGCCATCGGTTCGGCGTTGGCCCGGCCGATCCCGGCGGCCTGCTCAGCCAGACTGAGGAAATGCTCACCACCAGTTACCTGACTCCTGCGCAGTGCGCCGCGCTATACCGCGTGCTGGCACAGGCGCCGGGACTGACCGTGGTGCCGCACGTAACCAATGTGCGAGGGCAGACCGGCGTGGGAATCCGCGCCTCCCGCGAGTCGAAAGGCTTCATCAATACGATCATCTTCGACCGGAAGACCTACGCACCCCTGGGCATGAACTGGAAAGGCGTTGAGGGGCCAGTAAAGGGCACCCGCAATGGCGAGGTCTTGCTGAAGACCGCAATCGTCGACAAGACCCCGCCGCTACCCTGACCATCCCACCCAGCGGCGCCACTGGCCACACCCTCATATCGACGGGGGTGAGGCCCAGCTATGCCATCAGGCCCGCGAGATCGCCAGATGAAAAGGCTCACTGAATTTCGGTCTGCCGCCGTCCCTTGAGATGCAAGCCCGCCTGCCTGGCGGGCCACGCCCGTTCCGATTGTCTCCGGTGAGTGAAGGCCGCCGTGATAGCGGAGGGGCCGGAAAGCCGGTCATGGCGAGGCTCGTGCAGGAATTCGCACGTGCCGATGGCTGCGGCCAGGCCGACAGGCCGGACCTGTACCAGGCGATCCTGGATGACGTCGCCGCGGTGCACCGCCAGATTCCGCGCGGGCGGATGCGCTAGGCACTGGACAATCCGTATATCGCCTGGGAGAACAGCGCCGGCGGAATCCTGGCCTTCAGGAAGGCGTGGGCACGCGGTGCCACAGGACCGCCTGGCCCGGGCCTCAGCGCGCCAGGACTGGCAAATCACTTACTGTATTCGCTTGCTGACAAGCCCGCTTCGGGAAGCATAGTGTGGTGTGGCGGGCGGATAGCCGGGATGGCCGGTGGCCGCGGTGAGGAGGCTCTGATGAGCCGGGTGTCCTGCGGCGTGGCCCGTTCCGAGGAACATGATCGGATAGCGGAGGATCGGGACGAGGCCGCCTGGCGGCGGGACCTGTCCAGTGCCGCGCGTGATGCGGAAGCCGAAGACCGGGACCGGCGGGCCGAGGGGCGGACGCGGGAGGCCGCGCAGTATGCGGGGCGCATCCGCCGCCTGCTCGCCGCGGTTGGCCGGCAGCCCGGGGCTGATCAGCGCCTCATCATCGCCTGGGTTGTGCTGGCCCGCCTGGAGGAGGCGTTGCGGGAGGCCGGTGAAGACAGGCGGGCAGCGGGCCGTGACCGGCGGGCCGCCGCGGCTGACCGGGACGAGGCGGCCGAGGACAGGCTGATCAAGGCGGCCTACCGGCACCAGGCGGCGATCGAGCGAGCCGGGCGGGATGGGAAGCTGGGCGGCGCCGGTCATGGGCGTGGCGCGGAGTTGCACAAGTCGGCCCAGGCCGCCTGTGCCCGTGCCGAAGCTGTCTGCCAGCACGCACGCGTCCTGGGGCTGGCCGTGCCCCCGGCCCAGGATCTGCTGCGGTATTCCGAGATTGCGCGGCTGCGCGCCCAGCTGGCCACCATGCCAGTAATCGAGCAGGCCAAGGGCATCATCATGACGCAGAGCAACTGCTCGCAGGATGAGGCATTTGACTTGCTGCGCCACGCATCGCAGCGGCTGAATGAGCCGGTCCGCGACCTGGCCGCCCAGATCACGTCGAGGGCCGCCCGCCAGTCCAGGCCCATCCCCGGACGGTGATGACTGCTGCACGCCGTAAGTCTCCCTCCCGGCCGCGCGCCCGCACCCTGGCGTGGCTGGCGGGTCCGGGCTTGCCCAGTCAGTGCGCGGCAATGCTCCGGAGGGCCTGGATGCATTCTCACTGACCGCTATTGACCATTCGTATTGGTCGCATCTGGCCCGGCGCGGGTGATTGATTGGCCGCCTGACAGAACGTCCTTGCTGACGCAATCAGTGCCCTGGCTCGGGCGATACGGTTAGCGGCCCTGCGCATGGCTTCGCCGATCGCCGGGTGTGCTTCTGGCGCGTCGCCCGTGGCGGGGGCCACGGGCTGCCGTAGCCCCTCGCGGCGTGACATTTCAGTTTGCCGGTCGATGTTCGATTGATCGCGTATATCCCGGTCGTGCGAGCGGCGCACGGATGCTGCCCCCCGGGCGATCTTCGCCTCCGACCTGGCTATCGCCTCCTGCGACCGCGCCAGTTTCTCTTGTGCCCGCTCGCGTAGCTGCCTGCCGGTGTCGAGGACGCTCAGCCGCTGCTCCCGGTCGTCCGCCTCGTGCTCCCGCTGGTCGGCCAGCGCCTCCCGCTGGTCGGCTTCTCGCATCCGTTCTTCGTGGAGTTCCAGTCGCTGGTCGGCGGTGGCTTCTAGCGCCCGCGCCGCAGCTTCCCGGCGGGCCAGGTCACGCTCCCGCTCGTGCTTGGGCACGGCGGGAGGCTCAGCTGGTACGGGCGGGTGCCCTCGATGCGCCCGGCCCGAGCCTGTTCCCCGCGAGCCTGCCCCGCCCGAGCCTGGGTTCGCGCCGGCCAGCTGAACCGTCCCGGCGCTTGCTCTAGCCCGGTCCTCCAGCCCGGTCCTCAAGCCCGGTCCTTCAGGCCCGGTCCTTCAGGCCGATGGCGTGTGCTGGCCTCCTGCCGGGAACGCGTCGTAGAGGTCCCGGCGGGAGGTGATGCCCAGCTTGGTGAACACCTTGCGAAGGTGCCATTCAACGGTGCGGGAGCTGATGAACAGCTCCGCGCCGATCTCGTGGTTGGTGCGCCCGTCCCGGGCCAGCCGGACGATGTGCTGCTCCTGGGGGGTGAGCTGGCTATGGGTGTCGACCTCGCGTTTGCGGACCTTCTCGCCGGTGACCAGCAGCTCCCGGCGGGCGCGCTCGGCGAAGGCGTCGGCGCCGATCCCGGCGAACAGGTTGTACGCAGCGCGTAGCTGGCGGCGCGCGTCGAGCCGCCGGTGCCCACGACGGAGCCACTCGCCGTAGAGCAGGTGGGTCCGGGCAAGCTCGGGTCGCAGCGGGGTTCGGCCGAACCGCTCGGCCGCCTCGGCGTAGCCGCGCTCCGCAGCCTCGCCCTCGCTGAGCAGCGCCCGGGAGCGTGCCTCCAGGCCCTTCGCCCAGTCGGAACCCTCAATGGTCGTCATCGCCGACAGCCGCTCCAGCGCTTCCCGGGCAAGTTCCGTGTGCCCGGTTCGCACGGCCGCCTCGATCAGCTCGGGCAGGACCAGCTGTGTGCCCAGCGGCTGGACGATCTCTTCGGTCGCCGGCCGCGCCAGGGCCAGGGCTTCTGCGTAGTGTCCGAGACCGTTGTGCAGGACCGCCGCGGCCCAGTTGGCCATCTGGACGGCGAATCCCTCCCCGCGGGCCATCGAGTCCTCGCTCGTCGCGGTGAAGAGCGGTATCGCTTCCGCGGGCCGGCCCCGGTACCCGGCGAGCAGCAGATCACAGGTCGCAGCCAGGCGAATCCCGGTCACCTCGTTGACGACGTCCTTCTCCGCGGCCAGCGACGTCGCCAGCCCGAACTCGCCACACTGGGTGGCCACCATTCCCCGTCCGTTCAGCGCGATGGACAACGGGCCGAGGGCGCCCGACGCGCGGGCGAACTCGACATGCCGGGTGCTCAGCACGACCCAGCTGCCGAAGTCCCACGCGGCCATGGCCGCCATCTGGGCGAGGATCCCCCACTGCAGCCACTCTTCACCGGGCAGCTGATCACCGAGGAATGCGCTCAGTGCGCGCCGCACGGTCGGCTCCGCTGCCGCATGTCCCCGGGTGACCATCGTCGCCAGACCGTCGAGGAGGAGGTCGCAAGGCCGCGGGGCCCCCGCCGGGGGCGGGGCCGCCAGCGCCGCCCGGGAAACTTCCGGTAGCAGCCCGCCGGGCCCGGCGAGAGGACCGGCGACGGAAGAGGCCACCCAGGCGTACAGGTAGGTCTCCCGGGCCAGCCCGGCATGGAGTGATTCGAGCTTCCTGGCCGCCCGCAACAGCAGGACGGGCGCCTCGCGCCCGGCGACGGATGCCCACTCGATCTGTCCCCGGAGTTGCTCCACGCGGGCGCGCTGGAGATCGTCAACCGAGTCGGCGTCGGCTTGGGCCAGTAGGCCCAGCGCGCTGTCGAACGCCCCGGCCTGCAGGTTCGCGAGGGCAGCGGCCAGGGCCCGGTCGGCGCGCCGTTCTGGTTCGGCGGTCAGCGCCACCGACCGCTGGAGGAGCGCCGCTGCGGCCGCCAGCCCGGCGCGGGCCTGGGTCGTGACCGCCATCTGTTCGAGCGCGGTGGCGACGTCTTCGTCCGGCTCGGCCGTCCCGGCGGCCAGGTGCCACACCCGGCGCTCAGGGTCCTCCTTGACGTCCGTCGCCGCAGCGAGCTCCAGGTGGGCGGCGCGACGGTCCGCTGGGGACCCCGCGGCGTAGGCCGCCGACCGCACCAGGGGGTGCCGGAACCGTACCTGGGAGCCGATCTTCAGCAGCTGTTCCGCATCGGCTGTGGCCACCGCGTCACGTCCCAGCCCGACCGTCTGCGCGGCCCGCCACAGCAGCGTGGCGTCCCCGGTGGGGTCGGCCGCGGCCAGCAGCATCAGCCGCCGGGTCGGCTCAGGCAGCTCCCGCACCTGACGGAGATAATGGTCCTGCAGCTGGTCCTGGAGATGACCAGACAGGCCCACCTCCGCGGGCCCGGCGAAGCCGCCGGCCAGCTCGGCCTCGCTCATCCGCCGGGCCAGCTCCAGCAGCCCCAGCGGGTTTCCCCCGGTCTCGGCGATGATCCGGTCGCGGACCTGCTCGTCCAGATGACCTGGGACCGCGGCGGCCAGCAGCGCGCGTGCGTGCTCGTCGGCGAGCCCTCCGACTCCCAGCGTCGGCAATCCGGGGAGTACCTTCTCGCCGGCGGCCTCCCGGACCGCGAACAGCAGGACAACGGGTTCAGCCAGGAGGCGCCGCCCGACGAACCCGAGCACGTCGGACGTAGCTTTATCCAGCCACTGGGCGTCATCGACCAGGCAGACCAGCGGCCGCGCGGCGGCATTCTCGGCCAGCAGGCCCAGGACGGCCAGCGCAACCAGGAACCGGTCCGGCGCCGGGCCGGCCGCCAGGCCGAACGCCACCTGCAGCGCACGCTGCTGGGGCTCAGGCAGCTCGGCCGGGCCGCTGAGCATCGGCCCGCAGAGCTGATGCAGCGCCGCGAGCGGCAGCTCCATCTCGGATTCCACGCCGGCCATCTGCACGAGGCGGCAGCCAGCCGCCTGGCGTGCGCAGTAACGCAGCAGCGCGGTCTTGCCGATCCCCGCCTCGCCCCGGATGACCAGCACCGCGCTCTCGCCGCCGCGAGCACGCCCCAGCAGGCCGTCGAGCACTTCGCGCTCGTGAGCACGCCCCCTGAAGGCCGACGTCCTGTGTTCGGCCATGCGGTAACGATAAAGCCCGTGCCAGGGCCCGTGAATACCCTGATTCGGCGCCGTCCCGGTCCAGCAGTCTCACGTCCGATCCGGGCGCCGCGTCCGCCTCCCCGGGTCAGCCCTTGGCTGGCAAGGCCGGGGCGAAGAAGGCGGTGAGCAGCTCGTTGACGCGCTCAGCCTCGTCATGGTGCACCCAGTGCGACGCACCGGCCAGCCGCTCGACGCCTTCCAGGTTGGGTACGTCCTCGTGTTCGGGTTCGGCTAGCTCCTCGCCGAGGTAGCGGTCGCCCTGCCCCCAGATGACCAGCGTGGGTGCCTCGATCGGGCGAAGCGCGGCTTCCGCCTTCTTGGGCGGGGTCCGCACCGAGGACCGGTAGTAGTTGATCATCCCCGCTGCCGCGCCCGGCTGCGACCACGCCGCCACGTAGCGATCCATGTCCTCCGGCGGGTAGGGCGGGTGGGCGTCGCGCAGGAAGTGCCGGAAGAACCGCCAGTGGTCGGCGTGCACGACGGTCTCGGGCAGATCCGGAAGATCAAAGAAGAAGAAGTACCAGGACTTGCGGAGCTGGCCTGGGTGGTGCAGTCCCTGGGAGAGCTTCCGCGGGTGGGCCGCGTTGAGGATGGCCAGCCGGCTGACGACCTCCGGGTGGGCCATCGCGGTGGCCCAGGCGACGGAGCCGCCCCAGTCGTGCCCGACGATCAGCGCGGACTCGGCGCCACGCTCGTGGATGAGGCCGCGGATGTCGTCGGTCAGCTGGTCGGTGTCGTAGGCCTTGACGCCGTCCGGCTTCGAGGACAGGTTGTAGCCACGCATGTCGGGCGCCACGACGCGGAATCCCGCCGCCGCGAGCGGTCCGATCTGCAGCCGCCAGCCGAACCAGTACTCGGGGAAGCCGTGCAGCAGGAGGATGAGCGGCCCCTCACCCGCCTCGACGTAATGCAGTCGCTGGTCGCCGACCTCGGCGTAGCCCTCGCGAAGCTCAACGTCCCGGAGTGCTGGTGCCTGCTGTTCCGCCAGCCCGCTGGCGCCGCTGGTGCGGTCCTCGGTTGTACTCATTGCCGCCTCCCTGAGAATTGCCTCGAGGACGACGCTAGGGAATTCCATCGCTGTATCGCCCCAGGGAATACCCTGGCGGCTTGCCCTGGTATGCCCGTGATCTGGCCGCTGGCAGACCCAGGGAGGCCAGGTCGAGATCATGCCCAGACGTCCGCTGCCATTGGCCGAGTACACTTCCCGGCTGACTGAAACACGACCCTGCACAGACACGACCCTGCACAGACACGAGCCTGCACACGGATTGACTGGGGAGAGCTGATGACAGCCGCGGTACGTGATGTCGCGGCGGCCGCCGGGTTGTTGATTGTCCTCGGCACGGTAGTAAGCGTGATTGGCACCGTCATAGTGCCGCGCAAGTCCGGGCGGAGGGTGACCCGGCTGGTAGCCAGCGCCGTGAGCGGGATCTTCGGGCTGATCGTCTGGCCCGTGGCCGCTTACCGCTGGCGCGACCGGATCAGGGCGGGCCAGGCCGCGGTCATCCTCCTCGGCCAGCTGGCGGTCTGGCTGGGATTGTTCTATGTCGGCTACGCGCTGCTGATCTGGCCAGCGACACGCGGCCTCGGCACCGCGTTCCGTTCAGTCGGCCCGGCGCTGTGGACGTTCGGCTCTCCTGACACGCATGGGTTCTTCGAGACCGCGGTCCTCGATACGGCCGCGATGGCTGGCCTGATCACGGTCACGCTGCAGATCGCCTACCTTCCGGCGCTGTATGCCGCCTTCAACCGGCGTGAGAACGAGGTCGCGCTGCTGAACTCCCGGGCAGGCTCGCCGTCGTGGGGTCCGGAATTGCTGGCCAGAACCCACTATGCGCTCGGCTCCGGCACCTCAGCCCTGGACACCATGCCCGAGTTCTACCACCAGTGGGAGCGCTGGGCGGCGGACATCACCGAGAGCCACGTCACCTACCTGCCCCTGGTGTGGTTCCGCTCGCCGAGCTACGAAGCCTCCTGGGTCACGTCGCTGCTGGCCGTGCTGGACTCGGCCGCCCTGTATCTCTCGCTGTGCCCGCACACGGCACCCGCGGTCCCGGCCCGGCTGTGCCTGCGCAGCGGGCTGGTGTGCTTCTCCGAAGTGGCCCGCTCCATGGGCATCAGGACGGCGCCCGAGCCCGCCCCGGGCGCCGTCAGCAGCCTCACGTACCCGGAATTCCTCGACGCCGTCGCCAGGCTCCGGGAGGTGAGCTTCCCGGTTGAGCGGGAACCGGAGGCCGCCTGGCCGCACTTCGTGGGATGGCGGGTCAACTATGAACAGGCCGCGTACGCGATCGCCGCGGCGATCGACGCGGTCCCCGCCAGCGGCCAGTGGAGCCGATGCCCCCGCTGCGCCCCCGGCCCGGCGTCCCGTTCCCCTAGCCCGGTTTGCCTGGCCCGTTTCCCCTGGCACCGTTTCCCCTGGCACCGCTTTCGCTGGCACCGCTTTCCCCGGCACCGCTTTCGCTGGCACCGGCTACGGGCTGGCGGGGTGCTGGGTCTGCTGAGCCGAAGGGAACCGGGGCGGGCGCTTCTCGGTGAGCGCGGCCGCGCCCTCCAGGACGTCGGGGCCCATGAAGCAGAGCATCTCGTAGGCGGCGGACTGGTCGAAGGCCGGCCCGGCCATCTTGAGCCAGTTGTTCAGCGACCGCTTCGTCCAGCGGATCGCCAGCTGTGAGCCGGCGGCCAGGTCGTTCGCGACGCGCAGGGCTTCCTCGAGCACCTGGTCGCGGGGGACTGCCTTGCTGACCATGCCGAGCCGCTCGGCCTCCGCACCGGTGATCATCTCCCCGGTGAGCAGGTAGTAGCGGGCTTTCGCCATGCCGCACAGCAGGGGCCACAAGATCACGGCGTGGTCGCCGGCGGCGACGCCGAGCCTGACGTGGCCGTCGCCGATCCTGGCGTCGAGGGCGCAGATGGATATGTCGGCCAGCAGCGCCACCACCGTGCCCGCGCCCACGGCGACGCCGTTGATCGCCGAGATGACCGGCTTTTCGCAGTTGATGATGTTGTAGACCAGGTCGCTCATCTCGGAGAGCATGTGGGCGACGCGGTCATGGTTGCCCGCCATCCGCCTGACCATGTCCAGGTCGCCGCCGGCCGAGAACGCCCGGCCAGCGCCGGTGATGACGGCGACCTTCGTCTGCGGGTCGGCGGAGACATCCACCCAGACGCGGGCGAGCTCGGCGTGCATCTGCTCGTCGGCGGCGTTGTACTTGTCCGGCCGGTCGAGGGTGATCAGCAGCACGCCATTGCCGCGGTGTTCGAGGCGGAGCCGCTCGTACTGGGAAAACTCCATGGACCACTCCTTGGCTACGTCAAGCCGGCCGTGGCCGGCTCAGCTCATCGTCAGGCCGCCGCTGACGCTGACGGTCTGACCGGTGACGAAGGACGCCTCATCGGAGGCGAGGAACGCGACGACATTGGCGACATCGGCCGGCTGGCCCAGCCGCCGGAACGGTATCGCCTTGATCAGGGCCTCTCGCAGCTTCGGCCCCGCGAACGAGGCGAACAGCGCGGTGTCGGTGGGGCCGGGGCAGACGCAGTTGACCCTGACCTGCTGGCGGGCCATCTCTCTGGCCAGCGACTTGGTGAACGCGATGATCCCGCCTTTGGCCGCGGAGTAGACCGCCTCGCCGGACGAGCCGACCCGGCCCGCGTCCGAGCCCAGGTTCACCACCGCTCCGCTGCCCTGCCCGGCCATGATCGGCAGCACCGCCTGGCAGGTATGCAGCACGCCGTACAGATTGACCGCGATCGCGCGGTCCCAGTCGGCCGGCTCGGACTCAACGAACGGGCTGGCCTTATCCCAGCCAGCGTTGTTGACCAGGACGTCGATGCGGCCGAACTGCTGCACGACCCGCCCGACCATCGCCTGCACGCCCCGGCGGTCGGTGACGTCGGCACGGATCGCGACGGCACCCGGCAGCGCACCGGCCGTCTGCCGGGCATTCACCTCGTCCAGGTCGGTCACCGCGACGGTCGCCCCTTCGGTGGCGAGCTTGCCGGCGATCGCCTTACCGATGCCCTGGCCAGCACCCGTCACGATCGCGATCTTGTCGTTGAGCCTTCCCATGAACCGTTCCTCCCGGGCAGCGCGCACTCGTGGACCGATCAAAGCACCGCTGCCAGCTGCTGGCAGCAGCCGGGTCTGGCGGCGCAGCGCGGACGGCCTGCACGATGCATACATGACAGCCACGAGCCAACACGGTGAAAACCCAGCCGGTCAGATCACGCCCGCTGCTGCCCGGGCCGAGTTCGACGCCACAGTGACCTACCTGGACACGGCCACGATGGGCCTGCCACCGCGGCGCAGCTGGCTGGCTCTGCAGCGGGCGCAAGCCGGGTGGCGGGCGGGCACCGCCGATGCCCCCGGCTATGACAGGCCGCTGGCCGAGGCCCGGGGCGCCTACGCGCGGCTGGTGGGCGTGCCCCCCTCCGCGGTGGCGGTCGGCAGCCAGGTGTCGGTGTTCGCCGGGCTGATCGCCGCCAACCTGCCCGGCGGCAGCGAGGTGCTCACCGCCACCGGCGACTTCACCAGCGTCCTCTTCCCGTTCCTCGCGCAGTCCCGCCGCGGGGTCGAGGTGCGGGAGGTCCCGCTGGAGCGCATCGCCGGCTCGGTGACCCCGCGCACCACGCTCGTCGCGGTCTCCGCGGTGCAATCCGCCGACGGCCGGATCACCGATCTCGACGCCCTGCACGCCGCCACCGAAGGCACCAGGACCAAGGTGCTGCTGGACATCACCCAGGCCGCCGGCTGGCTGCCGGTCGACGCAAGCCGCTTCGCCTACACCGCCTGCGGCGGCTACAAGTGGCTGCTCTCCCCCCGGGGCACGGCCTACTTCACCATCCGGCCCGAGCTGTTCGACGGCCTCGTCCCGCACATGGCCGGCTGGTACGCGGGTCAGAGCCCGTGGGCCAGCATCTACGGCAGCCCGCTTCGCCTGGCGGCCGACGCCCGGCGCTTCGACGTCTCCCCTATCTGGCATGCCTGGGTCGCCGCAGGCCCCGCCGTGGACCTGCTCACCCAGGTGGGAACGCAGCCCCTGCACCGGCACGCGCTGAGCCTGGCCAACCGGTTCCGGGCCGGGGTCGGCCTCGAACCAGGGAACTCCGCGATCGTATCCCTGGCCGTCGGCGACGGCGCTGCCACCGCCATGGCCGCCGCGCGCATCGCCGGATCGACCCGCGCTGGCCGCCTCCGCCTGTCTTTCCACATCTCCACCAGCGAGGCAGACGCCGACCGCGCGGTCGACGTCCTGCGCCCGCACATCCTCCCCGGCCGCCTGCCGCCGCGATGACCCCGCCCGGCCCGGGGCGGTGGCGGCGGCGGCGCCGGCGGCTGGCTTGTGCGGAGATCGGCTGGAAACGCGGGATGACCTTTAGGCTCAGGACGTGGCCAGGTACTTCGACGTCCATCCCGTCAGCCCGCAACGGCGGGCGATCGTGCAGGTCGCTGGCATCGTCCGCGCTGGCGGGGTGATCGCTTACCCGACGGACTCCTGCTACGCGCTCGGGTGCCAGCTCGGGAACAGGGATGGCATGGCGAAGATCAGGTCCATCCGCCATCTCGATGACCGGCACCACCTCACGCTGGTCTGCCAGGACTTCGCTCAGCTGGGCCAGTTCGTCTACGTGGCCAACTCGGTGTTCCGGGCGATCAAGGCGGCCACCCCGGGCAGCTACACCTTCATCCTCCCGGCGACCAAGGAGGTGCCGCGCAGGCTGCAGCACCCGGGGAAGAAGACCGTCGGGGTGCGGATCCCGCGCCACGTGGTGGCCCAGGCCCTGCTGGCCGAGCTCGGTGAGCCACTGGTCTCGAGCACCCTGCTGCTGCCGGACGAGGACGAGCCCATGACCCAGGGGTGGGAGATCGCTGATCTGCTCGGCCACGCGCTGGACGCGGTGATCGACTCCGGCGACTGCGGCACCGAGCCGACCACGGTCATCGACTTCGCCCAGGGCGAGCCCGCGATCCTGCGGCGCGGAGCGGGCAGCACGTCCGGGTTCGAGTGAATCGAACATGTCGAGGAACTGCTGGTGTGGACGGCCAGCGGCATCTGCGGTGCCCGGATGGCGCTGGGCGCGGCGTCACGCCTCCGGGCCGTAGACGGCGGCGATGTCTTCGGAGCCGGCCCACCGGCTGTAGGTGGGCGACTGCGGCCAGCCCTCGGGTGAGTCCTGCCACTCCTCCTGCCGCCCGTAGGGCAGCAGGTCGATCAGCGCAAAGGTGTGACTGAGCTGCTCGGTGCCACGGCCGCTGGTGTGCCAGGTGCGATACACGGTGTCGCCGTCGCGCAGGAACACGTTGACGGCGAAGCCGCCGCCCGGGGGCGCGCCGACGTCGGTGCCGAACGGGCTGTTCGCCGTCGAGTACCAGGTCATCTTGTTCCCCACGCGCCGCTTGTACGCGAGGGCCTCGCCGATCGGGCCCTGGGTGACGATGACGAACCGGGCGTCGTAGCTGTCCAGGAACTCCAGCCTGGTGAACTGCGAGGTGAACCCGGTGCAGCCCGGGCACTGCCACTGCTCGCCAGCGAACCACATGTGGTTGTAGACGATCAGCTGTGACGCGCCGCCGAACACGTCCGCCAGCCGGACCGGACCCTCCTCCCCCTCCAGGGTGTAGGCGGGCATCTTGACCATCGGCAGCCGCCGGCGCTGCGCGGCGATCGCGTCGAGTTCCCGGGTGGCCGCCTTCTCCCGGGCCCGCAGCGCGTCGAGCTGGCGCTGCCAGGTGCCGGCGTCGACGACGGGCGGCAGTGCGCTGGTGGTCATGGCTTCCTCCGAGGTGCGCCGGTAGCTTGGGTTCGCAGGTATGGACGCCGCCCGGCGGGTGAACTCATCGGGCCCAGGCCCGGGATCACGATCGGAGGCCGGCAGTGCCCGATGAGGCCACGCTTCAGGAGTTCCTCGCGGGTGGCCGGGTCGACCCGGGCGTGTTCGCGCTGCGTCCCGACTACCGCGCCATGCTGCTGGCCGTCGGCGGGCTCGTCCCGGGCCCGAGCGACCAGGCGAGCGACAGGCTGCTCCAGGCGGCGGAGGCCGCCGCGTGTGAGGCGCTGGGTGACGGACCGGTGGAGCAGCTCCCGCACGTGGCGGCGTGGCGCGAGGCATACCGGGCGTTCGGGGCCAAACCAAAACGCACCCGCAACAGCCTGGAGGCGCTGCTGCGCCGGGCGGCGTCCGGATTGCCGCGGGTGAACCGGCTCACCGACCTCTACAACGCGGTCTCGGTGCTCCACCAGATCCCGCTGGGCGGGGAGGACCTCACCCGCTACACCGGCGCGCCGCGGCTGGTTCGAGCCAGCGGCACGGAGCCGTTCGATACGGTGGCCGACGGCGTCGCGGTGATCGAGCATCCTGAGCCGGGCGAGGTGGTGTGGCGCGATGATGCGGGCGTGACCTGCAGGCGCTGGAACTGGCGCCAGGCCCGCCGCACCCAGCTAAGCGACGGCACCACCGCGGGGCTGTTCATCCTCGACGCGCTCGCCCCGGTGGCCGGCGAGGCGCTGCACGCCGCCGCCGACGATCTGACCGCCCAGCTGGCCCGGCTCGGGCCCGGCGTCCAGGCCGCCCGCCGCCTGATAACCGCCGGCCCGGCCGGCCGGTAACCCGCCGAAGCAATCAGGAGCTGTGCACCGCCAGCACGGAAATCCGGCGGCCGGCCGCCCCGTCGGTCACCAGATAGGTCGCGGTGAGCCGGCCGATCTCGCCGCCATCACCCCGCTGGCGCGAGAACGTCCCCCGGTACAGGGCTGATGTGGAGTTCACGACGGTGACGTCCGAGCCGAGGATCTCGGTCCGCGCGTATCCGGCCGCGCGCATCCCGTCAACCTGCTGCTGCAGCGTCGCGACGACCTGGTCGCCGCTGGTCAGCGCGAAATACCCGGCATCGGTGGTGATCAGCAGCGGAACGCCGTAGTAGGCCAGCAGCGAAGCGGTCTCACCCTGGCCCCGGCCGCACGCCGCGAACGCGTCGAGGTACTCACCAAACCACCGGCCCACGCCGCTGCTGTCCATGGCCACGGACCCTACCCTCAGCCGCCGGTACGGGCTTCCTCAGCCCCTGGGTCATGGGTGAATGCTTCCCCGGCTACCAGGCAATGGGCCCGGCAGCGCCGAAGTAGCCGCCGGTCGGGCCGTCCGGGCCGATCTGGGCCATCCGGACGATGACCTCGGCGCCCTGCTCGGCGGTCTGGCGGCCCGCGTGCCGGTTCAGGTCGGTCGCCGTGTAACCGGGCTCCACCGCGTTGACCCGGATGGCGGGGAAGGCCATCGCGTACTGCACCGTGAGCATGTTGACCGCGGCCTTCGAGACCGGGTAGGCGGCGCCCGCGTATGGCTGTCCCGCGGCGCTCACGCTGGCCATCCGGGAGATGGAGGCCAGGCCGCTGCTGACGTTGACCACGACCGGGCTGGCGGAGCGCTGCAGCAGGGGCAGGAACGCGTGGGTGACGCGCACCACGCCGAAGACGTTGGTCTCGAAGACCGTCCGCATCACGTCGGCGGTGACCTCGGCCGCGCCGATCACCCTGCCGCCGGGCCCGTACTGCTCGATCCCGGCGTTGTTGACCAGCACATCCAGCCCGCCGCCGGCCGCCAGGGACTTGACCGCGGCGGCGACGGATTCGTCGTCGGTCACGTCGAGGAGGACCAGCCGCGCGCCCAGCCGCTCGCTGGCCAGGCGGCCACGCCCGGCGTCCCGGCTGCCGAGATACACGGTGTGGCCCGCGGCGATGAGCTGGCGCGCCGCCGCGTAGCCGATTCCCTTGTTCGCGCCGGTGATCAGTGTTGTCGTCATCCCCCCAGACTGGGGCGCCGCGGCCCGGCCAGCCAGCCGGCCGGTCTTCCTGGGACTCGGGGTACCAGGAAGTCCCGCTGCGGGCGGTGCACACTGAGGGCATGGCCAGGTCGGAGTTCGGGCGGGCGGTGCGCCGCTGGCGTGACCGGCTGCCGCCGGAGGCGGCCGGGCTGCCCGCGGGCGGGCAGCGGCGCGCGGCCGGGCTGCGCCGCGAGGAACTGGCCATGCTGGCCGGGATCTCCGTGGACTACGTCACGCGCCTGGAACAGGGCCGGGCGGCCAACCCGTCCGCCCAGGTCGTGGACGCGCTGTCCCGGGCGCTGCGGCTGGCGCCAGCCGAGCGGGCGCATCTGTTCCGGCTGGCCGGGCTGGTGCCGCCGGGACCGGAAACGGTGCCCACGTACATCTCGCCGAGCGTGCAGCGGCTGCTGGACCGGCTGGCCGGCACCCCGGTCGCCGTCTACGACGCGTCGTGGATGCTGCTGGTGGCCAACCCGGCCTGCGCCGCGCTGCTGGGCGACCCGTCCGGGTGGCGTGGCTTCGAGCGGAACCGGCTGTGGCGGCATTTCGTCAGCCCGGGTTCCAGGGCCCGGCGCACGCCGGAGGACCGGCACGCGAGCGAGGCCGCGATGGTCGCCGACCTGCGCGCGGCCGCCGCCCGGTACCCAGCCGACCAGCAGCTACGGCGGCTGACCGGCGAGCTGCACCGCCGCAGCGAGCGGTTCGCCGAGCTGTGGGATTCGGGGACCGTCGGCCGCCACGAGCCGTCGCTCAAGACCATCGACCATCCCTACGTGGGCAGCGTGACGCTCGACTGCGACGTGCTCACGGTGGCAGGCAGCGACCTGCGCATCATGATCGACACCGCCGAGCCGGGCACCGAGGACGCCGAGCGCCTCGCCCTGCTCACCGTGCTGGGCACCCAGGAGCTGATCGGCTGACCGGTCACCGGCGCCGGCGGGCAGCCGGTCAGTCATCCGGGCGGTTCCTGGACGGCGCTGACACTACGGTGGGCGCATGCCCGCTCTACCGCCCTCGCCCGTCCCGCAGCAGGAGCCGCACCAGCACCGGCAGGTGGCCGAGTCGTTCGGCTCGCAGGCCGAGCGCTACGACCGCGCCCGGCCCCGCTACCCGGCCGCCCTGGTGGAGCGGATCGTGGCCAGCAGCCCCGGCCCCGACGTGCTGGATGTCGGCTGCGGTACCGGGATCGCCGCCCGGCAGTTCCAGGCGGCCGGCTGCCGGGTGCTCGGCGTCGACCCCGATGCGCGCATGGCTGAGCTGGCCCGCGGGCACGGGATCCAGGTCGAGGTGGCCACGTTCGAAGCGTGGCACCCGGCCGGCCGCGCGTTCGACACGGTCACCGCCGGGCAGGCGTGGCACTGGGTGGACCCGGCCGCGGGCGCGGCCCAGGCGGCAAGGGTGCTGCGGCCCGGCGGCCGGCTCGCCGCGTTCTGGAATGTGTTCCAGCCCCCGCCTGAGGTGGCCGGGGCCTTCTCTGCGGTCCACCGCCAGGTCATGCCGGAATCGGTGGCCAATTTCTGGGCCCGGCCCGGCCTGGACGCGTACGCGGGGATCCTCGCCAGGGTGGCCGACGGCATGCGGCAGACGGGCGCGTTCAGCGAGCCGGAGCAGTGGCAATTCGACTGGGAACAGGGCTACACCCGCGACGAGTGGCTGGACGCCGTGCCCACGGCCGGCCTCAGCAGCCAGCTGCCACCCGCCACGCTCCAGGCGCTGCTCACCGGCACCGGGGCGGCGATCGACGCGCTAGGTGGCAGCTTCACCATGCATTACGCAACGGTCGTGGTCACCGCCACGCGTCCGTGCGCCGCCTGACGCTCGCCGGTGCTACTGGCCGACCAGGCCGTGCTCCGCGGTCAGCGCGTCGGTGTACACGCCGGTGATCGCCCCGCTGTTCTTGATCCGGGTCAGCTGGGTGCTGTGCGCGCCGGCCACGTCCACCGTGCTGTAGGCGCCGCCGGAGTAGACGAAGCCGTGGGTGCCGCCCGCGCTGTCGGTGTAGAAGCCGGCGATGTCCCCGGCGTCATTGATGCCCCAGGTGCTCGTGCTCGTGGCGAGCGGGAAGTCGATCGGGGTGAAGGTGCCGCCGGAGAGCAGGAAGCCGTGCTGTCCCGCGGCATCGGACCACAGCCCGACGACGTCACCGGCGCCGTTGATCCCGGCGGCGGCGGTACTGGTGGCCCCCGGGAAGTCGATGGCCGTGAACGCGCCGCCGGTGGCGACGAAGCCGTGCTCGGCGCTGGCGGCGTCGACGTAGTCGCCCACGATCTGCCCGGCGTCGTTGACGCCGATGGCCTGCGTGAGGGTCGCGCCGGGGAAGTCAACGTTGCTGACCACGGCGCCGTTGCGGACGAAGCCGTGGCTCACGCCGCCCAGGTCCTCGTACGCCCCCACGATCTGCCCCGTCGCGTTGATACCGGTGGCGAGGCTGTCGGTCGCGCCCGGCACGGGCAGGATCTGGTAATCACCGCCAGCGCACGTGAACGCGGTCAGCGGCGAGCTGCTGCTGCCGGGATCGAAGACGAACGTGCCCACCGCGGTGGTGCCGTCGGTGTCCAGCACCAGGCATTCCGCCGCACCTGGATAGTCGGCGCTGGTGAACGAGTAGACCCTCGCCGCGACCAGTCCCGGGCCAGCAGCGTCGGGCACCCCGGCGCGCTCAGCCACCGGGTGCCGCAGCCCCGGCCGCAGATCGGGCAGGCCACGCAGGACGGCCCGCCGCGGTACGCGTGATGTTGGTGGTGCTGCATTCGCCATGCCGGTCCCCCTCGGCCGGGCCGGGCACTCCTCTGGCCCGGCCGCCTACGCATGCATCAGAGCACCGGGCCAGCCGCCTGATACCTTCGCGGCCGGTTCAGTCGTCGCCTGTGGTCGAGGTGGGCAGGAACGCGTCCCAGGGAGAACTCGGGCCCACCGGCTCGTGGTCTTCGAACGGCCGGGCGCCGCTGGGCGTGCGCTTCTTCCTGACCGGCAGCCCGCTGCGGGATATCTCCCCCGAGCCGGGGGCCGGCCCAGCCGGGCTGGCCGCTCCGTTGCCAGCAGCGCGGGCCGGCTCGGCCTGCTCAGCCGGGAGGGCCACCCCATCCCCGGGGGCGGCACCGCCGGGCAGCCCGGTCTCCTCAGCCGGGCTGGCCGCCCCGTTCCCCGCCGCCCCGTTCCCCGGGGCGGCCGCGCGGGCCGGGGTGCCGTCCGGCTCCGTCTGCGGCGACGCGTGCCGCGGTGTGGCCCCGGGCGCCGCCGGGTCCGTGCCCGGGGGCCGGCCCGCCCGGCCGGTGGGTCCCGCCGTCCAGCCAGCGGGCTCGGCGACCCGCGATGCGGCTCCGGCGGGCCGGGCCGCGTGGTCGGTGAGCCAGGCCGGGCGGTCGTGGTCGCCATTGCCAGCAAAGTTGCCAGCCAGGTTGCCAGCCGGGCTGACGGCCGGGGCAGCTGGGTCGAAGCCGCGCAGCCCGAGCCGCCCGGCCCCGCTGTCCACCGAGACCACCTCGTCGGGCAGCCACACCAGCGCGGTCAGCCCGCCGGTGGCGGCCGACCGCAGCCGGACCCGGATGCCATGGCGGGCCGCGAGGCGGGCCACCACGAACAGGCCCATCCGCCGCGACACGGTGACGTCCACCACCGGTGGCTTGTCCAGCCGCCAGTTGGCGTGCGCCAGGTCCTCGGCGCTCATGCCGACACCCTGGTCGGTGATGTCCAGCAGCACGCCGCCGCTGGTCAGCAGCTGACCCGAGACCGCCACCGGGGTGTCGGTCGGCGAGAACGAGGTCGCGTTCTCGACCAGCTCGGCGACCAGGTGAACCAGGTCGTTGACGGCCTGCCCGCGCACCGCGATGCCCGGCTGGACATTCAGCGACACCCGCTCGTAGCGCTCGATCTCGGACACGGCCGCGCGCAGCACGTCCAGCAGCGGCACCGCCTGCTTCCACGCGCGGGGCGTCTCATGACCGGCCAGGACCAGCAGGTTCTCCGAGTTGCGCCGCATCCGGGTGGCGAGGTGGTCGAGCTGGAACAAGCTGCCCAGCCGGTCGGCGTCCTGCTCACCCTGCTCCATGTCGTCGATGAGGTGGATCTGCCGCTCCACCAGCGACTGGCTGCGCCGGGACAAGTTCACGAACATCGAGTTGACGTTGCTGCGCAGTCCCGCCTCGGTGGAGGCCAGCCGGACCGCCTCCCGGTGCACCTGGTCGAAGGCGCGGGCGACGTCGCCGATCTCGTCGGTCGAGTCCACGTCGAACGGCGCGATCTCCGGCTCCACGTCCGCGGTGTGCCCCTCGCTGATCCGACGCACGGTCCGGGGCAGCCCCACCCCGGCGATCTCGATCGCACCGCGGCTCAGCCGGCGCAGCGGGCCCACCATGGAGCGGGCGACCAGCACGGTGAACACCAGCGCGATCGTCAGGATGGCCAGCACCGCCGCGCCGACGAGCAGCGCCGAGATGAGCGCCCGGCTGCGCAGCGAATTGGCCCGGTTGATCACGTCGTTGACCAGGCCCCGCTCGACCGACCCCATCTGGGTGTTGATGCCGCTCGACATGGCGTCGTAGAAGGCGTCAGCGGTCAGCGAGTCCCCGGTCAGCGAGTGGGTGCGGGCCTGCAGGCTGGCCGCCTGCTGCTCGTCCGACGCGGCCAGGTACACGAACGACCCGGACACGGTGTTGTTCCACAGCACCCGCTGCGGCGTGGTCGCGGACAGGTCGAAGGTTGCCTGGCTGGCCTGCTGGTTGGCGGCGGCCCGGCTGAGCGCGGCTGCCTCGGGCTCGTTCAGGTGGCCGCGCAGCAGCGCCGCCGACAGCAGCGCGCGCTGCTCCGACGCTTCTTCCCTGGTGCGGGACACCAGGCCGAGCACGTCCACGGTCTGGGCCAGCGCCGGGTCACCGCTGCCCTGCGCGGTCTGGTCCTCCACCTGGAACAGGGTGTCCAGCATCGTCGTGTACTTCTGGAAGACCACCATCTCCGGCATCGGGGTCTTGATGGCCGCGTGCCGCAGGTAGGGCAGGGTGCTCAGCGCGCCGAGCGCGGGCGTCAGCTGCTGCTGGGATCCGGCCGGGTAGGCGCCGCTGAACTGGGCGAGCCTGGCCCGGAGCTGGCTGATGGCCTGGTCGGTCTGCTGGTGGAACGCCTGGATCGCGTGGTACTGCCGGACCGTGGTGCTGTGCGGGGGCAGGTGGGCGGCCCGGGCACCGGGGAGCGCGATGTAGTAGATCGTCTGGTCGCGTTCGGTCTCCAGCTGCTGGGCCAGCGTGGTGATGTCGGAGGCCAGCACGGCCCGTTCCTCGGCACGCTGGAAGGCCACGGCGCTGGACGCCGACGAGTAGATCCGGATCCCGCCGAGGATGAGCGCGGCCAGCGTGGGAAACGCGATGAGGAGCAGCAGGCGGGACCGCAGCGGCCAGTCCCGCAGGCGGCGGGCACGCTCGCGGCCCCGCCGCGGGACGGGCGGACCGTCCACCGGGCCGGTACCGGCCAGCCCAGCACCGGCCGGGCCCGGCGCGGTGACCGGGCCGGGTGCGGGCCGGGCGGCCCGGTGTGGCGCCGCCGGCTTCGCGGGCGCGGGCCGGGCGGCCCGCGGCGAGGCCGGCCCGCCAGGCGGCCCGGGCTGATCTGCGACCTCAGCCTCACGATCCGCGGGGGCTGGCCGGGCCGGCGTCAGCCGTGCGGACGGGGACGCCGCCCGCTGGGCGCCGGCCCGGGCCTGCCCACCCGGCGCCGGCGAGACCTGATGGCGGGGCCCGCCCGAGCCAGCAGACTTACGGCCACGAGCGCTGAAAATCACGGCCTCACCTGAAGTCCCTCCCCCGGCTGCCGCTCACTTTGGAACGTCGGGCGTCACAGGCAAACCGGCCACTATCTGGGCGTTTTCCGACCCACATGTCCTCGATACAGTACGCTCTGCGACTGCGGCATGTTTGGAAATTTCGCTATCTGCCCTGTTTGAACAGCTGGGGGGCCCATGAAGTTGGCAGCAGCCAGGTACTGGCCAGCCCGGCCACGCGGCCGCGGCCGCGCACGGATCGCCGGTGCTGCCCTGGCTGCCGCGGCCCTGCTGGTCGCCGGGTGTTCCGCGGGCTCGTCGTCAGCGGGCGGAACCACGGTCACCGTGGCGTCGGTGCCCTCGGTCGGCAATGCCTCGCTCTACGTCGCCCTCCGGGACCAGCTGTTCCAGCAGCACGGCGTGACCGTCCACGTGCGGTCCTACCCCACCGTGGCGGCCGAGCTGGCGGCCGTCCGCAGCGGCCAGGCGGACGTGGCCGTGGGTGACTACGCCAACTTCTTCTACGCCCAGGAGCGGGACCCGCGCTCGCCCATGGTCGTGGTGGCCGACGCCTACGACGCCGGGCCCAACACGGTGGACGTGCTCGTCCGTCCGGACTCCCCGATCACCAGCCCGCAGCAGCTGGTCGGCAAGACCATCGGCACGGCCGACCCGCAGCTGATGCACGCGGACGCCGCGGGCACGCCGTACAGCCTGGAGACCGTGTCGGCGTCCTCGGTGCTGACCAACGACGGCATCCAGCCGGGGGCGGTGCACTGGCGGCCGATGGCGGCGAATGACCTGATCGGCGCGCTGCGCACCGGCCAGGTGGACGCGATCCTGGTCACCGAGCCACTGATCTACCGGGCCGAGAGCAGCCTCGGCGCGCAGAGCGTGCTCGACGCCTGCAGCGGCGCCACGGTGAACCTGCCGCTGGACGGGTACTTCGCGTCGCGCAGCTACGCCGACGAGCACGCGGCCACCCTGGCCGCGTTCAGGTCGGCGCTGATGGGGGCGCAGGCCGACGCTGCCCGCAGGTCGCCGGTGCAGCTGGCGCTCAGCCACCACGACGACATGACCCCGGAGACCGCGTCCCTGATCACGCTGGGCCTGTACCCCACCTCACTGAAGGTGACCAGCCTGCAGCGGGTCGCCAGCCTGATGGCGTTCTACGGCGCGCTGCAGCACTCGCTGAACGTCTCGCACATGATCTTCAAGTCGCACACCTGACCGTCAGGGCGCCCGCGGCGCGCTGGGCCTGACCGCCCGGGTGGCGATGTACCCCGGCAGGTACCGCGCGGTGGGGTCGTCGTGGTGCGGCGCCTCGGCCAGATGGGTCAGCCGGAATCCGGCGGCGAGCTGGCCGCCGATCTGCTCGGTCAGCGAGTGGCTGTACTCGATGGGGCCGTCCCCGAAGCCGCGCCGCCGCTCGTCCTCGGGCAGATCGGCGCTGCTGAACGGCAGCGGGTGGCGCACGACCAGCTCACCCCGCTCCTCGATCGCCGCGACGTCGAAGATGAACAGATCCGGGTTCATGAACCCGGTCAGCAGCAGTCCGCCGGGGCGCAGCACGCGGAACGCCTCGCGCCACACCGGCGCCAGGTCGGGGCAGAACACGTTGGACACCGGATTGAACACGACCGCGAAGCTGCCGGGGCCGAACGCGCCCAGATCCCGCATGTCACCGAGCACCGTGCGCAGCTGGAGGCCGTCCCGCGCAGCCACGCCGGCGTCCCGGGCCAGCTGCTTGGGCGAGTTGTCGAACACCGTCACCTGCGCGCCGGCCGCGGCCAGCACCGGTCCCTGCTGGCCGCCGCCGGAGGCCAGGCACAGCACGGGCACCCCGGCCAGGTCGGCCGGGAACCAGTCCCGCGGCACCGGCTCATAGCCGATGAGCACCACCGACCAGTCGCCGGCCCGGGCCCGGGCGATGACCTCCGGGCCGACCGGCCGGGTCCACTCGTTGCCGCTGTCCACCTCGCGGTCCCAGGCGGCGCGGTTGTACGCCACGGGATCGAAGCCCTCCGCCACAACAGCGCAGCTTAGTGCTCACGCCGCGGTCTGCGCCCGGCGGGCCCGGGGCCGCCCAGCGCGATCACGGCCATCGCGCGCAGCGTGGCGAACACGGGGTGGAAGACGTGGGCCGGCCGGCTCCGGGCCGGATCAGTAGCTGAACGTGGTCGCGCCCTCGTCGCCGATCCAGTCCCACATCACGACGGTGCCGCCGAGGTCCGCGTTGGGCAGCAGATCGCCCTTGTCGATCTGCTTGGCGTCGGCGCAGATGGGGCAGACCAGGTAGCGGCCGCCGGCCCGCTGGTACCGGTCCAGCAGGTCCGGCAGGGGCGGGCAGCCGGCGCACGCCGTGCCCTGGGCGGTCCCGGTGACGGCCAGCCGGACCGCCTCCTTGGCCAGGAACATCAGCGCCGGGCGGCCACCCTCGGCCGCGCCCAGCGCGACCAGGAACGCGACCGTCACCTTCTCGGGGTCTTCCAGCCCGGTGACGAGGCTGATCACTGCTTTTCCGCTCATGTCACCCGTTGTATGCGGGCACACGGTGTCCGGGCATCGGGTATTCGCCCGAGATTCCGGCCCGGTTCAGCCGCTGGGGCTGGCCAGGCCGTACCGCATGGCGAACATGGCGGCCGCGCCGCGGCTGGACACGCCGATCTTGGCGTAGGCGTGCTCGACGTGGCTGCTGACCGTGCGGACCGACACCGACAGCTGCCGGGCCATCTCCTTATTGGACAGCCCGCGGGCCAGCAGGACCAGGACCTCGGCCTCGCGCGGGGTGAGACCACGCGGCAGGGTGGGCCGGTGCCGCACCCGGTGCCCGGCCGCCGCGAGCACCGCGTTGACCGCCTCGCCGTCGAGCCGGCCGGCCGCGGCTTCGCCACGCACCGCGGCGGCCGCGGCCGCGGCTCCCAGCGCGGCCCGGTGCGGCCGGTCCTCGCACATCGCGTGGTAGGCGTCGGCGGCCGCGACCACCCGGGCGGGCAGGGACAGCGCGTCGCCGCGCACCCCGCGCGGATAGCCGGACCCGTCGAGACGCTCGTGGTGCAGCCCGGCCAGCGCGCCGATCTCGGCCAGCCGGTCCGGGCGGGCCAGGATCCGTTCGGTCAGGTAGGCATGGGTGCGCACCCGCTCCCGGTCGGCCGCCCGCAGCGGCGCAGGCCTGTCCCAGATCCCGGTGGACACGCCGATGGCGCCGAGGTCATGCACGAGCCCGGCCCGTTTCACCCGGATCACCTCGCTGGATGGCAGGCCGAGCCGGCGGGCCGCCTCCCCGGCCAGCGAGGCCACGCCGGCCGAGTGGCCCATCCAGGACGGTGACTTCAGGTCGGCGTAGTCACCGAAGACCCGTAGCACGCTGGTGAGCCGGGCCTCGCTCAGCTCGGGGCCCAGCGCGCGGTCACTGGAGATGACGGCGTCCCAGGCGTCGATCTCGGCCACGCCGCCCAGCAGTTCGCCCGCCCGCGCGCAGAACAGGTCGACCAGGGCCGGGTCGAACTCGGTGCCCCGCCGGGACCGGAGCATGTCCACCGCGGCCCCGGTCCCGTACAGCCGGTGGAACACCTCGGCGTCGTCGGCGATCTGCACCACCCGCATGGCCGGGTCGATCTGCTCGCCCGCCCGCTGGCCCGGGACACCCTTGCCGTCCCAGCGCTCGAAAGCCTGCGGCAGCGCCCCGCCCACCGCGGCGCCCAGGCCGAGCCGGTCGGCGATGTCCCCGGTGGTCTGGCAGTGGCCGAGCATGAACCCGGCGGCGCGGCCGGACCCGCCGGCCAGGAACCGGCCGATCATCGTGAGCCGCCGCGCCGGGCCGCTGTCCCCGCCGACGTGCCCGAGCACGAACCGGATCATCGGCAGCCCGGCCATGTCCACCTGGTAGCTGTCGGCCCTCATCCGCTGGTCGTCGCCGAACCAGGTGGCCAGCTCGTGGGAGTCGGAGACGCAGCCGACCCAGGCCAGCAGCGACACGTAGAACACCGCGGTCTGCTGATCCCCGGGCAGCCCCGCGGCCGCGGCCAGCCGCCGGGCGATCACCGTCTGCCGCAGCACATGCTCCTGGGGCTGGCCCAGGCCCAGGTCGGTGGCCAGGGACAGCGCCGCGACCAGCTCCGCCAGCCTGACTCCCGAGCCCCGGTCCCCGGCCTCCATCCCGCTCACGGTACACGCCGGGTCAGTCCGCGCCGGGGGAGGTGGCCGCGACCGGGCATAGGGTGCGGGTCGCGCGGGAACCGCGGCCGCCGCCGAGCCGTCCAACTGGGGCCGGGACTTCCTGGCCGGGCGACCGGGGCCCGGCAACCCGGAACGGAGGCCGGAATGGATCAGCAGGTCAGCACGCGATGGCCGGCCGCCCGGGGGGCGCAGGCGGGGACTGTGCTGGCGAGA
>Ga0335078_10000496_pt1 | contig 60876 bp, 44 predicted proteins | sample Lox_Sample_32_FD_206711 | JGI IMG/M metagenome (GOLD analysis project Ga0335078, IMG submission 206711) | Soil microbial communities from Loxahatchee National Wildlife Refuge, Florida, United States - Lox_Sample_3.2 | ecosystem: Environmental > Terrestrial > Soil > Wetlands | place: USA... | reverse complement strand
CGTTCGCGAGTGGTTCACTGAGTACCTGCTGTGGATGCGCTCGTCGACGAATGGGCAAAAGGAGGAAGCCGCAAAGAACAACCACGGCACCTGCTGGGTGGCGCAGGCGGCGGCCTTTGCCGCGTTTATCGGCAATGAAAACGCTCTGGGGATGTGCCGGACGCGTTTCCGCGAGCACCTGCTGCCCGAGCAGATGGCGCCTGACGGCGGCTTTCCGCTGGAACTGGCGCGCACCAAGCCCTACAGCTACTCGCTCTTCGATCTGGATATGCTGGCGATGGTGTGCCTGATCGCGTCGTCGGCGGGTGACAATCTGTGGCATTTCGCGCTGCCTAACGGCAACACCTACAAGAAGGCCGTGGACTTCATGTTTCCGTACATACAGGACAAGAGCAAGTGGCCGTACCCGCACGACGTGGAGTATTTCGACGATCTTCCCAATCGCCAGCCCAGTCTGCTTTTTGCGGGGCTTGCCTATCGCGAGCCGAAATATATCGCGCTGTGGCGCACGCTGCCGCCCGATCCTAAAACCGCCGAGATCATTCGCAACTTTCCCGTGCGCCAGCCGGTGCTGTGGATTCGACCGGTTTGAGTGCTGCGTGCGACCACGGACGCCAGCCAATTCCTCGCCGGATTGGGTGTTACACTCGTCATGCCAATCGAGGAGAACTTGCGTGCGCCGCGAATTCGCGGTCGCCCTGCTGGCCCTGACCGCCGTCGGGCTCGCCGTCCGGCAGCCTACGCCGCCGGCCGCATCTGCGTCCAGCGAGAAGACCGGTAGCCAACCGGCATTTTGTATCCGGATTTTCTGCGCGCGGCGCGCGGTTCTCGGTGGCGGCGACCTCGAATCTCGCCATTTTCTACAACATGGGCGCCATCGCGGGGGCGCTCGCCATCGGCCATCTCGCGCAGAAGATCGGCCGGCAGCGGGCTGTCATGGTGGCGCCGGCATTGGCGCTCATCGCCATTCCGGCGTGGGCGCCGGGCGCGTTCGCGATCGCCAGTATCGCGGTGCTGGTGTTGCTGTTCGGGGTGGGGCCGGAAAGGCAGGGCCGCGATCTGGAATGTGGGGAGTAATGCGGGGAGCGGGGAGGTAGCCAGTAGGCCAGGGTCTGCGGGCCCGGGCTAATCGCTGCTTTTTGACTCCTGAAACCTGATGCCTGAGCGCGAAGCCGGTTTCCTGCATCAAACCATCACAGAGCGGGGTGTAGGAAGTTCCGGACAGGCCGAAGGGGCAGCAAAAGTTTCAGGTTCGCGCGAGCGATGAACCGAAGTCCCAGCGAGGAGCGTCTCTTCATTGGTGAACGGACCCAGGTTTCCAAGGAACGCGATTTCGCCCCACAGAGTCTGAAGAAACGGATCCCGCCGGAGGTTGTTCGATGCGCTTCCCCTTTCATCTCTTCTCCAGCCTCCTTGTTCTGGGTCCCATGATCAGCGGTTGCGGCACGAACAGGTGCAACCCCAGGAACAATGCTTACTGCGAAGCAGGCGGTGTCGGCATTGTTGGCAGCGGCGGCTCGGGCGGTTCCGGCGGCACGTCGGGAGGCAGCCCCATTGGCAGCGGCGGAACGAGCGGTGGAACTTCGGGCGGGACCGGAGGCGGAACCTCCGGCGGCGGTGGTACCTCGGGCGGCGGATCTGGGGGCTCGGGCGGCTCAGGAGGTTCGGGCGGATCGGGCTCCGCGGTAAAAGCACCCGGCCCGCCGCGCATGGCTCTTGACAGCTCGCCGGCTATCCCGGTTCAGGGACTTGTGAACGGCGGCGCATCGCGCGCGGTCGCCGGCGCAAGAGTTTACCTTCTCCAGGCCAACGCGAGCGGCCCATCGACCTCTTTGCTTACCGCAGCCACCGGCAATCCGGCGGATGCGATTGGCTACTACGCACTCACGGGCGAATACGGCGGATTTACGATCGCGGGCAGCTACGCCTGCACCCCAGGGCGGCAGGTGTACGTCTACGCGCGCGGCGGCAATAGCGGCAACGACGGCGCCAACCCCGCCATCGGCCTGATGGCGTCACTGGGCGCATGCCCCGGGAGCGGCACCTTCGCCGCAACCGCGCCTTTCGTCTTCGTCAACGAAGTCACCACCGTCGCGGCGGCATATGCGATGGCGGGCGCCACCGACCCAACCCATGTCTCGAGCGTCGCCGAGGGTGCGGGTGGTGCTTCGGACCTGGCCAGCATCGTCACCGGACGCGCCAACGAATCCGCGCCGGGTGAGCCCGCGCGGCGGGTTCCTAAAGTCAAGATTCACACGCTGGCGAACATTTTGTCCGCCTGCGTCAACTCGGCCGGTCCGGCTTCAGCCGGCTGCACCACGCTCTTTGCCAATGCGCGCAGCCACGGCGCTACCGGAGCCGTGCCCGCCGACACGGCGGCTGCGGCACTGAACATCGCCCGTAACCCACGAGCCAACATTGCGGCCCTCTACGGTCTGCAACCGCTCATTGCGCGGCCCTTCGAACCCGCGCTGGAGTCGCCTCCAGCGGATTTCACGCTTTCTCCCGCGCGGGAAAATGTGGATAGGACGGTCGCCTCGATAGCTTCCGGCTGGTAGCGGGCGCGAGCACCAAGAATCTGCAACTTCTCATTTGCCGGCGAGATGACCGGAATTGCGATGGATTGCAACATAAACTGCTTTGTCTCGGACCAAGCTACCGCACGGTGAGAGAGACCGTTCCGGTTTGCGTGATCGTGCCGAAGGTGCCAGTGACGGCATAAGTATCCGCCGTGGCGCCTGAATTCCCTCCTCCGCCGCCCTCGCACCCCACCGCCTGCGCCAGCGCTACCGCGGGCGCCTTTCTCCGAGGGCCAAGTTCCCGGCTGCGTTCGGTGCTACACTCGATCTGCCCATCCGGGAGAATTGCCCTGCGGCGCAAACTCACACTCGCCCTTCTTGCCTTTACGACGGCGATTCTTGCCGCCGCACAAACGGCGCCCGCGCCCCCGCCGGTAGCTGAGACTCCCGCCCCCGGGTACAGAATCGGCGGCGACGTCACTGCCCCCGTCCTCACCCACTCCGTCGAAGCCGAATTCTCAGATTACGCGCGGAGAAACCGAATCTGCGGCGCTGTCCTCATCGGCCTCATCGTCGATGCCAACGGCATGCCACAGAATGTCCACGTGTTCAGAAGCCTGGAACCCAGTCTCGACCGGAAGGCCATCGAGGCCATCGAACAATACCGCTTCAAGCCCGCGAAGAGGAAAGATGGCACGCCGGTTCCGGTCAGGATCACGGTCGAAGTCGACTTCCGCCTCTTTAAAGGCCCCGGGGCCAATGGCTGTTCGCAGCAGTTCCCAGCTTCTGCCCCTGCCTCAGCCAAAGCGAGCGACCTCGTGAATCCCCCTGTCCTCGTCTCCAGCGTTCAGCCCGGGTACACCGACGATGCGCGCAAAAAACACATCACCGGCACCTGCACGCTCCAGGTCACTATCGACACCAACGGCATCCCGCAGAATGTGCATGTCGTCCAGAGCCTCGATGCGGGCCTGGACGCCAACGCGATCGAGGCGGTGAAGCAGTGGCGATACAAGCCCGCCACCAGGAATGGCGTCCCCGTTCCTTTCGATTCGTCCATCGATGTCAACTTTCGCCTGCGCAAGTGGTTCTGATCAGGCTATCGCCGGCTCGCTACTTGTTGACTCGCTCAATAGATTCCCGGCACCAGCCGCCAGGTGCGCTTGAAGTAGGCCTCGTATTCGGCGCCGAAGTGCTGACGCAGCAAGCGCTCCTCGGCGCGCATGCGCGCCACCAGCGGAAATAACACGCTGAGCGCCAGCAGCACACCCACGACCGACCGGAAAGCCAAGGCCCAACCCACCGCCGAGATGACCATGCCCAGGTAGCTGGGATTGCGGATCACGCCGTAGAGGCCGTGCGTCTCGAGCTTGTGCCCCTCCTGAATGGCGACGAGCCCGCTGAAGCGGTTTTTGAGGACATAGACGGGAATAATGCGGAGTACGCCGCCCAGGAAGCAGACGATGACGCCCACCCAGCGCATGGTGTCGCCGTCGAGGGTCCAAAAGCCGATGCGGTCGGTGTACGAAGCGAAATATGCGCCGAGCAGCGCAAGCACGCCGAACGCGCCGAGCACCCAGCGGTTGCCGCGGTCTTCCTGTACGCCCGGGTTGCACCCTCCGCCCGAAGGAACCGCGACTGCCATCAGCACGAGGGTGACGGCAAGCAGCCCTCGGAACGCCGGATGCGCCCAGAACGGCGTCCAACCGCCCCATCCCGCAATGGCAAGCCCAAACTGGATGACAGCCGACACGAGCGCCGTGATCACGATCTTGATGCTGGGCACTTTTCACCTCAGAATTGTGCCTTCATCGTAGCACCGATCGAATTTTCCTCTGGGCCACTGCGAGGTTGAATTTGCGCGAGGCTGGTCGCCGGCCCACTGAAGGAAGTGTCCCTCAGGGGCTATGGATTCCCGCATAAGAAATGCCCTTGCGCCGTCCCTACGGGACTCCGGGGAGATTTATGGAATTCGTTTTCCCCACGCTGAAGCGCGAGGCTATTGAACTCCGCGCCTGCGGCGCGATTTCCAGAACCCTGTCAGTAAAGTTCCGAGATTCGTGCGGCCTTTACGGCATGAATGTCCCATCAGTTCCAGGGCGCGGCTTCGCCAGCCTGCCGACGCGCTGACTCGCGGACTTGCTGACTCGGTCTTGTTCCCTGCTTTTACAGGAACCAGATAAGCGGAATCAGGCCGCCCACGGCGAGAGCGAGCAGAAACGCCAGGCTTTCGCGCCCGGTTTTGCGCTCCGACAGGCTGTAGGCATAAATTCCCTTCACGATGTTGTTGCTGGCGGCGGCGATCAGCACCGCGCCCGCGGCCAACTTCACCGGCGTGATGGTGCCCGCGGCCTGGGTCAGCCCCATGATGAACGGGTCCACATCGCTAACGCCCATAATGGCGGCCAGCGTGTCCACGCCAGCGCGGCCCAGATAGGTAACCGCCAACTGCGTGGCCACCAGCATGACCAGAAACAGGAGGGCAAATAGGAACGCCGTCCCCAGCTCAAGGGGATTCTTCGGCTCCTGCTGCTGCTCGATGGCTTGCGCTCCCTGGTCGGCGCGGCGCGTCCAGAGCCAGCCCGCCCCGGCGGCCACGATGGCAAGGGTTAGAAACGGCGCCAGCAGCACAGCCATCAACTGCCGGTTGAACAAGGCCAGCAGAATGGCGAGGCGCAGATACATGACGGCCGAGGCCATGAGAATGCAGCCCGAGAACAGGTGCGGATGTTTCTCGGTCTTGCCCTGGCGCGCCAGCACCACGGTGGTCACCGTGGAAGAATAGGCGCCGCCCAGGAGCGCTGCCAGTTCGATGCCTCCCTGCCCCTTGGTCAGCTTCTGCAGCACGTAGCTCGCGTAGGAGATGGCGCTGATGGCCACCACCACCAGCCAGGTCTTGAAGGGATTGATGTGGAAGGAAGTGAATTCGTGGTTGGGCAGCACCGGCAGGATGACGCCGCTGAGCACCAGGAACTTGGTGAAGGTGAGAATCTCGCTGGGAGCGAGGCGCCCACAAAGGCTTTCCAGGGCGGTCTTCAGTTCCAGCAAGATCAGGCTGGCGACGCCCAATGTGGTTGCGATCCAGATATGACCGTAGCAAACCAGCGCTCCCACAAGATACGTGGCCAGTCCCGACATCTCCGTGGTGACGCCGGCTACCGTGGCTTGGGTGAGCTTATGCCAGTACGACAGCATGAGAAAGCCGGCGACTACCAGAAAGCCCAGGCTAACGGGAAGCAATTGCGTGCTCGATATCATGGCGAGCGAATAGCCAAGAAGGCCGATCAAAGGAAACGTGCGCACGCCGCCGAACGAGTAGCCCGTGCCCGCAGCCTTGTGTTCCTCGCGTTCCAGCCCGATGAGGAACGACAGGAACAGCACCAGAACGATCCGCCCCGCCTCCGGCGGCAAATCCCGGAAGATCTCCATGCTTCACCCCTTGCCACTGCTGTGTTGTCTGCAAGACAGCATACACTTCGCAACAGTAGTCGAAAGGGAATTTTCTTCCTCGCTCCGATGGGCCAGTGCGACGACTTGCTGACTTGCTGATTCGCTCCCTTCTTCGCTCCGTTCCTGTCTTCCCGGCCGCTTGTTCCCCCGGGTCCCCTGGAAGTGGGTCAGTTTGGCCGAAACCATCCCTCAGGGGCTAAAGCCCGCATTGGTTTTTGGGCGCTTTGCGGCACGACTGAAAGTCGTGCCCTTTCAAAACAGATTCAGACTGACCCACTACCCGGTCCCTGGGTCCTTGTCTTCCAGTGTTAGCCTCAAAGGTTATGGCAAAGGGCCCCAAGGTTGATTTCCTGGTGATGGGCGCGGGGGTTGCGGGGCTGCGCGCGGCAGTGGAGCTGGCGCGGCATGGCGATGTCCTGGTTGTGACCAAGGAGTCGCTGAACGAATCGAACACGCACTATGCGCAGGGCGGCATTGCCGTGGCCATGGAGGGCGACGAGGACATCGCCCTGCATCTTGAAGACACCGTGAAAGCGGGGGACGGCCTGGTGTACCGCCCCGCCGCCGAGGTTTTGGTGGGTGAGGGCCCGCTGCGCGTCGCCGAGCTCATCGAATGGGGCGCGAGTTTCGACCGCGAGGCAGGCCGCGATGACGGCGCCCGCGGAGAGTTCCTGAGGACGCGTGAAGGCGCGCACTCGCTGCCTCGCATCCTGCACGCGGGCGGCGATGCAACCGGCGCCGAGATCAGCCGCTCGCTTGTGACCTTTGCCCGCGCCCATAAACGCATTCGCTTCGCGGAGTGGACGCGGGTTTCAGGCCTCATCGCCGCCGATGGGCGCGTGATTGGCGCCGACCTGGCCAGCGCCGAGCCCTCACGGAGGCAATCGGGCGCCGGCCCTGGACATCGCCACGCCAGCGTGCGCGTGGCGGTGCGATCAGTTCTGATCGCGTCAGGCGGCGCCGGGCAGGTCTACTGCGACACCACCAACCCCGCCGTGGCCACCGGCGACGGCATTGCCCTGGCTGCGGATTCGGGCGCTGAGCTGGCCGACATGGAGTTTTACCAGTTCCACCCCACTGCGTTTGCGCTCGCGGGCGCGCCCCGCTTCCTTGTCTCCGAGGCGCTGCGCGGCGAGGGCGCGTATCTGCGCAACGATCGCGGCGAGCGCTTCATGGAGCGCTACCACGCGCTGCTGGAGCTGGCGCCACGCGACGTTGTGGCCCGCGCCATCGCCCGCGAAGCCATGGCCGATGCGCACGCTGACGGCGCGCAGCGCCCCGTCTACCTGGACATGCGCCACGTGCGCAACATCGACCTGCCCACGCGCTTTCCCGGCATCAGCGCCTTTCTGGCGCAGTACGGCCTCGACCTGCGCCACGACCTCATTCCGGTCCGCCCTGCTGCGCACTACCTCATGGGCGGCATCCGCACCGATCTCGAGGGGCGCACCAGTCTCGCCGGCCTCTACGCGGCGGGCGAGGCCGCCTGCACCGGCGTGCACGGCGCCAATCGCCTGGCATCGAATTCGCTTCTCGAAGGCCTCGTCTTCGGCGCGCGCGCCGCTCAGGCGATGCTGGCCGATGGGCTTCCGCACGCGGCGGTCGAACCCGCTGGAGTGAAAGCGGCATCGCTATCACACGCCGAAGAGGAGCTCGTCGAAATCTACATAACCAGGTTGCAGCGCGCCATGTGGGCTGACGCCGGCCTGCTCCGCCACGAGTCTTCGCTCTTGCAAGGCCAGGCCGCGCAGGCGGAATGCGAAAGCGGCGTCGAGCACCTGCTCCAGCGGGGCAAGGCCAGCCGCCGGCTTGCCGAGGCGCAGGCCCTCTGCCTCGTGGCCCGCGCCATTCTCATCTCCGCGCTCGCCCGCACTGAGAGCCGCGGCGCGCACTACCGATCTGACTATCCCCGCCGCGACGACGCCAACTTCATCAAGCATTCGGTCATTTGCCGCGACGGCGAAGTGCGTTTCGAGGGCTGGTGAGCCTCCCGAAGAAATCCTCCCCGACGCCGCCTCAGCTCGCGAAGCAGGAGCGTCGCGTCGAGGCGGTCCGTCTATTCTGGTGACGAACCAGATTTCATGCAACCCTGCCCTAAGAAAGGCAACTATGCGAATCACAACGTCTGTCGCGTTTTTCGGTCTGTCCGCAATCCTTTCCCTTCCGTCGATGGCGCAAGTTCCGGTGTCAAGCGGGCCGGCAGAAATGCCGTCGTTCCTTCTCGAAGGCCTGCATGAACTCGCCAATCAAAATCCGGAGGAGGCCGAAAAGGCGTGGGTCCGTGGAACGATTTCCGCTGACGAGCAGGCGATATATGCCAATCAAATCCGCTCAGTGATGGCAAGCGCCGGCCCTTACCAGAATTTCGACGTGGTGAGCGTGCACGACTTCACGGGCCGCCTGCGCGTCATCTACCTTGTTCTCAACTTCGAGAGGATGCCCAACATTGCCCGCTTTCTCCTCTATCGAACCGGCAACGGTTGGGTGCTGATCGACCAGCAGTTCAACGTGGACGCGCGCACCCTCGAGCCCGCCGCTCAGTCAGGGAATCAATAAGCGCTGATTCAGGTTTCGACCGCGGGCGGCGAGAGATACTTTTGGTTGACAGACCGCTTACGGCCCGCTTAAAGAGGCTGGGAAAAAGTCCGAAATCCAGCAGATTGCGAACAGAACCATCCCTCGGCGGCTAAAGCCGATTTGATTTCGTTGGCTTATCGGCACGGATAAATCGGTGCCCGTTCAAGACCTGCGCCGCCCCTACGGGGCTCAGTGCATCAGCCCGCTCTCTGCCCCGACGCTAAACCACCCCCAAAAACAAAGACCTTTCCTTGGGGCCCCGGCCAAGCACGGGGCTAACAAACTCTGCGCCTCCGGCGCGTGCGGCACGGCTCAAGTCACCCCGGCGACGAAGACCTGTCGCTCCAACCCAGCGAGCGAAGATCGCTCGCTGGGGACCCCGGTCGCGTGGATCCCGACAGGCCGTGCGCTGGTTGCACAACTGCCTGCGACTTTTATTTTTCGCAAGCTCTCAGGATTCGACTGCCGAAGACAAGCCCTTGCGGTCTTTTTTGTCTTTGGCCACGGAGACAATCGCGCAGAGCGTAAGGATCGCGCCAATCACCACCAGCGAAATCACCACCGGCACGTCGATCCAGCGCGAAGCGAGCATCTTGAGCGCGGTTAAGGCCAGGATCGCGGCCAGGCCGTAGTGCAGATAGCGCAGGCGGTCGAGCATTGCCGACAAGGCAAAGTACAACGAGCGCAAGCCCAGGATTGCAGCCACGTTGGACGTGTAGGCGACAAAAGGATTGTGGGTGATGGACAACACGGCGGGAACGGAGTCGGTGGCAAAGAGAAGATCTGTAACCTCAATGGCGAAGACCACCCACCACAGCGACACAGCGCCGCTTTTTGCGCGGCGGAAGCCGGAAATCCATGATCGGCCGCCGCGCACGGTTCGCCAGGCCGCATAGAGAAGCACCGCGCCGAACAGCCAGGTCACCCAGCCGAAGCGGCGCAGGAGCGCGATGCCGACCGCGATAAACGCGGCCCGCAGCACGAACGCGCCCCACACGCCCCAGAGCAGCAGCCGGTGCTGGCGCGCGGGGCCGATGGCAAATGCCCGGAACAAGAGCAGGAAGACGAAGAGGTTGTCAACGCTGAGCGAGGCCTCGATGGTGTAGCCGGCGGCAAACTCGAGCGCCGCCTGCCGGCCCTGCGCAAACGCGATCCAGCACGCGAAGCCGGCAGCCGCGAACACGAATCCGGCTGTGGCCAGCCACGCGGCCATGGCAGGCCGGGCCTGCACGCGCCCCGACTGGGGCCGGCCGCGGGACAGAAGCGAGTCGGCCAGCAGGAGCGCCGCCACCACCGCGTGAAACCCCGCCCACCAGGCCCAGGAAGCGCCCGCAATCATAGCTGGATGCTACTAGGCAGGGACCAAGGGAACAAGGGAGCAAGCCAGCAAGTCAGCGAGTCAGCCCGACCGGTGAAGTGGATCGCTGCCACCTTCGGACCCGGCGGCGCATCTCTTAATTTGAGGGCCGAAAGAGCAAACTCGGGGAGGCATAGCGTGAGTGACGGCACAACACAGGCTCTGGACCGGGATCTGACCCGGCAAAGCGAAGCAGCCGCGCAGCGTCCCCGCGTCCTCATCGTGGGCGGAGGGTTTGCGGGTTTGCACGCAGCCAAAGCTCTGTCGCGCTTGCCCGTCGGCGTTACCCTGGTGGACCGCACCAACCATCACACCTTTCAGCCGTTGCTTTACCAGGTGGCGCTGGCCGCGCTCACGGCCGCCGACATCGCCCAGCCCATTCGCAGCATCCTGCGCCGCAAGCGCAACGTTGAGGTGCTGATGGACGAGGTGGTCGGCATCGAAACTGCCGCCCACCAGGTAAGCCTGAAGAGCGGAGCGCGTCTCGAATACGACTACGCGGTGCTGGCCACCGGCGCGACCCACTCCTATTTTGGCCACGATGAGTGGGAGCCGCTCGCGCCCGGCCTCAAGACCATCGAGGACGCATTCGAGATTCGCCGCCGCGTACTGCTGGTCTTCGAGCTGGCCGAGCGGCAGATGCAGGAGCAGGGCTGGCATCCGCCGCTCAAGTTCGTCGTTATCGGCGGGGGGCCTACCGGCGTGGAGCTCGCCGGCGCCATCAGCGACATTACGCAGCTTTACATGCGCCACGACTTCCGCCACATCGATCCCGCAAAAAGCCGCGTGGTTCTTCTCGACGGCGGCCCGCGCGTGCTGACTGCGTATCCCGAGGATCTTTCAGCCAAAGCCGAGGCGGAACTGCGCCGGTTGGGCGTGGAGGTGCATACCGGCGCAGAAGTCACAGGCGTCGGCCCCGGCTGGGTTGAAACCAAGGGCCAGCGCTTCGAGGCGGCAGTGACGCTTTGGGCCGCGGGCGTGCAGGCTTCGCCGCTGGGAAAGATGCTGGGCGCGCCGCCCAAGGTCAACTTCGACCGCCGCGGCTGCGTGATTGTCGACGACCAGCTCAATCCTCCGGATATGCCCGAGGTTTTCGTGCTCGGCGACCTGGCTCACTTTGAGCAGGACGGCCATCAAATCCCGGGCGTTGCCCAGCCCGCCATCCAGATGGGCAAGCACGTGGCCAAAATGATTGCCGCCGACTTACAAGGCAAGCCGCGGCCCGCTTTCCGATATTTCGACAAGGGCGACATGGCTACCATCGGCCGCCTGGCGGCTATCGGCGATGTGAAATGGCCATTCAAGGCGCACCTGAGCGGCTTTTCCGCGTGGATCATCTGGGTGACGATTCACATCTCGTTTCTGGTGGGTTTCCGCAGCCGCGTCTCCGTGCTCGCCAGCTGGATCTGGACCTACTTCACCTTCACGCGCGGCGCGCGGCTCATCACCGGCGACCAGACTCTGCCCGGGTGGAAGGAGCAGATGCAGGCCGGGCCGGACCCAGGTGCCTCCAAGGCAGCGGATTGACGGCAGGTTTCAGGTTTTAGAAGGGCAAGCCACGGGCCTGGAGCTCATGATTTTTGCGTAAGAAATGTCCTTGCGCCGTCCCCACGGGCCTACGGATGGAATTGGGAAACTGCTTTCCCCGCGCTGAAGCACGGGGCCAACAAGCCGTGCGCCTCAGGCGCGCCGATGGGATATGACTCAAGCAGGAATCAATACTCAAGCAGGAATCAATAAACGCTGCGGCCGGCCCCTTTGGGCTTGACAATTGGAAACCGTTTGGTTACGGTTATTCGTAACCGTATGGTTTCCATGCAAACCCGGAAACAAGACGCCGTTTTTCGAGCCATTGCCGACCCCACGCGGCGCAGGATTCTTTACCTGCTGCGCAAGCGCCAGCAAACCGTCGGCGAGATCGCGAGCAACTTTTCCATGAGCCGGCCGGCGATCTCAAAGCACCTGCGCCTGCTGCGTTCGGCGGGGTTGGTGGCTTCACGCCGGCAGGGCGCCGCGAACCGTTGCCGCCTGAACGCCAGACCGCTGCGCGTGGTTGACGACTGGCTCCGCGACTATCAAGCCTTTTGGGCCGGCACGCTCAAAAATCTCAAATCCTACGTGGAGAACACCCAATGAATCCGGTAACTGCGAACGATGCCATCGTCGAAGAAATCACCATCGAGGGCACGGCGGAGCGTATTTTTCGAGCGTTAACCAATCCCGAGGAACGGCTGAAGTGGTGGGGCGGGCCCGGGGCGCGCTTCAAACTCACGCACTTCGAATCGGATCTTCGCCGGGGCGGCAAATGGCACATGCTCGCGGAATCCTCAGCAGGGTGGTCACGATCCGCGGCGAGTATCGCGAAATCATCCCGCCGCGACTGCTGGTCTTCACCTGGCTTCCCGATTGGTATGAGAATGCGACGGAATCGCTGGTGCGCTGGGACCTGGACGAACGAGATGGCATCACGACGGTCCGCTTGACGCATTCGGGCCTGCTGACCGAGGCGGCGCGCGAAAGCCATCGCGGCTGGCCGCAGATTGTAGGCTGGCTGAAGGCTTACATCGAGGGGTAGCGGGGCGATCGTCCCCACCCCTGTTGGTGCCGCTGCCGGCGAGACCATCCTCGCCACCGAACTCCAGCCGCCGTCGACTAAAATAAGGATGGAATGCTCGACTTGGGATTTGTTCGCGCCAACCTGGAGTTGGTGGAAGAAAAGCTGCGCGCGCGTGGCGCCGATCCGGCCGCTTTGCTGGGCGATTTTCGCGCGCTCGACAAGAGCCGCCGCGAGGCCATTACGCAGGCGGAACAGTTGAAGGCCCGCCGCAACGAGCTCAGTCAGAGGGTTGGCACGCTCAAGAAGGCGGCCCCGAGCGAACAAGCGCAGGTGATGTCTGAATTGATTTTGCTTCTCGAGGAGTCCCGCGTTTCGAAAGAAGAGCAGGACGAGCTGGACCGCACCGCAACCAGCCTCGATGAGCAGATGCGCCTATCTCTAGCCCGCGTACCCAACCTCACGCGCGACGAAGTGCCCGTGGGCGCAACGGAAGCTGACAACAAGATCGTGAAGGAGTGGGGCCAAAGGCGCCGATTCGATTTCGGGCCCAAGCCGCATTGGGAGATCGGCGAGGCGCTTGGCATTCTCGACCTGGAACGCGCGGCCAAGCTGAGCGGCGCGCGATTCGCGGTTTACATGGGTGCAGGAGCGCGGCTGGAGCGCGCGCTGATCAGCTTCATGCTCGACTTGCACACGCGCAAGCACGGCTACACCGAGGTGCTGCCGCCGTTCATGGTGAATTCAAAATCGCTTTTCGGCACCGGGCAGTTGCCCAAATTTGCCGAAGATCTTTTCCGCTGCTCCGACGCCGACGCCGAAAGCGCCACGCGCGGCGAATACAAGGACAACGATCATTGGCTGATACCTACTGCGGAGGTTCCCGTCACCAATCTTTATCGCGACGAAATTCTGGACGAAGCGCGGCTGCCGATTTCGCTCACCGCCTACACGCCGTGTTTCCGTGCCGAGGCCGGCGCGGCGGGCAAGGATACGCGGGGCATCATCCGCCAGCACCAGTTCCAGAAAGTCGAGCTGGTCAAGTTCACGCGACCCGAAGATTCCGACGCGCAGCACGAACAACTCACGCGCGACGCCGAAGAGATCCTGGAGCTTTTGGATTTGCCGTACCGGCGGGTGCTGCTGTGCAGCGGGGACACCGGCTTTTCGTCGGCCAAGACCTACGATCTGGAAGTCTGGCTGCCGGGGCAGAATCTCTACCGCGAAATCTCGTCCTGCTCCAACTTCGACGCCTTCCAGGCGCGGAGGGCCAATATCCGCTTCCGTCCGTCGGGCCCCAAGGCCAAGCCGGAGTTTGTGCACACCCTTAATGGCAGCGGCCTGGCCGTGGGCCGCACCTGGCTCGCCATCCTCGAAAACTACCAGCAGGCCGACGGCTCCGTACAGCTCCCCGGGATTCTCAGTCCTTACATGGGTGGAGCGGATAAAATTGTCAGGGAGCCCTGATGGCCTCACCCATAAGCACGTCCGACGGAGCGATGGCACAGCCCAAACGCGGTTTCAAGCAGGTTTTCTCGAGCTACTTCTACTGGACCTACGAGCGCGGCTCGTTTCATTATGACGTGATGGTGACGCTGATTCTGCTGTTCATCTTCGTCACTCCGCATTTGTGGGATTACGGGGCCAGGCCGACGGTGGTATCCGGTCCCGCGCATCCATTCGTGGTTGTGCCCGAAGGCCACGGAGTGATCGTCACCGTTCAGGCTTCCGAAGTGAACATTCCTCCCAATGCCTCCTACGGCCAGGTGAAAAGAGCGCTGCGCGAGGCCATTTTGCCGGTTACCGGCGATGCCGTTTATGTGGAGCGCTGGGAAACCGTCAAAGACGCACAGGGAAATCTCGCCTGGAAGGTCTGGGCCCACCGCTGAGCAGAATTTACGAGTCGCCAGGGCCGATTTCCGAGTCAAATGGAAGAAGGAAGGTTATGCTTCGAAGCGGTAAACTTGCATTTTTTGCGGTCATCCTTTTCGCATTGCTGCCGGTGGCGCACTTGAGCGCACAGGACCTCAATAGCGTGCTGCGCAAACTGGATGCGGCGGCCAAGGATTTTCACAACACCACGGCGACCTTCGAGTTCGACGCCATCCAGACTGACCCGGTTCCCGATACCGATGTCATGACTGGAACCACGTATTACGAGCGCATCGGGAATCACCTCCAGTGGGCTGCGCACGTTGAGAGACACAACAAGCAACCGTCGGGCAGAACCTACATCCTTTCCGGCGGAGTGCTGAGGGAATCCGATTCCGGCAAGTCGAGCGAAGCTCACCCCATCGACCAGGCCAGCAAATATGAGAGTTACTTCATGCTCGGCTTTGGCGCCAGCGGCAAAGAGCTCCAGGACAAGTGGGACATCACCTACCTGGGCCCGGACAAAAGCGTGACGACAGACAACGGCACTCCGACCGACAAGCTGGAGCTGGTGGCCAAGGATGAGACGGTTCGCAGGAATATACCCAAAGTGACCATCTGGCTCGACACGGCCCGCGCGGTGAGCGTCAAACAGAAATTCGACGAAGGCGAGGGAATGTCGCGGGTTTGCACCTACAGCAACATCAAAGTGAACCAGCCGTTGCCGAAGGACGCTTTCAAATTCGGGAAGTAGCACCGGCTTTCAGGCAGCCGGCGGCGGGTGCGGGTCAGGCGCTGCCATTTGTTTCACTGGAGTCCGGCGCTACATCGACTTCACCACGGCCCGTAACCGGCAGAGCGCGACACCACCCGCGGCAATCAACATGGGGAAGCATTCCAGCGTGTAGCGCGCCTCGGGCGCGGCTATGGTGAGCAAAAGCGCGCTGCGCAGCAGCACGTAGATAAGCAGCGCGCCCCAAAAGCGCGGCCGGAGCAGGATTCCGGCAACGCCCAGCAGCAGGTAGAAGGCGTTCAACGCCGCATAAAACCAGCTGAACTCAGTCTCGGCGTGATGATGCGCGTAGACCCACCAGTCGAGGTCGATATTCAGGTTTTCAACGCGGGGGCGGAGCCACATGTCGGCTACGCGGCCCAGCGGCAGCCACAGGTAATATCGCAGCGGGCGCGCACTGATGCGCTCGGCGGCGAGCCGCGCAAAGCCGGCATCGATCCGGGACGAAATCTCTTCTCCATTCGCCTCGTAGGCTCGTACCAGGGCCACCGTCTCTTCGTACTGTGCCGCCGAGTCGAAAGCGCGGCTGGGCAGCTCGCTCACATCCAGCTTGTCGTCCGGCACGTTCCACCAGATCTCATCGGTCGAAATGAAATCGAGGCACCAGGTCTTCACCCAGCGGTCAAATCCCGGGGTCGTCGGCTCGCTGGGATCGACGGCCGACTGCGGCGCCAGCGGCTCGAAGACATGAAAGACGCGCCAGTTGCGCGCCGTCCAGAGGGCAAAAGGCGCCAGCGCCAGCAAGACGCAGACCGCAGCCATACGCAGCAGCTTTCGCGCCGGAATCGCGCCCGGCTTGCCCTCCCGAAACGCCGCCAGCATCAGCGCCGGCGCCAAGGCTGCCGCGGCCAGAACGCCGTCGGGCCGCAAGAGCGCCGCAAACGTCACGGCGAAGGTGAAGCACAGGGCGCTCGTCCAACCGGGCCGTTGGCCAAAGCGGGCCATGGCCCACAAGGCGAGCGCAAGAGCGAAGACCGACGTGGTCTCAGCAAGCGGGAACGCCGTGTAGGAAGCGGTGAAGGGGCACAGGCAGGCCAACCAGAGGGTCGCCGGCCCGGCAAAGCGGGCGTGTGCCGGCGCCACCATGCGCCGCGCAAACCCGGCCAGCAGCAGGCAGGCGGCCAGGTCAAGCGCAACCTGAACCCACATCGCGGCCAAGTAGTTTTCCATCCCAAACACTTTGAAACAAAGGCCGAGGAAGAGCGGATAACCCGGCAAGCGAATCAGCGTGGGAAGCAGTTCCCCGCCTGCGCCGGTGAGGGCAAACCGGCCATGCAGGAGCAGATTTTTAGCCAGGTCGCCATAGATGAGCATGTCGCCGTTGACCTGAAACAGGGCGTGCAGCATGTAGAGCCGCAACGCCAGCCCGGTGGCCAGAGGCAGCGCCACGGCCAGCGCGGAGCTCGCCCATCCTGCACCTCCAGAGCGCCGCGGCGGGGCTGTCAATTGACTCTGTTGAGCGCCTTCCATACGATTCGTACTGTATATGCATTCTAGGAGATACCAGGGCATGGGACCCGTGTCCGGGCGAGGCAACCCCGACGCCGCTCCGGCTGCTCAAATGCCTCAGCTTGAGGTGTTTTCGCGAATTTGGCGCCTCGTCTTCGCCCGCCGGGCCGCTCGTTCGGTGGAATGCGTGCTTTTCGCCCACCCGTTCGTAAAGGCCCGACATGCCTGACCGACAGATCTTCTTCGACCCGGAACGCAAGCGCTGGAAACGCCTGCGCCGCATCCTCGACGCCGGCGCCGTAATTTCCACGCTGGTGGTGGCGGGCTTCATCTTCAATGTGTTGCGGGGCCAGCGGCTGCCCGAACTGCTGCTGCCCATTCCCCGGCACAACTACCGCGCCCTGCCGGAACCGTCAATTCTGCTGCGCAACGTGAAGAACCAGCGTCCGGCGCGCCGCAAGACCGAGCGCAAGCCGTCCGACATTCCTTTCAACACCGGTGAAGGTTTGCGCGCTGCTTACTACGTGCAGGACGACGAGTCCAGCTACTCCTCGCTCAAGGAGCACGTGCACCAGATCGACATGCTCTTTCCGCAATGGCTGCACATCGACGCGCCGCAGGGCACGCTGATGATGATGAGCGGCGACAACCTGCGCGAGTATGCGGTGATCGAGGGCGCCACGGTGCACGATCCCGACGACATGAGCAAGGTGAAGCGCGTGATTGCAGCCGCCCGCACCGACACCGAAATCTTTCCTCACGTCAACAATTACAACCCGCACACGCAAAGCTGGGATGCAGCCGTAGGCGCAGTGCTGGCTGACCCGCAAAAGAGCGCAGCGCTGCGCCAGCAGATCATGCGTTTCCTGATCGCATTTCCGGCCTATCGCGGTCTTTCGCTCGACATTGAGACCATCCCCGACGAAGATGATGCGGCGTACATCAGCTTTATCGAAGCGCTCTATGCAGATATGCACCCGCACAACCTGCGTCTGTACGTGAACGTTGCCGTTGCCACCAGCGACCAGGATCTCAAAACCATCGCCGCCAACTCCGACGGCATCATCCTGATGAATTACGACCAGCACCAGACCACCAGCGATCCGGGCCCCATCGCGGCGCAGTCGTGGTTCATCGGCAACCTGGTGCGGGTTTTGAAGATCGTGCCCAAAGACAAGCTCATCTGCGCGGTGGGCAATTACGGCTACGATTGGACACTGACCATCCCCGGCTCAAAGGATGGCAAGCACAGCAAGCCGCAGGTGCTCAACACCGAAGATCTTTCAGTCTCCGACGCGTGGGGGCGCGCCTCCGACGCCGACGCCGATCTCGGTCTTGACTACGACACCCTCAATCCGCACTTCGAGTACATCGACGAGGACAACAACCAGCGCCACGACGTCTGGTTCCTCGACGGCGTGACCATACTCAACGAGCTGCGCGCCGCCCGCGAACTGGGCGTGGAGACCTTTGCGCTGTGGCGCCTGGGCTGGGAAGACAGCTCGCTATGGAACGTGTGGGACGCGCCGCGCAGTCCCGACGCGCTGAACGCCCTGGGCAAGGTGAAGCCCGGCCACGACGTCGACACCGAGGGTGACGGCGATATTTTGCGCATCACGGGCCTTCCCCAGGACGGCAAGCGCAGCGTCGAAGTCCAGGACAATGGCGATGAGCCCGATCCGCGGAAGAAACTCATTGTCGACGAGCACATGGATGTGTATCCACGAACCTATACCATCGAGCAATACGGCTACCATCCCGACGAACTTGCGCTAACCTTCGACGACGGCCCCGATCCCAAGTGGACGCCCAAGATCCTCGACGTCCTGAAGCAGAAGAATGTGAAGGGAACGTTTTTCCTGATCGGCGCCGAGGCCGCGGACGACATCGGCCTTCTGCAGCGCATCACCCGCGAGGGCAACGAGATCGGCAATCACACCTACACGCATCCCGACATCAGCGTGATCTCAGACGGGCAGCTCGATCTCCAGATCAATCTCACCGAGCGTCTTTTCGAAAGCAAGCTGGGCGTGCAGCCGCTCTATTTTCGCCCTCCCTACGACAACGACGAGGAACCGGAAACGGACGATGAGGCCAAACCCGCCTGGCGCATTCAGCAGGATGGGCTGACCATCATCGGCAGCAAGATCGACACCGACGATTGGGTTGTGAATCCCGCCAAATCGCCAAAAGAGATGGCCGATTCAGTGCTGGCCCAGTTGCAAACGATGAAGACCAAGCCGCAGTTCCGCGGCTCCATCATCCTGATGCACGACGGAGGGGGCGACCGCTCCCATACCGTGGCGGCCCTGCCTTACCTGATCGATACGCTGCGCGCTCATGGTTACAAGCTCGTCCCGGTTTCGGCGCTCATGGGCAAGACCACCGCGCAGGCGATGCCGCCGCTCACCTTCTGGCAGCGCATGCGCACCATCCCCGACTCCATCGCTTTCTCGGTCGTCGACATTATCGGCAACTTCATTGTCATGGTCTTCTTTGTCGGCGACATCCTGATGAGCGCACGCCTTGTCCTGGTGGGGCTGTTCGCGTTCATCGACCGGTTGCGCAAACCCCATCGCCAGGCGTCGCCCGGCTACAACCCGCGCGTCGCCGTCCTCATACCCGCCTATAACGAAGAGGCGGTTATCGTCCGCACCATCCGCTCCGTTCTCAACTCCGACTACAAGAATCTGCACATCATCGTCGTCGACGACGGATCAGAGGACCGCACGGCCGAGATGGCGGCCGCGGCCTATGCCCAGGAGATCGCAGCCGGCCACCTGCAGGTTTTCACCAAGCGCAACGAAGGCAAGGCCTCAGCGCTCAACTACGCCCTCGACCGCATGCGCGACGAGATCTTCGTGGGCATCGACGCCGACACCGTGGTTGCTGCCGACGCCATCTCCAAGCTCATTCCCCACTTCGAGGATCCCTCCATCGGCGCCATGGCCGGCAACGCCAAGGTGGGCAACCGGGTGGGCCTATGGACGCGCTGGCAGGCCCTGGAATACATCACCAGCCAGAACTTCGAGCGCCGCGCCCTGGATCTTTTCCACGTCGTCACGGTGGTTCCCGGGGCCATTGGCGCGTGGCGCACGGCGCCCGTGAAGGCGGCCGGCGGCTACGCGCTGAACACGGTTGCCGAAGACGCCGACCTCACCATGAGCCTGCTGGAGCAGGGCCTGAAGGTGGATTACGAAGACCGCGCGCTGGCGTTTACTGAAGCGCCGGCCAACGCGCGGGGCCTGATGCGCCAGCGCTTCCGCTGGTCCTTTGGTATCCTGCAGGCGGTCTGGAAGCATCGCGCCGCGTTTGTCCGCAACAAGGCCATGGGCCTGTTCGCGCTGCCCAATATTCTCATCTTCCAGATGCTTCTGCCGCTGGTGTCGCCGTTCATCGACATCATGTTCGCGGCTGGCGTGGTCAATTACTTCGTCGATCGCCACTACCACCCTGAAGCCGCATCCGCCGCCAGCTTTGAGAAGCTTGTGGTCTACTTCCTGGGCTTCCTGCTCATCGACTTCATCACTTCAACAGCGGCTTTCAGCCTGGAGCGGCGCCATCCGGCCAACCGGGGCGACGGCTGGCTGCTGTTCCACATCTGGCTGCAGCGCTTCGCCTACCGCCAACTCTTTTCCGTGGTCCTGTTCAAAACGCTCAAGCGCGCCATCGACGGCAAGCCCTTCAACTGGAACAAGCTGGAGCGGACCGCGAAGATGAGCAAGGGAACGGCGGCGCTGGTGCAGGCACGGTAGGGGACAAATTGTTCGGGGACTAGGAAACAGTAAATAGGGCGACCTAGTTTTTGTTTGACAACCACAACGGAGAACCGCATTGACCCTTTGCATAGCTGCCGCCTGTGAGGATGAAAAACATAGAGACCGGGTTGTCATCGGAACCGACTGGATGGCGACCGGAGAAATAGCCGCTGGAGCCGATATCCAAGACAAACTCTACTGGGTCAATGATGATATCGCCGTGCTTGTTTCGGGCGTGGTGACGAGGGCTGTGGAGTTGCGAGACGCTTACCGTTCAGAACTGAAATCCATGAAGGCCAGAAACGAAGAGCTCAGCTACCGCAACATTCGCAGATTCGTCAAAGCAGGACCCCGTCTGCTCAAGAAGGATATCGCAGAGGAAGTCGTAGTATTTGCCACTGGGTTGTCGTATGCGGAGTTTCGGAAGGCGATCAAAACAGGAGAAGTGACGCGGGACGTAGCCAACGGAGTTTTTCGTGCGATTGAGGCAAAGAACTTAGAGTGCGAGGTGATAATCGTCGCATTCGTCGATAAAGAACCTTACATCTTCATAGTCGAGGAAAGCGGTCATGTAGAGGAACGAGACAATTTCGCACTCGTCGGGGAAGGTACCTACGTTGCGGAAGCGATGCTTTATTTTCGCAAGCATGAATCATCGGACCCTCTTCCGGTGGCTATTTATAACGTATGGGAAGCCTTATATATGGCAGCAAGACGGGTGGCCACAGTCAGCAAGACACATTCTATTGACATCCTCATCCCTCCCGGAGAACGCAGCACCCATTCGACGGTGTACGCCCTGACAAATAAAGGGTTCAAATTCATGAAAGAGCTGTTTCAAGATCAATTCGGAGTGCGGAGGATTAAGAAGTTCCCGGGTCTCCCCGACGGATGTGTGAAGCGGTGGGAGGACGAAAAGAAGAAGGCGAAAGCGGCCGAAGCAAAGAAGCGAGCAAAGACACAATCTACTTCATCAAGCTCGGAGGAGGAACAGTGATGGGAGCGCCCGGCGCAGATTTTGCAGGCTCACAATCAAGCCAGTGAGTAAGCAGGGAGTTTGCGATGCAGAGGTTAGTGGGCTGCTATTAGCTGCCGCCTGTTCGCGTAATTTTGCGCGACATATCCTCTGACGGAACAGATAAGCAAATCCACGATCTTGCCTAGGCGAAACGCCACATATTTCATCACAAGTTCACGGCGGAAAGCGCGATAGTCCTCGATGATCAATCCAAGGACGGTTCCGTTGGTGGCGTCAATCCGCACCAGGACTTGGCTCCGCAACCCGAGAAAATCCGAAACGCTCGCAACTTCGATCTTCGCGTCCGGAGCCGCCTCGCCTACATCGAAAAAAGCCACGTTTGTGTTTTTGTCGAGGGTAAATTGCGAGGTCATGTCTTTTTCTCCCATTCAAACGGTCCTGGGGGGAGTTTGCTCACTCCAAAAAAGGTCTTGATGAAATGCGGTCTCAGAACCGCCCTTTTCAAGCCCTTCTGTATTTGGACTGCGACCATCAGATATGGTTGCCCGTTCGTTTCGATGTCGTAGTACGCGTTCAGGGTCCCGTGCCGTTCATTCCTTTTGACACAAATCGGCGCATGAAAGTTTCTCTTTAACGCGTCCACGACGAACGCCGATTCCAGATGGAAGCGAAGCACGTGGTTTACCAACGTGCTCTTGTAGAGAAGAATAGTGCGTCCCTGCCAACACTTCAGTTTGCAGACAACATCAGGCTTCTTCCCCACAATTTCCAGTTCTTTCCCATGAGTTCATGATAGTACAGTCAGGCACCGGCAAGTTCAATGATAAAGATCACACAGAAGTTGCAAGCCATCAAAAGAGGAACAGTTCCAACACCTAGAAACGTCAGTGCGCACTAAAGTAACAAGATGTTATCTATCAAGTAAACGCTCGTGCGCCATACGTTTTATCGCCCTTCTTGGGGTCCGGCACGCAGCGTGGAGGAAGTGTGAAATCTCGGCTCAGGCTCGGAGCAAAGCTCACACAATGATTCTGCGTTAATGGAAGGTAATTCTCTGCAAATTTGGCGATGACATTCTCCTTTTGATTTCAATGGCTTACGGCGGCGAGGTGAAGCGCCATGCTTGACTGACCGCGTGGCACCCGCCCCGGCCGGCCGCGCCTCGGATTCTTCCCGACCGCTCCGTTCGGTGGTACAAAGGATGGGCACAGCCAGGCACGGCCGTTCTCTTCCCCAAATCCTCGCGCGCGCGAGGGGGTTCGTTTATGCGCCTATTTCCGACCGCTGTTCTTATTCCTGCCTTATCGCTGCTCTTCGCGGCGTCTGCCGCACGCGCTCAATCTGCGCTGCCGGCCGCTCAGCCTTCGCTCCGCACCGGCGCCAACCTTGTCCTGGTGGATGTTGTGGCCACCGACCACGATCAGTCTGTTCATGGTCTCGACCGGTCGGCGTTTCACATCTTTGAAGATGGAAAAGAGCAGGTCATCTCGTCGTTCGAAGAGCACCGTCCTGCTGCCGCCCTTCCCGTCTACCTGGCCTTGCCGCTGCCGGCCAACACCTACTCGAATGCGCCCGCCTACACCAAATCGACCGCGGTCAACATATTGCTTCTCGATGCGCTGAATACTCCGGTGGGCGACCAGTTGCGCGTGCGCCAGAAGATGATTGATTACCTCGGCACCGTGAAACCGGGCACGCCGCTGGCGATCTTCGCGCTGGCCTCGCAACTGCGGATGGTGACGGATTTCACTGAAGACCCAGGCGCGTTGGCGAGAGAACTGAAGAATCCGAAAGCCAACCCGCAGGAGTCGGCGTTGCTTAACTCGCAACAGACAACTGACCTCAATGCCAACCAGGTCAGCGCGGTGGGAAATTCGGTCACGGAGCCCAACCCAGCCGGATTCTCTCCTTCGGGCCCCGGTTCCGGCCTCTCGAACCGTCCGAGTGTAGTCCCCGGACCTCTCGGCGGCTCTGCAGCTCTGCAGCAGTTCGAGGCGGACCAGACTGCTTTCCAGACCGACGTGCGGGTGAAGATCACGCTCAGCGCCATGCAGCAGCTCGCAGGCTACCTCCGCGGGATTGAAGGGCGCAAAAACGTTATCTGGTTCTCGGGAGCGTTCCCGCTGAGCGTCTTTCCGGATTCCTCGCTGTTCCTTGAATTTGCGAATGTAAACAGCTATCGCGAACAGATTCAAAAAACCGCCGACATGCTGACCGCGGCGCGCGTCGCCATCTACCCCGTGGACGCGCGCGGGATGATGGTGCCCTACGAAGTCAATGCCACAAACCGCCTTCCTACACCGGTACAGAGCCAGAGCCTCAGCATTGTGAAGGAAGACGAAGACTTTCACAACCAGCAGGCCTCAATGGAAGAGGTGGCCGAGGATACCGGCGGCCGGGCTTACATCAACAGCAACGATCTCGATAAGGCTGTGGCCGACGCGGCCGCGAACGGATCCAACTACTACACCGTCACCTACGTGCTGCCCAACGAGCGCCTCGACGGCAAGTACCACAAGCTAGAGGTTCGGGTCGACGGCGAACGCGGATTGAAGCTGGCCTACCGGCGCGGATTTTACGCCGATGCGCTCGACAAGACGCCGGCAGGCGGCGCGCAGACCAGCGTCTTTGCCACGGCCCTGGCTCCCGACGCGCCCGAGGCAACTGCCATCCTCATCAAGGCGCGCATTCTGCCCGCCACCGATCCGGTGTTCAGCGGCGTAAGCCTTCCCCAGGGCTCAGCCGGCCAGAACTTCTTCCCGTTCGGCGGCGCGCCGCATCGCTACATCGTCGACCTCACCATCGACCCCAGCGGCCTGGCGTTCAGCACTACGGCTGACGGAGACATGAAGGCGGCCATCGAGCTCGGCATGATCGCCTACGCTGCCGATGGCCGTCACCTCAACGACTATTCGCACGCATACCAACTCGGCTTCAAAGCGGCGCAGCTGGAACGGCTGAAGGCGTCGGGCATTTCGGTGCGCCTGCCTTTCGACTTGCCGCCCGGCAAAGTCGATCTTCGCATCGGCGTCCACGACCTGAACGCCGACCGCGCCGGGTCGCTCGACATCCCGCTGCAAGTGGGACAATGAGCAGATCGATGGGGCCAACGATTTAAGGATGGACACACCCGTATGTCGCATAAGTGGTTCATCTTTGCGCTTGCCGTTGCATCGCTGGCCGCAACGCACAAACACACCGCAGCGCAAGGCGCGCCCTCGCTCTTCAAAATGGGGTCGATCAAACCCGGCGAATGAGCGAGGCCTGTCCCTGGTTCGGAGCTCAGCCGATTGCGATGGGGATTGCGTCAGGGGCTGCGTTACTCGGCCTTCCACTGGAAGCAGAGGCCGAAGCCGTCGGGATCCTTGAAATACATTTGCTTCATGCCGTAGGGGGCGACCTTGGGAGGCTGGCCGATGACGACGCCGCGCGCGGTCAGCTCCGCGTAGGCGGCGTCGACGTCAGGGCAGCCGAAGTAGAGACAGGCATCGCGATGCCCACGCCGGCGGAGGTGCTCTTCGCGCGTAGGGCGCTCCTCGTCGGATTCGTAGACGGTGTTGAGCATGAGATCGGCAGCGCCGAGGCGCAGCCAGCACCAGTGATAGCGGTAGGGATCGTCGCCGCCGCGGTGCGGGGCGTGGTCGACGAGCGTGAAACCGAGTTGGTCGATATAGAAACGCAGCGAAGCCGGCATATCGTAGACCTCGAAATAGGGACAGACACCGCGGATGTCAAAGGCCATCAGCGCTCTCCTGGTGCGCAAACTGATTTTCGATGAACTGGTTGCATAAATACCTCGACCGACTGAAAGAACATCCCTCAGGGGCTAAAGCCCAATAATGATGCGGCTCTCGCGGCACGACTAAAGTCGTGCCCTTTCAAAGCCGTAGTTATGCAACCGGTTCCAAACGCGGTGAGACTCGGGTGTGTTCCTGTTGCCTGTTCCCTGCTTTACGGCCCCAGATACAGCCCCACGCCGGGCGGCGCAAAGCTCAGCGTGCCGGCCCTGGAATCGTAGTCGAGGTTGAGGGCGTCCTTGGTGCCCACGCGGCCATTGATGGTTACGGCAACCAGCAGGCCGTTGCCATAGCGCACAGATTCGGCAATCTTGTAACTGTGGATGGGGCCGTATTCGTTGTCGGGGCTCATGGGGCCCCAGTCGGCCTGGAAGCGAGCGAAGGTATAGGTGGAGTATTGCGCCGGGTGCTGCTGCCAGTTCGGGTCGTGTTGCCAGATGCCGTAGGCTTTGGAGAGGTCGTTGGCTTCAAGGGCGGTGAAGAACTTGTTTGCGGTGGCGCGGCCGAACCAGTAACGGTTCCAGTACCAGGGCCAGTCCACCGGCCGGCCGGCTACCAGCCACCAGACGATGAAGAGCACAAGAAGCGCGGCTGCGGCACACTTTAGAACCAGGGCATGCCGCCGCGACTTGGCAGCATCGAACTTGGGAGCATCAAGCAAAGTCATGGGATTCGCCTCGCAAACAAGGATAATTCAAGGATCGGGGATCGGGTTTCAGGGATCAGGCAGCGGGTCAACAAGTCAGCGAGTCAGGGAGCCAGCAGGTCGGCGGGCTGCGATCCGTTCAGCGATCGCAGTTTTCTTGCGCCAACTTTGATCCCCTGGTGGATTAGACACCGATCATCGCCCGGTTGTTCCCCCTCGCAAGGACGAAGCATATCTGTCCCTGTTTTCTTGTTCCCTTGGTCCCTCGGTCTCTTGGTCCCTGCTTTAGTCCCTGCTGTACGAGGTCCGGTTCTTCTCTTCCTGCCGTTCCAGCGCCAGCTCGATAAGCCGCGTAATCAGGTCCCTGTAGCTGATCCCTGATGCCTCCCAAAGCTTGGGATACATGCTAATGCGGGTGAACCCGGGCATGGTGTTCACTTCATTCACAAAAATGCGGCGTTTGCCGTCCGGCTCCATCAGGAAATCAACGCGCGCAAGGCCGGCCAGGTCGCATGCCTTGAAGGCCGCAACGGCCATTTCCTGAATCTTGTGGCTGGTGGCGCGTGGAATGGGCGCGGGAATCACGGGCACGGAGCCCTCAGACAGGTACTTTGCTTCATAGTCGTAAAACTCCTTGCCGGGAATGATCTCTCCCACCACGCTCGCCTGCGGATCGTCGTTGCCGAGCACGGCTACCTCAAACTCCCTTGCGCGCGCCGGCTGGCTGCCGCGTTTGGCTTTGCCGCCGACTCCCTGCTCCACGATCAGCTTGCGATCGTACCTGGCCGCCAGCGTCAGCGCGGGTCCTAGCTCCTTGCGGTTGTGCGCCTTGCTGATGCCTACTGACGATCCCAGGTTCGCGGGCTTGACGAACATCGGGTAGCGGAGGGCCCGCTCGACCATTGCAATAGCTTTCCGAGGTGATTTTTCCCAGTCGGAGCGCAGCAGCGTAACGTGCCTGACGATGGGCAGGCCGGCCTCGACGAACAGGCGCTTCATCACGTCCTTGTCCATGCCCGCGGCCGAGCCCAGCACGCCGGAGCCGACATAGGCGATGCCGGCGAGTTCGAACAATCCCTGGATAGTTCCGTCCTCACCGAAGGTGCCGTGGAGCACGGGAAACACGACATCGAGCGGCTGGGACTGGCCGCCCGGGCCCTGGTTTTGGTGGAGAGCCGTGGAAGAACGGGGTTCCGGCGCCAGCAGCGTGGGAATGCCTTCGTGCAGCAACTTGGCGCCGGGCGTGGTTTCGGGGTCGCCGGCCCGGAGGCGCCGTCCGACCTCGCTTGTGTCGCCGGCGAGCAGATGATTCGCGTCAGCGGCCGCCAGCCAGCGGCCTTCCTTGGTGATGCCGATGGGCGTCACGTCGAACTTCTCGCGGTCGATCGCACCCAGAACCGACGCCGCCGAAAGCAGCGAAACTTCATGCTCGCCGCTGCGCCCGCCAAACAGTATGCCTACACGGAGTTTCTTTGCCATATTTCTTTCAATTGCCTCAGGGGCTAAAAAGCCCCATGTTTATGGGATTCTAGCGGCACGACTAAAGTCGTGCCCTTTCAAAACATGCGTCGCCCCCTACGGGGCTTCGTGAACCGACTCGCCTCGACCCTACGCTGAAGCGCGGGGCTAACAACCACTGCGCCTCCGGCGCGCTTGGAAGCCGTGACCTGAGACTTCGTGCCACCTCTGCAGTTTTCTTCCGCAAGGTGTAAAGTCGCGCTTTTGGAGACTGGAATTATGCGGCCAGCCTTGGAGTGCTCAGACCAGTGTAGAACCGCTTACAGAATCTTCTTCCCAAATGCCGAGCAGGCCAGTTCCACGGCGAGGTCGGCGGTGCGGTTGTGCTCGTCGATCACCGGATTCACCTCGACGATCTCGAAGCTGAGCAACCGCCCGTGATCGGCGATGATTTCCATAGCCAAGTGCGCCTCACGATAGGTGGCGCCGCCGCGGACGGGCGTGCCCACGCCGGGCGCTTCTTCGGGATCGATCCAGTCCATATCCAGCGACACGTGATAGCCGGCGGTGTCGCGGCCAGCCGCGCGCAGAGCCTCTTCCATCACCGCGCGCATGCCGCGTTCATCGATGTCGCGCATGGTGAAGACCTCGGTGATGCCGGCGCGGCGCAGATTCTGGCGCTCGGCCGCGTCGATTTCGCGCACGCCGATGAGCACCGTGTTTTCAGGCGCGATCTTGGGCGCAAAGCCGAAGAGCTTCTTGAGCGGCTCGGGTCCGAGGCCCAGCAGCGCCGCCAGGGGCATGCCGTGCACGTTGCCTGAGGGCGTGGTTTCGGGCGTGTTGATGTCGGAGTGGGCGTCGATCCAGAGAAGCCCGATCTTCTGCTTGCGGCGGCGATAAAATTCGGCCACGCCGGAGACCGAGCCGGCCGCCAGCGAGTGGTCGCCGCCCAGAAGCAGGGGCGTCATGCCGGCCTCGAGCGAGGCCACAACGGCCTCGGCTGTGCGCGTGCAAGTCTCTGCAATTTCATCAAGATAATGGGCTTTCCTGTTACCAGGCGCCTGGGTTTCAGCAATCTCCACACGGATATTGCCGCCATCGGTAACACGGTGCCCGAGGGCTTCAAGCCGCGCTTCCAGCCCGGCCACGCGCACCGCCGACGGCCCCATGTCGACGCCGCGCCGGCTGGCGCCCAGGTCGAGCGGCACGCCGATGACGCGGATGCGGCGAACGGGCGTCGTCTGCCCGCGGGCGGCCGGGGATTTTCGGGGCCCGGCGGAGATCGATGATGGTACACGGCTTGTCATGGTGACCTTTTACTAGTTTAGGACCCGGTGCCTGGGCCTTCCTACTCAATCGAGGGCGTGACTGTCTTCGAGCGCCAGCCAGTCACGGACCCTCCTGCCGGGAATCGCCTTGGCCCGGCCAAAACCGCACCCATTCTGGAGCCATTCCCCGCGCCGGAACGGCTCTCCGCAAACCGTTCTAACACAACCAAAAGTGCTATTTTTCAAATGCTTCCGGGTGAGTAACATGGCTGCAGATATACCGCTGCTGTTCCCACCTGCGGAAAAAGCCCCCGCCGTTCCAGCACCACTGCCTGCGGGGCGGGAGCCGCGCGAACTGCCCGCACGAGTGAGAGCGCTTCGGTGGAGCGAAGTTGGGCTTGACGAAACAACTGGTTTCTGCGGCTGCCATTTGGCTTTCGGTGGTTCCCGTAGCGCGGGCGGCTACGTCCGCGCCACTGACCACGCTGCACGCAGTGTCGGCGCTCAGCAACGCCGAAGCCAGCCAGCACCAGCATGTCTCCTTTCTGGCCACCGTCACTTACTACCGCTGGTACGACAAGGACCTGTTTGTTCAAGACGGCGATGACGCCATCTACGTGCATGCCACCACCAGCCTCGGCCTCACTCCGGGCGATCGCATCCTGGTAATGGGAACCACGCACGAAAGTTTCCGCCCCTACGTGGAAAGCAACGAAATCACGCTCGTGGGTCACGGCCCTCTACCGCTTCCGCTTCATCCGACCTATGAGCAGATGATTCACGGCGATACCGATTGCAGGCTTGTCACCGTGCGCGCCTTCATCCGTTCCGCGGACCTGGTTCCCAACCCCCGCTCGCCCGCACCTGCGATTTACCTGCGTATGCTCGTGGACGGCGCCCCGGTGGATGCCAACGTCGACAGCACTGATGAGAATGTCCTCGGAGGCCTGCTCGACGCCGAAGTGCAGATCACCGGCGCAATGTCAGGCCATTTCGACAACAAGATGCAGCAAACCGGCGTTCTCCTGCACCTTCAATCGCTGGACGGGGTCAAGATCCTGACGCGTGCCAGTTCAGACCCATGGTCATTACCGGTTACGCCGATGAACCGCATCGTTACCGGATACCGCGCCCTTGATCTCTCGCAACGCATGCGTGTGGAGGGAATCATCACCTACTACGAGCCGGGAACCGCGGTGGTGCTGCAGGACGGATCGAAAAGCCTCTGGATCGCGACTCAAAGTTACGCCCCGCTGCGCATCGGCGATCGCGCCAGCGCCATTGGTTTTCCCGACATACAGAACGGTTTCCTTACCCTCACCCACGGCGAGGTGAGCGACAGCTCGGTGCAGGCGCCTGTGAACCCATCGCTGTTCACGTGGAGCGATCTGGCACGGGGCGGGAACAATTCCCCAAGCCGTCTCTTCGACCTGGTCTCCATCGAAGCCCGCGTCGTGGCAGAAGTGCGCCAGGCCACCCAGGATGAGTACGTGCTTGAGGAAGGCGGATACCTGTTCTCGGCGATTCTGCGTCATCCCGGCTCGCTCAGCCATGCGCCGCTTCTCCCCATGAAGGATGTGCCGCTCGGCTCGCGCGTCCGCGTCACCGGCATTTGCATGCTTCAAGATGCAAACCCGTTCAACGGCGAAGTGCCCTTTAACATCCTGATGCGCAACTTCGACGACATCCAGGTCGCGGCTGAGCCGCCCTGGCTGAATGTCACTCACGTGTCGGAGCTGGCCGCCTTGCTGCTTCTGCTGGCGCTCACGCTGGGCGGGCGGGGCTGGTTGCTGGAGCACAAGAGCCGCCAGGAAATCGTCTCGCTGGCTTATGTCGAGCAACGCCGCAGCAAGATTCTGGAAGACATCAACCACTCAAAACCCCTGGCTGGCATCCTGGAACGGATCACGGAGTTGGTATCGGTGCGCCTGAATGGCGCGCCCTGCTGGTGCCAGGTTGCCGATGGTCCCATGCTTGGGAATCGGCCGCAACGCCTCGACGCTGCGTCGCTGCGCACCGCCGAGCAGATCATCGAATCACGATCGGGCCCGGCCCTGGGCTGCATCTTTGCCGCCTTCAACGCTCGCACCCAGCCGTGCCGTGCTGAGAAAGAGGCCGTGGGCATGGCCGCTGAACTGGCCACCCTGGCCATAGAAACCTCGCGCCTCTACTCCGATCTCGTGCATCGGTCAGAGTTCGATCTGCTCACCGATGTGCAGAATCGTTTTGCCATGGAGAAGACGCTGAACGCGCTGATTCTCACCGCTCGCCAATCGTCAGGAATGTTTGGCGTGATTTACATCGATCTCAACGAATTCAAGCAGATTAATGATCTTCACGGCCACCTGGTGGGAGATCTTTACCTGCAGGAGGCAGCGCAGCGCATGAAGCGTCAACTGCGGCCCGGCGATACGCTGGCGCGGTTGGGGGGCGACGAGTTCGCTGCCCTGGTGCGCGACGTGCGCAACCGCAGCGACGTCGAGGAGATCGCGGCACGCCTTGAATCCTGCTTCGAAAATCCGTTTCTGGGAGATGGCTACGTGCTGCGCGGCTCGGCCAGCGTGGGAGTGGCCCTCTACCCCGAGGACGCCACCTCCGCCGATAGCCTCATGCACTCCGCCGACGCCGCCATGTACGTGGCCAAGTACACGCGATCAGGGAAATCACAAGCAACCTACCGCGGTTAGAACGCGCGGTCATGGCCAGGAACCGGATCGCGCGACGGGAAATCTGTGCTTGGCTTGCGCTGGGAGAAGTCACTAGCGAACGTGCAATTGCGAAACCGTCACCCTGCCCTTGGCGATCTCGGCCTTTCGCCAACTACTCTTGTCGTTGAGAGCAACCCATCGACGCTCTTCGCTGCGGTAATGCCAATCCTTGTCGAGTTGATAGTAGATCAGTATTCCGCTCGACTCCATGATGTTGAGGATGCTGTTGTCGTGCTGGTTTTTCTCGTCGAAATCGGTCGATGCACTCTGGCCCATCTCGGAGTAGATCTCGTTCAACTCGAACAAAAGAGCGTTGACGTCGTCGGCCATCGGCTCAACCTTCAATCCAACCCGCCTGGCTTCGCGCAGGGTGATGGGGTAGGTGTGAGAGGGGTATCCCGAGTTGAGAATGTTGCTGATTTCCCTAGCCCGGGCCTCGTCCTTCATGTGATAGGAGAGTATTTCTTCGCAAATGCGCGTTGAAAGCGCGCTGGAACGGTCGACGGCGCCAATCACGAGAGGATGGACGAAAGGGAACAACGCCTCATATGGATTGGCGGTAGAAGCCTTGGCCTGTTCTGTCCAAAGCCTGATCACGCGGAGCAATTCGTCGTTACTCACACTTACTCGGTCATTATCCCGATCAATGGGCGAAAGGTCGTGAGTCAACGATGTGTCGACAGCGGAAAGCTGGGCGAGAGGGCCCATCAGGATGAGGTCAGCGCCCAGAGCCAGCATGGTCGCGGCCGATTGACACTCCAGGGGAGCCAGGATGGTCAGGTGGCCTACGAACTGACGCAGAAGGTTGACCATGCGGAGAGAGGCCTGGCCCGCTCCGCCATCCGACTTAACAAAGAGCGACAGCCTCCTGAGTTTTCCGGTACTTTGCAGCAGCGCATAAAGACCGATGACGTCATTGTGACAAATTGATCCCTTGGTGGAATTCCAATAAGTAACAACCGGTTCACCAAGCAATTTAGCCAATTTCCTGATGACCGGCTGAGTGCGCTTTACGAGCAATGGCGGCTTTTTGGTGGGTGGACGGCGGGCAGGCAAGGACGACCCTCCCTTTCGAGGCATGACGAACCCGGTGATGGCGAATCTCTTTTCAGGGAATCTTAACAAAAAGGGGGCGGTGAGATGGAAACAAGAAGGCCCGGCTTGCGCCGGGCCTTGGTTGGTTGAGTGAATCGCGCCAAAACGTTGCCTGGACAGGCGAGTCCTATTCGGCGGCCATCTCTTCGGCTTCGCCTTCCTGCCGCATCATCTCCAACTCGCGCTCTTCGGCTTCCTTCTCGGCGTGCACTTCCTGCTGCACGCGAGCCGCAGCTTCTTCGAGTTCGGGCGAGAGCTGGACGTTGCGGTAGTATTCCAGGCCCGTGCCCGCGGGAATCAAGCGTCCCACGATCACGTTTTCCTTGAGGCCGCGCAGGTTGTCGACCGCGCCGTTGATGCTGGCCTCGGTGAGAACGCGCGTGGTCTCCTGGAAGCTGGCCGCGGAGATGAAGCTGTCGGTGGAGAGCGACGCCTTGGTGATACCCAGCAGCAACGGACGCCCGATGGCCGGACGGCCTCCGTTCTGAAGCACCTTCTCGTTCTCTTCACGGAAGCGGAAGCGATCGACCTGCTGTTCGAGCAGGAAGTTGGTGTCGCCCACTTCGTCGATGCGCACCCACCTGAGCATCTGCCGCACGATGACTTCAATATGCTTATCCGAAATGGCCACGCCCTGCAGCCGGTAGACTTCCTGGATTTCGTTGACCAAGTAAGCCTGCAGCTCTTTTTCGCCCAGCACGGCAAGAATGTCGTGCGGGTTCAGGGGCCCGTCCATGAGCGGATCGCCGGCGCGCAGCCGCTCGCCTTCCTGGACGTTGACGTGAATGCCGCGCGGCACCGAGTATTCCTTCTCGTCGCCGTTGTCGGCCGTGACGTAAATCTTGCGCTGGCCCTTGGAGACTTCGCCGAAGCGAACCACGCCATCGATTTCGGAAATGATGGCGGTTTCGCGCGGCTTGCGCGCCTCGAACAGTTCGACCACGCGCGGCAGGCCACCCGTAATGTCCTTGGTGCGCGTGCTCTCCTTGGGAATCTTGGCCAACACATCGCCGGGGCCGACTTCGTCGCCGTCCTGCACCATAAGGTGCGCACCGCGCGGAAGCAGGTAGCGCTTGCTGCCCTTCGATCCCTTGATGGCGATGGCGGGCTGCCGCTTCTCGTCGGGCGAGTCGGCAACCACCCAGCGCGAAAGGCCGGTGACTTCGTCCACTTCCTCGTTGAGCGTGATGCCTTCCTGCAGGTCCTTGAACTGCACCGTCCCGCCGATTTCGGTGAGGATGGCGTAGGTGTAGGGATCCCACTCGGCCAACACATCGCCGAGCTTGACCGCCGAGCCCTCGCGCACGCGGAGGCGCGCGCCGTATACCACCTGGTAGCGTTCCTTCTCACGGCCGCGCTCGTCGACGATGGCGATGGAACCGGAGCGGTTCATGGCCACCAGCACGCCCTCCTTGCTTTCGACGGTGTTGAGGTTGATGAAGCGCACGAAGCCGTTGTTCTTGGCGTCGAGGCGCGAGACTTCAGCCACGCGGCTGGCCGTGCCGCCCACGTGGAAGGTACGCATAGTGAGCTGCGTGCCCGGCTCGCCAATGGACTGCGCGGCGATGACTCCGCAGGTTTCGCCCAGCTCAACCAAGCGGCCGGAGCCGAGGTTGCGCCCGTAGCAGAGCGCGCAGACGCCGCGCCGCGACTCGCAGGTGAGCACGGAGCGGATCTTGACCTTCTCCACGCCCGCGCCCTGAATCGCCGACGCGATTTCCTCGTCGATGGGCTGGTTGACTTCGACCACCACGTTGCCGTCGTAGTCCTTGATGCGCTCGAGCGAGACGCGGCCGATGATGCGATCGCGCAGCGGCTCGATGATTTCGCCTGATTCGACAATGGAGCCGACGTAGATGCCTTCAAGCGTGCCGCAATCCTGCTCGGTCACGATCACGTCCTGCGCCACGTCGACCAGGCGGCGGGTCAGGTAGCCGGAATCGGCGGTCTTGAGCGCCGTGTCGGCCAGGCCCTTGCGCGCGCCGTGCGTGGAGATGAAGTACTCGAGCACCGTCAACCCTTCGCGGAAGTTGGCGGTGATGGGCGTCTCGATGACTTCGCCCGAAGGCTTGGCCATCAGTCCGCGCATGCCGCTGAGCTGGCGAATCTGCTGTTTCGATCCGCGGGCGCCGGAGTCGGCCATGATGTAGATCGGATTCATGGCTCCCTCGTCGTCGGCCTTCTTCATGTTCGAGAACATCTCGTCGGCGACCTGGTCAGTCACCGCCGACCACATCTGGATGACCTTGTTGGAGCGCTCGCCGTTGGTGATGGCGCCGTCCATGTACTGCTTCTGGACCACGATGACTTTCTTGTCGGCCTCGTCGACCACGCTGTACTTGGTCTTGGGAATGACCATGTCGTCGAGACCAACGGAGAGTCCCGAGCGGGTGGCGTACTGGAAGCCCAGAGACTTAATGCGGTCGAGCATGCCGACCGTGGTTTCCAGGCCGAGGTTCTGGTTGCAGTAGTTCACCAGCTGGCCGATGCCCTTCTTCTTGAGCAGGCCGTTGATGTAGGGCATGCCCGAAGGCAGTTGGTCGTTCAGGATGACGCGGCCCACGGTGGTTGACAAATACTCCTTGTCGAAGTCGACGGGCTCGGTGTGCGTCAGATCCTGATCGTCGTAGGCGGTGGTCATGTCGAGCACCTTGCCGGTGTAGCGCAGGCGAATGGGCGAAAGCGTCTCCACTTCGCCGGCCTCGAGCGCCATCAGGATCTCTTCGCTGTTGGCAAACACGCGGCCCTCGCCTTTGGCGCCCTTCTTGGCCTTGGTGAGGTAGTAGAGCCCCAGCACCATGTCCTGCGTGGGCACAGTGATGGGCTGGCCGCTGGCCGGCGACAGAATATTGTGCGAAGCCAGCATGAGCACGCTGGCTTCAATCTGCGCCTCGGGCGACAGCGGAATGTGCACGGCCATCTGGTCGCCGTCGAAGTCGGCGTTGAAGGCGGTGCAAACCAGCGGGTGAATCTTGATGGCCTTGCCTTCAACCAGCACCGGCTCAAAGGCCTGGATGCCCAGGCGATGCAGCGTGGGAGCGCGGTTCAGCAGGACGGGGTGGTCCTTGATGACTTCCTCAAGGATGTCCCACACCACCGGCTCCTGCATCTCGACCATCTCCTTGGCCTGCTTGATGGTGGTGCACTGCCCGGTCTGCTCCAGCCGGTGATAGATGAAGGGCTTGAACAGCTCGAGCGCCATCTTCTTGGGCAGCCCGCACTGGTGCAGCTTCAGCTCCGGCCCAACCACGATGACGGAGCGGCCCGAGTAGTCGACGCGCTTGCCGAGCAGGTTCTGGCGGAAGCGGCCCTGCTTGCCCTTGAGCGTGTCAGACAGCGACTTGAGGGGGCGATTGTTGGCGCCGCGCAGAATGCGGCCGCGGCGGCCGTTGTCGAACAGCGCGTCTACCGCTTCCTGCAGCATGCGCTTTTCGTTGCGCACAATCACTTCGGGCGCGTGCAGGTCCATCAGCTTCTTCAAGCGGTTGTTGCGGTTGATCACGCGGCGGTAGAGATCGTTCAGATCCGAGGTGGCGAAGCGGCCGCCGTCGAGCGGCACCAGGGGACGCAACTCCGGGGGAATGACCGGCAGCACGTCGAGAATCATCCACTGCGGCTTGTTGGCGCTCTTGCGGAAGGCCTCAACAACCTTCAGGCGCTTGGCAAACTTCAGCTTTTTCTGCGCCGAGGTTTCGGTCTTCATGCGCTCGCGCAGCTCCATCGCCAGCTCGTCAACGTTGACGCGCTTGAGGAGTTCCTTGATGGCTTCGGCGCCCATCATGGCCTTGAAGCCGGAGGGACGGAACTGCTGATCGAGTTCGCGGAAGCGTGTTTCGTCCTTTATGATCTCGCGTTCGCGCACCGGCGCGTCGCCGGGATCGACCACGACGTAGGACTCGAAATAGAGAATGCTCTCCAGATCACGCAGCGAGATGTCGAGCAAATGGCCGATGCGCGAGGGCAGGCCTTTGAAGAACCACACGTGCGAGCAAGGCGAAGCCAGCTCGATGTGGCCCATGCGCTCGCGGCGCACCTTGCTTACCGTCACTTCCACGCCGCACTTGTCGCAGATCACGCCGCGGTGTTTCATGCGCTTGTATTTGCCGCACAAGCACTCCCAGTCCGTCACCGGGCCGAAGATGCGCGCGCAGAACAGGCCGTCGCGCTCCGGCTTGAAGGTGCGGTAGTTGATGGTCTCCGGCTTGGTCACCTCGCCATGCGACCAGCTGCGGATCTTCTCCGGCGAGGCCAGCATGATGCGGATGGCGTCGAAGTCGGTAATAGGGCTTGTAAGCTCGAACGGATTGGAACGGAACAAGGTAACCCTCCGGTTTCTAGCTGCCAGCTTCCGGCTGCTGGCTACTAGCTCTTGGCTTCCCAGGTTCGGGAAGCGGTTCATTTTTCCGGCGGAATGTGCCCGGCCAGGAACGGCCTGCACACTCCGTAAACTCTCGATCTTCAGCTCGCAGCCTGTAGCCGGCAGCTTGTAGCCCGGTCGTTCGACTACTGAGTTTCTCGCTACTGGCTACTGGCTCCCGGCTGCATCTCAGTCCGCCACCGCCGCAACTTCCTGCGTCGGGGCTTTCTTGGCTATATCCGCGCGCTTGATCAACTCGACGTCAAGGCACAGCGACTGCAGCTCGCGGATGAGCACGTTGAACGATTCGGGCACGCCCGGCTCAATGGCCGCCTCGCCCTTGACGATAGCCTCGTAAATCTTGGTGCGGCCGAACACGTCGTCGGACTTGGCGGTGAGCAGCTCCTGCAGGATGTATGCGGCGCCGTACGCTTCGAGCGCCCAAACTTCCATTTCGCCGAATCGCTGCCCGCCGAACTGCGCCTTGCCGCCCAGCGGCTGTTGGGTAATGAGCGAGTACGGACCGATCGAGCGCGCGTGAATCTTGTCGTCGACCAGGTGGGAGAGCTTGAGCATGTAGATGTAGCCCACCGTGACCGGCTGCTCAAACTGCTCGCCGGTCATGCCGTCATAAAGCAAGGTCTTGCCCGACTCCGGCAATCCGGCCGCCTTCAACAGCGCCTTGATTTCGTCCTCGCGCGCGCCGTCGAACACCGCGGTTCCGAACCAGATGCCTTTGTCCATGCCCGCCGCCACGCGCAACAGGGTCTCGTCGTCCAGGTCCATCAGCTGCCGCAGTGTCGCGGTTCCGGCGAACTCCTTCTTCATCACTTCGCGAACGAAATTCGCATCGGAGTTTTCCCTCACCATGGCCGCAATTCTCTTGCCCAGGCCATGCGCGGCCCAACCCAGGTGCGTTTCAAGAATCTGGCCCACGTTCATACGTGAAGGCACGCCCAGCGGGTTGAGCACGATCTCCACCGGCGTTCCATCGGGCAGGTAGGGCATGTCTTCCTCGGGAAGAATGCGCGCGATCACGCCCTTGTTGCCATGGCGGCCGGCCATCTTGTCGCCCACGCTGAGCTTGCGCTTCATGGCCACGTAGACCTTCACCAGCTTGATCACACCCGGAGGCAGCTCGTCGCCCTTTTGCAGCTTGGCCACCTTCTCGTTGGTGATCTTGCGCAGCACCTCGATCTGACGCGACGTCATCTCTTCGATCTCGTCGATCTGCTCGTTCACCCGCGGATCCTTGTCGTTATAGCGGATGCGCTTGAGATTCTTGGTGGAGATGCGCTCGATGGTGTCGCGGTCCAAAATCGCGCCCTTGGTCAGCAGGCGCTTGTTGGTGCGCTCGTCGTGCAGGTCGGCCAGCACTTCCTTGCCGCCCAGGATCGCCTCAAGCCGCTTCAAGCGCTCGTCGGTGAGAATGCGGATTTCGTCGCCCAGGTTCTTTTCGAGCTTGGCCACGTACTCGGCCTCGATCTGCTTGGCGCGCTCGTCCTTCTCCTGGCCCTTGCGGCTGAAGATGCGCACATCGACCACCGTGCCCTCGATACCCGGAGGGCAGGTGAGCGAGGCGTCGCGCACATCGCCGGCCTTTTCACCGAAGATGGCGCGCAGCAGTTTTTCCTCGGGCGTGAGTTGCGTCTCGCCCTTGGGAGTGACCTTGCCAACGAGGATGTCGCCGTGGCCGATTTGGGCGCCGATGCGGATGACGCCGCTCTCGTCCAGATCGCGCAGCGCATGCTCGCTGACGTTGGGGATGTCGCGCGTGATCTCTTCGGGTCCCAGCTTGGTGTCGCGCGCCTCGATTTCGAACTCCTCGATGTGCACGCTGGTGTAGTAGTCCTCTTTCACCAGCGCCTCGCTGATCAGGATCGCGTCTTCGAAGTTGTAGCCGCGCCAGGGCATGAAGGCCACCAGCACGTTGCGTCCCAGCGCCAGCTCGCCCTGCTCGGTGCAGGGGCCGTCGGCAATCACCTGGCCCTTGACCACGCGCTCGCCCTCGCGCACCACCGGCTTCTGGTTGATGCACGTGTTCTGGTTGGAGCGCTTGAACTTGATGAGCTGGTAGATATCCGATCCCACTTCGCGGGAAAGCTGCGTGGGATGGTGCTCGCCCTCGACGCGCACGATGATGCGCTCGGAGTCCACCGAATCCACGATGCCATTGCGCTTGGCCAGGATCACGGCGCCGGAGTCGCGCGCAGTGACGCCTTCCATGCCCGTGCCCACCAGCGGCGCCTCGGCCGCCAGCAGTGGAACCGATTGCCGCTGCATGTTGGCGCCCATCAGCGCGCGGTTGGCGTCGTCGTGCTCAAGGAACGGCACCAGCGACGCGGCCACCGAAACGAGTTGCTTGGGGCTGACGTCGATGTAGTCCACTTCAGCCCGGTTCACCAGCACGAAGTTGCCCTGCCGGCGCGCATTCACCAGGTCTTCAGTGATGTGGCCGCTGTCGTCAAAGTCGATGTTGGCCTGCGCGATGGTGTGCCGGTCTTCTTCCCACGCCGACAGGTAGAAGCTGTAGGGAATCCAGTCGATGGTGCGCTTGCCGGCTTTCTTCAATTGCCCGTTCAGCTTCTGCGCTTCTTCCTTCTCGATGTGGTCGCCCACGCGCAGTCCGCTTTCGCCGGCGTTCACGATTTCGACGAAGTCGAGAATCTTCGAGTCCTTTACCTTGCGGTAAGGCGACTCAATGAAGCCGTACTCGTTGATGCGCGCAAAGCAGCTGAGCGAGCTGATGAGGCCGATGTTGGGGCCTTCCGGCGTCTCGATGGGGCAGATGCGGCCGTAGTGCGTGGGGTGCACGTCGCGGACTTCGAACCCGGCGCGCTCGCGCGACAACCCGCCCGGCCCAAGGGCCGAAAGCCGGCGCTTGTGCGTGATTTCAGACAGCGGGTTGGTTTGGTCCATGAACTGCGAGAGCTGGGAAGAGCCGAAGAACTCGCGGATGGCCGCCATGACCGGCTTGGCGTTGATGAGATCGTGCGGCATGGCCGTGTTCAGCTCCTGGTACACGCTCATCTTTTCCTTGATGGCGCGCTCCATGCGGACGAGGCCGATGCGGAACTGGTTCTCCATCAGCTCGCCGACGGCGCGCACGCGGCGGTTGCCCAGGTGATCGATGTCATCGACCACGCCGATGTTCTTGCGCAGCTTGAGCAGGTAGCGAATGGTGGCGTAGAAATCTTCGGGCGTCAGGGTGCGGTGATCGAGGGGCGTGGCGTCCTGGTTTTCGTAAAGCTTGATGTTGAATTTGAGCCGGCCCACGCGCGAGAAGTCGTATTTGCGCGGGTCGAAGAACATGCCTTCGAACAGGGCCGTCGCGGTGTCGAGCGTCGGCGGATCGCCCGGCCGCAGCTTGCGGTAGATCTCGATCAGCGCTTCTTCGGGCTTGTGCACCGAGTCGCGCTTCAAGGTGTTGGAGATGATGTTGCCCACGTCGTCGCGATCGGGGAAGAACACCTCGAAGCTCTTGGCGCCGGAGGCCATGACTTTGTGCAGCCGGTCGGCCGTGAGCTCCACGTTAGCCTCGACGATCACCTCGCCGCTTTCCGTGTCCACCACGTCGGATGCGGTCATGGCGCCATCAAGCTCGGCCGTCTCAACTTCCACGCGGTCAATATGCGCCGCGCGCAGGGCCTTGAGCGCGTGCGACGTGATCTTGCGGCCCGAGTGCGCAATCTCTTCGCTGCCGTGCCGGATGGCGTGCGCCGGCTTCGCGCCCAGCAGATGCGTGCCCTTGCTTGCTTCCTGCGGCACTTCCCATTGCAGCTTGCCGTCGCCGATGTGCAGGCGGTCGATGGTGTAGAAGGTCTTGAGGATCTCCTCGTCAGAGCGCAGTCCCAGCGCGCGCAGAAAGATCGTCCCCAGGAACTTGCGCTTGCGATCGATGCGCACGTAGAGCGTGTTCTTCTGGTCGTACTCGAACTCGACCCAGGAGCCGCGGTAGGGGATGATCTTGCCCAGGAAATAGGTGCGGTTGTTGGCGGTCTCAAAGAACACGCCGGGCGAGCGGTGCAACTGGGAAACAATCACGCGCTCCGTGCCGTTCACGATGAAGGTACCGTTGGCCGTCATCAGCGGAATGTCGCCGAAGAATACCTCCTGCTCCTTGATGTCGCGAATGGTCTTGTTGCCGGTTTCGGGATCCTTGTCGTAGATGGTCAGGCGGACGGTGACCTTCAAGGGCGCCGAGAAGGTCATGCCCCGCTCTTCGCACTCCTGCTGGTCGTATTTCAGCTGCAGGCTCACGGGGTCGCCGCACTTGTTGCAGAAGTCGGGGGTGTTCTTGTTGTAGGTGCCGCACTTCTGGCAGAGCACGTCGCTGGGCAGGAAGGGGTCGGTGATGACCATGGCGCCGCAATGCACGCAGGCGGTGCGCAGGTGGTGCAGCCCCTTCAGGTGGCCGCACTTGCACTCCCAGTTCCCGATCGCATAGTCCACGAAGTCGAGCTGCGAGATGCCGCGGAAGTCGGTAATCGGAAACACCGATACGAACACCGACTGCAAACCGCTGTCGTCGCGCTCGTTGGGCAGCTTGTCCATCTGCAGGAACCGCTCGTAGCTGCGGCGCTGCACTTCGATCAGGTTGGGAATCTGGGTAGCGGTAGGGATTTTTGAAAAATCGAGCCGGCTGCGAATCGCGCGCTTCTCGTTAGGCATGATCACTCCTGAGCCTCGTCGCTGAGGCGCGCACCAATCGAGTGGCCGCGCCGCGCCGCCGCCCGAGTCTCGTTGGCGTCGGCGATATACCGAAAGAAGTCGAAGATACGGTGGAGCAGGGCCTGAGATGCCAGTCCCGCTCCTCTAAATGCCGGCTGCCGCAAATGGCGTATGCGGGTGAGCCGGGCAGAACCCTGGTCAGGAGGGGTTCACTTGAAAGCCGCGTCAAAAAACGCGTAGTGGTGATTGCGATCCCCGGGCAGTTGCGCTAGACTGCGCACAATTGGATGATGCGAGCGCGACGGCTGAACCCGAAAAAGAGGGTAAGACCGTAATGGGAAGTTGTGCGCATTTCGTCATGAGAGCCTGAAAAATCTCCCTAGAGCGCACGGGAAGACACGAAATGCCCGTAAGGACGCAATGCCTCACGAGCCCGGCTTTTCGCCTGTGCTCCCTTCCGACTTTTGTTTCATTGCCCTCGCCGATCGCAAAATCCGCTTCCGCCGCGAATTGCCAGCTGCCCGACCCTCATCAACGGCCGCCCCGCCTGACCCTCAGGACATGCCATTGATCCAAAATAACTTAGCCAACTCCTAGGAACTGGTCTCAAGACCCTTTCCGGTGCTTGAGCCGCAGACCCCGCGTGAACGTCACGCCCCGCTTCTGCGCCGCCCTGCCATTCCGCCCATTGGTCGCTAAAGGCGAAACCCCAAGGACGCGCAAGTTACATCATAGCGCGTCCCCGTGTCGCTTGCAAGTCTCGTGCCGTTTTGCCGGCCCTTACTTGATTTCGACCGTCGCCACGCCCTCGAACTTCTTCCGGATAGCCTCGGCCTCATCCTTGGTGGCGTTTTCCTTGATGGGCTTGGGAGCTCCGTCGACCAGGTCCTTGGCTTCCTTCAGGCCGAGCGAGGTGACTTCCCGTACTGCCTTGATGGTGTTGATTTTATTGGCGCCGGCGTCCTTCAGGATGACCTGGAATTCGGTCTTTTCCTCGGCTGCCGGAGCTGCCGCGCCCGCCGCCGCACCGCCGCCGGCTACCATTACCGGGGCCGCGGCCGCAGCTGACACGCCAAGCCTCTCTTCCAGCTTCTTGACCAGAGCCGCAGCTTCCAGCAGGCTCAGGCTCACAATTTGCTCTTCCAACTGCGCGATATCCGCCATGTTCCTCTCCAATCCAAACGGTTTGAAATCGTGTTTCCCCGGCCGTTCAAGCCAAACCGAAAAGGTTCCGATGCGCCAGACCCGCGCCCTTTCCGCTTGATCAACAGCCCCAAAAACAGCTAACAGTTTTCAGCCATCAGCTTTCAGCTCTTTCCGGGCCAGCCTCACCTTCCGCGCTTCGGCATGATGAAGCCGAGAGCGCACGGCTGACAGCTAGCCGCTATGCGGCGCCTGCAAACTTTTCCTTCTCCACGCCCTGTCCCAGCACCACGGCCACATTGCGGCCGGTGGCGTTGAGCACCGTCACCAATCTCTGCGCCGGAGCATTGATCAGGAACAGGAGCTTGGCAAAAATCTCTTCCTTGCCCGGCATCGTGGCCAGCGCCTTGACCTCTTCCACGGTCAGCAACTTGCCGTCGACGATGCCCAGCTTGAACTGAAACTCCGCCGCGTTCTCGCCCGCCCACTTGGCGAAGACCTTGGCCAAAGCCACGGCATCGCCGGCGGTAAACGCCACCGAGTTCACGCCTTTGAGACCCTTCAGCGCCGCTTCAACCTGCGTGCCCGTGCCCGAGATCGCAGCCAGCTTGTTCTTGACTACGCGATACTTGCCGCCGGCCTCGCGAATGACTTTGCGCAATTCGTAATCCTTGGCCACGGTGAGCTTGCTGAACGTGCCGATAATCGCGGTGGTCGAGGACTGCAGCTCCGCCGCAAGGCCTTTCACCTTCTCCGCCTTTTTCGCTTTCGAAATTGCCATGTTGCGCTCCGCGCAGTGAACAGTGATCAGTGGTCAGTGGTCAGAATCTTCGAACCGAGGCCCTAATCAGCAGTTCCCTGCCTTTCAATCTCTGCGCCCTTGCTCCCAAGAGCTCGTTGCATTCTTGCCGCTTCATCCGCCCGCAAATTCATTAATCAGTCAAAGTCAGCTTAGCGGGCCGCGACCCCCTGATCACTGACGGCTGTCTTTACTTCTTCGCAGCCGCGTCCGCAACTTGCGAATCGAGCGGCACGCCCGGTCCCATGGTCGAGCTGAGGGTGACGCTCTTGATGTACTTGCCCTTGGCTGCGGAAGGCTTGGCGCGCACGATCGAGGTGATCACCGTGGTCGCATTATCAATCAGCTTTTGCGGCTCGAAACTGAGCTTGCCCACGGGCACGTGCACCAGGCTGGTCTTGTCGGCGCGAAACTCCACCTTGCCGGCCTTGATCTCCTTCACTGCCGCGCCCACTTCCATGGTCACGGTTCCGGTCTTGGGATTGGGCATGAGGCCCTTGGGTCCCAGCACTTTGCCCAGCCGGCCCACCACCTTCATCATGTCGGGCGTGGCGATCAGCGCGTCGAAGGCAGTCCAGTTTTCCTTCTGGATCTTCTCCACCATCTCCTCGCCGCCCACAAAATCGGCGCCGGCCGCCTGTGCTTCCTTTTGCCGGTCGCCGGCGGCGATCACGGCGACTACCTTGGTTTTGCCCAGCCCGTGCGGGAGAACCACTGTTCCGCGCACCATCTGGTCGGCATGGCGCGTGTCCACGCCCAGACGCATGGTCAGATCGACGGTTTCGTCGAACTTGGCGTACTTGACCTGCTTGAGGAGATTGACTGCTTCGGGCAGCGGATACGCCGGCTTGGTGATAGCGGCGCGCGCCTTCGCAATATTCTTACCGGGATGACTCATGCTTCCCTCGTCTCCCACCGCTTTTGCCAGCCCGCTCTTGACGGGAACGTTTGCCGTTCAGGCCCACGTTCAAAAGCCGTGGTGTTAATGACAGCGCAGGGATCTCCTTCTGCGCAACAACATCAATTGTAAAGGATTGGCGCGCGAGATGCAAACCGCAGCAGTGTGTACCGATGCGCGCAGAGGCGCGCTCACCTCAATTATCGGCCTTACATTGCTTCGCGGGGAGGACGACGTCGCGGAGTTCGAAATCCCCTCTTCAATTCCCTGCGGGCGTGCGAGGGGTTTCTGCAACGCTTTCAGTGGGGGCGGGCGCACCTGCCCCGCGCTCATTTTTCTTCACCTTGACTGAGGTCATGATCAGGGATGCGAAGGGCAGTTCGCCCTGGTTCAGATAAAGAATCGGCTTGAGGGCGCGCGGCACGTCGGCCACGCCACCCGGTTTGGGAACGACCTTGCCATTGTTGAGATCGAAGAACTCCGATGAGATTTCTTTGAATCCGGCGCCGGAAAAGCTGCCCTCAATGCGATGGCCCCACCCCAGCGCGGTATCGATCTGAAAACCGACCCCCTCCAGGTTGCCCGCGTCATCGAAGCAATAGCGAGTGGAAATCCAGAAGTTCTGGCCGCGCTCGATGGTGAACGCGGTGATGCCCTTCTTGCTTTCCTGCCAGTATTCCGCCAGCATGCCGCCATGGATGCTGAGCGTCGACAGCTGGGGCATGGCGAGGAACTCGCGCCAGGCATCCCGCGCGTCGACATTTGCAAAGATGCGCGCGTCCCTGGGCGCCGTTGTGATCACGGGGCAGGCGGAGGCCGCCATCGCCGCGGGTGTTACTCCCAGAATTGTCACAAGAATGGTGCGACCGAGCATTTTCCGCAGCATGAGCAGCATAAAAGAACCCGCGGGGTGGATTTTGGAAGAAGCTCTGCTCCTAGTTAAAGCTGGTGTTACCTTTTGCGCTAATCACCGTCGTTACCTGCGAGCGTCCACTTTCGTCATCTCATGAGCGTCCAAAGGTAACTTTGTCGAGGTGACCACGCGTATTTTCAGCCATATACGCGCGCGCATCTTCGCCCGCTTTTTCCTCAGGCGCTGCGACGATAAACTAAACCCAAGACGTTTCTCGCCGGACCTAAGCCTTGCACCCCCTTCTTGCCCATCTGAATCCTGAACAACGCGCCGCAGTGGAAGCCACGGAAGGACCGTTGCTGATCCTGGCCGGCGCAGGCTCAGGGAAAACACGCGTCATCACGCACCGCATCGCCTGGCTCATCCGCGAGAAAAACGTCGCGCCCGATTCCATTCTTGCCGTGACTTTCACCAACAAAGCGGCCGGCGAAATGGCTGAGCGCGTGGAAGAGCTGCTGGGCCACTCCTCGCTGGCCAAACCGCAGATCTCGACGTTTCACTCCTTCTGCGTGCGTATCCTGCGCCGCGACATCGAAGCCCTGAAGCTCGGCGACAAAGGCCTGACCCGCGCCTTCACCATCTTCGATGAGAACGACCAGCAGGGCATCTTGAAACAGATCATGAAGCGCATGGGGCTCGACACCAAGCAGCTCACGCCGCGCACCGTGCAGAGCCGCATTTCGTGGGCCAAGAATCACATGGTCGATCCTCAGGATTATTTCCTTAATTCCAAGGACCCAACCAGCGACCGCATCGCGCACATCTTTCAGGCTTACCAGGCCGAGCTGCGCAAAAACAACGCGATGGACTTCGACGACCTGCTGCTGGAAGCGGTGCGCCTGCTCAAGTTGTCGGCCGAGGTGCGCGAGCGCTACCAGCGCCGCTATCAATATCTACTTGTGGACGAGTACCAGGACACCAATCGCCCGCAATACGAACTGATGAAGCTGCTGGCGGGCGAGCACAAGAATGTGTGCGCGGTCGGGGACGAGGACCAGAGCATCTACTCCTGGCGCGGGGCCGACATCCGCAACATCCTGGAATTCGAGAGAGATTTTCCCGACGCCCGCATCATCCGGCTCGAGCAGAACTACCGGTCGACGGGGGTGATTTTGGAGGCGGCCGGCTCGGTGGTGGCCAACAACGTGCGCCGCAAGGGCAAGAAGCTGTGGACGGAGCGCCAGGGCGGCTCGCATATCGGCTACTACGAGGCTCCCGACGGCGAGAACGAGGCGCTCTTTATCGCCGACAAGATTCAGGCTTTTCTGCGCCAGCCGGAGAGCGCGTCAGAGACGCGGGGACGCGGGGCTGCAGTGCTTTATCGCATCAATTCGCAGTCGCGGCTGATTGAAGAGGCGATGCGCCGCTACAACATCAGTTACACGATGGTGGGCGGCTTCAGCTTCTACGAGCGCGCCGAGGTGAAGGACTTGCTCGCGTATCTGCGCCTGGTGCGCAATCCGCACGACTCCATGGCGCTGCAGCGCGTGATCAACACGCCCGCCCGCGGCATCGGCAAAACCACGCTTGAAACCGTGGAGCGGCTGGCGCTTGAAACCGGCCAGTCCACTTGGGACGCGGTCGCCGCGGCTATCGCGGACCGTCTCATCCCTGCGCGCGCGCTCATGGCTCTCGAGTCGTTCCGCCAGCTTATTCTCGACGCGCAGGCCATGATGGATCCCGACTTCGCGGGCAAGCTCGCCGCTGACGTCGCCGAGTCGAAGGCTGGTGAAGCGGACATAGGCTTCAATTTCGGCGCAGTAAGGGGGGAGCCAGCCACCCCAGCGGGCCAAAATCGCCCGTTGGAGGGCCCGGCAGGGAGCGAGGGAGCGTCGGACAGGGAGCAAGGGAACGAGGGAACAAGGGAACCAGAAGACGACGAAGAAGACGGGGACGAAGAGAAAAGCGCATTTCGCTCTCCGGGTGACGCGGCTACCCTCCCAGAGCTGATTCGCTTCGTTATCGATCGGACAGGCTACATCAAGGCTCTGGAGGCCGAAGGCACGCCGGAAGCCTTCAGCCGCATCGAGAACCTGAAGGAACTGGCCAATGCTGCTCACGACGCCGAGGAGCGCGGCGAAACTCTTGGCGAGTTTCTCGATCATGCGGCGCTGGCTGCCGACACCGACCAAATCGATCCCAACGCCCGCGTCACGCTCATGACCCTTCACGCCGCCAAGGGCCTGGAGTTTTCGCTGGTTTTTCTGGCCGGCATGGAAGATGGTCTATTCCCTCACTCACGCACGCTGAACGATCCTGAAGGCGACCTCGAGGAGGAGCGGCGGCTCTGCTACGTGGGCATGACGCGCGCCATGAACACGCTCATCCTCACCCGCGCCCACTACCGGCGCCGCTACGGCGCCGACGTCCCCGAAGCCAGCATCCCTTCGCGCTTTCTTGAGGAGGTGCCCGAACCGCTGATCGAAAACCTCGGCAACCGAAGCCCGAGATGGTCTACGCCTGGGTACAGGCCGTCCTTTGGCGCATCGCGTTCCCACCGTCGCCCGGGGGAGACCGGCGAAACGCACTTCAATTATGAGGACGAGAGCCAGGAAGTACCGCGAGCGCCCGCGCACGAGTTCTCTCCCCGCCGCAGCCCTGCTTCGAAGGTTGGAGGGGCGGAGCCCTCGGTTGAAAACATCGCCCGCTTTTTCGGCAGCAAGGCGGTCGCGGGGCGGGCGGGCGGGGCGCCCCAGTTCCGCAGCGGCGTGGGATCCGGGAGGGATGCGCGCCCGCCAATGGACATTCCGGCGGCGAACGGCGCATCCGGCCTCAGGAAGGGCCAGCGCGTGTTTCACACCAAGTACGGCGAAGGCACGGTGCTGGTGCGCGAGGGCGAAGGCGAAGACGCCAAGCTCACCGTTCACTTTGCCCGCCACGGCATCAAGAAGCTGATGGAGAAATTCGCGAACTTGAAGAAGGTTTAGCTGCGCTGCCCGGCCCGCATCCGCTCCGTTAGACTGAAAGCGCCATGCAATCTGCGAGAATCCCGGGCGGTGCGCGTCTTGACGCGCAGAGGGGAGCCAGGAGCATCCCTCAAGGGCTAAAGCCCGGAGTTTTTCTCTCCTGTTTCGGCACGGCTGAAGCTGCGCCCTTTCAAAGCCCGGGGAACGCAACTTGCCGCAGGGCGTGTTTTGATTCAGCGGCGTTGCTTGCGGCGGCAGCCGCCACTCTTGTCCTCGCCGGCTGCGGCATGCCGGCCGCGCCGCAGCCGCCTTCGCTCAACCTTCCCACTCCCGTGAGCGATCTTGCCGCCATTCGCACCGGAGACCAGGTGGCGCTTACCTGGACGATGCCTACAAAGAACACCGACAAAACGCTGCTCAAGGGCAACATGACGGTGCGCGTATGCCGCAATGAAACCAGCTCCGCGAGCTGCTCTGCTGCAGCCACGCTGGCGTTGGCTTCGGGCACCAACGGCGCCTTCACCGACACGCTGCCTGCGCCCTTGGCCTCGGGCAGTCCACGCGTGCTTACTTATTTCGTCGAACTCGCCAATCGCAAGGGCCGCTCCGCGGGATTGTCGAACGGCGCCGAAATCCTCGCCGGCGAGGCGCCCGCCGCGGTCACCAGCCTCACTGCCGAAATGCGACGCGAGGGTGTCTTGCTAAGTTGGAACCCCGGGCCGCCCGGCTTCTCTCCTGCGGCCATCCGCCTGGTGCGCAGGCGGATCACCCCGGCGGCCACCGAAAAGCCCGCGCCTTCAAAATCTGCCGAAGGCCCGCTGGGGCCGCCGGCTGAACCGGTAGAGAGAACGCTGCGCGTCGATAGCGCTACGCCGCCTGACCGTGCCCTGGACACCGACATTCACTTCGGCGAATCCTATGAATACCGCGCGCAGCGCGTGGTCCGGATCGCCGTTAACGGCAAAACGCTGGAGCTCGCAGGGCCACTTTCGCCGCCGGTGGGCATCGATGCTGTAAACGTGTATCCTCCAGCGGTGCCGAAAGGCCTGGCAGCGGTGGCCACGCCCGGAGAAAACGGTGCCGCCCCGGCCGTCGACCTGAACTGGCAACCGAATACCGAGGCCGACCTGGCAGGTTACGTTGTGTACCGGCGCGACCCTGCAGGCGGCGGCTGGCAGCGCATTTCTTCCGCGCAGCCTGTTGCCCCACCGGCTTATCGCGATGATCATGTGGAGGCCGGCCACACCTATATATATGCCGTGAGCGCCATCGACGAGGAGGGGCACGAAAGCGAGCGCTCGGCTGAAACGCAAGAATCGGTTCCCTCGCCATAGCGGGCCGAGCAAGGAGGTCTCCCATGAGATATTGCCGCTTCCTCTATGGCGGTCAATCACGGTACGGCGCGGTGGAAGAACACCTCGGCGCATTGCGCATCAAGTCGCTGATCGATGCACCTGAGGAAGACCTCGCTTACCGCATCGAGCATGGCAGCGCGGCGGCGGGGAGCTTCAACTTTGAGCCTATGCCGCTGAGCGAGGCCGATCTGCTGCCCCCGGTCAACCCCACAAAGATCATCTGCGTCGGCCGCAACTACCGCGAACACGTGAGCGAGCTGGGTAATGAGCTGCCTGCCGAACCACTGATTTTTTTCAAGCCGCTCTCGTCGCTGCTTCGCCCCGGCGGCACGGTGCTGCTTCCGCCCGCGTCGCAGCGCGTGGACTTCGAAGGCGAACTCGCGCTGGTGATCGGCCGCCGCGCCCGTCATCTGAAGCCTGAGGACGACTGGCGCGAAGTTGTCCGCGGATTCACGCTGGCCAACGACATCACGGCCCGCGACCTGCAAAAGAAGGACACGCAGTGGACCCGCGCCAAGGGTTTCGACACATTTTGCCCGGTCGGCCCCATGGTCAGCGACGAGATGGATGTGGACGCGGGCGTGACCATTGAGACGCGAGTCAACGGCGAACTGCGCCAGCACGGCTGCACGCGCGACTTCATCTTCCCTGTTCCGGCTCTGCTGAGCTACATCACCGCGGCATTCACGCTGGAGCCCGGCGACCTGATCCTTACCGGCACTCCCTCCGGCGTGGGGCCGCTCGCGGCCGGCGATTGCGTTGAGGTTTCCATTCCCGGACTCGGCGTATTGTCGAATACAGTTGGCGGCGAGCCGCTTTAATGCAACGGAAATCGCCGGTGCAACCGGCTTTCATCCAGCGCATCCTAAAGAGGGGGTAAACTGTTGTAGCCAGCAAGCCCCAAGTCGATATTCCCCGATGGAGGAATCATGCCTGAAAACCTGCTCGAGCAGTTGCGCAAGTACACCGTGGTTGTTGCAGATACCGGCGACATGGAAGCGATGGAGCAGTTTCATCCGCAGGACGCGACCACCAATCCGTCGCTCATTACCAGCGCCGCGCAGATGCCGCAGTATCAGCCCATTGTGGACAGTGTGCTGATGGATGCGCGCAAGGAGCTGGGCGATGGAGCCACCGACCAGGCCATCGCCAACCTTGCCTTCCAGCGGCTGGCCGTGGCCTTCGGCAAGAAGATTCTGAAGATCGTTCCCGGCCGCGTCTCCACCGAAGCCGATGCGCGTCTTTCGTACGACACCGAAGCTACCATCGCACAGGCACGCAGCATCATCGCGCAGTACGACGCGGCGGGCATAGGCCGCGACCACGTGCTCATCAAGATCGCTTCCACGTGGGAAGGCATTCGCGCCGCCGAGGTGCTGGAGAAGGAAGGCATCCACTGCAACCTGACGCTGCTCTTCGGCCTGCATCAGGCCATTGCCGCCGCAGATGCCGGCGTGACGCTGATCTCGCCCTTCGTGGGCCGCATCCTGGACTGGTACAAGAAGGACACCGGCAAGGACTACCAGGGAGCGGACGATCCGGGCGTGGAGTCGGTGACGCGCATTTACAACTACTTCAAGAAATTCGGTTACAAGACCGTGGTGATGGGCGCCAGCTTTCGCAACCTCGGCGAAATCCGCGAGCTGGCCGGCTGCGATCTGCTCACCATTTCGCCCCAATTCCTGGCCGAGCTTGAAAACACGCAGGGCGATTTGCCGCGCAAGCTTTCACCCGAAGCCGCCAAGAGCATGCAGATCGAGAGAATCATCGTGGACCACGCCACCTTCATCCGCATGCACGCCGCCGACCGCATGGCCAGCGACAAGTTGAAAGAGGGTATCGAAGGCTTCTCAGCCGCGCTGGTCAAGCTGGAGACGCTGCTTGCCAAGCGGCTTTCCGAGCTCGAGTCGCGGGCGCCGGCGGCAGTCTGATGGTCAGATCAGTCCCACCCTTTCCGCAAAGAACGCGGAAAGGATGGGCACGGGTTGGCTTGCTGACCCGCCGAACCGCAGATGCTTCGATTTCGCAAGCGGCAAGGACGCGGCTAGCTGCGCTCAGGACCTCCAGTGCAACTCCACCGGCCCGTCCATGGGATGCTTCGGTGTTGCTCCCGTTGCCGCCGCGTCGAGCCGCGCCTGTTTCAGCGCCAGGTACCACTTGGCGGGCTTGTCTGCGTCGTCAATCAGCATGAGCGTGGGACTGTGCTTCAATCCTTCAGCCTGCTGGATCATGGTTTCCTGATCCTGGCGCACAAACCTGGCTCCGAAAAATTTGGCGATGGGCGTGACCAGCGGCACGTGGTAGAACACGTTCCACGCCGCCACCACGTCGATGCGGCAGGTTGAGCCAGTCACCGGCGTCACCGTGGTCAGGCTCGCGAACCACTTGTCTCCGCAACGGATGGTCTCGAAGCGCCGGTTGGGCAGCACAAAATCGATCGTTGTTTCCACTGGCTGCCCGTAGACGCCCAGCAATTTGTACGGCGCCGAGTTGCGGCTGGGCGCGTGGGCGCTCATGCGGAACCCTTCGGGAATCGGTTCGAAGCGCTTGGTCTTCTCGTGGATGCTGGCACGCGAGCGCCACCACCATGCCTGATGCACAAAGGGTCCGTGCGCCGGATCCATCAGCCCGATGATGCCGTGATCGACATTGCAGGGCAAATCGGCCATCAGGTGGGCGGTGCGGTATCTGGGCCCGAACTTGGGCAGCTCGGGGACAGGCTTGCGCTCAGCAGCTTCGCTCCTGCGCCCGCTGCCGGGACCGGGCACGTAGACCCACGCGTGCCCGTCCCGCTCCTCACATGCAAAAGCCGTGGCATAAATGCGCGTTGCGTCGAGCCGGTCGTTTCCGGTCAGCGAAGGGATCAGCGCGCACTGCCCGGTGCACGGCTCGAACTCCCAGCCGTGATAGCAGCAGGTCACGTGCTCGCCGTCGAACCAGCCGTAGCTGAGCGGAATTCCGCGATGCGGGCAACTGTCGCGCAGCGCGAAGAGGCGCCCATCGCGGCGCCGTCCCAGCACCAGCGGAATCTCAAGCAGCGTGGCCGTGGCCAGCTTGCCGCGCCGCAATGTTTCGCTGCGCATGGCCGGATACCAGTCGTCGTAGAGCAGCGTGGTTCGCGGCCCTTGCACTGTCATGCCGTCCTCCCGATTCGGCAAACGTCTTAGTTCCAACTCACCATAGCACCCCCGCCGCGCCTGGGGCGACCTGCGCCAAGGGTTGCCTGCCTTTTATTTGCGCAGGGTTGCCTGCACTGAAGGCGAATTGGCAAGGCTTTTTCGCGCTGAGAAAGAGCAGCGTTCACCTGCGCCCATGATGCCGGCCCCAAAGGCCGCCTTCCCCATCCGTAATTCGCAAATGAGTTACCTTTCGCGAACAAAATTCTTATTTCCCTCTTGTCAAACGCAACCTTTCCGATAATCTCGGTGTTACAGCAGGGTACAACGGGGCCGTGGCTGGAAACTTCCCCGCGCAGCACCAACTGGAACAGCCAGGGCTCAAGCGAAAACGGGCTGCTCGCGCACAGCCGTAGCGCAACTCAGCCGGCACTGGCCGGAATTGCATCTAACCACAGTACGGAAGGATGCAATCCAGACGCCGCGTATGGGAGGTGTCTATGCAAGCAGAGGCTCATCCGCTCGAACCGTTCTTCCTGCAGGCCGTACGCAACAGCTACGAAGGCAAGCTTGGACTGCACGACCCCGACGTCACCAGCTATGTGGCGCATCTGCTTTGTGAATTCTGCGACGCTGACAAGCTATACTCCATGCGCGACCAAACTGGCCGCCCCATCGAAGAACTCGAAGAGATGGTGCTGGCCGCCGACCCGATCAACGGCAGTGCCGCGTCATTCGACCAGGAGCGCGCGCTACGCAAGCACATCGGGGACTACTCGCTCTTTGTGGCCGGAATGTACCCTGAAGTTACCGGCTCCAACCGCCGCGTTCGCAAACACTATCCCAGCCTTGAGGACCTGATTCGCGCCGGCAAGGAGAGCTACTTCATCGTCAGCCAGTTCAACCTGTTCGAATACGAGCATGAGGCGCCGCTGTTCGCACGTCTCTCGGACCGCTTCGAGCGCTGGCTGCTGGGTCTAACGCTGGTGCGGGATGAGCTGGGGCCCCACAAGCCGCTCCCGCTGCCGCCCCGCATCAACTAGCAGCAGACGCCTCGCAGTAGCGTTTGCCCCATCGTTTCGCGTGTTGCGTGAAAGGATGGGATCGCACATTTCTTACGGAATTCCAATCGAAGATGAGTTCTTCTGTTGCTGTTCCCTTCCCTCCTGTTCCCTGTTGCCAGTCCCCTGTCTTCCTGTTCTCTTGATCGACCCGTTCCCGGCATTGATACTGGACATGGCGAGGTCAAAAAAAGACACCATGAGCGAATATGTAACTTTGCGCGCGGCGGATGGCCGCAGTTTTTCAGCCTACGTAGCTCGGCCGCCGGGCGAGCCCATTGCCGGGCTGGTTGTGATCCAGGAGGTCTTCGGCGTCAACGCGCACATCCGTTCCGTAGCCGACGGCTACGCCCGCGATGGCTTTCTGGCCGTGGCGCCGGCGCTCTTCGACCGCATCCAGCCGGGCATTGAGCTCGGCTACCAGGGCGAAGACATGCAAAAGGCGATGAGCCTCTTCCCCAAGCTCGACATGGAGAAGTCGCTCAGCGACGTGGCCGCGGCCATCGAATTTGCCGCCTCGTCCACGGGAAAGAAGGTGGGTGTAGTCGGCTATTGCTGGGGCGGATCACTGGCCTGGCTGGCGGCGACGCGCCTCCATCCCGCCGTGGCGGTGGGCTATTACGGCGGACAGATCGGCAACTATGCCGCCGAAAATCCATCCGCGCCGGTGATGCTGCACTTCGGCCGCCAGGACACGCACATTCCCGCGGAGGTCGTCGCGAAGGTGCACGACGCGCATCCCGAAGTTGAAATCTACTGGTACGACGCCGGCCATGGCTTCAACTGCGACGCCCGGGCCAGCTACAATCCCGCGGCGGCGAAAGAAGCGCGGCAACGCACTCTCGCCTTCCTCATGAAACATCTGGCGTAAACGGTGGACTGTGGACAGTGAACGGTGATCTACGAACTGTCAACTGATCACCGTTCACCGCCCGCTGTTCGCTGTTCGCTGCTCCCTCACTCCGACCACACCGCCAGCAAGTTTCCTACGCCGTCGGCGAAGTGAAATCGCCGGCCGCCTGGAAACTCGAATGTCGGCACAACAATGGTGCCGCCCGCCGCCACAATTGCCGCCTCGGTGGCCTTCAGATCAGCGGAGTACAGCACCACCAACGGCGCAGCTCCGCCGGCTTTCTCATCCGGACGGCAGGTGCGAAAACCGCCGTCAACGCCCGCGCCGGCCGCGTCGAAGCTCGAATAATCCGGGCCGTAGTCTTGAAATTTCCAGCCGAAAACGCTCGCGTAGAAGTGCTTGGCGTGCGCCACGTCGGTGGCGGCGAACTCAATGTAGTTGATCTTGTGGTGATTTCCTGCTGAACTCATGGTTCATCTCCTCATGGTTTGACTGGCGTGGAGTGGAGGGAACGGTGACGCGAATTGAAGGCGCGAGCACACCTTTCCCGCATGCTCTGATACGCCTCCATCCGCAATCCCTCAAGAGCCGGAGAGTGCAGGTAGAGCCCGCTTGTCGTTCCTTGACGCGGGCTGCCGAGGTACGCAACTAAAGTACCAGACCAGCCTGCACCGCGCGCAAGAGATTTTTCACGCCGCATGCATCACCCCCCAGTTCCCTGAGCGCATGACTTGGTAATCGCCTTCTGACGGGTGCGGGCTTGGACACCCGCACGACAGCCGGTCTAGAGACCGGCGGTACATTTTGGCAGCCACGGGATCACGCGATTGCGGAGCTAATCCCAAATCCCTCGGTCTGTGGCCTTCCCGGTCCCTTGTTCCCTGGGCCCCTTGTTCCCTGCCTTACGCCCAGTCCACGGGCTCTACGCGCCGCACCAGCAACCCCCACGCCAGTCCGCCGATCAGTGCCACCACTCCGGCCACGGTAAACGCCGGCCGCATGCTGCCGTACTTCTGCATAATCCATCCCGTCAGCACCGGTCCCACAATGCCTGAGAAATTCGCCACGCCATTCTGCAGGCTCGACCATCGGCCAGCCATCACCGGCCCCGCCAGCGTCTGCGTCACTGCCCAGTGGTTCGAGGCGTAGGCGCCCTGCCCCATGCACGCAATGATCAATATTGATAGCGCCAGAATCGGATGCCCGCGCACCATCGAGAAGAGAATCAGCGTGGAGGCCAGCACCAGTCCTCCCGATGCCAGGGTTCTGCGCACGAAAGTCGGCGACGCCCCGCGCGCAATCAGCCGATCCGAGGCAAATCCGCATACCAGCGTGGAGCACGCAATGACGAAGAACACCGCCGATACCAGCCTGGACATGGCGCCGATGGAGAGGTGCACTTCCTGCTGCAGATACGCCGGCAGCCAGCTGAGGAGAAAGTAGTAGAAGTAGTTTCCGCAGAAGTGACCAACAAACGATCCCCACGCGCAGGGCATGCGCAACATCTTGGCAATCGACGGCTCCGCTCCGCTGCTTGCCGGAACCGCCAACGCGTCGGCATCCTTCGCTGCCGCGCTGGCTTCACCGCTGGGCATTGCCCAGTACCAAAACGGCAGCCATAGCAGCGCACCCAGGCCGAAGAAGCCAAACATCGCCCTCCATCCAAAACTCCCCAGCACCAGGCCGCCCACATACGCACCTGCGGCCGGTCCCAGCTTCGTTCCGGCATCGATGAGGGCGTTGGCGCGCCCGCGATGCTCCTGCGGCATGGCGGCAAACACGCGCGAGTAGCACGGATACGCCACCGATTCGCCCAGCCCCAGCAGCAGGCGCAGCGCAAACAGCGCCGCGAAACTCGCGGTCAGCCCCGTTGCCGCCGTGGCCAGCGACCACAGCAGGTACCCGGTGAACAGCACCCAGCCCGCATGAAAGCGATCGGCCAGCCAGCCGGAAAGCCCCAATACCTGCACCAGCGCATAGGTCCACGAGAACGCCGAAAGGAGCGTTCCTGCGCGCAACGAAGAAAGGGAAAACTGCCGCTCCAGAATAGGCACGGCCAGAGAAAGATTGCTGCGGTCGGCGTAATTGACGAACACCGAGGCGACCAGGAGAAGAACCACGATCCATTCCCGGCGCGACATCACGGCGCGATTCGTCACCGCTTCAACCATCGTCTCCCCGCAGTCTGCAGCAAATCCTATCACGCACGCAGCGCGCAAACCTCGTCTCCAGCCGGCTCTCTCCCGGCATATTGCGGATAAGTATTTGCCCTCAGCGTGCGCTTTCAGCCGCTGCCGCTTCCCGGGTTGCCGTGGAAGCGCGCTGCAGCGAGTTGGCCTCAAGCACTATCTGTTTCAGTTCGCCCAGCCCGGCAAGGAGAAAAACGCCCGTTCCCTTGTAGGCGCGGCAATTGCGGACGACGGCGCCCGGCGTGTCGTGCAGCCAAATCACAGGCGATTGCGGCGCCGGCCTGCTCGCCGCCACATCGTCCAGTTGCAGATCGTGCGCGTGCTCCACGCTGAATGCCAGTCCTGACGCCGGATTCAACTGCACGTTGTGCAGTTCGAGATCCTCGGTGTATGCGGCCGTCATGCCCTTCTTCCCAGTCCCCATCACGTCACTGATGCGCAGATTCTGAATCGGCATCTCGGGCAGCCCGGCGATGTCGATCAGCGCCCTGGCTCCGTCGATTGTCATGTGGCTCATCGCGATGTTGCGAAACACCGGCGTGGTTTTCGACACCGGTTGCCCGCCGCGGCGCGTTTCACCCTCCATCAGGTAGTAATTCGTCACCACAATGGCTTCGCCTACGTTTTCCATGGTCCAGTTGTCGAAACGGATGTCCTCGACCACGCCGCCGCGCCCGCGCGCGCTCTTGATGCGCGCTCCGTTTTCGGTGTCCTTCACGGTCATGTTGCTTGCGGCGATGTTTCGTATGCCGCCCGAGGTCTCGCTCCCGATCGAAACCGCCCCATGCGCGTGATGCACGGTGCAATTAGTGATCACCACGTCCTCCGCCGGCCGGCTCACGCGCAATCCATCCGCATCCTTGCCCGACTTAATCACAATGCCATCGTCGCCGGTATCAATATAGTCGTTCGCAATCCTGACAAAGCGGCTGGAATCGACCACGATGCCGTCGGTTTGTATGCCGGGATAGGTTTCGATCACCAGGTTCTCCACCGTGGCGTTCTCGCTGTAAAGCAAATGCACGGTCCACATGGGCGAGCCGATAAAGCGGAGCCCTGAAACCAGAATGTTTCTGCTGTTCATGAAGCGCAGGAACGATGGCCGCAATTCGGCGGCAGCGTCGTTGTATTCTTCTTCGGGGATTGCCTTACCGGCATTCAGATCGTTCAGCAATTGCTCCCAGTGCGGCCCGTTGGCGCTGCCGGGGTCTTCCGCCTTTGGCTGTTGCCGGCCATGCAACTTCATCCAGTCGGCATTGTTGCTCCGAAGCACACCGCGACCCACGACAGCAACATTTTCCAGATCGTGCCCGCCGATCAATGGAACCGGCGTGAGCGTCTCGATTCCCTGCTGGCGGCCCGGGGTGAACGGCAGCATCATTGCCGGAAAATCCACGATGGCGCCGGCATCGAAGTTGAGAGTCAGATTACTCACCATTTCGATGGGGCCCGAGACATAGTGGCCCGCGGGCACAAACACCGTGCCTCCGCCCGCCTTCTTCGCCGCGGCAATCGCTTTGGCGAACGCTTCAGTAGCCGGCGCCGACGCGTCGTTCTTCGCGCCGTAGTCGACAACGTTGAACATGGGCAGGTTGACGCTCGGCTGCGGTCGCGCGTTCGCACCGAGGAAGACAGTAACGGACAATCCAGCCGCGGGAAACAACCGGCAAAATTTCGCGTTCATTCGAGCCCCATCCGATCCACGCCTATTTCGGTTCGATGGCAACCACCCACAGCTCCGTGCCGCCCAGGTTGTGGCCGGTATGGGTCTGGCCGAGCCGCCACGATACTTCGTCGGTCTTCAGCGTGGAGGGCTGCTTGCTTCCGTCGGGAAGCACGTGCTCAAGTTGCGCGCCGCTGAGGCAAACCACCACGCGGTCGTGATGGGTGTGCTGCGGCTCCCACGCGTGCGGCTCGATCTTGATGTCGTAGGTGCGGCTGTGCCGGTCCTCGAAGAGCAGCTTGTAATTCGGCGGCAGGCCCGTCATGCCCCAGGTCTCGCTGCTGCCATCGGTAAGAAACTCCACGCGCACCAGCCGCAGCGGCGTGTGCCCGGTGTTGGTCACGATGCGCCTTCCCGCCGACTCGTTCAACACCTCGCCGCGCTGCACGGCATCGTGCCTCTCGGGGCCATCGACATACTTTCCCTGAACTGCATCGCCGCTCAGGAATACGACGACGCTGGCGTGCTCACCGGCCACCGTCTCCTGCTCGCCCGGCGCCAGCGATTCTTCGGTCACGACGACCTTGTCGTTGCGTAGGACTTCGTTCGTTGCTGCCATGGCCGGAACCATCCCCGCCCAGAGCAGGGTCGCCAAACCGACACTCACCAGATGGCTACGCATGCAAACCTCCATTCCGAAATTGGGCCGATCGTCAGAGCGGCTGCCCTGCCAAAAGCGTGCTTCAGCCATGCCCATCCGAAGGCCGTCCCACAATCCGTTTTACTACGGCACTACAGTGTCGCTAGGCTCATTCACCGCCGCACTGGTAGCCGGAGTTACGTTCATGAGCCGGTTGACGCGCCCTTGATTGAGAACGTCGGTCAGGGCCTGCGCATTTGTATTATTCAGGTTGAAGTCTTGTTGCCCCGCAAGTTCGAGACCCCACTTCACGACTCCCGAGCGCACCAACGCTTCTGGGCTTGCCCCTGGTTGTGCGGCCGCGGCTTGAATCTCCGCCGGGGTCATCACCATATCGGTGTCGAGCAGCATTGCCTGATACCCGCCGCCGGTCACCGGCTTAAATCGGATGTTGGCCGGGTTGGGATCACCCAGCACGTAGCCTTTTCCCGCAATTGCATTCGTCAGTCCGGTCATTGCCTTCAGGACCTCGCCCTGCTCTGCCGCCGGCATGGCCTGAAACTCCTTGGGGGTGATTTCTTTGAAGCCGGGGAACTCCGTGTTTGCATCGCCCGTGACAAGCGAAGCGGGTAAACCATTGCCGCCCGCCTGGTATTCGTAAACCTTAGGCGTCAGCACGCCGGTGCCCTGCAGGCGATCGGCTCCCAGATTCTGACCCGCAAGAGAGTCGGGCCCGTAACCATATGTTCCTTCATTCTTGCTGAACTTGATTGCCAAGTCTCCGTATTTGTAGACGTCGGCAAATCCCCCCGTCCCGAGCGGAACGCCGAGTTGAATCACACGCCCATCCGGCAATTTGACATATTTGCCACCGAGAGATTTCGCGTCGCGGTCAAGATCGAGTTGGAGCGGCCCTCCCCATAGCGGAGTGCTGGGGGTTAGCCCGTTCCCTCCGCCTTGAGTCGCAGCCGCGTTCCCAGAATCATTGCTCGGCGGGACTGTCGCCGGGAGGTCATCGCCGCCAGCCGGCGCCACTGGAGTGGGCGGCGCCCCGCCTGGCGCGGACGGGAGCTGGGGAGGGCTGCTGCCAGACGACGTGCTTCCCGGAATTTTCGGTGGCGAGTCGCCCGTGCCGCCCGGGAGCTGGGGCGGATTACCGCCAGGTCCGGTAAGCTGCGGGGTCGAGTTGGAAGATGATGAACCGCTGTTGCCGCCCACCGCGCCGGCTATTTTGTTCACAGCGCCCTTCAATGCCGCCTGCGTCGCCGTCTTGGCAGCCGGAATAAGCAAGTATTGGCAGAGCCGCTTTCCGCCCGCCACACCTTGGTCGTACGGTGTCACCTTGCTGCCGACCTGCGGCGTGGTCATCTCGTCGTAAAGGTTCTGGAGCTGAGCTCCTGCCGCGCTGAGAAGGGCCGATTGGCCCGGCTGTACCCCCCAGAGCTGCGCTGCGTGGACGAAATCGAGCTGAGCGAAGTACCCAGCACCGGCCGCCAGGCCTGTCCAGGTGGCTTGCAGGTTTTGGAGGCAAGTCTTGATGCCATCCACCAGGCCCTGCAGGTACTGACCCTCGTTGGGCGGTTGGCTCGTGGATGGCGTTGAAGGCTGCGGCTTCGTCTGCATGCCCGATTGCGGCCCGGGTGTCTTGCTGCAGTCGCATCCCGGGGGGCGGGTCACATTGGGATAGTCACAGGCGTTATAGTTCTTCGGCCCAGCGGGATAGCAGGGATCGGGCGCGTTGGAGAGGTAGCCCAGCAGCTTTTGCGGCTGCTTGCTGCATGTGCACCCTGGAGGCAAAGGCGTACCAGCAGGATAGCTGCACATGCTAGGACCGTTTGGATAGGACTGGCAGGGGTCGTTGGAGTCCTTGATGGTGTAAACCGGGCTGCCGTTATCCGCCTTCTCTGTCTCCACCGATGCTCCCGGTGGAAGCGTGGGAGAGGGCAAGTTGCCGAAGCACGAGAGATAGCAACCGTCCGACGGATTGGCCGTGCATATCCAGTCGTAGGAAGGGGTACCAAACCCAATCCCC
>Ga0335078_10000495_pt1 | contig 60928 bp, 55 predicted proteins | sample Lox_Sample_32_FD_206711 | JGI IMG/M metagenome (GOLD analysis project Ga0335078, IMG submission 206711) | Soil microbial communities from Loxahatchee National Wildlife Refuge, Florida, United States - Lox_Sample_3.2 | ecosystem: Environmental > Terrestrial > Soil > Wetlands | place: USA... | reverse complement strand
GCAGGCCAGCTCCCAGGCCGGGTCGATGCCGGGTCCGTAGGAGTAGGCGATGGCCGCCGCCGCCACGGCCGGCGCGAGCAGCGCCACCAGCGGCTGACCGCTGTCCGTCGTCGCGGCGGCCCCCGCCGCGAGCACCGCGACGCTGGCCAGCAGCCAGGGCAGAAGCAGGGACGGCGTGGTCAGCAGGGCCCGGGCCAGGCCGGGCGAGCGGAGCAGCCGTCCCGTGGTCCGCTCCAGCCAGCCCGGCTGGCGGCGCCACACCTGGGCGGCCACCGAGATCCACACCCGGCCCAGGTCGACGTCGTCCGGGGCGTCTTTCCGCAGATCGCTCACCACGTGCCTCCCTCAGGTGCTCGAAGCGCGGCGCGCAGCAGCCGCCGGGCCCGGTGCGCACGGCTCTTCACCGTGCCCGGCGGCACGCCGAGCAACTCGGCCACCTCGGCTACCGGCCGGTCCTGTTCGTACATCAGCCGCCACACCTCACGTTCCGGGCTCCCGTCCGGGCCCAGGGCCGCGACCGCGACCTCGAGGTCGGCCCGGGCCGGCGCGATCTCGGCCGGGTCGGACCCGCCCGGCCCGGCCGGCAGGCCGGCGAGCAGCGCGGCCCCGGCCTGCTCCGCGGGCCTGGAGGGGCCCCGGCGGCGGAGCAGCAGTGCGGCCTGACGCCGGGCGATCCCCCACAGCCAGCCGCCGCAGGCGCCCTGGGGGCGGTAGCCACGCGCGCCGCGCCAGGCGGCGAGGAACGTTTCCTGCAGCACGTCCTCCACGTCGTCCGCGGGCAGCACGGCCCGCAGCCGGACCGCCAGCCACGGCGCGTGCCTGCCGAACAGCTCGCGGAGCGCCGTGTCGTCGCCGGCCGCTACCCGGGCGACCAGGTCGTCGTCATCCATCGCCTCTCTATTGCACCCCGGGACCGCCCGGTTCACATAGTTCTAGCGAACGGCGGCGGCACCGGCCAGCGCGGCCGCGGCCAGGGTGCGGGCGGCCTCGAGCGACCCGACCAGCGGGTGCAGCGCGAAGGCGCGCAGCGCGTCGGCGGCCGAGCCGGTCAGGGCGGCCGAGGCGATGGCCCGCTCGCAGCTCTTCACCGTGCTCATCAGGCCCAGCTCGTGATCTGACGGCGGCGCCGCCGGCAACGGCACCGCGCCCGCGCTGTCCACCTGGCACACGGTCTCGATGATGGCGTCCGGGGCCAGCGCCGGGACTGTGGCGCCGTTGCGGACGTTCAGGATGAGCCGGGCCGGCGCCGACCCGGTGGGCCCCGTGACGCCGGTCAGGGCGGCGGCCAGCCCGACCGCGATGGCCTCGTAGCCGCCCGATTCGACGTCGGCGGCGTCCCGCTCCCCGGAGCGCAACTCCGCGAAGTAGCTGCGGTTGCGCTCGTCGTTGGCCGCGGCCCACAAAGCGGCGGCCTGGCCGGGATTCCCGGCGGCGGCCGCGAAGAACCGCTGCTGCCCGGCCCGGACGTGCTCGGCCCGCGTCCGGCCGGCTCCCCGCACGTCCCGCAGCGCCTCGGACCGGGCGTAGTACCAGTACAGGTACTCGTTCGGGATCGCGCCGAGGGCCTGCAGCAGGTCGGCGCCGAACAGCCGTCCCTCCTCGGTCCGCTTCAGCGCGTCCGGGTCAGCCAGCAGCCCGGGCAGCCGGTCGGTGCCGTCCACCCGCAGCCCGCGAAGCCAGCCCAAGTGGTTGAGCCCCAGGTAGTCCACCTCGATCCCGTCCGGCACCTGGGCCAGCCTGGTCCCCGGATCCACCCCCGCGGCAGCGCAGGCCCGGCGGACCAGTCCCGTGGGTGAGTCGCAGACGCCGACGACCCGCGGCCCGAGCGTGGCCGCCATGACCTCGGTCACGATGCCGGCCGGGTTGGTCATGGAGATAACCCAGGCCTCGGGGGCGAGTTCGGCGACGCGCCGCGCGATCGCGTCGACCACGGGCACCGCGCGGGCCGCGTAGGACAGTCCGCCCGCGCCGACCGTCTCCTGCCCGATCACGCCGGCGTCCAGCGCGGAGCGCTCGTCGGCGACCCGGCCGTCAAGCCCGCCCACGCGCAACGCCGCGAAGATCACGTCGGCTCCGCGCAGGGCCACCTCCAGGTCGGTGGTGGTGCGCAGCGACAGGCCGTCAGCGGCCAGCACGGCGGAGATCACCCCGAGCCGTTCAGGCACCACGTCGTACAGCACGACCTCGCCGATGGCGAGGCCGCTGGCGGCTAGCTCCCGGCAGATCAACGGCACCCGGAACCCGCCGCCGCCGAGGATGGTGACTCGCACGTCCCGACCCTATCGGGCAGACTGGCCTGACAGGCGATCAACGGGGGGCCAGCAGGAGAGCCGGGATGAGCGAGCATCACGACGACGACCAGTACGACCTGTTCGTGCACGGCACCGTGTTTTTCGACGTTGTCTTCACCGGCCTGGAATCCATGCCCGTGCGCGGTACCGAGCTCCAGGCGTCCGGGATGGGGTCGTGTCCCGGCGGCATCGCCAACCTCGCCATCGCGGCCAGTCGGCTGGGCGTGCATACGTCCCTGGCCGCCGCGTTCGGCGACGATGTTTACGGGGACTTCTGCTGGTCGACGCTGACCGAGCAGGAGGGCGTCGACCTGACGTACTCACGCCGGTTCGCGGACTGGCACTCTCCGGTGACGGTCTCCATGGTGGTCGAGCGGGACCGGGCGCTGATAACCCACATGCATCCGGCGCCCGTTTCGACCAGCGAACTGCTGTGCACCATCCCCCGGGCCAGGATCGGCTTTGCGCACCTCGATCCCGAACCGCGCGAGTGGTTCGCGACGGCGGCCTCGAACGGCATGCTGCTGTTCGCCGATACTGGCTGGGACCAGGACGAGAAGTGGTCACCGAGCGTCCTGGACCAGCTGGAGAGCTTCCACGCCTTCCTGCCCAACAGCGTCGAGGCGATGGCCTACACGCACACCGACGACCCGCACGACGCCCTGCACGCGCTGGCCGAGCGCGTGCCGGTCGCGGTGGTCACCTGCGGCGGGCAGGGTGCGATCGCCATCGACTCCACCACCAGCGAGCAGGAGTGGGTTCCGGCACTTCCGGTCAACGCCCACGATCCGACCGGCGCCGGGGATGTCTTCGGGGCCGCCTTCGTACTCGGCACCCTCGACGAGTGGCCGCTGCGGCAGCGGCTCGCGTTCGCCAACCTCTGCGCCGCGCTCTCGGTCCAGTACGTCGGCGGATCGCTGGCCGCACCGGGATGGGGCGACATCATCGACTGGCTCGCGCGCACCCGGGCCAAGGCCGCCGACGGCTCCAGCCACGCCGCCGAACTGGCCAAAGGCTACGAGTTCATCACCGATGTCCTGCCCGAATCCGGCCGGATCTCGGTCCGCCGCGCCCGGGCGACCATCGCCAGGATCTCGGACGCCGAGACACACCGGCGCCGGGGCTGACCCTACGCGGACGAGGGACGCCGAGCGATGATGACGGTGGCGTCCAGATCAGGCGAGCGAGCTAGGCAGGCGGCCAGGCCGCTGGCGGTGACAACGGCCTGGGCCAGCGGGGCCTGCCGCTCGCTGGTCTCGCTCAGCAGGTGCCCGCCGGGCGCCAGCCACTCAGCCGCCCCGGCGGCCACCCGGCGGAGCACGTCGAGGCCGTCCGCGCCGCCGTCGAGGGCAACCCTCGGTTCGTGCGCCCGCGCCTCGGGCGGGAGGAAGCCGATCTCCTCCGACGGCACGTAGGGCACGTTCGCGGCCAGGATCGCGACCCGGCCACGCAGTACCGCAGGCAGCGGCGCGTACAGATCACCCTGGTAGACGCGGTCGGCCGAGAGGTTCTGCCGGGCACAGCGGACCGCGGCCGGGTCGATGTCGGCCGCGTGCACTCCGACTCCCTTCACCGCGGCGGCCAGGGCCGCGCCGATCGCGCCCGCGCCGCAGCACAGGTCGACGATCACGTCACCCGGCCGGGCCAGGGCCACGGCCTGCCGGACGAGGAACTCGGTACGCCGCCGCGGTACGAAGACGCCGGGCGCCACGGTGATCCGCAGGCCGCAGAACTCGGCCCAGCCGAGGACCTGCTCCAGCGGCAGGCCTGCGACACGCTGGCCGACCATGGCGTCGAGATCGCCCGGAGTCCGGGCGGCCGCGATGAGCAGCCTGGCCTCGTCCTCGGCAAAGACGCAGCCCGCGGCGCGGAGCCTGGTGACGATGACGGAATCCGGGACGGCCACGGTGGCTACTGCCGGCGGGCGGCCTGCCGTGTCGCGGCTTTGTAGGCGGACTTCCGGGCCAGCTTGGCGATCTTCTTGTCCGGGTGATGCTTGCCGATCGCGGTCAGCACATCCGCCGCATCCGGATGCGGCACCCGCGCCATCAGCTCGAACACCGCCAGTTCCTGCCCCGCCGGGACCGCTTCAGCCAGCCGCCTGGTGAGAGCATCCGGGCCGCGGCTGGCATCGTCGCCCGGGTCATCCCAGCCCTCCGCGGCGAGTGCGTCGGTGATCATCCAGGCCAGGTCGTCGTCGTCGGGCTCCAGCCCCGGCAACGAGGCCACGGCGAGATCGCCGCCGGCCAGAGCGGCCAGAGCGGCATTCGCGTACGCGCGCAGCTCGATCCGGCCGAGCGCCTCGCGCCAGACGGGCTCGGCGGGGGCACCGATTTCGGTAACCACGACACCGACCGCGAGGATGCGCGACGCCGGATCGGATACGGCGGCGACATCCAGCAGCTCCCTGGCCGCGGGCTCCGCAGCCCGGTACGACAGCCACGCCCTGGTCTCGGCCGTGAACTCTTCCTCGGACGCGCTCGCGGTCAGGGAGATCAGCTGCGCCGCGCTCATGTGCTCGGCGTCCGGGAGCAGCGGGATCTCCACCCCGGATTCGACGAGCTGCCCGCGGACCGCGGCCAGGCCCAGCGGCGTCAGCCGGGCCACGGGGCCCTCCTCGGTGTCGGCTATCTGGATGGCGTGGTGTTCGGCCATCAGGTCCAGCAGCAGCCGGGCGGGATCACCGTGCTCGCGGACCCACGACTGCCAGGCTTCTTCCGCCCGGGCGGGCGGCAGCTCATCCGTTGCGGCGGCCCTGATCACCTCGCTGACCTCAGCCACGGGCAGCCCATCCGGCCGGGCCAGGAAGAGCGTGACCGCCAGCGCCGCTCCGTGTCCGGAGAACTCAAGTTCCTCGGACCGGTCCGGATCCAGCGCGGCGGCGGAGTCCAGCGTGTCGCCGATAACCAGGGCGAACACCATCTCCCAGATGTCGAGGACCTCGCCGGAGTCGCCCTTGTCCCAGGCGTGGGCGGACTCCCCGGGTACGGCGTTCGTCTGGTCCTCGTCCAGGTCGATGAATACCGCGTCGAGGGCCATCCACCACAGGTACGGCAGGCGCGCGACGTCAATGCCGAGCTCGGCGGCGGCTTCGGCGGCGTCACCGCTTGCCAGTTCCTCATCCTCGGTGACCGCACGGCCCGCTCCCAGCCACCAGGCCAGCTTGCGCAGCTGGGCCATCAGCGGAGCGCGCCGGGCCAGCGCGGCCAGTTCCCCCGGCTCGGGCAGCCGCACCGGCGCCATCTGGTCGGGCAGGCCGAAGGCCTCCTTCAGGTCGACGAACTCGTCGTCCTCGTCGTCCTCGTCACCGACCCCGGTCAGGTGGGCGTTGTAGCGGCCGATCCAGCGGTCCACGGCCGCCTGGTCGTCTAGGTCGACGCCGTCGGCGGCCATCGCGTGGACGAGAGACCCGGCCATCCCCCAGTTCGACGGATCCATCATCGCCTCGGTGAACCGCGGCGCCACCTCGTCCAGGTCCCGTTCCAGCGCGCGCGCCGTGCCCTCGGGGATCTCGCCACGCTCGGTGAGGTAGGCGACGAAGTCGCGGGCCGCGGGAATCGTGTCCTGGGTGTCGTCCGCGTCGAACACCGTCATCTTGCGGGGGTAAATCTGCAGCAGTAGTTCTCGCAGGTCCCCCGGGCCGAGATCGGCCGGTCCCTCGATCTCGAGGTAGTTCCGCATCAGGTCGAGCAGGGTCTCCACCTCGCCGGCGGCCGTTTCGGGATCGGCGCTCAGCTTCCGCTTCGTTGTTGCCGTCCACTGCTCGAAGCCGTCCAGCGCCGCATCGAAGGGATCCTTCGTCATAGGGCACAACCCTAAACCCCGGGGCGGTTGCGGTTACCGTTTACCGGAGCGACCGGAGCACGTACTGCATGATGCCCCCGTGCCGGTAGTAGTCGGCCTCACCAGGAGTGTCGATCCGGACGGCAGCACGGAATTCCTTATCGCCGGCCGTCACCGTTACCTCGTTCGGTACGTTTCCTGAATTTATTTCCTCGATACCGCGGATATCGAATGTTTCGTCGCCGGTGAGTCCGAGGGACGCCGCGGACTCCCCCGGCCGGAACTGGAGCGGCAGGACGCCCATCCCGATGAGATTGGACCGGTGGATGCGCTCGAAGGACTCGACCAGGACCGCGCGCACGCCGAGCAGCAGCGTGCCCTTGGCGGCCCAGTCGCGGGAGGAGCCCGAGCCGTACTCCTTGCCGCCGAGGACGACCAGCGGGGTACCCTCGTCGATGTACTGGCGGGACGCGTCGTAGATGGACATCTGCTCGCCGTCCTTGGTCGTCACCCCGCCCTCGGTGCCCGGCGCGAGCTGGTTGCGCAGCCTGATGTTGGCGAACGTGCCGCGGATCATCACCTCGTGGTTGCCGCGGCGGGAGCCGTAGGAGTTGAAGTCCTTGCGCTCGACGCCGTGCCCGGTCAGGTACGTCCCGGCCGGGCTGTCCGTCTTGATCGCCCCGGCCGGCGAGATGTGGTCGGTGGTCACCGAATCACCCAGCCTGGCCAGCACCTTCGCGCCCACGATGTCGGTGACCGGCTCCGGTTCGGCGGGCATCCCGTCGAAGTACGGCGGGCGCCGGACGTAGGTGGACGCCTCGTCCCAGGCGAAGGTGTCGCCCGACGGGATGTCCAGCCCGCGCCAGTTGTCGTCGCCGTTGAACACGTCGGCGTAGTCGCGGGTGAACATCTCCTCGGCCACCGCGTGCTGCACCACGTCGGCGACCTCCTCCGGCGACGGCCAGATGTCCGCGAGGTAGACCGGTTTGCCCTCGGCGTCGGAGCCGAGCGGCTCGCGCTTCAGGTCGATGTCCATGGTCCCGGCCAGCGCGTACGCCACCACCAGCGGCGGGGAGGCTAGGTAGTTCATCTTCACGTCCGGGTTGATCCGGCCCTCGAAGTTCCTGTTGCCGGACAGCACGGCCGTCACGGCCAGGTCGTTGTCGTTCACCGCCTCGCTGATCGCGGGCGGCAGCGGCCCGGAGTTGCCGATGCAGGTGGTGCAGCCGTAGCCGACCAGGTTGAAACCCAGCTTGTCCAGGTAGGGCAGAAGCCCGGCGCGCTCGTAGTAGTCCATGACCACCTTGGAGCCCGGCGCCAGCGTGGTCTTGACCCAGGGCTTGCGGGCCAGGCCCCGGTCAACCGCGTTCTTGGCCAGCAGCGCGGCACCGACCATGACGCTCGGGTTGGACGTGTTGGTGCAGGATGTGATCGCGGCGATGACTACGCTGCCGTGGTCCACGGCGGTCGTCGTACCATCCTCGAGGGTTACCTGGATCGGGTTCGAGGCGCGGGTACCGTCGCCGGCGGCCACCGGGTCGGAGGCCGGGAAGGTGCTGGCCAGGCCGTTGTCCAGCGTGGCTTCGGTCACGTAATTCGGCAGCGCGTCGCGGAAAGCCTGCTTGGCGTCGGCCAGGGTGATCCGGTCCTGCGGGCGCTTCGGCCCGGCGATGGACGGCACCACGGTCGACAGGTCGAGGCTGAGTTCCTCGGAGTAGCGGGTCTCACGCTGCGGGTCATGCCAGAGGCCCTGCTCCCTGGCGTACGCCTCGACGAGGTCGAGTTTTTCCTGCGGGCGGCCCGTGAGCTTCAGGTAGTCCAGGGTGTTCTGGTCGATCGGGAAGATCGCGCAGGTAGAGCCGAACTCCGGCGACATGTTACCGATCGTGGCCCGGTTGGCCACCGGGACCGTGGCCACGCCCTCGCCGGTGAACTCGACGAACTTGCCGACCACGCCATGCTTGCGCAGCATCTCGGTGATGGTGAGCACCAGGTCGGTGGCGGTGGCGCCGCTGGGCAGCTCGCCGGTCAGCCGGAAGCCGACCACCTTCGGGATGAGCATGGAGATGGGCTGGCCGAGCATGGCCGCCTCCGCCTCGATGCCGCCCACGCCCCAGCCGAGCACGCCCAGGCCGTTCTGCATGGTGGTGTGCGAGTCGGTACCCACGCAGGTGTCGGGGTAGGCGATATGGTCGCGCGTCATCACGACCCGGGCCAGGTACTCGATGTTCACCTGGTGCACGATGCCGGTCCCCGGCGGGACCACCTTGAACTGACTGAACGCCTCCTGGCCCCAGCGCAGGAACTGGAACCGCTCCCGGTTCCGCTGGAACTCGATCTCCACGTTCCTGGTGAAGGCGTCCGGGCTGCCGAACACGTCGGCCACCACCGAGTGGTCGATGACGAGTTCGGCCGGGATGAGCGGATTGATCTTGGTCGGGTCGCCGCCGAGCGCCTGCATGGCCTCGCGCATCGCGGCCAGGTCCACCACGGCGGGCACGCCGGTCAGGTCCTGCAGGATGACCCGGGCCGGAGTGAACTGGATCTCGGTGTCGGGTTCGGCGGCCGGGTCCCAGCCCGCCAGCGCGGTGATCTGGCTGGCGGTGATGTTGGCGCCATCCTCGTTGCGGAGCAGGTTCTCCAGCAGGATCTTCAGGCTGAACGGGAGGCTGGCCGAACCTTCGGCAGCGTCCAGCCGGTAGATCTCGTACCGCTCGCCCGCGACCTCAAGGGCCGCCCGGCTGCCGAAGCTGTTCGCTGTCATCGTGTGCTGAGCCTCCTCGCTCGCATCAGTGCCGTCCCGCGCTGGTGTCCAACCTACAGTATCTCGATATCAAGCTACTTAGCGAGGGGTTCCGCCAAGAAACCTTGATATCAAGCTACTTGCGCCTCGGGCCGGGGGCCGGGGCGGGCCAGGCGGAGGATTGCTCCGTTTATCGTGGTGGATCGGGGCTACGCGGTTGATCCGGTGGACCGGGGTACCCCCAATCGACCGCGTAACCCGAATCAACCACGTAAAGCCGCGGCGGCATGCTCACACGCGCCACACACGCACCACCCGTTAGCGTCAACCCTGAAACAGCACCACGAGCAGGCTCGTCCGCAACCGCGAGCACCCGGGTCCGCCCGCGACCACCTCGTGCCTGGCTCAGTACGATAACGCCTGTGACGCGGGTATCCGGGCGAATCCCGGCGCCGCGGTATCCGGTCAGGAGAGGACGTCGGGTACATGCGCTTCGCCATCAAGACCAGGCCCGAGCACCAGAGGTGGGAGGAGATCCGCGACGCGTGGATCGCGGCGGACGAGATCCCGCTGTTCGAGTCGGCGTGGAACTGGGACCACTTCTATCCGCTGACGGGCGACCTGACCGGACCTAACTTCGAGGCCTGGACGATGCTGGCCGCGCTGGCCCAGGCAACCCGGCGGATCCGGCTCGGCTGCCAGGTTACCGGCATGGTCTACCGCCACCCAGCGGTTCTGGCCAACATGGCCGCGACGGTGGACATCATCTCCGGCGGGCGGCTGGAACTCGGCCTGGGCGCCGGGTGGAACCAGATGGAATGCGACGCCTACGGCATCGACCTGCCGCCGCTGCGCGAGCGGTTCGACCGGTTCGACGAGGGCGTCGAGGCCATCGTCAGCCTGCTGAGCCAGACCACTACCACCTTTGCGGGGCAGTTCGTCAAGCTGACCGACGCGCGGTGCGAGCCGAAGCCGGTGCAGCGGCCGCACCCGCCGGTCACCATCGGCGGCCGCGGCAAGAAGCGCACGCTGCGCACGGTGGCGCGCTGGGCCCAGCAGTGGAACGCGATCGTGCCGGACCCGGGCGAGTGGCTGGAGCTCAAGGAGGTGCTGGCCGGGCACTGCGCCGCGATCGGGCGCGACGTGAACGAGATCACCTGCTCGGTCAACATGCGCATCGACCCGGACACGAGCCTGGAGCCCGTCGTCGCCGAGGCAACCGCCTATCGCGACGCAGGCGTCGACCTGGTCGTCGTGGGCCTGCCGCTCCACGCCAGGCCCGATTCACTGCAGCCGCTGGCCGAGGCGCTCTCGGCGCTGGGGTAGTTCGCCGCTGGGGTATGGCGCGCTGGCTCAATCCGCCAGGCGCTCGTGCAGGGCGCGGCTGGCGCCGGTCATCAGCGGCGGCACGCCGAGTTCGGTGAGCATCTCCGCGGCCGCCGCCATCTCGGCGCCGCGGCGCACCGCGTGCCTGCGTGTGCCGTCGGTGATCCGGTCCACGGTGGCGGCGTCGGCCGCGGCGAGCTCGGCCGCGATGTGCTCCCGCAGCCACGGCTCGTCACCCGCGGCCCTGGCGGCCTCCAGGGCCTCGACGATCGAGGCGGCCATGCCCTTGAAAAACACGCTGCGCAGGAGTTTCTTGCTGGCCGCGAGCCCGGGCGGCCCGTCGAGCACCTCGATTCCGGCGCCGAGGGGCCCGAGCAGGGCGGCGTAGCGGGCGGCGCCGGGTCCGCTCGCGAGCATCGGGACCCGCAGGCCGCGCCCGGGCACCGGAGCCATCATCGCGACGTCGGCGAACGACACGCCCGCGGCGGCCGCGAGGCCTGCGAGCTGCCGCTTGGTGCCGGGCGAGGCGGTGTTCAGGTCGGCCCACACGACATCCGGCCGCGGCTGCCCTCCGGCGAGCAGGCCGGGCAGCCCGGCCTTGAACGCCTCGACCGCGGCCTTCGCGCTGTTGACGCTCAGCACGAGCTGCGCCGCTTGTGCCGCCTCGGCCTCGCTGGCGGTGTCCAGGACGGGTTCGGCCGCCGGGACCGCTGGGTCGTAGCCGCGCACCCAGGTCCCCGCGGCGGCTAGGTCGCGGGCTATGACTGAACCGGCCTCACCAAGGCCGAGTACCGCGATGACCAGCGTCCGCCCGTCCGGGGTCACCATGCGCGGGGCTGGTCGGCGGCGACGCCGACGCCCTCGGGCGGGGTCGCCGGCCCGCCGGGAAGCGGCCCGAGGGCGTCAGGGCCGGGATCCAGGCGGGCGCGTGGGTCGGTCTCCGGCTGGCCCGCCGAACCGGCCTGGCCGGCCGGCTGGGCTCCGGGCGGCTGGGCTCCGGGCGGCTGGGCTCCGGCCGGCTGGGCTCCGGGCGGAGCCGCTCCGGCCGCTGACCCGGCCGGGCCGGGCTGCCGGAAGTAGTCGCTGATGAGCTCGCGCTGCTGGGCCAGCAACTGGTCGAAGTGCTTGTCGACGTTCGCCTCGCCGATCGCCTCCGCGGTCAGGTACAGATCCTTGATCTGTTCGAGCTTGCGCGCGCGGTCGTACGCCGACTCCGCCGGCGCGTCGCCCGCCCCGGAGTCTCCCGGCGCCTGGTCCGCGTGTGCTGTGTCCGGGACGGCGGGCTCGGCGGTACCGGGACCGGCGGAGGAACGGCGGGCCGCGCCCGGCGGATCGGATGACGACACCAGCGGCTCGAACGGACCGCGGGCTTCCTCACCCGACTGCGGCGGGGCGGCGGGCCCGGCGGCACTCCCGGGCAGGTCGTACCAGTACGCGGCGTCGTTCCCGCCCGGTCCCTGCCCGCTCGCGGCGGGACCGCCCGGCTGGTCCCCGGTGTCCCGGTAGACGTACACGCCGGCGGGCGCCCCGGCGGGAGGAATCGGCTCGGCGGGGCGGCCGAAGCCCGGCGGCCTGGCCCGGCCCGGCGGGCGGCCGGGGTGATCCGACGCGCGGATGACCTTCGCGTAGCCGCCGTCAAAGGGCGCGGTTTCGTCTGCCGGGCGGCGGTACCCGGGGCCATCCGCGTGACCCGGGGGCCCCGGCCGGCGGCCGCTAGAGGCTCCGGGTCCGGGGGCTCCGGGTCCGGGGGCGGCGTATCCGGGTGCTCCGGCTCCGGGGGCTCCGGGGGCCCCGTATCCCGGACCGGCCGCGTATTGTCCGGCGCCGCGGTCCCGTGTGCGCCCCGGACCCGGCGGCGGGTAGGCAGGATCGCGCGGCGGCACGGGGCCGCCCGGCCGGATGGGTCCTCCGGGTCCCAAGGGGCCCGGGCGCGAGGCATCACGCGGGCTCTGCCCCGAACCCGCTCCGCGCGGCGGGATGGGCTCACGGCCCGGCGCGCCGTGGCGGCCCGGCATCGGGTGGCCGGCCCGCGGCGCCTCGCGGGGACGCCCGTAATCGTGCGGTGGCACGGGGGGCGCCGGCTGGCCGCCCAGGCCATAGGGCATCCGGCCGGGACCGCCTTGGTTCATTCCCGGCGGGTAGCCGGGGCGCGGAGGCTGAGGTCCGGCCCAGCCCGAGGGCGGCCGTTCCTGGCCGCGCCCGCCGGCGTGAGCTCCGGGAACCGGCCCCCCGGGAGCCGGACCAGGTCCCGCGGTGCGCAGGATCTCCGGGATGTCGTGGCCATCTGGCGTTCCGGGCGCGCGGCCCTCCCCGGGCGGGTCGATGAGCCCGCCGGGTGTGTACACGTTCGTAGGGTTCAGCAGGGGCGGCCGCCCGGAACGCGCTGCGCCGTCGCCCCCGCCGCGCCCGCGCGAGGCCGCCGCGGGCTCGGGGCGCGGGGCTCCGCGCCGGTGATCCGCCCGGCGCGCCCGCGGCCGGGACCTGCCCGCCCGCCCGATGGCGAACACCACCACGCCGAACACGACGCCGACCGCAACGAGATCAGGCCCCAGCCTGGTCCGGTGCGCGGGCTCGTGCATGGCCATCAGGATGGCGCCGATCACCACCGTTATGGCGGCCGCCACCGACAGGACGACGACGAGCCGTACCCTCCTGGTCGTGGCGGTTCCCGAGCGCACTGCTCAACGATCGCATCGCGGTTAGCGGCCCGCAAGCCAAATGGCCAGCTGTAACCATTATGACCGTTATTGCAGGCGAGTCACCGGGCGGCCTAATGGAGCGAATTGTGTTCGCACCACCGATAACGGCGCTGACCAGGCATTTTTCATAAAAGAACGAACTGGGTCCCGGTGTCTGGAGTGACGGGCGATACGTTATGTGCATGATCAGTCAGGCGGACAAAGCACAGCGGTTCCTGGATCTGCACCGGCCAGGCGAGCCGCTCCTGATGCCGAACCCCTGGGACCTGGGCTCGGCCAAGCTGCTCGCGTCGCTCGGCTTCGCCGCCCTGGCCACCACGAGCTCGGGCTTCGCGGCCACCCTGGGCCGCAACGACGGCTCGGTGAGCAGGGACGAGGCCATGATCCACGCCGCGGTGATCGTGGCCGCGACGGACCTGCCGGTCTCGGCGGACCTGGAGAACGCCTACGCGGACGATCCGGCCGGAGCCGCCGAGACCATGAGGCTGGCGATCGAGGTCGGCCTGGCCGGCGCCTCGATCGAGGACTTCGCCGACGAGCCCGGAATCTACGACATCGGGCAGGCGACCGAACGGGTCGCGGCGGCGGCCGAGGCGGCCCACGCGGGCCCCGTCCGCCTGGTGCTCACCGCCCGGGCGGAGAACTTCATCCGCGGCAACCCCGATCTCGCCGACACGATCGCCAGGCTCCAGGCCTACCAGGAGGCCGGTGCCGACGTCCTGTACGCGCCGGGCCTGCGCAGTCTCGAGGACATCAGCCGGGTGGTCCGCGAGGTGGACCGGCCGGTCAACGTGCTCGCCCTGGACGACACCCCGCCCGTGGCCGAGATGGCCCGGGCCGGGGTGGCCCGGATTTCGGTGGGCGGCGGGTTCGCCTTCGCCGCCCTGGGGGCGGTCGTCGCCGCCGCGACCGAACTACGCGAGCAGGGAACCTGCGGCTGGCGGGCGGGTGCCGCGGTCGGCGGAGCCGCTGCCCGCCGTGCGTTCGGCTGAATTTTCCCGAACGGTCCCGGCGCGTGCCGCCCCGCCGGCGGCACGCCTGCCCCGGCCCGGATTACACCTGCGGCATCACGTCCGAGGCGATCAGCGCCAGGTGATCGAGGTCGTGCAGGTCGAGCACTTGCAGGTAGACCCGTTCGGCGCCGATCCCGGCGAACTCGGCCAGCCTCGCCACCACCTCACCGGGCGTGCCGCCGACGGCGGTCTCGCGTATCCGGTCCGGCTCCCAGCCGATCGCGGCCGCCCGGCGGCGGAACTCGGCCTCGTCCTTGCCGCAGCACACCGTCTGGGCCACGGAGTAGATCACGGCGGACGGATCGCGCCCAGCGGCGTGGCAGGCCTCGCGGACGCGGCCGAACGCCGCGGCCGAATCCGCCAGGGTGCGGAACGCCACGTTGTACTCGTCGGCATACCGGGCCGCCAGCCGCGGCGTGCGGCGCGCTCCCCCGCCGCCCACGATGACCGGCGGGCGCGGCCGCTGGGCCGGCTTCGGCAGCGCGGGCGAGTCCGTCAGCTGGTAGTGCGTCCCGTCGAAGGAGAACGTCTCGCCGTCCGGGGTCTCCCACAGGCCGGTGACGATGGCGAACTGCTCCTCCAGGCGATCGAAGCGCTCGCCGAGAGGAGGGAACGGGATGCCGTAGGCGGTGTGCTCACGCTCGAACCAGCCGCTCCCGAGGCCGAGCTCGACCCGGCCGCCGCTCATCTGGTCGACCTGCGCCACCGAGATCGCGAGCGGACCCGGCAGCCGGAACGTCGCCGCGGTCACCATGGTGCCGAGCCGGACACGGCTCGTCTCGACGGCCAGGGCGCCCAGCGTGACCCAGGAATCGGTCGGCCCGGGCCGCCCAGAACCGCCCATCGCCAGGTAGTGGTCGGATCTGAAGAACGCGTCGAAGCCGAGTTCCTCGGTGGCCAGCGCCACCGAGCGGAGCGTCTGGTAATCGGCGCCCTGCTGCGGTTCGGTGAAGATCCGGAGTTTCATGGCCCCATCCTGCCAGGGCTCAGACGAAGAACCGGTCCCAGGCCACCTTGCCGGCCGGGGTGCGGCGGCCCAGCCATCCCACCCCGGTCCTGACGTAACACGGCGCCAGCGTGTGCGCTGCCATTCCCGGGCGCACCACCTCGATGATGACCATCGCCGCACGGCCGGATCCGAGGGTTTCCTCGCCCTCCTTGATGGCCCGGGCGCGATCGTCCGTGATTCCCATGGCGACCGTCGGTGCTGTCCGGGCGCTCCCGCTCACTGCGACCCACGAGTAAAAGATCATGACCTGCCCAGGGATCTGACTCCGCGCGGCCGTGGCGGCCCTGACGGTTTCCGACGTTAACGCACGATTAGGTTTCTCGTCTAATCTCGACTAGTGTCGAAGCGTTGCGATTGGCAATATTGCCAATCGAGTACGGTACGAGAGTGTCGATAAGCGACGAATCGGACCCAAGAGCCTACGTGCGACTGGCCGCACGGCTGCGCCGGGAAATAGCCGAGGGGAAGCTCACCCCCGGCATGCCGACGCCGTCCATCACCACGCTGAGCCAGGAATACGGGCATGCCCGGCAGACGTGCGCCAAGGCGCTGCGGACCCTGGAGGACGAGGGCCTGCTGACCCGCGTCCCCGGCCTGGGCTACTACGTCACCGCATCCACCGAGCCCGGATCTCCCGCCCCGCAGGGCACCTGACCTCTGGCCGTTGAGGGTCCCTTACGCCGGATCGCGGAGCAGGGTGGCGACGCACTCGACGTGATGGGTCATCGGGAACGCGTCGAATGCGCGCAGGCCTGCGAGCACCCAGCCGTGCGCCATGAGCAGGCCGATGTCGCGCGCCAGCGTGGCCGGGTCGCAGGATACGTAGGCGAACCGGGCCGCGCCGTGCCGGGTCGCTCCGAGGTACTCGATGACCTCACGGGCCAGCCCCGACCGGGGCGGGTCGGCTACAACCAGCGTGGCGGGCGGCAGCGCGGCGCCCCCGGCACCGGGCTTGGCCGTTGAACGGCCGCGGCGGAGCACCGCTGCGACGTCGCCCTTGTGCACCCGCGCCCAGGGCCACGGCCGCAGGTTGTGCCGGGCGTCCCGGACCGCGGCGGCGTCCGCTTCGACGCCGGCCACCGTCCCGCGCGGCCCGACCGCCGGGGCCAGCACCCCGGCGAACAGCCCGGCGCCGCAGTACAGGTCGAGTGCGACGTCTCCCGGCCGCGGCTCGAGTGCGGTCGTGACGGCTTCGGCCAGGGCGTCGGCGGCGGCGGGGTGGACTTGCCAGAAGGCGCCCGCGCTGACCCGCCAGTCTCGTCCGGCGGCGTGCTGGGTCAGGTAGCCGCGGCCGCGTACGGGGGTCAGCCCGCGGTTGCTGGGGTTCAAGGGATTCAAGGGTCCGGCCCGGCGCAGCACCGTATCGGCCCCGGGGATGTCCGGCGGGACGGATCCCTGCGGGCCGGGGCCTGCCGGGCTGACGATCACGGCCCGCTCGCCCGAGCCGGTGGCGGCGAGGGCCTCCACCGAGGACGTGCCCGGCCAGCGCCGGGCGGTCAGGCCGAGCTCGGTGATGCCGTGGCGTGCGATCAGGCATTCGCCGACGTCGATCACCTCATGGGAGCGATGGGCGCGCAGCCCCGCCACCCCGTCCGGCCGCACCGCGAACTGCACCCGGGTCCGCCAGCCCAGGCCCGCGCCCGCTTCCTCGTCGCCGGGCAGGGGCTCGACGGTGATCTCGCGGTCGAGGCCCGCCAGCCGCTTGAACTGCTGGCGGAGCACGGCGGCCTTGAGGGCCCGCTGGGCGGCCGGGGCCGCGTGCTGCCAGTCGCAGCCGCCGCAGCCGCCCGGGTGAGCGTGCGGGCACGGCGCCTCGACCCGGTCCGGTGACGCCACCAGGATCTCTGTCGCCTCCGCCCGGGCCAGCCGCGACGTGACGTCGGTGACGGTGGCGCGGACCGTCTCGCCCGGCAGCGCGTGCCGGACGAAGACGACCGGCCCGTCGTCCGGCCGGGCGACGCACCAGCCGCCGTGCGCCACGTCCACGGTCGTCACCTCGATCAGCTGACCTTCCCGGTAGGTCGCCGGAACGTGGCTGGTGCGGGTGGTCCCCGAAGTCAACGTGGCTCCTTCCTTCGGTGGCGGAGAAAATCCCGGCCGTCCAGGCGGGGAGAAGGCTGAGTAAGGGCATACCTTTGTGGTGCTGGTGTGGTGGCGAGGCGCCGCTGCCTCAGGGACCTACTCATCGTTGGAGGACGGTCGTGCACATCGTAATCATGGGCTGCGGTCGAGTCGGGTCGACTCTGGCCCACATACTCGAGGACCGCGACAATACGGTCGCGGTCATCGACAGGGATCCGGAGGCGTTCCGCAGGCTCCGCTCCTCGTTCAAGGGCGACCGCATCACCGGGATTGGCTTCGACCGGGCCGTGCTCATCCAGGCGGGCATCGAGCGGGCCGACGCCTTCGTCGCGGTCAGCAGCGGCGACAACTCCAATATTATCTCCGCCCGGGTGGCCCGTGAGACGTTCAGCGTGGAACGAGTGGTGGCCAGGATCTACGACCCGCGCCGGGCCGAGGTCTACGAGCGCCTCGGCATCCCCACCGTGGCTACGGTGCGCTGGACCGCCGACCAGATGCTCCGCAAGATCGTCCCGGAAGGCGGCGAGCCGCTCTGGCGTGACCCTACCGGCAAGATCGTGCTGGCTGAGGTGGCGTTCACGCCGGCCTGGATCGGCGAGCAGGTGAAGGCGCTGGAGGTCAGCACGACGAGCCGGATCGCCTTCGTGGACCGGCTGGGTCAGGCGTTCGTGCCCGAACCGGGTACGGTCCTGCAGGAAGGCGACGTGCTGCACGTGGTGGCCCGGGAGAGCGACCTGGACCGGATCGCGGCGGCCTTCGCCACGCGGGGAGGCGGGCACTGATGCGGATCGCGATCGCGGGAGCCGGGGCGGTGGGCCGCTCTATCGCCGGCGAGCTGCTGGAGAACGGGCACGAGGTTCTCCTCATCGACAATTCGCCCAAGGCCATCAAGGTGGACAGCGTGCCGCGGGCCGAGTGGCTGCTCGCCGACGCGTGCGAGATCAGCTCCCTGGATGACGCGGCGCTGCAGCGCTGCCAGGTGGTGATCGCGGCGACCGGCGACGACAAGGCGAACCTGGTCGTGGCGCTGCTGGCCAAGACGGAGTACGGGGTGCCGCGCGTCGTGGCCCGGGTGAATCACCCGGGCAACGAGTGGCTGTACAACGAGTCCTGGGGCGTCGACGTCGCCGTCTCCACGCCGCGGCTGCTTTCCGCCCTGGTCGAGGAGGCGGTCAGCGTCGGCGATCTGGTGCGGCTGATGACGTTCGGGCAGAGTGAGGCGAGCCTGGTCGAGCTGACGATGCCGGACGACGCGCCGCTGGTCGGCCAGCGCGTCGGCGGCATCGACTGGCCCGCGGACACCTCGCTGGTCGCCATCTTGCGTGAGGGCCGGGTGCTGGTTCCGCAGCCGGATGACCCGCTGCAGGCCGGCGACGAGCTGTTCTTCGTAACCAGCGAGGACGTCGAAGACGAGCTCGGCCGGCTGCTGCGGTCCAGCGACTAGCCGGGCGGGCTAGCGGGTCTCGGTGAACTCCGGACCGCGCTCGAAGGGGTTCAGGTCCCCGCCGAACCGGTTCTCCTCGTCCGCGGCGGCCTGCTCCTCGAGCGCCTGACGCGCTTCAGGCGGCAGCCTCAGCTCGAGTATCTCCCGTGGCGGCACGGGGTGCTCACCGCGGACTACGACGACGTCCCTGAGCACCTCTTCGAGCAGGTCGGCCTGGTCGCCACCGTCCGCGGCCGGCCCGCTGAACAGCCCGCGCACGAACCAGCGGGGCCCGTCGACGCCGACGAACCTGACCAGCCGCATCTCGCCCGGCTCCCCGGTTCCCTGGCCTGGCTCGGCCGGCACCTGCGCCATCAGCTCGATCCCGAACGATCCCTCGGTCTCCTGGCTCCGCCCGCCCGCCGTGTTCACCTCGGCGGCGATCTCGGCCCGGACGTCGTCCCACAGCGCGCCGCGGCGGGCCGCCGCGAACGCCTGGATCTGGACTTCGCTCTCCCGGTACCTGATCGTCACCCAGGCACCGTGCTGCTCGGCCATGACCAGCTGGATCTCATGCTCGGGCCCGATCGGCACCTGCAGGCTGCCGAGGTCTACCCGCTCGAGGGCGGGGAAGGGCTCTTCCGCGTCCCACGGGCCGCCTTCCGCACGCGGGTTTCCCGCGGGCTGCTCCGGCTCGTCGTAATCGAACTCGTCGCGGTCCGCGTCTTCTGAACGACGCCGACGAAACACCTCACACACTCCTATTGTTCTGGACTTCGGCGATGACGCCGGGTGCTTTCCCGTTGTGCCCGCCTGTCGAACCGAATCCGCCGTCGCCGCGGCTCGACCCGGGCAGCACCGTCACTTCATGGAACAACGCTCGCTCGACGCGCTGGATTACCAGCTGCGCGATCCTGTCTCCGCGGCTGAAGCTGACCGGGCGGTCCCGGTCCGTGTTCAGCAGGGTCACCTTGATCTCCCCGCGGTAGCCCGCGTCGACGGTCCCCGGCGCGTTCACCAGCGTCACCCCGTGCTTGGCCGCCAGGCCGGAGCGGGGGTGCACGAACGCCGCGTACCCGTCGGGCAGGGCGATCGCGATCCCGGTCCGCACCAGGGCCCGTTCGCCCGGCCCGAGCTCGACGTTCTCGGCCGTCGTCAGGTCCGCGCCCGCGTCACCCGGATGGGCGTACGACGGCAGCGGCACGCCGGGGTCAAGGCGCTGGATCAGCACGTCAGGCTGGGACTGCGGCAACGGAGAACTCCCTACTGGTGGCACGCACGGTGAGAATAGCGCGACATCCGGGCACTGTCGCATCTTACGGGCCGCCGGAAGCTGGATCTCGCCGTCGCAGCTCGGGCACTGCCCGGGTAATCACGGCGACGATCGGCACCGCCACCACAGCGCCGGCGATGCCGGCCAGCACGCTGCCGACCGCGAGCGACAAGATGATCGCCAGCGGGTGCAGCCGGATCACCCGCCCGACGACCTGCGGCTGGAGCAAGTGCCCCTCCAGCTGATCCTCGATGATCAGCACGCCGAGCAGGATCACCGCCGCGACCCACCCCTTGGCGGCCAGCGTCACCAGGATGGCCAGTGTCCCGGCTACCAGCAGCCCGACCAGCGGCACGAAGGCGGCCAGGAACACCAGCACGGCCAGCGGGATGACCAGCGGGGCGCCCATGATGTAGAGGGTGACCCCGATCACGACCGCGTGGATGGCGGCCACCGCCACGGTGCCGCGCATGTAGTACACCACGGCGAGCCAGGCGGCGTGCCCGGCCCGGTTCACGCGTTCCGCGGTGTCGGTCCGCAGTGCGCCGATCAGCCAGGCCCAGATCCGCTCCCCGTCCTTGATCAGGAAGAACATGACGAACAGCATCAGGACCAGGCCGCCGATGAACTCCGCGGCGATCTTGCCGCCGGTGACCACGGTGCCCTCGACGAGCGCCTTGTGCTTGCTGAGATAACCGGGAATGTTGTTGAGGGCGTTCTGGACGCTGCTGCTCTTGATGTGGAAGGGCGGGCCGGAGAGCCACGCTTCCACCTGCATGGTGGTGTGCCTGGTCTCGTCGACGAGGGTGGGGTAATCGGCGCTGACCCGGTTGGTGACGAGCAGGACGATGCCGCCGAGCACCAGCGCCGCGATCAGCATCGTGCACCAGGTCGCGGCCAGGCTGGGCAGCCCGGTGCGGCGCAACCGGGCCGTCAGCGGTTGCAGCAGGGCGGTGAGCAGCAGCGCCGCGGTGCACGGCACGACCACGATGTACAGCACGCCGATCACGCGGGCAATGAGGTAGATGGCGGCGGCGAGCAGCAGCAGCCGCCACGACCAGGCCGCCCCGGTCTGGAGCCATCCCGGCACGCGGTTGTGCTCGGTGAGGTTCTCACGGCGGTCCGGGATGGGCGCCCTGGCCTGCTCCGGCTGCCCGGTGGGGACCGCCTGCGCCCCGTTCGGCCCGCCGCCGGGATCCGAACCGGCCTTCCAGGCCGTCACCAGCCGGGCCAGCGCATCGCGGCTGGCCTGCCGTCCCCGCCCCCGCCACGACTCCATCAGGTCAACTACCCTCGGGTGCATGCATGATTACCGCGAACGGCTCCGCGTACCGCTCGCCTGGTGGCTGCTCGCCGTGCCAACTGTCCTCATCCTCGGCGCCACACTCTATGCCGGCCTGGCCGAGCCCTGGCCGATCATCATCATGGTCGGGCTCCTTGCGGGCTGTGCTGCCTTCCTGATCGCCTTGGGCCTGGGCGCGATCGAGGTCCGCGACGGAGCCGTGCGGGCGGGAAATGCCGCGCTGCCCCTGACGGCCGTAAGCCAGGTCGTCACCCTCGACGAAAAGCAGACCACGCGCTTGCGCGGCCCGAAAGCAGATCCGGCGGCCCACCTGTATTCGCGACCCTACCTGAAGGAATCGGTCTACCTGGCCGTGGCGCCTTCGGGGCCGGCGACCCCCTACTGGCTGATCGGCACGAGGCATCCGGCGGAGCTGGCCGCTGTCATCGAAAGGTGCCGGGTACAGGCCGGCCACGAGCCAGTGGCATGATGGCGCGGACGAGGGTAGAGGGTGCGGCTAAGGAGGCAGCGATGGCGGACGAGAAGAAAAAAGAAGACTTCGGCACCAGGGCCTTTAACACGATGACCATGATGGCGGCCAGCTTCGTCGCCCGTAAGGCGATCACGGTCGTCTGGACCAAGGTCACCGGCAAGAAGCCGCCCGTGAACCCTGAGGATCCGGGGGTGGCCTTCGTCGAGGCGCTCACCTGGTCCGTGCTGACCGGCATAACCGTTGCGGCGTTCAGGCTGCTCGCGATCCGGGCTGTAGCGCGCAGGGCGCTAAGTGCCGCGGACCGCGAGTCAGCTGACGCCGCGGAGGGTTAGGCCGCGCACTCCCGGCAGACAAGCTGACCATTGCGGTCTTCTGCAAGCTGGCTCCGGTGGTGCACAAGGAAGCACCGGGAACACGTGAACTCGTCCGCCTGCCGCGGAATCACCCGGAACGAGAGTTCCTCGTTCGACAAGTCTGCCCCCGGCAGTTCCAGGGACTCGGCAACATCGTCGGGGTCAAGATCGATGGTGCTCGATGACTTGTCCATCCGGCGCGCCTGAAGTTCCTGAAGGCTGTCCTCGGTCAGGTCGTCGTCGGTCTTCCGCGGGCTGTCGTAGTCGGTAGCCATCTGAGTACTCCATCCCCCTTCATCCGTAGTGCGCATTCGCTGCGCGGTTGTAACGCTTTCAAGGCCGTAGTTGTGCCCGATTCCGGCGGGGAATTCTGTCACGTTCGCGCCGAGCGCACACGCGGCACGCCGATAACTCCTGTCACGCCCCGGTTTCCGGCCCGCCGACGAGCCTGTTTCCCTGTCCGGTTACGCTTCCCGCCCCTGACTACGTTCCGCGTCCCGCTCCGGGTTCAGCTTGCTGAGGAAAGTTTCGAGCTGCTGGTAGAGGCCCGGTCCGGCGGCCACCGCCATCGAGGTGCTCTCGGTCCGGCCGGCCAGCCCGCCGACCAGAGCGCCTGCCTCGCGGGCGATCAGGCCCCCGGCCGCGAAGTCCCAGTAGTTCAGGCCGCGCTCGTAGAAGGCGTCGAGCCGCCCGGCGGCCACCGAGCACAGGTCCACCGCCGCGGACCCGCCCCGGCGGATGTCCCGGATGTGCGGCAGCAGGGCCGCGAGCACCTCGCCCTGGACCCGGCGGCGCCCTGCGTCATAGCCGAAGCCGGTACCGACCAGGGCCTGGCCCAGCGCCACGTCCGAGGAGCAGCGCAGCGCCAGCCTGGCTTCGCCCCGGTGCAGCCAGGCGCCCTGGCCGGCCACCGCGGTGAACCTCTCGCCGTGCCGCGGCACCTCGACCGCCCCGGCGACCACCGTGCCGTCCACCTCGGCGGCGATGGACACCGCCCAGTCGCGCAGGCCATACAGGTAGTTGACGGTTCCGTCCAGCGGGTCGACGATCCAGCGCACCCGCCCCGGCTGGCCCGCGCCGGTGCCATCGCCGGCCGGACCGCCCGCGGTCTGGCCGCCCTCCTCGCCGAGGACGGTGTCGCCGGGACGGTGCGCGCGTATCCGGCTGGTGATCAGCACTTCGGATCGGCGGTCCATCTCGGTCACGATGTCGGTCGGGCTCGATTTGGTCTGCACGACCTCCGGTCTTTCGTCGCCCCGCCAGGAGGCCAGCAGCCGCCCTGCCTCGGCCGCCGCGGCCACCGCGATTCGCAGCAGCACCTCCGCGTCCTCGCTCGCCTCGGGGATGGTCATGCCCGCGGTCCTCCCCCCGGCCGGCCGGCAACCGCCACGTACCGGCAGCAGTCCGCCGGGCAGTCCTGGCCCGGCACGGTGTCATCGGGCAGCGTGAGGCGCTCCCGTACGAGTTCAGTGATCATGGAGACGAACGCCGGGTGGCGGCCGGGGGTGGCGGCCCGGGCAAAGGCCAGGCCGAGCGAGTCGGCCGTCTGGGCCGCCTCGACGTCCAGGTCGTGGCGGACCTCCATGTGGTCGGACACGAAACCGACGGGGATCACCACCACGGCCTTCGTCCCGGACTTGGACAGCTCACCCAGGTGATCGCGGATATCGGGTTCCAGCCACGGCTGGGATCCAGGACCGCTGCGGCTCTGGTAGGCCAGTGTCCACGGGTGCGTGCCACCGCCGGCCCGTTCGGCAACCAAGCCGGCGGCCTCGGTCAGCTCGGCCACGTACCGGGTGGTTCCCCCGGGGCCGCTGGATTCGGCCATCGCGACCGGGATACTGTGCGCGGTGAACACCAGGTGCGCGTCGTCCCGCAGGTCGGCGGGAAGCGTGGCCAGCGCGGCGCGGGTACTCGCGACGAACGGCTCGATGAAACCTGGGTGGTTGAAGAAGCGCCCGATCTTGTCGATCCTCGGCGCGGCCGGGCCCACTTCGGCGCGCGCGCGCTCGATATCCTCCAGGTACTGCCGGCAGCTCGAGTAGGAGCTGTACGCGGAGGTCACCAGCGCGACGGCTCGCTTCACGCCGTCGGCCGCCATGGCCCGGACCGTGTCGGTCAGGTACGGCGTCCAGTTCCTGTTCCCCCAGTAGACAGGCAGCGACAGGCCGCTGGCCGGGAAGGCGGCGCGGATCGCGGCCAGCAGGTCCCGGCACTGCTGGTTGATCGGGCTCACCCCGCCGACCGCGTAGTAGTGCTCGGCCACGCTGGCCAGTCGCTCGGGGGGGACGCCGCGACCGCGGGTGACGTTCTGCAGGAACGGCATGACCTCGCCGGGGCCTTCCGGACCGCCGAACGAGACGAGCAGGAAGGCGTCGTAGGCCGGCATGTCTCCATCCAACCAGGGCGGCCGGACGGCTATGCCCACGGAGGGTCTGGAGACCCTGCACGCCCAGAAAATCCGGTTGGCGGTGTCCGATATCGTGATCTTCATGGGGCAATGCGGCCGATGACCGGGCTTGATGAGGCGGAAAGGCCCGCCAGCCGCTCCCCTGCCGGCCTGCTGACCAGGCCGCTGCGGCCGTACGCCGAGATCTTCACGATCCCGGGGGCCTGGCGCTTTTCCGTGGCGGGCGTCATCGGGCGGATGCCGATGTCGATGTTCGGGCTGGGTACTGTCCTGCTCATCTCGGCCGTCACCGGGAAGTACGGCGTGGCCGGCACGGTGTCCGCGGCCGGCTCCCTCGGCTACGCGTTCACCTCTCCCCGGGTCGCCCGGGCGGTGGACTCGCATGGTCAGCGGCGCGTCCTGATCCCGCTGCTCACCGTGTTCACTGTGGCCACCGCACTGCTCATCGTGACCGTAGAGCTTCAGCTGCCCACCTGGGCATTCTTCCTACCGGGGGCGGTCGCGGGATCGGCCATGCCGTCGCTGGGCGCGATGGTCCGGACGCGCTGGAGCGTCCTGCTCGCGGGCTCGCCCCGGCTGCACACCGCGTTCTCCTTCGAGTCGGTCGCCGACGAACTGTGCTTCATTGTCGGCCCGGCCGCGGTGACGCTGCTCGCGACCGAGGTCTTCCCCGCCTCCGGCGTCGGCGTCGCGGCCGTGCTGTGCCTGGTGGGGACGCTATGGTTCGCCGCGGAGCGCGGCACCGAGCCGGCGGTAGTCCGGCCCGAGCGGCCCGCCAGCCGGGCCGGGCGGCGGGCCGGCCGGGTCCGCGGCGTGCCCGCGCCCGGGCTGATCGTGCTGGCTCCGGTCTACATGCTCCTCGGTGCGATGTTCGTGTCGATCGACCTGAGCACGGTGGCGTTCGCCCAGCACTTCGGGCACAAGCCGCTGGCCGGCTTGATCCTCGGCACGTACGCGTTCGGCAGCGCGACGGGCGGGATCTGGTACGGGACCAGGCACTGGCGGGCACCTGTGGAGAAGAGGTTCGCGCTTTCCCTCACGCTGACCGTGCTCGGCGTGGCCACGTTCTGGGCGCAGCCGAACCTGATCTCGCTGACCTGCGTGATCTACCTGTGCGGGCTGGCCATCGCGCCGACCCTCATCGCCGGGTTCAGCCTGCTCGAGGCGCAGGCCAAGCCGGGCCGCCGGACCGAGGCCATGTCGTGGCTGAGCAGCGGCATCTCCGTCGGAGTAGCCGTCGGCGCGTCCGTGGTCGGCTTCGTGATCGACGCGCACGGCCCGCGGTTCGGCTACGCCGTCGCCGCCGTGTGCGGCGCCGCCAGCGCCGCCATCTGCCTGGCAGGCTTGGGCCGGCTCAAGCCGGCCGCGGCGCAGGCTCCGGCCGGAAGCTAGAACGCCGGCCACGGGCCGGTGCCGGCGGTTAGGCGGGGTTCTTGGCGTACTCGCCGGCCAGCGCCAGCACCTCGTCGACGTACCAGGTGGCGTGGTTGTAGGCGAAGATCGCGCCGGGTAGCGTCGCGGGATTCCCGGCGCCGGCCGCACACAGCATTCGCGCGGCTGAGGGTATGGCGTCGAGCGGGTTCATGATGTCCGGAGGGCCGGGCGGGCCGAACCCGTTGATACCCCACTCGGCCCAGGTGCCCGGCATGAACTGCATCGGGCCCAGCGCGCCCGCGCTCGACGGGCCGTTGTTGGCGCCGTCGCCGCTCTCGATCTGACCGATCGCCGCCAGCACCGTCCAGGACATTCCCGGGCAGTACTTCGCGGCCGAGGCCTTGAAGAGGTTCAGGTAGTTGGCTGGCGCGCCCGCCGGGATGATCGTGGCAACGGGCCTCTGACTCGCCGTAGCCAAGCCGTAGGAAACCAGGTTCACCACCTGACCGCGCTTCCCGATAACGGACTTGACCTGGGACATCAGCGTCGGCAGGCTGGCGCTGGGCGGCGCGCTGATCAGTACGGCGAAATTCCGCGCCAGCCCGAGCTGCGCGGACCTGGCGAGGTTCACGATCGCATCCGCGCCGGTCACGCTCAGCGCGGTCGATCCGCCGAACGGCAGCCGGGTGAGAATCGCGGCCGACACCGGATAGGACTGGCCGGCGGCGAGGTGCAGCCTGCGTGCCGCCGGGCCCGTGCTGACGAGCTGCCCCTTGCCCAGCTTCGACCAGATAGCCGCCGAGCTGGCCGTGGCCAGCGGCGTCCAGGACCGGAACGCTTGCGGCGAGACGCCGAGCATGTTGGCGCTCTGGCCGTTGACCTTGACCTTCCCGCCGTCGACGGGCAGAGCCGCCTGGACCCCGCGCAGCTTCGAGATCGCGGCCAGCTGCGAGGAAGTGATGCCGCTCGGCACGGCGGCGATGAGGTCGGGCACGTAAAGCTGCTGCCGCCGGGAATTCCCGTCTGAGCCGGTTGCCGTCAGCGACGGCGCGGCCGGGCTTCCGGGGGCGGCGACGCCGAGAGGCGGGTTCAGGGTAAAGCCGAAGGGATCGCCGCCCGGGCCGGTGCGGGCGCCGGCCGGAACGGCGAAACCCGCCAGCGTCGCGCCCGCCGTGGCGGTGACGGCGACGAGCTGAGCGATACGCCACCAGGGGCCGGTGCGGGCGGCGCGCCGCTGGGACAGAGGCAGCACAATGTATAGACGATATAAGGCCACCCACGCCAACAGAAAGTCCCCGGGCGGATTGTTAAGGGGTCCTTAACTGCTGGGCCGCCCGGTTGGCCCACGGCTCACGGGCTCGTGACCAGCGGCGCGAACCGGACCGAGCCGTCCGCGCCGGGTGCTGCGAACGCGAGCACCCGTTCCGCCTCGGCGGTCAGCGCATCGCGCTGTGCCGCTTTTCTCTGGCGCGCCGGGCCGAACATCTCGATAGTTACCATGGCCGCCTCCCGGGTCCGGGCCAGCCGCCACATCCCGGCCACGAACCCGTCCACGAGCACGGCCCCGGGGATGACGCCGTTGACGGTGTAGAGCCGGCTGGCGGCTTCGGGGCTGACGACCCGGGACCGTTCGGCGTGCGAGAGCACGAGGTTGTCGAATTCCGCGGTCAGCCGGACCGGCGCGGGCGCGTCCTCGCCGGGGCGCGGCGCGGTGGGCAGGTCGTACAGCTCGGCGCCCTGCTCATTGCGGAAGGTGACCAGGGACGGGCGGAGCTGCTCGAGCACGGCCTTGAGCCCGGTCAGCCCCGACCAGGCCTGCACGTCCCGCACCGTGGCCGGGCCGAACGCGCCGAGGTACCTGGTCACCAGCTGGGCCAGCTCGGCCCGAGAGGCCGCCGGGACCGGGTCAGCGGGACCGCCGGACGGACGCCGTCGGCCGAGCCAGTGTTCGGCCGAGGTGTGCATCGACTGCCCGGCCCGGCCCCAGACGGCACGCGGCGGCACCTGGACCAGCGGCACGTAGGTGCGCACGCCCTGGGCCAGGGCGGCGGGCGGATGCTCCGGCCACCGCGCCGCCAGCGCCTGTCCGAGCCGGGCGAACGTCATCGGCTCGGCCTCAACCAGGCGGCGGCCCGCCGCGGCCAGTTCCGCGGGATCCACCCCCGCCAGCTGCTTGCCGAACGCGCCGCGCATGCCGCGCTCGATCACCGGCTGGTGCAACCGGCGCAACGGCAGGCAGTCCCGCGCGGACACCAGGTGAATGGTGCCGCGCATCAGCGCGATCCGGACGACGCCGCGGTCGGTGATCAGCGTGGCCAGGTCCTCGGGCCGGAACCCGTCCAGGCGCGAGTGCAGCCCGTAGTAGGGCGGGAATGGCGCCTGGGCCTGCAGCCCCACCAGGTGCTCGATGACCTGCACCACCTCCGCGGCCCGATCCGCCTGCCCGGCGGGCAGGACCTGGCGCTCGAGCAGCAGCTGGCGGGCCAGGAGCGCGCGGTTGACCGCACGCAGGCTCAGTACCCGCGCCGAAGCCATCAGTAGCAGATGTCCGTGTGCAGCCGGGCCGCGGGCAGCGGATGGGCCAGCGCCTGCGCGGTGCGCACGTCGGCCGGGCGGTGCAGGACCACGTAACCGTGGTCGGCGTACACCAGCGCGTACCCGTGCGCCCGCAGGTACGCCACCTCCTGGGCTTGCTGGCTGGGCGTGCAGAACGGGAAGTCAAGCCCGAGCGTGTCCCCCACCACCCACGGCGCCCACCGGGGCGTGCCGTCGAGCAGCAACACCGTGTCCCGGCCGGACAGCGCAGGGCCGATGTTGTTGGATGCCTCCACCTCCGCCCCGGGGGGGACGTGCGCGACGGCCGCCGCGGCCGCCCGCATCCGCGCGTTGGTGTTGTAAAAGCCGGGCTTGAGCAGCGACCCGAACGGCGAGGACGGAAGGTAGACCAGCGCCGCCGCGCAGATCGCGGCGGCCCAGAGCGTGGCCGGCCGTCTCGGGACCCAGCGGGCGGGCCAGTGCCGCTGCAGCCGGGCCGCGCCGTCCACCGCGGCACAGCACAGCATCATGACCAGGAACGCGTCGTACTGGAACTTGGCCTGCCACCACAGCGGGTAGCCCGAGGCGAGCATCCGCTCGGCCAGCAGCGGCAGCACGGCCACTACCATCGGCGAGGCGAGCGGCAGGAAACCGAACATCGCGAGCAGCCCGATCATGGTCCGGCCCTTGACCCACGGCGTGACGAACACGTGCAGCGCGTGTAGCGGATGAGTGAGCACGTTGAGCAGGGCACTGCCCAGCGTGGGCCCGAACTGGCCGTAGGCCCAGTAGAAGCTGGCCGAGCCGCCGAACGCCGGAATCAGCAGGTGGGTGGCCGCCCAGGTCGCCGTCACGCCGCCCACCACGAAGGCCAGGCCGGTCCAGCGGCGGCGGGTCAGCAGCAGGTACCCGCCGAAGCCCGCGACGAGCAGGCCCATGTCCTCCTTGACCAGCAGCAGCGCCACCGCAGCGAGAATCGCGGGCCAGCGCTTTCCGGCGTCGAAGCGCTCCACCATGACGGCGGTCAGCACGGGGACGACAGCCACCTCGTGGAAGTCGAAGATGACGGCTTCCATGACCGGCAGCGACAGGGCGTACGCCACGCAGACGAAATACGCGGCCCCCGGTCCGATCTGGCGCCGCGTGTAGGCCCACAGCGGCGGGATGGCCAGAGCGAACAGCACCCCCTGGGTCACCAGCAGGGTGACGGGGCTGTCATGGATCCAGTACAGCGGGGCGAGCAGCGCCAGCACCGGCGACCAGTGGTCGGCCAGCAGCACGAAGTGCGCGCCCTGCCCGTCCGAGACGCCGCGGGCGACGGACACCGGCGCCGCCAGGTGGGCGTAGCCGCGGATTCCCTGATCGAAGATGACCAGGTCGAACGTGCTGGCCAGGAAGCGGCGCAGGAGGTTGAGCGAGTCCAGGCAGTAAACGAAGGCGGCCGCGACGGTGAGCGCGCCCACCTTGACCGGGGAACGCCGCCAGGATCTTCGCAACCGCCCTGTACCCGCGGCCGCCCCGTCAGCCGTGCGAGAGGCGGTCGCCGGCCTGACTCCAGCGGCCTGGCTGCTCACCGCTGGAAGGGTAGCAGGGCGCGGCGTTGACCGAATGCACGGCAGGATAACCAGGGAAGGCTACTCTCTTGCTATGAACCAGGAGGCAAGCCGCGGCCCCGCCAACGCCGCGTCGCGCGGGACCGGGCGGCCACCGAGGAAAAAGCTCGCCAGACCATCACTGGGCGGGGGTACCCCGGCCCAGGATCGTGAGCTGCGCGCGCAGGGCCGGGAGACCGTCCGCAGGCTGCTCGAGGCGGGCATGGTCGAGTTCGAGGGTCGCGGCTTCCACGGCGTCCGCGTGGACGACGTGGTCCGCCGGGCGGGCATCTCGCACGGGACGTTCTACCTTTATTTCTCCAACAAGGAAGACCTGTTCAAGGCGCTGCTGAAGGATGCCTTGCACGACATGGAGATCGTGGCAGGCGATTTTCCCGTCGTCACGCACGACGACACCGGGCTGGTCGTGCTGCGCCAGTGGGTTCGCAAGTTCTTCCGTGCCTACGCGGCGCACGCCACCGTGATCCGCATCCTCAGCCAGGCCGACCTGGTCCCTGAGGAGGTGTTCGGCGACGGGCTGCGGCTGTTCTTCAGCATCGCCGAGGCGATGACCACGGGGATGACCGCCGCCGCCCATGCGGCCGGCAAGCAGCAGGAGCACGCCGAGCTCACCTCGGTGGCCTGCCTGATGATGCTCGAGCGGGTGAACTACCTGATCAGCGCCGATGTCCGGCTTCCGGAGGACGAGATGGCCGACCGGATCGCGGACATCATGTTCGCCGCGTTCGGCCTCAACGTTCCGTGACGGAGGCAGCATGACCGGGGCGGCCGGGCGCGTCGCGGTCGTGACGGGTGCGGCGCGCGGGATCGGCCAGGCCATCGCGCTGCGGCTGGCCGCTGCGGGGCACACGCTGGCGCTGGGTGACCTGCATCCCGCGGACGAGACCGTCACCGCGATCAGGAACTCCGGCAGGGAGGCGTTCGCGGTGGAGTGCGATCTCGGCTCGCCCGGCGGCGTCGCGCTGCTGGTGCGCGAGGTTACCGGCCGCCTCGGGCGGTGCGACGTGCTGGTCAACTGCGCGGGGCTGATGCTCTTCCGCCCGTTCGGCGAGCTCAACCTGGACACCTGGCGGCGGATCCAGGCGGTCAACGTCGAGGCCGCCTTCCAGTTGTGCGCCGCGTTCGTGCCCGGCATGACCGACCGCGGTTTCGGCCGCATCGTCAACGTGGCCTCCAACACGGTGTGGAAGCCGCCAGGCGCTGGTTTCGTCCCCTACGTCGCCAGCAAGAGCGCCGTGGTCGGCTTCACCCGGGCACTGGCGGTGGAACTCGGGCCCAGCGGCATCACGGTCAACGCGATCGCGCCCGGCCTGACCAGGAGCCCGGGCGCGGAGGAAGGCAACACCGAGGAGCACTTCGAGGAGGTCCGGCGGGCGCAGGCGGTCAGCCGGTGCATCGAACCACGCGACCTAGCCGGCGCGGTTGCCTTCCTCGCCTCGGACGAGGCCGCCATGATCAGCGGCCAGACGCTCCGCATCGACGGCGGCCTGGTGACCCTGTAGGGCGGCGACGGCGGCGAGCGCCTCGCGGGTGGCCGGCACGTCGTGTACCCGGAACACGCGTGCGCCCAGCCAGGCGCACACAGCCAGGGCGGCGATCGTCCCCTCGGCCCGCTCGGCGACCGGCAGGCCGAGCGTCTCGCCGATGAAGTCCTTGTCCGCCACCGCGACGAGGACCGGCCAGCCGGTGCCCGTCAGTTCGCCGAGGCGCCGGGTCACCTCGAGTGACTGCCACGTGTTCTTCCCGAAGTCGTGCGCCGGGTCCACCAGGACAGAATCCGGCGGTACGCCCGCGGCCACGGCCCGTTCGGCATATTCCGTGACGTAGCCGGTCACCTCGTGCACGACGTCACCGTAGGCGGGCCGGTGCGGGCGGGTGCGGGGCGGCAGGCCGCCCGCGTGCGAGCAGACCAGGCCGGTACCGTACCTGGCCGCGACCTCGGCCAGCAGCGGGTCGGTGCCGCCCCAGGCGTCGTTCAGCAGGTCCGCGCCCGCCTGGGCGACCACCTCGGCGACCTCCGCCCGCCAGGTGTCGACGCTGATCACCACGTCCGGGTGGCGCTCACGCACCGCCGCGACCAGGTCCGCGACCCGGTCGATCTCGGTCGCGGGGGTGACCTCGTCGCCGGGTCCCGCCTTGACCCCGCCGATGTCGACGATCTCGGCGCCGTCGGCCACCGCCCGGCTCGCCGCGTCGAGGGCGGGACCGAAACCGATGGTGGCCCCGCGGTCGAAGAACGAGTCGGGCGTCCGGTTGATCACCGCCATGATCCCGAACGAGCCGGGCGGCCACGCCCGCGCGCCGAGCCGGAGCGTCCGCGGGCGCCGGTGATGGGCAGCCCCGGGCCGGGGGTCTGTCACCGGTCGAGGCTATAGCACTCGCCGGCGTCGGGAAGAATCTCTAACGTGCGATTTCTCAACGAGGTAGCCCCCGGGTACGACCTGACCTACAGCGACGTGTTCATGGTGCCCAGCCGGTCGGCGGTCGGCTCGCGGCTCGACGTCGACCTGACCGCCACCGACGGCAGCGGCGCCACGATCCCGCTCGTGACCGCCAACATGACCGCTGTCTCCGGCCGCCGGATGGCCGAGACGGTGGCCCGGCGGGGCGGCATCGCGATCTTGCCGCAGGACATCCCGGCCGACGTGGTGGCGGACGTGATCGCCTGGGTGAAGTCCCGGGACCTGGTGGTGGAGACCGCGCTGACGCTGGCGCCGACCGACACGGCGGGCGACGCGCTCAGCCTGCTGCCGAAGCGGGCGCACGGCGCCGTGATCGTTCTGTCCGACGAACGGCCCGTCGGGGTCGTCACCGAGGCCGACTGCCTCGGCGTCGACCGGTTCACCCAGCTCAGCCACGTAATGTCGGCCGACCCGTTCACGCTGCCTGCAGGGACGCCGCCGGAGCGGGCGTTCGAGCTGCTGCACGACGGGCGGCACCGGCTGGCGCCGGTGGTGGACGGGGCGGGCCGCTGCCTCGGCATCATGACCAGGACCGGGGCACTGCGCGCGACCCTGTACTCCCCCGCCGTCGACGCTGCGAACCGGCTCCGGGTCGGGGTGGCGATCGGGGTCAACGGCGACGTCGCGGCCAAGGCCAAGCTGCTGCTCGACGCGGGGGCGGACGTGCTCGTGGTGGACACCGCGCACGGGCACCAGGAAAAGATGATCGGCGCGCTGCAGGCGGTGCGGGGACTGTCCCCGTCGGTTCCGGTGGTGGCGGGCAACGTGGTGACCGCGGCCGGAGTCGACGACCTGGTGTCGGCCGGGGCCGACGTGGTCAAGGTGGGCGTAGGCCCGGGTGCGATGTGCACCACCCGGATGATGACGGGGGTGGGGCGGCCGCAGTTCTCGGCCGTGCTGGAGTGCGCCGAACAGGCCCGGCGGCTCGGCGCCTCGGTGTGGGCCGACGGCGGGGTCAGGCACCCCAGGGACGTGGCGCTGGCGCTGGCCGCGGGCGCCTCGAACGTGATGATCGGATCGTGGTTCGCCGGGACCTACGAGTCCCCGGGCGACACGTTCCGGTCGCCGGAGGGGCGGCTGTACAAGGAGAGCTTCGGGATGGCGTCGGCGCGGGCGGTCCGGCTGCGTTCGGCCAGCGACTCGGCGTTCGAGCGGGCGCGCAAGGAGCTGTTCGAGGAGGGCATCTCGTCGGCCCGGATGTACCTGGACCCGGTGCGGCCCGGCGTGGAGGACCTGATCGACATGATCGTAGCCGGACTCCGCTCCTCGTGCAGCTACGCGGGCGCGCGGGATCTGGCCGAGTTCGGCGAGCGGGCCGTGATCGGGCTGCAGAGCGCGTCCGGCTACAGCGAGGGCATGCCCGTCCCGACCAGCTGGTGACGGTTAGCCCGTCGCTCTTCACCCGGTGGCATTGAGCCAGCGGACGGGGGCGCCGTCGGCGGCGCGGCGGAACGGCTCGAGCTCGTTGTCCCAGGCCGTGCCCAGGAGCCTGCCGAGCTCGTCCTCCAGCGACGCCGTGGCGCCGCCCCGCTCGGCCAGCAGCATGACCGACCTGAGCCGGTTCTCGGAGACCATGATGTCGCCGTTGGCGCCGGTCGCCGCGGTGAACAGGCCGAGGTCGGGCGTGTAGCAATGCCGCACGCCGTCACAGCCGGGCGAGCTGTCCTCGGTGACCTCGAACCTGAGCCGGTTCCAGCCGGCCAGCGCGGACGCGATCGCCCCCGCCGTGCCCGGGTGCGCCTGCCAGGTGAGTTCGGCCCGCAGCGCGCCCGGGGCGGCCGGCTGACCGGACCACGGCATGCCAACGGGCACCCCCACGATTCCGGCTACAGCCCACTCGATATGCGGGCACAGCGCCGGGGGCGCCGAATGAACGTACAGAACACCATGCGCAGACACCGTGCCTCCTAGTCGACGAGGTTCGCCTTCCCCTGCGACCTCGCTACTGCGGCACGGACTGCCCAGCTACATATTGTGCCTCATGCCCTCCCTTGGCGCCAGCTCTCCGGCCAGGAAAACCGCGTGAATTCGCAAACATGACCAGTGTGGCGAGGATCACGATGGCGACTGCCGACCACGGAACGTAGTCACCTGCGCGGTCGTAGAAAGTCTTGGCCGAGGTCGGCGGGAGCCCGAGCCGGACACTGACCACGCCGTGCGAGGATTGCCCCATCCAGGCCAGCAGCCGGCCTCTCGCGTCGAACGCGGCCGTGACCCCGGTCAGCGCGGCCTGCACCGCCGGCCGGCCCGTCTCGGCCGCGCGCACCGCGCTGAGCGAGGCGTGCTGGTCAGGTCCCCAGGTGCCCTGGAAGGTGGAGGTCGCGGACTGGTAGACGATCAGCTGCGCGCCTTTATCGGTATCGACGCGGGACATGTCGGGGAACGCCGACTCGAAGCAGATCAGCACGCCGATCGGCAGCGGCTTTCCGGCCCGGTCGGTCGCCTGCAGCAGGTGCGCGCCAGTGCCAGGGAACATGTTGGAAGCGGCGGCCCGGCTGATCTTGGTCAGCCAGCCGAGCTGCTGCCGGAACGGTATGTACTCGCCGAACGGCACCAGCCGCGTTTTGACGTAGATGCCCTTGATCCCGGCGGGACCGACCAGCACCGACCACTTCTCGTGGCCCTTACCTGGCGCCGTGGCGTCCTGGCTGACCAGCAGGTCCGCGCCGTCTTCCCGGGCCAGCGCCTCCAGCTTCTGCAGCTGAGCCCGGTTCCTGGCGAGGGTCAGGTCGACCGCAGTGCTGCTCTCGCCCCAGACGATCAGATCGGGTTTGACGCCACTGAGCTCGCCGGAGCGGCTCAGCTCGGCGGTCAGCCGCTCGCTGGCGTCCACCCGCTGGACCGCGTTGCTGACGACCCCGGGCTGCACCATGGCGATCGTCGCCGCGCGGACGGGCGTGCTAGCCGACGTCAGCGCGAACGCCAGCGGGCCGAGGCCGACACCGGCCACCGCGGCAGCCGCGCCGAACATCGCGATCCCCGGGCGCACCGCCACCTCGAGCACCCGGGGCAGTGCCCCGATGGCGAGCACGAGCGCCACGTTGACCATGACCAGCGCGAAGCTGATCAGCCACACCCCACCCACCGCGGCCAGCGCCAGCACCGCCGGATGCTGCCACTGGCTGACGCCGAACACCGCCCACGGGCCGCCGAGCGCCTGCCACGACCGCAGCCATTCGGTGACCAGCCAGCAGCTCGGCACCACCACCAGGGCGGCCAGCGCCCGGGGCCAGGTCACCGGCGGCCTGAGAAGCTTGGCGGCCGCCACCCCGAACGGCACCCACAGCACGCCGACCACCGCGCCGACCAGCAGCACCGCGGGCCCGATCTCCGGCGCCATCCAGTAGAGCGCCGCGATCAGGTACCCGGCCCCGAGCCACCAGGCGCGCATCCCGCCCTCCCGGGCCGTGGGCGACCTGACGATCAGCACCAGCCCGGGCACCAGCCCGAACCAGGCCAGGAACTCCAGGTTCGGGGCGGGGAACGTGAGGATGAGCAGCGCCCCCAGGAGCAGCATCAGCCGCCTCGGCGACCAGATCCACCGCCCCGTCCTTCTCAGCGCCCTGCGCACCCTTCTATTGTCAGCCGGCCGCGCGCGTGCCCGCGACCGCGGGGCACGCGTAAGTAGGCGATTCAGGCCTAAACCGCGCCTTCGCTCCGTAGCGCCAGGACGCCATGAAACCCGGGTTCCAGACCGTTGAGGGCTAGCCGCTACCGGCCGGCGGCCGGGCTGGGATTGTCGCTCGCAGCAGCACGCGGGCACGGTAATGCCCGTTCCCCACGGCTCATGTCTCGGCATCACAGCCGATTCACTAGTCACAGAAACCGGCTGAAGCGGCGGCACGACTGTACGCTGCGATAAGGTAACTGATCCAACCAAAGGTATCGCGGTTTCCGCGAATGTATACAGAGCAGTTTCTAGGCTCGCAAGGGGGGACATGAGACCTCTTCGACGAAGACTGACAGGAACTCGGCCGGAGAAAGGCAGTCCGTCTGCTGATCCGCCCGCCAGCGTGCCCTGCCTGGAACGGATGCAAAGCTTTGACGGCGTGCCCGATGCAACCGACATCGCCTGGTCTGCGGACGGCACATTCATGGCCGTCATAGAAAACAACGGGTTGGTCAGTGTCTGGTCAGCAGCTGATCGTTTCTCGCAACGCGTGGGAGATCAGAAAAGCTCGACTGGAGAAGCGAACCTGGCATGGCATCCAAATCAGCCGATACTAGCCGCCTCAAGTGAGGGTACCATCTGCCTTTGGGATATGACTGTCGGCTCTTCGCAATTCTTTCCCGAGCTAGAGTCGGATGTATGCGGCCTGGCCTGGTCACCAGATGGAAGTCGGCTCGCGGTAGCTGACGAAGACGGCGGCATTGGTATATGGGATATCCAGGAGAGCGTTCTGCTGCGGCATGCCAAGGTGCACCAACGCATCGCCTATGGCGCTTGCTGGACCCTCGACGGGCAAACACTGGTAACCTGCGGTGGCGATCGCACTATTAATATCCTGACAGCTAACGACCTGAAGCCGGTCCTCGCATTGCGGGGACATTCCGAGTCGGTTGGCGGCATCGCATTGTCGCCGGACGGCAGGTTCCTTGCGTCTTCTTCGGCAGATTCAACGGTTCGAGTGTGGAATCTTCACGGGGGGACCGTTGCTGCTGTGCTTGAAGGGCATACTGATGCGGTACTTACCGTCCGCTTCTCTCCAAACGCCGACTTGCTCGCGTCACTATCAATCTCAAGAGGGGCTGCGGATTCCGGATCGAACGGCCTGTTCTTGTGGCACTGCCGCGATTGGACCCGGATCGCGTCCTATCCGCAGCCCGCATCCGAAAGAGGTGGCCTGGCCTTCCATCCATCTCAGCCGCTACTCGCCGCAAAGAATAATGAAACCGGCCAGGTTGACTGTTACAGAATCGACTACGCACTGCTCAGCGGAATCGCCGCCGGCCCTGACTCGCGACGGTACGGGAATGCCAAGGTGGTCTTGCTCGGGGACACCGGCGTGGGGAAATCGGGGCTCGGGCTGGTGCTCAGCGGCCAGGCATACAGACCGACCGACTCGACCCACGGGCGCAGCGTCTGGACGCTTGAAGCTGAGGATGTCGAGATACCCGGAGGGGGGACGCAGACCAGAGAGGTGCTGGTGTGGGATCTCGCCGGGCAGCCCGGGTACCGGCTGATTCATCAACTTCACCTGAACGAGGTCGCGGTGGCCCTGATCGTTTTCGACTCGCGCAGCGAGACCGATCCGTTCTCCGGCGTAAAGTACTGGGCGCGGGCACTGGCGCAGGCCCGGCGGCTTGAGGGTTCCGCCGCCGTCCCACTGAAGACGTACCTCGTCGCAGCGCGCGCTGACCGCTTCGGGGTCGGGGTCAGCGCTGAGCGCGTCCGGGCGATCATCGGCGACCTCGGCCTTGATGGCTTCTTCGAGACCAGCGCGAAGGAGGGCTTGCACGTCGCCGAACTCACGGAGGCGATCCGCGGCGGCATTGACTGGGACGCACTGCCGATGATCAGCTCAAGCATCCTGTTTGATTCGATCAAGCAGTTCCTGCTAGCAGAAAAGCAACAGGGCCGACTGCTGTGTACGGTCGATGATCTGTTCCACGGCTTCCGGCGGGCAAATCCCGACGACACTGGTGACGTCAGGCTGCGAGCCAGCTTCGAGACCTGCATCGGCCGGGTAGAGAGCCGGGGGCTCATCCGCCGGCTGCACTTCGGGGATCTCGTGCTGCTGCAGCCGGAATTGCTTGACGCCTACGCTTCGGGGATGGTCCAAGCCGCCAGGGCGGAGCCGGACGGGCTCGGGTTCATCGCGGAGGAAGAGGCCCTGGCGGGACGGTTCGGGCTGGCTGAGAGCGAACGGGTCAGCGACAGGTCTCAGGAGAAGCTGCTGCTGATCGCGACCGTTGAAGAGTTGCTGCGGCACGAGATCGCGCTCAAGGAGATCACCGACCGGGGTGTGGACCTGGTCTTCCCCTCACAGTTCACCAGGGAGCGGCCGGACGCGCCGGATATCCCGGGCAAAGAAGTCACCTTCGCCTTCGAGGGACCGCTGCACAACATCTACGCCACCCTGGCCGTGCGTTTGTCGCATTCCACGCTGTTCGGGCGCCATGAGATGTGGCAGAACGCCGCCTCTTATACCGCGACAGTCGGCGGTATGTGCGGGATTCACCTGCACGAGATTGAAGAGGGCCGGGGCGAGCTCGTGCTGTTCCACGACGAGCAGGCCAGCCGGGAAGTACGCACGCAGTTCGAGACCTACGTCGCCGAGCATCTGCGGCTCAGGGCCCTGCCGGGAACGCTCACCCGGCGATCGATTCGGGCCTGCCTAAGGTGCGGCTTCGTCCTGCCCGAAGATCTGATCCGGCGGCGGCTCCAGGCGAATGCCACCACGATGCGCTGCCCGGCATGCGAGGAGACCGTCATCTCCCTGGTCGAGGAACCGGCCGCACCGGCCGACGTGGCGGTGGCCGAGATGAACCGGAGCGCCGACGAGCGCCGGGACCAGAGCGCCGCCGAGACCAGGCTCAAAGGCAAGATCGAGACCGGCGATTATGACGTGTTCCTATGCCATAACTCCAAGGACAAGAAGCAGGTCATGGCGATCGGTGAGCGGCTCAAGGAACTCGGCATCCTGCCCTGGCTTGATATCTGGGAGATCCGTCCGGGGACGCGCTGGCAGAAGGAACTGCACAAGCACATCAAGTCGATCAAGTCGGCCGCGGTTTTCATCGGTCCCAGGGGAGTTGGTCCGTGGCAGGACCTAGAGGTGGAAGCGCTGCTCGCGGAGATAGCGAAACGAAACTGCCCGATCATCCCGGTAATTATGGAAGGCCGAAAAGGGCGACCTCAGCTGCCTGCATTCCTGAAATTGTGGCACGAGATCGACATGCGCCAGCCGGACCCAGACCCGTTTGAGCAGCTCGTATGGGGAATCACCGGCGAGAGGTTTGTCCGGTTCTAGCCACGGTGCGGCCTCAGCTCAGGGCGGCTATGGCGTCGGGGGTCAGGTCGGTTAGGGCGGGCAGGACGAGGCTGGCCAGGGCGAGGGCGTCGGGGTCGGGGGGGTACTTGGGGTGCGGGACGGCGATGACGTGCAGGCCCGCGGCGGCGGCCGAGCGCAAGCCGTTGGAGGAGTCTTCGACGGCGGCACACGCAGCGGGTGAGACGCCGAGCCTGTCCGTCACGGCCAGGTAGATGTCCGGGGCCGGCTTGCCGTGGGGCACCTGCTCGGTGGACATCGTGACCTGGAAGTACGAGCCTAGGTCCGCGGCCTGGAGCACGGTCTCGATGAGCACCGCAGGGGCCGAGCTGGCCAGGCCGAGCGGCCAGCGGGCGGCGAGCCTGCGCACCGCCTCGACGGCGCCAGGCAGGAACGGGATCCGCTCCCGGTACCGCGCGGCCATCCGGTCGACGACCAGGGACGCGATTTCGCCGGGCGGCAGGCCGACGCCGAGGTCTTCACTCAGGTACCTGGCCCACTCCGGGGTGCTCATGCCCATGAGCCTGCGCTGGGCGTCCGGGGCCCAGTGGCCGCCGCGCTCGGCAACCAGGCCACGGCGGACCTCCTCCCAGACCGGTTCGGAGTCGATCAGCACCCCGTCCAGGTCGAAGGCGACCGCTTCGATCACTGAGGGCATTCGGGTTCATGATCCGGGCCGTCGCTGCGCCAGGGCACGCGCGACGGCCCGTTAGGAATCATGATCGTGAACTTGCCTCGGCGAGGGCGCGGGAGACCAGGACGCGGGCCAGGTGCTCGCGGTAGGCCTTAGTGGCGCGGATGTCGTCGGCGGCGTTGGTGCCCTCGGCGGCGCGCGCGGCCGCGTCGGCCGGCGAGGCGCCGCCGGCCAGGGCCGCTTCGGTCGCGGCGGCGCGCAGCGGCGTCCCGCCCATGTTGACCAGGGCCACGCGGCCGTCCTGCACGGCGCAGCCGACGATGGCCCAGTCGATGGCCCGCTGGGTGAACTTCTGGAACGACCAGGCTCCGGCCGAGGTCGGCTTGGGCACCCGGATCTCGGTCAGCAGTTCGTCGGGCTCGAGGGCGGTCTCGAACAGGCCCTGGAAGAACTCCCCGATCGGGATTTCCCTGGTGCCGGCGGGGCCGCGCGCGACCATGGTCGCATCCAGCGCGAGCAGCACGGCGGGCAGGTCCGAGGCGGGGTCGGCGTGCGCGACCGAGCCGCCGATCGTGCCCCGGTGCCTGATCTGCGGGTCGCCGACCTGCCCGGCCGCGTGGGCGAGCAGCGGCACCTCGCGGGCCAGGACGTCGGAGTGCTCGACATCATGGTGCCTGGTCAGGGCGCCGATCGCGACGTAGGAGCCCTGGTCGTTGACGTACGACAGGTCGTGCAGGCCGCCCAGGTCGATGATCACCTCGGGGGCGGCCAGCCGGAGCTTCATCAGCGGCAGCAGCGAGTGGCCGCCGGCCAGGAACTTCGCGTCGTCGCCGTGTTCGGACGCGAGGCTCACCGCCTCCTCGACCGAGCCTGCCCGCTGGTAGCTGAACGTGGACGGGATCACGCCGACACCTTCTCTGCGTCCGCGGCCGCCAGCGCGGCCCTCACGATGTTGTGGTAGCCGGTGCACCGGCACAGGTTGCCTTCGAGGCCGTTGCGCACCTGCTCCTCGGTGGGATGCGGGTTCTCCTTGAGCAGCGACACGATGGCCATCACCATGCCCGGCGTGCAGAATCCGCACTGCAGGCCATGCTCTTGATGGAAGGCTTGCTGCACGGGGTGCATCTCCCCGTTGGTGGCCAGGCCCTCGACTGTGGTGATCTCATGCCCGCTGGCCTGGGCGGCGAGTACCGTGCAGGACTTGACGGACTCGCCGTCGAGCAGCACCGTGCACGCCCCGCAGGAGGTGGTGTCGCAGCCGACGTTGGTCGCGGTGAGATTGGCCACATCGCGCAGGAAGTGCACGAGGAGCATGCGGTCCTCGACGTCCGCGGTGATGTCCGTGCCGTTGACGGTCAGGTCGACCTTCACTGGTGACTCGCCTTCTGTGCCTCGTTGATCGCCGTCCATACCCGCTGGGGTGTGGTCGGCATGTCGATGTGCCGGACGCCGAGATGCGCGACGGCGTCGATGACGGCGTTCTGGATCGCCGGGGTCGAGCCGATCGTCCCCGCCTCGCCGATGCCCTTCACGCCCAGCGGGTTCAGGTCGGTCGGCGTCTCGCTGTCGGCCAGCTCGAAGCTGGGCAGGTCGGGCGCTGAGATGGCCGCGTAGTCGGCGAGCGTGGAGGTCAGCGGGTTGCCGTCCGAGTCGTAGAGCACCTCTTCGAGCAAGGCCTGGGCCGCGCCCTGGGCGATCCCGCCGTGCCGCTGGCCCTCGGTGAGCACCGGGTTCATCACTATCCCGGCGTCGTCGACGGTCACGTGCCGTACCATCTTCGTCTGGCCGGTTTCGGTGTCGACTTCCACCACGGACACGTGGGTTCCGAACGGGAACGTGGGCCGCTCCTGGATGAAGCTCACGTCGGCGATCAGGCTGCCGCCGCTGGTATGACCGGCGACCTGGGCCCAGGACAGGGCCGTGTCCGGGTCGCCGCGTACCTGCCACAGCCCGGAGCTCGTATCGAGCACCACGTCGGCTTCGGCGGCCTCGAGCATCTCGGCGGCATGGCGGCGGGCCTCGTCCTTGACCTCGACCGTGGCCTTGTGCACGGCCGAGCCGCCGAGCTGCAGCGACCGCGAACCATAGGTCCCGACGCCGACCGGGATCAGGTCGGTATCACCGTGGATGACCGTGATCCGGTCCATCGGGATGCCGAGCTCGTCCTGCACGAGCATGGCCCACGCGGTGTGGTGCCCCTGGCCGTGCGCCGAGCTGCCGGTGTAGACCGTGGCGGAACCGTCGTCCGTCACCTCGATCTTGGCGGTCTCGCCGGCGTCCGGGTCCGGCGCGGTGATCTCGACGTAGGAGGACACGCCGATGCCGAGCTGCCTGGGGTCACCGCTGGCCCGGCGGCGCCGCTGCTCCTCGCGGAGCTGCTCATAGCCCGCCGCGGCCAGCGCCTTGTCCAGCGCCTCCTCGTAGCGGCCGGTGTCGTACATGGCGCCGGTCTTGGTCTGGAAGGGGAACTTGTCCGGTGCGATGAAGTTGCGCCGCCTGACTTCCGCCGGGTCCATGCCGATCTCGGCGGCGAACAGGTCGACCGAGCGCTCGATGGCCGCCGTGGCCTCGGGCCGGCCGGCTCCCCGGTAGGCGCCGATCGGCGTCGTGTTGGTGACGGCCTGCCGGAACCCGGCTTGCACGTCCGGGATGTCGTACACCCCTGGTGCCATCAGGCAGGTCAGGAAGGGCAGGAGCCCGCCGACGCGCTGGTAGGCGCCGGCGTCCTGGATGACGTCGATGCGGTAGGCGAGGATGCGGCCGTCCCGGCTGCCGCCGATCTTGATGCGCTGCAGCTGGGCGCGGCCCTGCGTCATCGCGACCAGGTTCTCGCTGCGGGTCTCGGCCCAGCACAATGCCCGGCCGGTCTTCCTGGCCGCCCAGGCGAGGGTGATGGTGTCCCGGTCGATGCCGATCTTGGCGCCGAACCCGCCGCCTACGTCGGGCACCACCACGCGGATCTGCTCGGGCGCCATGCCCAGGGCGCCGGCCAGGATGAACCGGCTCACCTGCGCGTTCTGCGAACTGGCCCAGACGGTCAGCTTGCCGTTCTCGTAGCTGACGGCCGAGGCCCGCCCCTCCATCGGGAGGCAGGCGACCCGCTGGTTGACGATGTCCTGCTCGACGACCACTTCGCAGGCGTCGAACGGCGCGTCGTCGGTCGGCACCGGGTTCGCGATCGCGACGTTGGTGCCGGCCGCCGGGAACAGCAGGGTCTCACCGGCGACGGCAGCCGTCGGTCCCAGCACCACCGGCAGCGGCTCGTAATCCACGGTGACCAGGTCGGCTGCGTCTTCGCCCTGGTAGCGGCTATCGGTAATCACCATCGCAACCGGCTCGCCGACGAACCGCACCGTGTCGATCGCCAGGAGGGGCTCGGCCCACGGGCCGCCGAGCGGCGCCGGGCTGCCGTCCCACTCGCCGGAACTCGGCGGCGGCGGGGCCAGGTCGTCCATGTCCGCGACGGTCAGCACGGCGATCACGCCGGGCTCGGCGAGGGCCGTGCTGGCGTCGATGCCGGTGATGCGCGCATGGGCCACCGGGCTGCGCACGAACGTGACGCGCGCCGCCCCGTGTAGTTCCGGCGTCCGCAGGTCGTCGACGTAGACGCCGCCGACGGTCAGCAGCCGCGGGTCCTCCGTCCGAATCACCCGGGTGCCCAGGATGCTCATGTATCCCTCCGCAGCTCTCCGCCCCTTCAGGGCTCCGCCAGTGAACCTACACCCGAGTAGGCCGGCGAACTATGGCTGGCCCCACAAACGGCCCTGGAGCACATTATTACTGAGCTTGCAGGTAGATGGGCAAAGGCCGTCCCGGATCGGGTTAGTCAATCTTAGTTTCGGTTATGTTGGTCCTAACCGTGCGGTAAGGGTCAGGCCGGGCTTCGGTGGGTTAGCGTCCATATCATGCTCAATGCCGCTGACTGGACCACACGCCTCAATGAACTGGCCACTGACACGAATGTCCCCGGGGCTGCGCTGGGCATCTGGTCCGACGGGCAGGAGATCCTCGCCGCGCACGGCGTGCTGAACGCCGCGACACAGGTCCCGGTTACCACCGACTCGGTATTCCAGGTCGGGTCCATCACCAAGATCTGGACCGCCACGATGATCATGCAGCTCGTCGACGAGGGGCTGCTGTCGCTGGGTACGACCGTCTCGGAGGTGCTGCCCGGCGCGCGGCTCGGGGCGGCGGATGTCGGCGGCCAGGTGACGGTGCGGCACCTGCTCACCCACACCAGCGGGATCGACGGCGACGTTTTCACCGACACCGGCCGGGGTGACGACTGCGTGGAACGCTACGTCGGCCTGCTGGCCGAGGTCCCGTCGGTGTTCGCGCCGGGCGCGACGTACTCCTACTGCAACAGCGGCTACGTGCTGCTCGGCCGGATCGTCGAGGTCATCGACGGGCAGTCCTGGGACGAATCGCTCCGCGCGCGGCTGACCGGTCCGCTCGCCGCCACCCAGACCGTCACCCTGCCGGAGGAGGCGATCTTGCGCCGTGCCGCCGTGGGCCATCACCGCTGCGGCGCTCCGGTGCACGTCTGGGGTCTGCCGCGCAGCATCGGGCCAGCCGGGCTGATCACCGCCACGCCCGGCGACCTGCTCACCTTTGCCCGCCTCCATCTCGACGGCGGCATCACCGCCGACGGCAAGCGGCTGCTCAGCGAGGCCGCGGTCACGGCGATGCAGTCGGCGTGCGCCGCGATCCCTGAGTTCTCCGCGCCTGGTTCGGCCGTCGGACTGGGCTGGCGGCTGAGCCGCTGGGGTCACCGGACCATCGTCGGCCACGACGGAGACACCATCGGCCAGTCGGCCTACCTGCGGATCGACCCCGAAGCGGGGATAGCCGCCTGCCTGCTGACCAACTCCGCCGAGTCGGAAATCTTGTACCGGGAGGTGTTCAGCGAGCTGTTCGGTGACCTGGCCGGCGTGACCATGCCCCCGCCGCCGCGACCCGCGAACGGAGTTCCCGGGTCGGGCTCCGGTCCCGGGGCTCGCGAGGCGGCCGGGATGGACGGGGCCCCTGGCGCGGCCGATCTCGAACGGTACGCCGGTCACTACGAGCGGACGTCGCGGCGGTTCGACGTGTCGGTGCGCGACGGCAGGCTCACGATGGCGCTGACCATGACGGGAAACCTGGCGGCCCTTGTCGACGCCGAACCAGAGGACGTGTTGCTGTATCCGGCTGAATCCGCCGACCTTTCGGGCACCAGGTTCGTGCTGCGGTCGCGCGACGACGAGCCGTGGGCACCGGTCAGCTTCGCCCGGCTCGCCGACGGCACGCCTTACCTCTACATGAGCGGACGGGTGGCCCCCCGCGTCGGCTGAGCCGCAAGTCGGCCGCGCCGGGGTGGCCGCAGACCCGCAGACCCGCAGACCCGCAGACCCGCAGACCCGCGGGGCCGCGGGGACCGCGGGGGCCGCGGGGGCCGCGGGGGCCGCGGGGGGCCGCGGGGGGCCGCGCTGGCCGTCAGCCTGCGTTAGTGTCCACTTTGTCTGGTTATGCCGGGTAATAACGTGGTTGATCGGGGCTATGCGGTGGATCAGGGGTACTGGGATGCACCGGATCAACCGCATAGCCCGGATCCACCCCGCTAATCCGAGGCGAGCGCCGCCCGGCCGGCAATCCGTGGGGGCTGCGTTGTTCTAGAGGCCCCCGGGGGTAGGCCGGTCAGGAGCGGCTGGCGGTAACGCGCGGGTGGTCCCGCCAGGCGGGCATGGTGGCCATGTAGGCGAGCGTTTGCTGCTCGATCTCCTGCCGGGTGGCGCCGGGATTGCGGCGCGCCTGCCACGCGGTCATCCGCTCGAAGCGCTCGTCGAAGGACTGCAGGGCGCCATTTTCGTCGGTGCAGTAGCCGCAGTAACGGCCGGTCTCGATGGGCATCCCGCAGCTCTCGCAGGCCGCTGTCGTGGTCATCGGGTCCTCCTCATGGGTCATTGCGGGTTTTCTGGTGCCGGGCCGGCCAGATCGATCAGGGCGCGGAGGCCGACGATGAGGTCCTCGGCCTGGCTCGCGGGCAGCCGGGTCAGGGCACCGGCCAGCATGTCGACGCTCAGCACCTCGCGATCGCGGCGCAGTGCCTCGTGTCCCGGTTTGGTCAGCCAGATCAGCGTCCGCCGCCGGTCGGCCGGATCGTCCTCCCGTTCGAGCAGCCCCTGGCGTTCCAGGTGCGTGACGATCTCGCTGATCACCGACTGCGCCCGGGTCATGTGCGCGGCGGCCTCCCCCACGGTGAGCGGGCCGGCCAGCGCCAGGTGCTCGAGCACCGCCCTGGACGCACCGGGCAGCTGACTCCGCGGCCCGTCCCGCCGGTGAAACGTCAGGTAGACGGCGCGGAAGAGGCCGGCGAACTGTTCGGCCCTGGCTCGTTCACCGGTCACGGCACCAGGGTGCCGGCCAGCCGATCTATCGTCAATCCCGATGGATCGTCCGGGGGCGGGCCGGCCGTTGGCTGGCTGCGGCAGGTACGCCATGTCACTAGGGTGGACCGGTGAAGCCATTCCTGCTGCTGGCCATCCGCGCCGAGGACGCGGCGGCCGACAACGAGTACGACTCGTTCCTGTCCCGGTCCGGGCTCGGCGAAGGCGAGCTGCGGCGCGTCCGGCTGGAGCAGCACGCGCTCGGCCGCGTCGACCTGGGTGACTGGTCGGGGATCATGCTCGGCGGCGGGCCGTTCAACTACTCCGATCCTGAGGAGCTCAAGACGCCGGTACAGCGGCGAGTCGAGGCGGACCTGGCCGGCCTGCTCGACCAGGTGGTGAGCGCCGACTTCCCGTTTCTCGGGGCCTGTTACGGCATCGGGGCGCTCGGCCGTTACCATGGCGCGGCGGTCGACCGGCGCTTCGCCGAGCCGGTCGGCGCCGTCGAGATCACGATGACTCCGGCGGGCCGGCGGGATCCGCTATTCGGCGAGCTGCCCGCGGCCTTTCAGGCCTTCACCGGCCACAAGGAGGCGGTCAGCCACCTGCCCAGTGCCGCCGTCCTGCTGGCCAGTTCGGCTGGCTGCCCGGTGCAGGCGTTCCGGGTCGGCGGCAACGTCTACGCGACCCAGTTCCACCCTGAGCTCGACGTGGCCGGCCTGTGCACCCGGATCGAGGTCTACAAGCATGCCGGCTACTTCGAACCCGACCAGGCCGACGAGATCAAGGCGCGGGCCGCCCGCAGCAACGTCAGCTGGCCGCCGGCGATCCTGCGCGCCTTCGTCCGGCGCTACGGTCAGTCCCCGCCGCCCCCGGCTCAGGCCGGATAATCCGGCGACGGCCCTGGTCGCGGCGCAGCCGCCGCTTGCGCAGCGGGAACGTCGGCGGTAAGAAGTGCACGTGGGGAGGTCTGGTCCCGCGGGATCAGGGAGCGGCACAGCCGTCGAGCTGCGTCTCGCGGGCACATTCAGGGTCGTCCGGGACGGTGCCCAGCTGACCGACGGCGAAATCGGCAGCCGGAAGTCGCGGACGCTGCTCAAGCTGCTCGCGGTCGAGCGGCCCGGCCTGGTCACGATCGACCGGATCGCCGAGATCCTCTGGCCGGACGAGCGGCCCGCGTCCCCCGAGCAGAACGTCGCGACCATGGTCAGCCGGCTGCGTGCGGTGCTGGGAGCCGAACTCATCCAGGGCGGCCGGGCCGGCTACCGGCTGGCGGCCGGGCCGGACGTTGTCGTGGACCTGGACGTGGCGGCCGGATTCTGCGAGCAAGCCGAGGGCAAGCTTGCTACCGCCGCCGCGGTGGCCCTGGCCGCCGCCGAGCGTGCGCACGAGCTGCTGTCCGCGGGCACCGCGATCGGCGAGGAGCACTACGCAGACTGGGCGGGTCCGGCCCGCGAGCAGGTGCGCGAGCTGCTGCGCCGGGTCCGCTTGGCGGCGGCCGAGGCGTCGCTGGCGACCGGGGACCCGCGGCGGGCGGCGAGCTACGCGGAAGCGGCCGTCGCCGCGGACCCGCTCGACGAGGCGGCGCACCGCTGGTACATGTCGGCCGCGGCCGCGGCCGGCGAGCAGGCCAAGGCGCTCGCCGCCTACGAGGCGCTACGGCAGCGGCTCGGCCGCGAGCTCGGCGCCGACCCGGCGCCGCAGACACGGGAGCTGCACCTGGCCATCCTGCGCGAGCAGGATGGCGGCCTGGCCCTGAGCGGGTCCGGCCGGGCGGTGCCTCCGGGACCGGGGCCCGGCGCGATCCTGCTGGCCGGGCGGGACCGGGAGAGCAAGGTGCTGCGGGAGGCGTGGGCCGCGGCCGCCGGCGGCCAGCCGGGGCTGGTCACGATCACCGGCGAGGCGGGGATCGGGAAGACGGCGCTGGCTGAGGCGCTCGCGGCCGAGGCGGCCAGCGATGGCGGCACCGTGCTGCGGACCCGTTGTTACGAGACCGAACGGTCGCTGTTCCTGCAGCCGGTCGTGGAGGCCATCGCGCCGGTGGCGGCCAGCACCCCGGCGGGCATGCTGCGCCAGCTGCTCGGTGAACACGCGACCGCCGCGGCCGCCCTGCTGCCCGAGGTCGCGACGCTTCTCGGCCCGCCGCCGCCTGGCCGGGGCAGCATGGAGATGGAGCGGCGGCGCGCCTTCGAGGCGGTCCGGGCCTTCCTGCGCGGGCTGGCCGAACGCAACCCGGTGCTGCTCCTAGTGGATGACCTCCAGTACGCCGGGCAGTCAACGGTGGAGCTCATGCACTTCCTCGGCCGGGAACCGCCCGGAACCAGGTTGCTGGTGCTGGCTACCGTCCGGGCGGAGAACGACGCGCAGGTCGGAACCGCCCTCGCGCCGGTGGCCCGCCGGCTCTGGGCGGGGCCGCTCGACCCGGACGCGGTAGCGCAGCTCGCCCGGGCGGCCGGCCGGGGCGAGCTGGCCGGGCGCATCCTGGAGCAGACCCGCGGCCACACCCTGTTCGTCGTCGAGGTGCTGCGCGCGCTGGCGAGCGGCGAGGAAGGCGTGCCCGAGTCGCTGCGGACCGCCGTGCAGGCGCGTGTCCGGCGGGCCGGGCCGGGCGTCGAGGCGCTGCTCCGAGCGGCCGCGGTGCTCGGCGCTACGGTCGACCCGCTGACCGTCGGAGTCATGCTCGACCTGGTCCCGGCGACCGCGCTCGAGCTGTGCGAGGCGGCGCTCGGCGCCCGGCTCCTCGTGGTCAGCGGTCGCGACTACGAGTTCGCCAACGACCTCATCCGCGAGGTGCTGTACGCCAGCACGCCGGAACCGACCCGGCTGGCCTACCACCGCCGGGCGGCCGACCTGCTGACCGGCCAGCCGGAATCGCTGGCCAGGCACGCCGCGGCGGCGGGTGACTGGCTGCGCGCGGGCCGGGCCTGGCTGCGGGCCGGCGAGGAGGCCATGGGCCGCTATGCGTCCAGCGATGCCCTCGGGCTGGCCACGCAGGCGCTCGAGGCGGGTGAGCGGGCGGACGACCTGGAGGTTGCCGCCCGCGCGCTGGTCTTGCGCGGCCGCGCGCTCGAGGCCACCGGCGCGCACGCCGCCGCACTGGAGGACCTGACCCGAGGTGCCGAGGGAGCCCGCGCGGCCGGTGACCGCCGCCTGGAGATGCTCGCCCTGCGCGAACTCGGCGGCGACGTCCCCGTCTCCCGGGGCAAGCCGACCGGGTACTACGCCGCCAACCTGGAGAGCGGACTGCGGATCGCGGAATCGCTCGGGGACCGGGCCAGCGAGGCGCACATGCTCAACCGGCTGGCCCTCATCGCGGCCAACCGGCTGCGCCTGGACGCGGGGGTCAGCCACGGGCTCCGTGCGGTGGCGGCCGGGCGCGCGGCAGGCGAGGACCAGGCCCTGGCGGCAGGCCTGGACGGACTGAAGTTCGCCTACCTCAGCCTCGGCGACACCCGGGCCCTGGCCGGTGTACTAGTCGAGCTCCAACCGCTGCTGCGCCGGCTGGGTGACCTTTTCCGGCTGCCGTGGGCGGAGTTCGAGGGCGCCTTCCTGGCCATCGCGGTAGCCGACTGGGACCACGCCCTCGCCGCCATCGGCACGGCCATCGAGCTCAACCGCCAGGCCGGCTACCCGCACCAGAAGGCCTGGTACACGGCCCACCTGGGCTGGATCGCGCGGCTGCGCGGCCACCAGGACGAAGCCGTGACGCTGGGCAGGCAGGCCCTGGCGCTGACGAAACAGCATGAGCACAGCTGGTGGGAGGCGACGGCGTGCGCCATGCTGGGCGGGACCCTGCTGCAGGCCGGCGACCGGCCGGCGGCGATCGATATGTTCGAGCGCGGCCTGGCCGCCGCGCGCCAGTCGGAGCTAGAGGCCTACATGCTGCGGTGCGCTGCTCCGCTGGCCGCCGTCACCGGCTCGCCAGCCGTGCTCACCGAAGCGGCCACGCTGCTTGACCAGGCGAGCATCCCGCCCGGCGGCGCCTGGGTGCTCGGCTACGAGGCGTACCTGTCGCTCGCGGAAGCATGGCTGGGGCAGGGCGAGCCGGACCGGGCTCGCGCGGTGCTGGCGCCGTTGCTCGCCGTCGCGGAGCGGGAGCCGTGGATCCCAGCCCTGGCCGCGGCGCTCGCGGCCGACGGCCGCGCCCTGGCCCGGCTGGGCCAGCGCGAGCCGGCCCGGGCGGAACTCGGGCGAGCCGCCCGGCTCGCCGGTCAGCACGGGCTGGCGCACGTGTTGCACGAGGCCAGCGAGGCCCGGCAGCGCCTCGGATAAGCCGGCTCAGATGAGCTCGGCAGCAGGGCAGCGGCCCGGGCGGCACCGTCGGCCTCGACCGGGCGGTAGCTGACCGGGCGGCCGATCTCGGCCGCGATGGCCTGCGCCAGGGCCTCGGGGCCGGTCTGGTCGTAGTTCAGGCAGCGGCCCGCGCCGTAACGGTCAAGACGGTGCCTCACGTGGAAGTTCTGTTCGAAGTGATGACGCAGCGGCACGTAGATGAACGGCCGGCCGCAGGCGGTGAGCTCCATCGTGGTCGTCAGTCCGCCCTGCACCACGGCCAGGTCGCACGCTGCCAGGTGCCGGTACAGGTCGGGCACGTAGCCGCGCACCTCGAGGCCGTCGGCCGCCGGCGGCGAAATGAGCGAATCTGGCTCGATCCGCGGCCCGGTCACCACGACCATCCGCAATCCGGGCACCAGCGCCCTGGCTGCCGGGTACGCCGCGACCGCACGGCGGAGCAAGTCCGTGCCGACGCCGGAGCCACCGACGGTGACCACGCAGACCTGCTCGCCGGGCCGGTAGCCGAGTTCGGCGCGGATGGCGTCGCGGTCGTCGAAGGTGTCCGGTTCGAAACCGGACACGTAGCCGGAGAACCGGTAGTTCTGCTGGACCCAGTCGCGGATGGCGGGCAGGCCGTCGCCGAACCCGTGCGGGACCACGTCGTCCGGGTTACCGACGAACACGGACCGGTCGCGCAGCGCGGGGAAGCGCGCGATCTGCTCGATCATCTCGGCGTTGTAGTCGGTCGTCAGGGCCTGCTCGCGCGGCCCGCCATCCGGCATCGGCAGCCAGCCCACGAAGTCGGTCATCCAGGCGTAGGGCGCGCGCTTGAGCTCAGGGTTCTCGTGCAGGAAGTAGTCGATGTCCCAGGCCTCGTCGCCCACCCACAGGTCGAACGGCTCGCTGGCGGTCAGCTCGGCGAAGACCATGAAGTTGGCGACCAGGATCTCGTCCATGGACCTGACCGCCTGGAAGGCGTGCAGGTCGTGCTCTGCCGCCTCGCTCTCGATGTGGCCGGACTCGCTGGCCAGGAAGGCCGATGCCGGGAGGAGGCGTAGAGCACCCGCTTGGGCCGGCGAAGTCCCGGATGGCGCGGTTGACGACAACAGGCTCCCTGGCCTGCGGCAGGTGTCCCGCGCCGTCGAGGAGCAGCAGCTCTCCCCCGGGGACGACGGCGGCGGCCCGCTCACCCCTTTCCCACGGCTGGCAGCGATCCACCCGGCCGTGGATGGACAGCACTGGGCAGATCACCCTGGCCAGGATCGCCTCGGTCTCCTCACCGCAGGACGACGAGAGCGACTCGTCCCTGAACAGCAGGTTCGCCTCGGCGCTTGTCTCCATGACCCAGCCCACGCAGTCCTCGTACTGCTTGCTGGAGTGCGGCTCGGGCAGCAGCTCGGCGAAGAAGAACTCGGCGAACCCGCGCCAGTCCCGCAGCCAGTTATGCCGGGTATCCCTGGCCCAGCCTTCGTCGGTCCCGGGATCGGCGTCGAAGTCGTAGACCTCGCGCCAGGGCAGCGGAGGCGTGAGGAAGGGCACCCAGCGGCGGACGACTCCGGCCGGTCCGACCGGCCGTTCCCTCGCGGGTCGATGGTGACCACCCGAGACGTCCTGGCCAGGTACGGCACCTGGGCCTTCCAGGCCCGGGAGTGGACCAGCGGGTCGGTCGGGGCGAACACGACGGCGGGCTCACCCGAGCCGAACACCTCTTAGGCGACCTTGACGCCATCCCGCTCGACGAAGCCCTCGGTGTCCGGATATCTCGCCCGCATGTCCCCTCCTCGCCCGTTTCCTCTTTCTAACGAGGTCCGTTGCAGCTGGGTTGCAACGCCGTTGCAACCCCCTGGCGCAGTCTGGGTCGTGATGGCATACCGAGCACCAAGGGGAGTTTCATCATGGCTATCGACAGCGACAAGCTCAACGAGTTCCTGGGTAAGTTCGTCGGCGACCTGGGCGCGACGACGGCGGCGGGCAGCGTGGTCATCGGCCACAACCTCGGCCTGTACAAGGCGCTGGCCGCCGCGCCGACGACCGCCGAGGAACTGGCCGCGGAAACCCAGACGAACCCGCGCTACGTCGCCGAATGGCTGCGCGGCCAGGCCGCGAGCGGCTACGTCCAGTACGACGCCGCCGACCAGGCCTACTCGATGACGGAGGAGCAGGCGTTCGCGCTGACCAACCCGGACGGCGGGGTCTACATGCCGGGCGCGTTCGTGCTGGCGCTGGGCGCGCTGAAGGCCGTGCCGCAGATCACCGAGGCGTTCCGGACCGGCGGCGGCCTGGGCTGGCACGAGCAGGACGAGGACGTCTTCATCGGCTGCGAGCAGTTCTTCCGGCCCGGCTACATCGCCAACCTCGTCCCGTCCTGGATCCCCGCGCTGGACGGGGTGGAGGACAAGCTGCGGGCCGGCGCCACGGTGGCCGACATCGGCTGCGGGCTCGGCGCGTCCACCATCCTGCTCGCCCAGGAGTACCCGAACTCGCGGTTCACCGGTTCTGACTACCACGACGAGTCGATCGAGATGGCCCGCAAGCACGCCGGTGACCAGGGCGTCGCCGACCGGGTCGGCTTCGAGGTCGCCTCGGCGTCGACGTTCTCGGGGAGCGAGTACGACCTGGCCGCCACCTTCGACTGCCTGCACGACATGGGCGACCCGCTGGCCGCGGCCCGGCACATCCGCCAGGCGCTCAAGCCCGACGGCACCTGGCTCATCGTCGAGCCCGCCGCCGCCGACGACGTAGCGGGCAACATGAACCCGGTGGGACGGGTCTACTACAGCGCCTCCACGCTGCTGTGCGTGCCGAACGCGCTGTCCCAGTCCGGCGGCTACGCGCTCGGCGCGCAGGCCGGCGAGGCCGCCATCAGGCAGGTCATCACCGACGCTGGCTTCACCAGGTTCCGGCGCGCCGCCGAGACCCCGTTCAACCTCGTCTACGAGGTCCGTCCCTAGCAGGCCCGGGCACATCCCCTCTGGCTGGGTGGGCTGTCAGCGCTAGCTAGCAGCAGCCCATCCGGCCAGGGCGTCGCCACCATTCCCCCGACGCCACATCACCCTTCCCCACGGGGCCGCTGAACGCCGGAAACCCGGACACGGCGCGCGACTGCTTGTAGCATCTCCTTCACCAAACGTAACGAAGGGGGGGTTGCTGACGTGGCGGAAATGACCGATGAGGCGCGCGTAGTCGCGCTTGAGAGACTATGGCCAGGCGACATCGCCGACCGGAGTGGCGAGCTGCTGGACGTCGTGTTCGGCTGGGCCGATTTCGCCAGGCTAAGGCGCCAGGTCGCCGCGCAGTGCGCGGCCGCCGGGCTGACCGGGACGCGGCTCGACGACTTCGTCCTGGCCGTGCACGAGATAGCGGCCAACGCGATCGTCCACGCGGGCGCGGGCGGAAGGCTGATCCTGCGGCGAGCGGCCAGCGGACTGCGTTGCCTGGTCGCCGACACCATCCCTAAGGCGACGGTGAGCTGCCCGGCTCCGCGCAGCGGAGACACGCGTGATGCGTCAGCCGCGATGCCCGAACCCGGCGAGCGGGGCGAGCCGATCGGCGCCGACTGCGGCCGCGGGCTGTGGCTCGCGGCCACGCTCGCCGACGAGCTGAGCATCACCTCAGGACCGGACAGCACCATCGTGTCGCTGTACATGCGGCTCGAGTAGCTCTTAACGTCAACCATGAGTTGACGATCGGGTCTCGTCAACCTAGAGTTGACGTATGTCGCAACCACCCGTAAGGCTCGACGAGCTAATCAGCTACATCAAGAACACCGAAGGCACGCCGCTCGACCAGGTATCGGCGGCTGTTCGGATCTCCGAGCACCTCGGCGACCTAGCCGACCACCTGATCGGCCATTTTGTCGACCAGGCCCGCAAGACGGGCGCGTCATGGAGCGAGATCGGCCAGTTCATGGGCGTCACCAAGCAGGCGGCGCAGAAGCGGTTCGTGCCCAGGGCCTCGGACTTGGGCGACCTGTTCTCCGGCGCCTTCCCGCCGGATCCGGTCAAGTACTCCCGGTTCACCGACCGGGCTAAGCGCGCGGTCATCGCCGCACGCCAGGAAGCCATCAAGCGACGGGACGACCGCGTGCGCCCCGAGCACCTGACCCTCGGCATACTGCACGAGCAGGAAGGCCTGGCGGCGAGGGCCATCGCCGCCATCGGGGTATCGCCGGACGCCGCCCGCGCGGCCATCGACGCAGCCCTGCCGACCGTCACGCCCGACAGGGCGACCCCCGAGCACATCCCGTTCGACTCGCGGGCCATGAAGGTGCTCGAGCTCACGCTGCGCGAGGCCCTGGCCCTCGGGCACAACTACATCGGCACCGAGCACATTCTGCTGGGCCTGCTGGAGGAGGAAGGCCTGGGAGGCGGCACGCTGGCCGGCCTTGGCATCACCAGGGAGCGGGCACTGGCCTGGCTCGTCCCCATGCTCGAGCAGATGGCGGCGGCCCAGGGTCTATAACGCGATCGTCAGCCGCCTAGGCGACGGAGCGGGCGGCGCGCGGGCGGCGGCGGGCGGCCGGATCGGTGAGCGCGGACGGCTGCCACCCCGCGTCGGCGGGATTGAGGTTCACCCCCGGCGGGACGATCTGATCGATGCGGTCCAGCACGGCGTCGTCGAGGGTCAGGCCGGCGCCCGCCAGCAGGTCGGTGAGCTGATCCATGGTGCGCGGCCCGATGATCGCCGAGGTCACACCCTGGTGCGCGGTCGCGAAAGCCAGCGCCAGATGGGTCAGCGAGCAGCCCGCGTCGGCGGCGACCTTGATGAGCTCCTCGACGGCGGCGAGCTTGGCCTGATTGCCGGGCAACGACGGGTCGAACCGGTGCGGCAGCCGCCGCGCGCGGCCGGTGGTCATGTCGATGTCGGCGTCCTTGCGGTACCGGCCGGTCAGCCAGCCGCCGGCCAGCGGGCTCCAGACGATCACGCCCATCCCGTACTTCTGGCAGGTGGGCAGTACCGCCGCCTCGATGCCGCGGACCAGGATCGAGTAGGGCGGCTGCTCGGAGCGGAACCGCACGTGTCCCCGCCGGTCCGCGACCCACTGCGACTCGACGATGGATTCGGCCGGGAACGTGGACGAGCCGGCCGCGCGGATTTTGCCGGCGTGGATGAGGTCCGACAGCGCGGACAGGGTCTCGTCGATGTCGGTATCCGGGTCCGGGCGGTGCATCTGGTACAGGTCGATGTAGTCGGTCTGCAGGCGGCGCAGGCTGTTCTCGACCTCGCGGACGATCCAGCGGCGCGAGTTGCCGCCCATATTCGGGTCCTTGCCCATCGCGCCGTGTGCCTTCGTGGCCAGCACGACATCGTCCCGGCGACCGCGCAAGGCCTTGCCGACGATCTCCTCCGACTCCCCCGCCGAGTACACGTCGGCGGTGTCGACGAAGTTGATCCCGCCGTCCAGCGCGGCGTGGATGATCCGGATGCTGTCCTCGTGATCGGCGTTGCCCCACGCGCCGAACATCATCGCGCCGAGGCAGTAGGGGCTCACCTTGATCCCGGTACCGCCGAGCGTCCGCATCCGCATGCCGTGCGCCTCCCTTGTCTCGCTGGGTTCCGTGGTTTCGCTGGGTTCGCCTGTGCCTGCCGCTAGGCGTCATCCTATTGACGGTGCTTCCAGGCCTTAAGGACGGCCCCACGGCATGACATGCCGGCCCGGCTCGCCCGCCAGCATGCATGCGGAACCCTCTCATTATTGACTAGAGCAGGTATATGGTTGACTTAGGCATCGATCATCGGGGAGACGCCGTGAGCGACCTAACTGTCGAGGAGCGGGTGAGGACGAACAAGCCAGCCAGTGACAACACCGAGGCCGCCGCCGAGAAGGCCGGGCCGGCCGGTGATACTGCCGCGGTGGCCGCGGTGCGCGGGTTCAACCGTTTTTACACGAACGCGCTCGGACTGCTGCGGGGCAAGTACCTGGACACGCCGTACTCGCTCACCGAGGCGCGGCTGCTGTTCGAGCTGGCGCAGCGGGACACCAGCGAGGTCACTGACCTGCGCCGGACGGTGGACATCGACCCGGGTTACCTGAGCCGGATCCTGGCCAGGTTCGAATCAGACGGCGTGATCGCCCGGCAGCGTTCGGCCGCGGACGGGCGCAGGCAGCTCATCCAGCTGACCGGCAGCGGCCGCGAGGTCGTCGCGGGCCTGGACGCCCGGTCGGCCGATCAGGTCCGCGACATGCTCGCTGCCCTATCCGATGACGACCGGCGCCGGCTGCTCGACGCGATGCGCGTGGTCACCGAGACCCTCACCGGGTCGCCGCAGCCGCGTGGCTACCTGCTCCGGGAACCGCGCCCCGGCGACATGGGCTGGGTGGTGCAGCGAAACGGGGCGCTGTACGCCGGGGAGTTCGGCTGGGACGACTCGTACGAGGCCCTGGTGGCCAGGATCGTCGCGGACTACGTAGAGAAGCGCGACCCGGACGCCGAGGCGGCCTGGATCGCCGAGGTGGACGGCGGGCCAGCCGGCTGCGTGTTCTGCGTGCGCGAGGACGCCACTACCGCGCGGCTCCGGCTGCTGCTAGTGGAGCCGTGGGCCAGAGGCCTGGGGATCGGCGGCCGTCTCGTCGACGAGGTGCTGCGGTTCGCGCGCCGGGCCGGCTACTCCCGGATCACCTTGTGGACCAACGACGTGCTGGCCGACGCCAGGCGTATCTACCAGCGAGCCGGCTTCACCCTGGACAACGAGGACCGGCATCACAGCTTCGGGAAGGATCTGACTGGTCAGAACTGGTCTCGCGACCTGTAACGGCCGGGCGGGCTCGGCCGGGCCGGACAGCCGCGGCGGAGCCGCCGTGACGGCGGGTAGCTCCTCGGTCCGCTCGAACAGCAGGAGCACCGCGCCGGCCAGGAAGCACACCGCGCCGATGAAGGTGCCGAGGTTGGCCACCGCGACGCTGAGCAGCTCGGTAGTCCCCGGGATGACGTAGCTGGCCACGGCGGAGAACCCGAACGCGACCGAACCGAGCAGGTTCACCCCCGTGATCCACCAGGCCAGCGATCTCGGCTGCCAGGCCACCCAGCCGTGGCACGCCTCGAACCAGGCGAGCGCACTGGCGACCAGGAAGCAGGCCGATCCGAAGACGTCGGGACGCCAGACGTGGTGCCGCGCCTGCGCCGTGCCCACGGCGGCGAAGATGGCAGCGAACGTGCTGACGTTGAACTCGAGGGTCCCCACGAGCTGCACGGCGGTCGCCTGCCAGTCGATCTGGCCGGGCAGGAACACGAAGACCTTACGGTGGGGGGCGCCGGGCCGCCGGGGCACGGCATCGACCGCCTCGCGGTATTGCAGGAAGCCGGCTGAGGTGAAGAACAGCGACCCGATGAAAAACGTCACGGCGTCGGGGGTGCTGCCCACAGCGTTCACGTATCCGGGCACCGTGCCGAGCCCGAACAGGAACGAGCCGATCGCGAACAGCGCGCCGATCCACCAGTCACGATCTTGCGGCGCCCACCACGTCGAGCCCCGGGCGGCTGCTCCGGACAAGTGCTTGCGGTGCGTGCGGGATTCCCAGCGCGCGATCACACCGTCGGGGCGCCTGCGGATGATGAAGGTGACAAACGGCCCGAACCCGCGTTCTTCTGTCGTTTCTGACCGCGGCGGCATCAAGGGCCTTCGGTATCCGCGTGACGGCTCACAGCCACCCAGGATGGGCCGACCGCGGCCGGACGGCATCACCCGGCGCGGATGAGGTCACCGCGCCAGCAGCCCGCGCAGGTAGCCGACGCTCTGCCTGACGTCGGCGACCGGGCCTTCGCCGCGGGGCTCCCCGGTCAGGATGGTGTCCTGTTCCAGGACGTACCAGCCGCCATAGCCGCGGCCTTTCAGGGAGCTGACGATGGCGGCGAAGTCCACGTCACCGCGCCCAAGCGGCCGGTACATGCCCCGCCTGACCCCCTCGGTGTAGCTCAGCCGACCCGACCTGACCTGCGCCGCGATCCGGTCGTCGACATCCTTGAAGTGGGTGTGCGCGATCCGGTCCGGTGCCTGCCTGGTCAGCTCGGCCGGGTCGGTGCCGCCGATGAGCAGGTGGCCGGTGTCAAGGCAGAGCGAGATGGCCGATCCCTCGAGCACCCGCCGGACCTCGTCGCCGTTCTCGACCATGGTCCCGACGTGCGGGTGCAGGACGGCGCGCACGCTGCGCGCGGCGGCCAGGCCGGTGAGCCGGTCGAGGTTGGCGAGCAGCGTCGTCCAGCCCGCCTCGTCCAAGACGGGCCGCGTGTCGTAGCCGTCCCGGCCGGTGGCGGCCGACAGCACGAGCACCCCGGCGCGGGCGGCGTCGTAGCCGTCGAGCAGGCGCTCGATCTCGGGTGCGGGGTCGTGGTCGGCCTCATGCAGCACCACGGGGGTGAAGCCGCCGACCGCGGTCAGGTGGCGGGCGGCCAGGAACTCCGCCATGACCGCCGGGTCGGCGGGCAGGAACCCGTCCGGCCCGAACTCGGTGGCGGCGAGGCCTACCTGGGCCATCTCGGTCAGGACACGCGCAGGCGAGAGCTGGTAGCCCCAGCCAGGCACCTCGCAGATGCCCCAGGAGATGGGCGCGCCTGCGATCTTGTCAACGGAGCTGGTCATCGGCTGATCTCCTTCATGGAGCAGGGGTACCTCCGGGTCTGGCGGCGGGCGCTCCACGTACCGAGTTCCGCTTGCTCCTCAACGGTGGTCATGCGTGATCCCCTCGGGGAGGGCGTGGGTGCGCCAGGCAGGATCGGCGACGGCCTGCGGCTCGCGGCCGCAGAGCACGTCGAGGACACCGCGGGCGGCGGCGGTGAAGGTCGCCGCGGTGGCCCGCCGGCTCAGCCCCATCAGGTGCGGCGTGAGGACTACGTCGGGGTGGCCGTACAGCGGGTGACCTCCTGGCGGCTCGGGGTCGAACACGTCCAGGCCGACCCCGGACAGCCGTCCGTCCGTCAGCGCCCGCCAGACGGCGTCGGTGTCGACGAGCCCGCCGCGGCCGCAGTTGACCAGGATCGCACCCGGCCTGACCCGGGCCAGGAAAGCGTCGTCGACCAGGTGCCTCGTCTGCGCGTTCAGCGGAAGGTGCAAGGTGATGACGTCGCTGCGCGCCGCGAGGTCGCCGAGGCTGGTGCAGTGCTCCACGCTGGGCAGGCCGGCGGGAGGCTCGCTCACCGGGTCATAGGCCAGGACCCGCATCCCGAAGGCCGCGGCCAGGGCCGCGGTCCGGCGGCCGATGCGGCCAAAGCCGACCACGCCCAGCGTGGCGCCGTCGAGGTCCCCGACACTGACGCCGGCTCGCTCGGCCCAGCGCCCGTCGCGGACCATCGCAGTGAGCGGGCCGAACCGCTTGACCAGGTGCAGCGCCATGCCGATCGCGCCCTCGGCGACCGCGGCGGCGCCGGCCCCCGGGGTGATCACCACGGCAACCCCCCGGGCCGTCGCGGCCGGCACGTCGATCAGGTCGGTGCCGACCCCGGTCCTGGCGATGACCCGGAGCGCGGGCGCCCGGCCGAGCAGCGCCCGGCCGACCCGGGCATCAGCCCGGGCGATCGCGCCCGCGGCGACGGCGAGTTCGGCGTCGCCGGGCGTGGCGACGAACCGGCACTGCCCGTCGAGCACGCCGGACACCAGGCCTGGGTCGACGGAACCCAGCGCCACCACGACCGGCAGGTCGCCGGCCTGCTCATGGCCGGGCATCACGCGTGCCCGAATGTAGCGCCGGGGACAGGCGCCACCGTGTGCCAGGCGCCGTCCCGGGCCGAGGCCGCTGTCGCGGCGATGACCTCGGCGTCCGCGTGCGCCTCCTCGATGGTCGAGTTGCGCTGCTCGCCCCCGCCCGCCGCGACCAGGAACTTCCTCGCCTCGATGACCTTCAGGTCGTCGTAGCTCATGCTGTTGCCCGGGCCCGGCTGGAACCGGCCGTAGTCGCCGAGCGCGGCGTTGCCGAGGACGGTGGTGTAACCGTGATCAGGATTCGAGGGGCCGCCCCGGCCCAGGCAGAGCCGCAGCTCGTTCATCTGCTCGAAGTTCCAGATGGCCGAGCCGTCGGTACCGTAGATCTCGAAGCCGAGCGAACACTGCGGGCCGACGCTGACCCGGGACGCCTCCAGGGTGCCGACGGCGCCGCCCGCGTGGGATGCACCAGCGAACCGGACCAGCGCAGCGACGTAGTCGTCGTTCTCGACGTCGCCCGTCTCGCCGTTCTCGATCACGGCGAAGTGCGTGCCGGATCCCATCGGCAGGATGGGCCGCTGCGCGTACACCGTGGACAGCAGCGAGCTGACCTCGGTGATCGGCGCCACCACGTACTGCATCAGGTCGACGACGTGGCTGAGCAGGTCGCCGAGTGCGCCGGTTCCGGCCTCCTCACGGCGGAAACGCCAGGACAGGGCGCCGTTGGGCTCGGCTGCATAACTGTTGAAGAACACCGCGCGCACGTTGGTGACGCGGCCGAGCCGGCCGGCCGCGATCAGCTCGCGGACCCGTTCCACCGCGGGGACGTGCCGGTAGTTGTAGCCGATCGAGGTGATGAGGCCGGCCG
>Ga0335078_10000494_pt1 | contig 61098 bp, 61 predicted proteins | sample Lox_Sample_32_FD_206711 | JGI IMG/M metagenome (GOLD analysis project Ga0335078, IMG submission 206711) | Soil microbial communities from Loxahatchee National Wildlife Refuge, Florida, United States - Lox_Sample_3.2 | ecosystem: Environmental > Terrestrial > Soil > Wetlands | place: USA... | reverse complement strand
TCGTGTAGCGCTCGAATCCCGTCATCATCGCCAGTGTCCTCTGCTTGCCGAGAGAGTTCATGCTGGCACGACTTTATCTATACTTCCTGTGGAAAGGGAGCACTTAATCAGAGTCTCCCTAGGCTTTCGGCATTAACGACTCGCGCCAGGTGGTTGGTTTCTCCTGGACCGCCCAGAACACGTTTGAGGCGTTCTTGTGGCAAAAAGGAAAAATGAGGGCCTTGGGGACGCTGGGTGGAGAGTTCAGCACCGCATACGGCATCAACAACCACGGCCAGATTACCGGTTATGCGGCGCTGAAAGGTGATGGCATCAACCACGCTTTCTTGTTTTCTAACGGCAAAATGAAAGACATTGACACGCTAAACGACACCTTAAGCGTTGGCCAGGCCATCAACAACTCCGGTGTGGTCGTCGGATACCGCGACGCGGGCGCCGACAACAGCGCGTTTATTTTTAGTAACGGAAAGATGCAGGACCTGAACGACCTCATTCCGGCGAACTCAGGCTGGGCCCTGCAAACGGCAAAAGGTATCAACGACGCGGGTCAGATCAGTGGGACTGGAATGTTCAACGGGAACCAACGTGGGTTCCTGCTGACGCCGCAGTAAAGCCGACAACAGTGTCCGACACACTTTGGAACCAATGCTAGAACGGAATATCTTCGTCCCCGATCGGGCCTGATGCCGCTGCTGGCTCAGGCTCAGGTGTGCGCTGATCGAAATTGTTGCCTCCCGCAGCTGCGGCGCGTGAATATCCTCCGCCTTCTCCACCTTCCCCGCGGCCGCCGAGCAGGACGAGGTCGCTGGCCACCACTTCAGTCATATATTTTTTCTGGTTGGTCTGCTTGTCGTCCCAGGAGCGAGTCTGCAATCGGCCTTCGATATAGACTTTGCCGCCCTTCTTAAGATATTCTCCGGCGATTTCGGCGAGGCGCTGCCAAAGGACGACATTGTGCCACTCGGTGCGGTCCTGCCATTCGCCACTCTTGTCTTTGTAGCGTTCGTTGGTGGCGAGCGTGAGCTTTGCCACGGGGGTGCCGCTGGGCGTGCACTTCACCTCGGGATCTTTGCCGAGATTTCCAATCAGAATGACTTTATTGACGCTTTTGCCTGCCATAAGTGCTACTCCTTTCGCCCGTCGCGGAAGCTGTGTCGCGAAGCCGGAAAACGGGCGCTGAACCTGGATTTTCGGGGCTGGAAGGCCAATATATCAGAAGTGGGCAGGTTTCGGGCTCGCGGGATCAGAAAAAGGGCTACGTTTTTGTCGTTTTGGGCAACAACCTTCTCCCGGATTCTCGTCCCGCGGCTGATTGGGCGGCGCTTTGGAACGACGTGTGGCTTCGCTTAGGCTCGGCGATTCCGGCTGGAGTTACGATATAATCTCCGAGGAATGTCTGCTGCCAAAGCCATCGGCATGGTCCCCGACGAACTCAAGTTTGAGCCCCGTTCCAAGGGCATTGATACTCCGCGCAAGAAAAAACCCAAAGAGTTAGCGGTGATTACCGAGTGCTGCACCGGCTGCGCCGGGTCGCCCGCCTGCGTGGAATATTGCCCGATTGAAGACTGCATGTTCTGGGTGCCGGATGAAGACCATCCGCCATTCGGCAGAATTCAGGTGGATCCAATTCTCTGCATTGGCTGCAAAAAGTGCACCAGCAAAGGCCCGGATGGCTGCTTCCTCGATGGCTGCCCGTGGGACGCGATCGTGATGGTGGATACGGTCGAAGTGGAAAAAGAAGTCGGGGCGATGGCAATCTGAAGCGTCGGTGGCTGTTCGTAGATAGTGGTTCGTTAAAACCGCTACATTTGGTTGTTGCTTCCTCCCGCACGAGAACGAATTGCCTGCTCGGTCTCTCTCGCCTGTTGTTGCACTCGATTGGAAATCTCAGGATCTGGTTGTTCGTAACGCTTTACCGCCGCGAGATCATCTGGCTGGCCGACGAGGTAAAGCGCGCGGAGCGCCTCCCAAACTTGTTCTTCGTCGGGATCAATAGTCGCCAGTTCGGCGCCCGCGGCAACATTTTGTCCCATGCTTACCCTTGACGCACGCACCCGGCCGTTGATAGGCGACCGGATATCTATAGTCTTCCCATCGGCCTCAAGGCGGCCCACAAGCCCATGCTGACGAATTGCAGTGCCCACGGAACCGATATCGCCCACTTTTCCAGCGACTGGAGCCGTGAGAGTGGCGGACTGCAAGAGAACGAGAATCTGCGGTCTTCCGGTGGCATCGCCGAAGCGAACGAGAGACAACGCGGCGTTCCCCTGTACGGTCGGCGATGAGTCACTCAACATTTTTAGCAAGGCGTCATGAAAACCAGCGCCGTTGGTGTCCTGGCCCATCGCCCAGGCGTCGGTGTTGCGGACCTCTTCAACGGGATAGTTGGCAAGATGGACCATATCCGGGTACCAGCGGCTGGCACTGGTATTGTGCTTGCTCATGCGCTCGCCGAGTTGCACGAGCGCGTGTTGAATATGACGGGGATGCTGGGTGTCATGCAGATATTCCATAAGCTGCTTGTCGGAGAGACCGCGGCCGAACCAGGTGTTCCACCAGAAAAGAAACGGCATGAGCACAATCAACCAGCCGACGACAAAGAAAAGAACGCGATTGCGCGTGGACATGCGCGGCCGCGATTTTGTTTCGTCAGCCAGGTTGGGTTCAACGGCCATAAGTGATATTTCACCACAGAGGCCACAGAGAACACAGAGGATAATTTATTCGACTACGTCGGCGTCAAGAATGCGGTCCTGCTCCAGATAATGAGAAACAGCATATTGAGCCAAAAGCGGCGTCTGAAGCTGGATTTCAGCGCCAATCCATTCGCCTTTGGCGTGTGGGGCGTTAAGGGCATGCTTGCACTTGCCGCTCGATCCGAATTGCGGTCCAAAAGCTGCGCTCTTGATTTCGTCAAATTGGCGGAGATTGCGCCAGGCTTCGTCACCGACTGTGCCGGAGACGTCAATCTTCAGCCTCACAGTTGCCACGTAAGAAGCCTTTCACCACAGAGTCATTGAAAGCGAACATCCTTAGGACGCAAAAACCTGGTACAGCATGAAGTAAACAATGACGCCGGTGATCGAGACGTATAGCCACAACGGATAAGTCCAGCGAGCGATGGCTTGATGGCGGTCGAAGCGTTCCCGCAGAGCGCGGCTGAGAGTGATGATAATCATCGGCACGATCAGCGCCGCGAGAATCGTGTGCGAGATCAGAATGCTGAAATAAATCGGCCGCCAGATGCCTTGTCCCTGAAAGTGCACAGAGCCGACGTGCCAGTGGTAGTAAAGGTAAGAGGTTAGGAACAAGCTGGAGGAAGCCAGAGCGGCGATCATAATAGCGCGGTGGGCGGCCATTTGGCCCCGTTTGATGAAGCTGCGGCCCACCACCAGCAAAACGGCGCTGGTGCCGTTGAGGCCGGCGTCAATGACTGGATAGATCGCGTATTGCGCGGGGATCTGCATCATGCGGCGGGTTTGGTGGTACGGCGGTTAACCATGACGAATGATAGTCCAAACATGCAGAGAGAGAACAGCATTAGCGCCAGCATGGAAGTCGAAAGGGAAGTGAGCGTTCCACTTTCGGGGTACAGGAGATTGCGCAGGGCCTCGACGCCATAGGTCAGCGGATTGATACGCATCACGAGCCTCAGCCAGCCGGAAGCTCCGGAAAGCGGGAACAGAGCGCCGGAAAGCAGCCACAGGGGAATCAGAAAGAGATTGATAATCGCGTGGAAAGCCTGGTTGGAATCCATGGGCCAGGCGATGGCGAAGCCGAGAGCGGTCAAAGCGAAAGAAACCAGGAAAACGACCAACACGATCAATAAGAAACTTGCGAAATTCATGTGCACGCCGACGAACGGCGCGAAGGCGAGAAAGATCAGACCTTGAATTGCGGATAAAGTTGTCCCGCCAAGCACTTTGCCGAGGACGATGGCCGAGCGCGGCACCGGAGCCGTAAGCACGGACAGCAAGAAGCCTTCTTTGCGGTCCTCGATGACGGACATCATGGTGAAGATCGAGGTAAACAGCACGATCATGATCAAAGCGCCAGGGTAGAAGTAATCAAGATAGTGCTGCTGGCCCGGGGCGTTGCCGGAGCGAAATGATGTTCCGAAGCCGGAGCCGATGACCAGCCAAAAAAGAAGCGGCGAAGCGATCACGCCAACCACGCGGCTGCGCTGGCGATAGAAGCGGACGATTTCGCGCCACCAAAGAGTAAATGCAGGCAAGACCAATCCGCTGGAAAGCGGTGTGGCCGGGGCACGTAAGGTTGCAGTCTGAGTAGCCAAGTTCGGATCCTCTCTTCCGTTTCTCGTTAGGCCCGGGTCGCCATGATTTGCAAATATTCTGCATCTACCAGCGTCCGGCGGCCTGTGGCTTTATTGTGCTTGGTCCAAAGATGCTCAAGATCGGCGGCCAAGGCGGCCTGGCCTTGAGCGTTCAGACGAGAAAATGCGACGCTGGTCGGGCCGAAGTACTGACGAAAGAATGGCACCATCTCGCTTGGCGGAAATGGATAATCGAATTGCAATACCTGGCGCGTCAAGGTGAGCCCTGAAGTTCCTTTGCCAAGCCTTTGGCGCGCCACGGCTTCATCGCCCCAAAGCAGAGGCGGAGGAATATTCGCAGGCGGCGAAACATGTTTGCTGGTAATGGCAAATGATTCTCCCACGAAACCTTGGCGAGTCCAGTTTGCCATTGCGATGGTGCCTCCCGGGCGGCAGACACGAAGCAATTCTGCGGCGACGAGCTCAGGGCGAGGAGCGAACATCGCACCAAACATGCTCATGACGAGGTCGAAGCCGCCATCCTGATAGGGCAAATGCTCGGCGTCACCCTCGTCGAATTTCATCTCGAGTTTTTCAGCAGAGGCGCGCTGACGGGCCTGGGCGAGCAGATTGGTTGCTATGTCAGCTCCCGTGACTTGGGCACCCCGGCGGGCGGCGGGTATCGCAAGATTGCCGGTGCCGCAAGCTACATCGAGGACCTTCATGCCCGATTTGATCGGCAAACGATCCACAAACGTGGCAGCTTCGCCTGCTGTATATTGCGCAATCTTACCGAAATCACCGGTCATCCAGGTGGCACAGAGACCTTGTTTCAGTTGCTGTAACTCATCAGAGGAAGTGGCGGACATTCTTGTTTTAATCCCTCTCGGGCGAGGTCAATCTTCGGTTGCCGGTTGCTCCGTCCAGAAGCGATGTCCGGTGCGGTGGATGAAAACATCTTCAAGCGTTGGCTTGCTGACTGAAACGGCGTCGATCTCCCCGGGAAATGCCTCGACGATATCAGTGATAAAACGGTGGCCCTGTTCGCGTTCCAGGCGAATTTTACCATCCAGTAGTTGCGCGTCAGGGCCAAGCTTTTGGCGAAGTTTTTCTACTAGCGACTCTGGTTGTTTCGCATCGAGCAGAATCACATCTCCACCGATTTCCCGCTTCAGTTCGTCCGGGGTCCCGAGCGCGACGACTTTGCCTTCATTGAGAATCGCCAGCCGGTCGCAGCGTTCGGCCTCCTCCATGAGATGAGTGGTGACGATCACAGAGACGTGTTCCTCGTCGCGCAGAATTCCGAGATATTGCCACAGATCCCGCCGGGCGCCGGGGTCAAGACCGGTAGTCGGCTCATCGAGCAGGAGCACAGAAGGATGATGCAGCAAGCCTTTTGCCAGTTCGAGTCGCCGCTGCATGCCGCCGGAAAAAGTCTCGGCTTTTTCGTTGGCGCGGTCGGCAAGACCAACCCGGCCGAGCATTTCGCGAATGCGGCTTTTCAACGACGTGCCGTGGAGGCCGTAGAGATGTCCTTGATGCCAGAGGTTTTCTTCGGCGGTGAGTTTAACGTCAATGCTTTGCGCCTGAAATACAACTCCGATCTGACGACGGAGTTGATTAGGGTGGCGAGCGACATCAATGCCAAGAATTTCAGCGCGTCCGGAGACCGGGACCATCAATGTGGAAAGAATGCGAAATAAGGTCGTTTTTCCACTGCCATTGGGCCCGAGCAAGCCGAAAAGCTCGGCGCGATTGACGTTGAAAGATACTCCGTCCAGCGCGGTACGGTCGCCGTAACGATGAATAAGATCCTGAACGGATATGATGCTCTCGCGCGGAGATGCGGCTGAAACCGCTGGAACTGAGTAAGGAGTGGTGAGGGCCACAAGGTATTTTACAGGATGAGCAGATTCATCAGGCCTGAGCCGGCCGGGGTTCGCGTCCCGGCACCAATTCTTCGAACTTTACCGGCACATGCCGCCACACTTGTATAGCCAGAATCAACGCCGTAGCGAGAAGGAGCGCACCCACGGCTACGTGCGCCACGGTCGAGACTACCATTGGTAATTCAGGCTGAGCGGCCTCTTTCCCCCAGTCCACGCGCGTTATGAACGCGAGGAATCCCAGGCAAAGCTGGGTAATCAGAAGCGAAATCAAGAGGATAGCGGGGCGTTTGACCGCTTCGATCTTTGAGTAAATCGATAGAGCGCGAACTGTTGTCCAGGTCAAGACAACGGCGACAACGGGAGCGTTCAACACGTGCTCCCACCATTCCATGCCGTGATGGCGGAACATGGCGCCGAGGATTAATTGTACGTACAACACGAAAATTGAAAGAAGAGTAAGGGTGACTAGACTGGGACGGCGGGCATCGAGCTGGACTTCGGGAACTTCTTCTACCCATTTGCGTCCGGTAAACATCGCGATGGCGACCGCGATGCAGAAAAACGTCTGGCCCAGCGCCGCGTGGGCTGAGGAGATTAGGGGTGGAAGGTAAAAGAGCACAGTCAGACCGCCCAGAATTCCTTGAGCGATTACGGTTCCGAGAGCAGCGATGCCGAGGTTTTTCATCCAGCGGCGATGGTCGGTACGCCAGGTCCAGATGGCGATAATGATGGTAAGCAAACCGACAAATTCGGCGATCATGCGATGAGTGTGTTCGAAGCGCACGCCGCCAACCATGTGCGGAATTTTGTAGAGCGAGCCGAAGGAAGTCGGCCAATCGGGAACGGACAGACCAGCGTCATTGCTGGTGACGAGAGCGCCGGCGATGATGAGGCAGAAGGTCGCGCAGGCGGTGAAAACCGCGAAAATGTGATGGGCGCGATTGTAGGGTGTTGAAAAACCTCCCAGGCTATCCTCCTTGAGGGTGGCCACGCTCGGAGGACAGCCGAGGGCGACTGTCCCCACGTGAGCTAGCGCGACTGCTAAAAGCTATTGCTGTTTGAAGGTCTGGTCAACGGTCTTGCTATCTTTGGCCGCCAGGGTGACCTTCTGGTCCTGCTCGCCAAGTTTTTCCTGCACGAAGGCGATGGTATAGTCGCCGGGCGGCAGGCCCTTGATTTCGAACTTTCCATCCGACCCGGTCACAGCGTAGAACGGACTCTTGACCACGTTGATGTACATGCGCATCCAGGGGTGCTGGTTGCACTTGACCGGCAGCATGATCTCTTCGCGGCTGAAGTTCTTCTCAAGCGGGGCCGCGGCCGGCGGCTGCGATTCGTTCCATTCGCGGTTGTCGGCCGGCGTGGGATGGATGTTATGGGTGGTCTGATCGTCGTTTTTGATCTCAATGTTCTGTCCGGTCATCACGCCCAGAACGTGAGGATGGTACTGGCAACCTTTTTGATCGAGCGTAACCGAGCCTTTGGGAACATCGAAGGTGCGGTTGCCCAAGCCATCTTTTACATAAACAAACACGTTGGCAAGGTTGCCGCCATCTGCAACGATGGTTTCTGCAGTATTGGTACCTTTGCAGGCGGGATCCTGGCTCATGTCAATCTTGGCCGGTTTAGGGGCTGTGCCGTCAAGCTTGACCGTGCCGCTGATGCTGGCTACGGTGCTGGGATCAATGGGAGTGGCGGCCGGAGCTGCCGGGGCTGCTTTTTCCTCCGTAGTATTCGAGGACTGCTCGGTGTTTTCTTTCTTGCTGCATCCTATCCATAGCCACATGGCCAGCAGGCCGAGCAGACTTAGCATCAACAAAGTTTTTTTATTCATAAGGTCGTCCTTTCGTAGTGTTTTTTTCAGAAAATCCGCCCCAGGAAAATCGAAATGATTCGAGCAGGATATTCTACTGCGAACTAGCGCCTCCTGCTGAGGCCGGTTGCAAAGCAGCGGCCCGCCTCGAAGTGGCTGGGACCTGGAGCGCAGCACTCCCATGTCCCATGGCGGCCGCGACCCGACGCTGCTCCTCGGGCGTCAGCTCGAAGATGTAATCCACCAGCAGCTTGGTGTGGTCCTTGTCATAGCCCTGGAACGATGGAGGAGTCGGTCCGGCAAAGACCCACTGATCGCCCTGTTTGCGGAACAATCCTGATGGCATGGAAGTGCCAGGGCTGACCGCCTGCGGGTCAATAATCCAGCGCTCCACCCAATCCGGTTTCAGACGCTCCTTCGCCAAAAGGAAATTGGGTGCAGTCGCAATCTTGTCATGGTTCGGATCGCCGGTGGCATGGCATTTCAAGCAAGGCGCGGCCGTGCTGGAGAACAGGCTGCGCGCCATCTCTGTCTCTTTCGAAGACAAAACTGGCACTTGCTCCGGAATATACGGCATGGGTTGCTGCGAGAGCGCCTGGAAGAAGCGCACCAGCTTGCGGAGTTCATTATCGGAAAAAGAGAACGTCGGCATGCGGACTTTCAAGTACGGGCGCACGCCATTACGGTTCGTATCGGTCTCGCTCAACGATGGATTGGACAGGAAGCGGCGCAGCCATTCAGGGTCGACGCGAGCGCCCTCGGTCAGAAGCTTCGGCGGAAGCTGCTCAGGGTTGTCGCGGTATTGGGGAAGGCCCATCAGAATGGTTTTCTGGCCAGGGACAAACTGGTGGCAGCCCATGCAGTTGTATTTCTTGACGATCCACCAGCCTTCCTGGATGTCGTGACGAGCATCGCCTGGCTTGTATTGGTAGCTCTCAGGCAGGGAGCTTTCCTCGCTTCCCAGCAGGAATGTGGTCAAGACCAGAATCTGCTCCTGGTTCAAGTGCAGATTAGGCATGCGCAGGGCTTCGGTTTCCGACTTGTTCTTGCCTTTGTCGTAGATGTTGGGCTCGGCCAGCTTGTGCTCGAAAAATCCTTTGTGGTCGTACCAGGGTTCTTTGGCAGGGCCATCGGGCAGTCGAGCGAGATCTTCCTTATCCGTAATCGGTTCCGCGTTCTTGCCGCCGCGCTGCGCAACTTCGGTGAACAAGGCGAAGTCGAGGCGCTCAATCGGCTTGCTTCCTTCGAAAGTCAGCTCGGTTCCAATGCGGCCTTCATCTTCCATGCCGGCGATTTCGTGGCATCCCGCGCAACCGTAGTGGCGGACCCACTTCTTTCCTTCATCCTTGAGATTCGGATCATCCATGAATGACGCTTCGGCGTAAGCGGTCGGTTCTTTACGCTTCTGCGTCATCAGGAACGTCGCGATATCCTGCGCATCTTCGACGCTGAGGCGCAAGCTCGGCATGACGGTCATGTTCTGCACTTGCAGTTCATGTCCATCGTTAGGGCATTGGCTGTGCTGCAAGTCGAACTGGTAGGGAAGGCCTTTCCTGGCGTAATCTTCCGGGCCGATGTCCTTCTTCTCGTAAGGACAATAAGGACGGGTGCGCTCGCGGGCGTTGTGAATCCAGCGCACAAGATAGTCGTAGTTGGCTTTTTCGCCTTCGCGGGTCAGGTTGGCGGCGAAAGTTCCGCCGATCATCTGACTGCCTTCGCCAATGGAATGGCAGGCAAGACAGCCGCGGGTTTCGAAGAGTTCCTTGCCGTGATCGGCGTTGCCGGGCTTCTGCGTCGTCAACTTGTCAGTAAAGGCTGACTGCCAGATGTAGGCCGAAATCGCCTGAATCTGGTGATCCGTGAGCCGGAAGTTCGGCATCTTGGTGGTCGGACGGAAATCGGTTGGCTTTTTGAGCCAGACGGGAATCCAGTTCTTGTTCAGCTTCAGCCGGACGTCTTTGAGGTTAGGCCCGACTTTTTTCTGGTCCTGCATCAAGCTGTGAGATTGAAAATCAAGCTGCTGAATGCGGCCATCGTCTTTGGAATTAGCCACCTTCAGCGCAACTGCTTTGTCATTCAGGCGATTGGCCTCTTCGTTACTTTCGGCGGCATCGGCCTGCTTCATCAGATAGGCAGCCTCTTTGAGGTTGTTGATCTTGTCCTGCTCAAGCTGCTTGATCTGCTGATTGACCGAGTTCAGGTCTTCTGGTTCTTTGTCGTAGCCTTGGTAGCGATGGCAACCCATGCAGCCTTTTTGCCGGAACAGGTCTTTGCCTTCGCTGATGGTCCAGCCCACGTCGCCGCTGACCAGGAACATATCAGCGGAATGGCAGGTCTGACAGCCGGCTTCGGCATTCTCTTTGGGGAACAACGGCCACAGCCAGTGTTCGTAGTTGCCATGGGCCTTTTCGACGCTGGTGGTGGCGCGGCCATTGCCCTGATGACATGGCGAGCAGCCGAATTTATCGGGATCGTGAATCTGGAGGAGTTGCGGCTCGGGATGGCTGGTGAATGCGCGGGAATATTCGTCGGGCTTTTTCTCGCCCTTGGCGATCATGGAAGCAGCAGTAATCTTCAGAGGTTCACGAATCCCCATGTGGCAGGATTCGCAGCGGTCCACAATGTTGGCTTCGGCAACGTTGATCTGAACGATCTTCGGGTCCCATTCCTCGGTTTTTTTCTTCAGGCCGTCAATCTGCGCGGGCGTGAGATCAACCATGTGCTCTGAGATATACGTCGACATTTTCGTGCTGGCTTCAGTAACCGGCTTGAGCACATCGCCGAGCTCGGCATTGGCCTTAGTGCGCTCGTCTTTCAGCTCGTTATAAGTTTCTTCGAGTTGCTGGAAGTTGTATTTTTTCCTGCTGCCATCGGGATATTCGACGGTTGCCAGTTCTGCTTTGTATTCGCTGATCTCTTTTGCCTTGTCTGCTTTACCGGACTTATCGGGATCAGTTTCCATTTCGTAATTCAGCGCATTGACGTAGGCCCGGCGGTCAGTGAAAACGTTTTGAACGGCAAGAATCTTGGCGTTCAGATCCGCGATCTGTTTTTGCAGCTCATTCTTGCGGGGCTGGGCGGCGGCTGAGAGCTGCTCGTACGTCTTCTGGAGCTGCTCGTACTGTGCATTGGCGGTAACGTCCTTCTCAGATTTGTCCGATTTCGACTCAGCGGTGTTCAGGAATGCCGTGTAACGGTCCTTCCATTCGCTCTGGAATGCCTTCCATGGGCGCTGGCCGTAAGCTTCGTCCCACAGCGCCCAGAAAAGTGTGGCCATAAGGATGACCATCGCGACCACATAGTGGATCGCGTAGGACTTAGTTACGATCGGGTCCTGCTCAGGAATTGGTTGTTCAGCCAAAGCATTCTCCAGAGTCGTTCGCCGTTGTTCGTTCATGTTTCGCGGAAACCACGCCGCGAAGGACGAACGACGAAGCGAGAACGACGGATTTCACACGTTAAACCACGGCGTAATCCACACGTACTTGATATGCCACAAAAGACGCAGCAGCATTTTCGCGGGCAGCGCCACCATGGTGAGCACAAAAAACATCATGATGGAATATTGCAATAAGCTCATTCGCTTGTAGTCTTTCGGGTTATAGCGGCGGAAGAAGGCGTGCATGACGAACCCGCCGATCACGTAGTATCCGCCGACCACAATCGCGCCGAAGATGCCCTTCGCAAGATTGGACGTGATTCCGAAAATGTCGGGCAAGTCGCGGTTCACTTCGTAAATCAAACGATTGTGGTCCCAGGTTTGCCCCGGCCAGAACCATTGCCAGCCCGGCCCGCGGATGAAAGTTCCGATGATGATCATCGAAACCCAGAGGAAAAGAAAGCCGAACAAGAACGTGCCGATGGAAAACTTGCGCTGCTTCCAAGTGTAATAGCCGCTGCCCAACGGGTTCGTGTCAATGTAGGGGATGGCCATCAAGCCAATGATGATCAGCGTGGGCATAACTACGCCGGCAATCCAGGGGTCAAAGTACACCAGCATTTCCTGCAGTCCAAGGAAATACCACGGGGCCTTGGCAGGATTCATGGTTAGATTTGGATTGGAAGGCTCTTCCAGCGGCGCGCTTAAGGTGATGGACCAGACCATCAAAATAATGGTGACGATGATGGCGGCGAGAAACTCCACGCGAAGCAAGAAAGGCCACACGTGGATTTCCTTTTGCCAGCCGGGACGAAACGGCCAAGTTTTGCGATAGCGGGTCTTGGCCATCGCCGGATTGGTTTCAAGTTCGCCGATGAGTTCGTCGTTGGCCCTGGCCTGCTTCCATGCGAGGTAACAGTAAAAGATCAAGAGAGGAATAAGGCCGACGATCGGTACGTTATCAGGGGCGGAAGCGATTTCCCAAAGCTGATGCCAGTCCATAAGATCTCCCAGAACCACGTGGGGACAGCCGCTATCGCTGTCCGGCGTTGCCCGTACTACACCTGACGGCGCGGCTTATCCGCTTCTTCGGCAAGCATCACCGGGGCCGGGCCAGAAATGCCGCCGTCTTTTCTCACGCGCCAGAAGTGCACAATCATGAGCACGGACGCGACAATCGGAATGCCAATGCAGTGCCATATATAAGAGCGCAGCAAAGCGTTAGCATCTACGATTGAGCCGCCGAGCAATCCAAAGCGAACATCGTTATACGGCGTCATGCCCAGCATCTTTCCGAATGGGCCTTCGTGGCCCAGCAGCGGCGTCGCGCGGGCCATGTTCGTGCCGACGGTGACGGCCCAAAATCCGAGTTGGTCGTCTGGCAGCAGGTAGCCCGTGAAGGAAAGCAGCAACGTGAACACCAGCAGAAGAACGCCGATATTCCAGTTGAACTCCCGTGGTTTTTTGTAAGACCCTGTCAAAAACACGCGGAACATGTGCAGCCAGACGGCGATCACCATTAAGTGCGCGGCCCAGCGATGCATGTTGCGAAGCAGCTTGCCGAAGGGTACATCGTGTTCTAGATACAGAACGTCGCGGAATGCCTGTACCTTTGTCGGATGGTAATAAAACATCAATAAGACACCGGTCAGCGTAAGGACGATGAACAGATAAAACGTAATTCCGCCCATGCCCCAGGTATAGCTGTAGCGGACGGCGTCGCGATTAATCTTGGCAGGGTGCAGGTGGAGGAACACATTCGACAACACGCCCAACGCGCGATTACGCGGGGTATCATCGTGCTTGTGGCGGAAGATCGAAGTATAGACCTGGGTTTTGGTCGGATCCTTCAGGCCCTCGATCTGCTCCTTGGCTTTGACGGGTATGTCGGTCTTGAGCGACTGGACATCTTCCTTGACGCCAGTTTTTACCCGCTCCAGCAGGCCTACCCGGTTGCCGTTCTTCCCATTTCTATTTTCTTCAGGCATTGGTTCCTCGTAAAAACATTTAAGAACACCATTGCTCGGGCGGCCCAGAACGACTACCGCCCAGGTTCACGCCGGCAGATATGCTCCAGCATCGTTGAAGTGAGTCGGCTGACCCTTGGGCCATTGATACAGCCGAGAAACATCCACCGAAATTTGACCATCCGGCGAAATCTCAACGTGGGCGCGATCCATGGGACGTGGCGCGGGCCCCTCGAAGTTAATTCCCTCGCTGTCATATCCGCTGCCGTGGCACGGACACTTGAATTTGTTTTCGCTTGGCTTCCAGTCAGGGGTGCAGCCGAGGTGAGTGCAGCGCGCGTAAATCACGAAGATTCGGTCAGGCGTGCGGTCTACCCAGATGCGGTACTTCTGCTGGAATTTCGTATCCACACCAAGACCGAAGTCTTCTTTGTAACCGATCTTGAAGCTGGTTGCCGGTTCAAACAAGGTTCGCGGCAGGAAGAAACGGAAGAACGCGATAAACCACGCGGTGAGAAACGCACCCACAGTGGCCCAGACCACGTGCCGTCGCTGGCGATTGATGGGGCTGTCCTCGGGGCCGATCGCTGCCACCCCGCCTGCAGCTGCAGCCTTCGATGTTCCGACCGCGGGTGTGCCGACGTAACTTGTCGAGGCTCCCGCGCGAGCGACGGAGGCGGCCGCGGAAGGTGCGGCCTGGGCTGTGGCTGCTTGCGGTTGTGGCGCCGAGGCTGCTGTGGGCGTGGCCGCTGGAGCGGTGGCAGCAGGCTCGCCTAATAGAGCCGTGATCTCGGCTTCGGTCAGCGGAGTCAGACCTTTCCTTCCCCGGCGGGCTTGCTCAGCCGCGATGGCTGACTTGCTCCATTTCTTTCCTTGCGCCACCCACTTGGCGACTTCTTCACTTATGCCAGCCGCGGGTGCCCTGGTTGCCGCGGCCGCCGGAGGTGCCTGGGCAGCCGGAACTGGGGTGGCGGGAGCGGCTGGGGCTGCCGGGGCCGGTGCAGAGGTGCCGCCTTCTTCCCACGACATGGGTGCGCCGGCTTTCAGCGCTTCGATATCGGCGTCGGTAAGCAGGGGCAGACCCTTGCGCTGGCGGTAGGCCTGCTCCATCCCGATGACGGAGTTGTTAAGCGCTTGGCGCGGCCACGGAGGTAAATGCCCAAGAATGCCAGTTGCCTGATCTGCCATCCATCCTCACCTTATGAATGATCGAACTATGATTTCTAATCTTACATGTTTCTTACTGCGACAATCCTGCATATTCAGCCGATTCGGTCTGGATTCCAGCCGCCGATTTAACTAAATCTGCCAGCGCCGCGATGAAGAGTGGAGAATCGTTCAACCCCGGCGTCATTTCGAACTGCCTCATGCCAAGAGCGGCGGCCTCTTGGCGCGCCTCGTGGTCAATTTCGCCCAAAGTCTCAACGTGATCGGAGACAAAGGAAATTGGCACGATGCAGATTTCCTTGACCGCTGCCTCCGACAACTGGCGCAGAGTCTTGTGAAGAGATGGCTGGAGCCATTTGCTCGCGCCGACCTTGCTTTGATAGCAAATGCGGTGGCGATTACCCCATTTGCCACGCTGCATCAGCAGTTCGACGGTTTCTACAATCTGGCGCTGGTAGGGATCGCCGCTCTCAATGACCGCCACGGGAACGCTATGAGCGCTGAAGACGAGTTCGGGACGGCGCGGGTCAGGAAAGCGCGCCAAGGTCTCATCGATCTTTTCTATGAGCGCATCGAGATAAAGGCTGTGACGGAAGAATGAGTCGACACAATAGGCCGGACGCTTGTCCGGAAACCTGCGTTTCCATTCGTTCAAACTGCTGCCCGTCGTGGTGCTGGAGTACTGCGGGTACAACGGCAGAAGGACAACCTCGCCGCACTCTGCTGCGCGAAGTTGCTCAATGGCCTCGGAGGTGAATGGATGCCAATAACGCATGGCCACAAAACAGCGCGCATTGAGACCGTCCGAGTTCAATTCGATTTGTAATGCGCGGGCCTGCTGTTCGGTGAAGCGCCGGATGGGAGACCCACCACCGATGGCCGCGTAGTGCCGTTGCACCTTCCGGGCGCGGGTGCTGGAAATCAGCCGGGCGAGCGGTTTTCGGCCGATCCGGGCGAACGGAAAATCAATAATATCGGGATCGGAGAAGAGATTAAAAAGAAATGGCTCGATGGCTTCCAGCGTGTCAGGTCCTCCCAGCTGGAACAAGACTACCCCCAGACGCCGTGTTGTGTAAGCCATCCTCCGGATTCCTGGCAGACAGAGGATGTTACTCAATAGTAGAAGCGTTCGTCAAACGCGGCGATTAAGAAAGTCTATTGCGATGGACGATGCACAACGATTTTGTCGTCGATTTCGATGCTCATCAGGTCTTCGCCGACTTCCAATGGGCCGGAATAAGTCTTTCGTGTTTGAGGCACGATGGTAGGCGCATCCGGCGGCACGATGTGCGAATAAACTGCCAGCCGGGGTTTGACGCGAGTGAAGATCGTTCCTGCCTGTTCCGCCGTGGTGTGGTGGGCGAGGATTTTCCTGGCCTGCTCGGGCGTGTCGCTCTTGTTCACGTCGCCGTAAGCTTCAGCGTCAATTACCTCGTGGATGAGTACGTCGGTTCCCTGGGCGAACTTCACTAAGTTTTCGGATGGTCGCGTGTCTCCGGAGAGGGTAACAGAGTGCCCGGAATAGTTAATGCGATATCCAAAAGCCGGCTTAATTTCTCCGTGGTTCACCAGGAATGCTGTGACTTTGACTCCCGCATTCTCGTAGACTACGCCCTCGGCGATGTCGTGAGCGATGACTTCCGCGCCCGCGCCGGGAAGTTTGGTGTCAACGTCCCGCCTGATGTGGATGTCAAATGCATACGCTTCTTCGAGATGCTGCATCATCGCTTTCGTTTCTTCCGGCCCCCATACGTGCAGCGGAGTGTCTCGGCCCATCACCCATCCGGTCAGCCAGAGGTCGGGAATTCCTACGGTATGGTCGGAGTGGAGATGAGTCAGGAAAAGTCCGGTAATTTCGCGGAATGGGATCTTGAGTTGATACAAGCGCTGGGTCGCGCCGCGCCCGCAATCGAAGATGAGCTTCTCCTTACCGGCCTCAACCAGGGTACTCGGCCCAAAGCGCGAGAGTACCGGACGCGGATTGCCGGTCCCGAGCAAGGTCACCTTAATGGTCTGTGAAAGTGCAGGGAGGGCAAAGGAGCACAGAGAAATGGCCAGCAGCGTCGTGATAACCCGGTGGCGAAACATGGGCATGAGCTTCACGCTTTCGGAGCAGCAGCCGCACCGGTGTTTCCCATCGCGGCAATAATGTGATCGGCGAACTGGGATGTTCCCGCTTTGCCGCCGATATCTCGCGTGAGTCTGTCGCGATCCCGATAGACTTTTTCGAGCGCATTGCGAATCTTCAAGGCGGCATCGTATTCGCCAAGATGGCGCAGCATCAGGAGGCTGGAGCGAATAACCGCGGTGGGGTTGGCAACGTCCTTTCCTGCGATATCCGGGGCTGAACCGTGTACGGCTTCGAAAATCGCGCAATGGTCGCCGAGGTTTGCGCTGGGTACAAACCCGAGTCCGCCGACGAAGGCGGCGCAAAGATCCGAGATGATATCTCCGTAGAGATTTTCCATGACCAGCATGTCGTACTGGTAAGGATTCATGACCAGCTGCATGCAAGTGTTATCAACAATGTGCTCGGCATAAGTGATCTCAGGAAAGTCTTTAGCGATGGTGCGGCAGCAGCGCAGGAACAGGCCATCAGAAAGCTTCATGATGTTGGCCTTGTGGATGGCATGGATTTTCTTGCGCTGGTTCTTGCGGGCGTATTCGAAGGCGAAACGCGCAATGCGAGTAGATGCTTTCTCGGTGATGATCTTGAGGCTCTCGACTACGCCGGGAACAACTTCGTGCTCCAGGCCGGAATAAAGGCTTTCGGTGTTTTCGCGCACGATGATCAGATCCACGTCCGGATAGCGCGTGGGAATATGCGGCAGATTACGGATGGGGCGGAAGTTTGCGTAAAGATCAAATCTTTTTCGCAAAGCGACGTTGATGCTGGCAAAGCCGCCGCCGACTGGAGTAGTAACCGGTCCCTTTAGCCCTACGTGAGTACGCTCGATGGATTCAATAAGTTCTTTGGGAATGTATTCGTGATACTTCTCGTAGGCTTCGGCCCCAGCTTCGAAAGTCTCCCATTCGAATTTCGCGCCGGTCGCTTCGAGAATGCGCACGGCAGCGCGGGTAACCTCGGGGCCGATGCCATCGCCGGGAATCAGGGTAACTCTGTGGGACATAATTCAGAACCGACTCCGGCAAGAAGAAGAACCTATGAAGACGCTTTCCGCGTTAGTTCAATTGAGTCTTTGCTGCCACTTTAGTGCGAGCTTCCGGAGCCTCTTTGGTCTTGACCAGATCTTTGAGTTCTTCCATGAATTCCTTGACATCTTTGAAATCCAGATATACCGAAGCGAAGCGCACATAGGCCACTTTATCGTAACGGCGCAGGCGACTCATGATGAGTTCGCCTAATTCGCTGGTTTTGCGCTCACGCTCGGCAGACTCGATCACGAACGATTCTGCTTCATTCACAATCTCTTCCAGTTTCGCGATTGGCACAGGGCGTTTCTCGCAGGCGCGCATCAGGCCGTTCAAGACCTTCTGACGGTCGAAGCGTTCGCGGCGGCCGTCTTTTTTCACCACCATATAAGGAATTTCATCAATGCGCTCGTAGGTGGTGAAGCGCTTGCCGCACTTGAGACATTCGCGGCGGCGGCGGATGGATTCGGCTTCGCGGCTTTCGCGCGAATCCACTACCTTGTCATTGGCAAAGCCGCAAAACGGGCACTTCATGGTGTTCGGGGTTGAACTAATGATTGTAGCAGGAGAAGCAGAGACGGTCGTTTCATCTGCGAGCGATCGGGCTCAGAGAAGCGGCCGTTCCAGGAGAGGCGCTACCGTCCGCTAGAATGGCTTATATAGTTCCGGAGCGTGATTTGCGAACCTGGGTGAACCTTCTTGGTTACGTCCTCATTACGCTGGCGATGGGGGCACAAAATGATCCTAAGGTGTCCCTCCCTCAACCCTCGCCGGGCGTAGTCCAACTCGCGCCCGGCAAACTCGATTTCGGGATCCAGCCGGTCGGTGTCGCCAGCCAATCCAAGAGTGCGACGCTGATCAATACCGGCAAGACCCGGTTGACGATCAGCGATATCTCCGCCTCAGGCATTGATTTCACTCAGAAGAACACCTGCCCTTCGGTGCTGGCGGCAGGCCAGGAATGTGCGATTACTGTGGTTTTTAAGCCGGCCATCAACGAGCCACGCTTCGGAACTGTTATCATTTCTGATTCCGACCCGAGCGGACCCCACATGCTTTTGCTGAGCGGCACCGGCCAGTGAAGCCTCCCAGCCATTGTTCCCCGAGATTGCACTTTTAGCGAAAACATTTTCATCGTTCCCAGGCAGGCAAAACTTGCCTATAATCCTTGCCAGTCGCTGGGTTCCAGCCGTCGAACGAAGGGACGACCAATGCATTTCGGAGCAATCATTCATTTCGCAAAACCATTCCTCTTGACATGGGCCACGGTTGGCGTGCTCACGGCGTTGTATGGGTTGCTGTGGACCTGCATCAAGAGTGCTGAAATGTTCAGCGAAGAGCCCAAAGCTGGGTGTCAGACTGAGGCTCCCGCTCCGCAAGCGGAAGCGTAGAAAGCACCGAACGTCGCAGACTCGCGCCTTCGCGGTACTCGGCCCGGGAACTGGTCGGTTTGCGGAAGCACGCATTCATCAGCTACAACTGAGTCCGGACCAGCCAGTACCGTTGGGCCGGGTGAGTTCATGGCTGATGCGACAGCATCTGTTTTTCACGCAGGGACTGATCTCACATATCGTCAGCAGCGGTGGAAGCAAGCGCGTACCTCTTTCCGCTGGATGGTCGTCGTCGCATTCCTGCTGCGCCTCGGCCTGATCCTGATTGCCCACACTTACAAGTTCAAGACCATTGATGACAATTTCAGCTTCGGCTGGGAAATGGGTCGTATCGGCAGAGCTCTTGCCAGTGGCCAAGGTTTCGCAAATCCGTTCAACGGGACAACCGGGCCGACGGCATGGGAACCGCCGCTCTACCCGTGCCTGATTGCTCTGGTGTTTCGGCTGTTCGGAATCTACACCCATGCGGCGGCGTTGGTTCTGTTGACCATTAATAGTTTTTTCTCGGCGCTGACCTGTATTCCGATCTTTGTGATCGCCAAGCGGTGCTTCAGCGAGAAAGTCGCGGTCTGGACCTCCTGGACGTGGGCACTGCTACCTTCGGTGATGTACTGGTGCACGCGCTGGGTGTGGGAGACCAGCTTAGCGGCGCTGTTACTGGGGATCATTTTCTGGGTGACCCTGGTTGCAGAAGAGAAGGATGGTTTTTTTCTCTGGCTACAGTTTGGCCTCTTGTGGGGAACGGCTGCCGTAGTCAACACTTCACTTCTTGCGTTCCTCCCGGTTTCAGCGTTGTGGATCTGGTATCGCAGATTGAGGCTCGGCAAGAACTCGTTTGGTGGCGTGACTGCCGCTGCAGTGATCTTTTTTGCATTCATTGCGCCCTGGCTGGTTCGCAACTACCGCACCTTCGGACGAGTCGTGTTCATTCGCTCCAACTTCGGGGCAGAACTGCGTCTCGGGAATGGGCCGGGAGCAAACGGAACGTGGATGGAATTCCTGCATCCCACGCAAAATGTTCATCAGATGCAGCTGTATAAGCAGATGGGAGAAATCAACTATGTTGCCGAGCGTAAGCGCCAGGCGATGGCTTACATCCAGGAGGATTATGGGCGTTTCGCCGATTTGTGCTTGCGGCGATTTGTGTATTACTGGGGCGGACTGCCGCGGCTGGCGCAGAACCCGGCCCTCGCGCCATTTAAGGACTCGGTGTTTTTGGCCTCTTCTGTTCTTTCCTTCTGGGGTTTAGGACGCGCGCTACGCAAACACCAGCCTGGAGCCTGGCTGTTCTTCTGGCTCATCCTGTCCTTTCCTCTGGTTTACTACGTTACCTTTCCGCACCCCAGGTACCGGCATCCGATCGAGCCTGAACTTGGGATTCTCATCATTTATGTGATTTCAGAGGCTCAACCAGGGAAACGAGACAAGTAATTGCTCCACTCACGAATGTTAAGGCTCCGCGTCTAACGTGTGACGGCACGGAGGAGACTATGCGCAGTCATCGAAATGCAGCTCAGAAATGTGCGACCTGGTCGGGAGCGATTCTCGGAACGCTGTCAGCTCTGCTTTTACTTGCCTCGCAGGGTCATGCCAGCGAGAGAGGACGATATACCGAGGAGTTTCACCAGACCTATGCGTTGTCCGCGAGCGGTCGAATCTCTCTGAACAATATTAACGGCGCAGTTCACATAACCGCGTGGGACCGCAACGACGTGAAGGTGGACGCGATCAAATCGGCAAATCGAAAAGAACGGTTGGATGAGGTCAGGATTGAGGTCAATGCCACGCGCGATACGGTAGAAATTGAGACCAGGTACCGCGACAACGACCTTACATTTAACAACGACGATGGCGATGATGAATGGGGCAATCCTGCGAGTGTGGAATATACCTTGACAGTTCCCCGCAACGCCCGCCTGGACGAAATTGAGCTGGTAAACGGACCGCTGGACATTCAGGGGATTACAGGGGAAGTGCACGCCTCCTGCGTGAACGGCCATCTGCTGGCACACGGCCTGCAGGGGCGAGTTGAGCTTTCGAGTGTGAATGGCCGGCTGGAAGCGGAGTTTGAGCGAGTCGGAGAGTCATCCATCACGTTATCATCGGTGAATGGCGGTCTCGAGGTGATTTTACCGTCGGACGTGAAAGCACGGGTTGAGGCCTCAACGGTATCCGGGAGGATTGATAACGAGTTCGGCCTGCGCGTCCGACATCATCAGTTTGTGGGTCAGAGCCTCGACGGAGAACTCGGCGGCGGGGGAACCCGAATCGAACTCTCCAATGTGAACGGCCATATTGAGATTCGGCACGCGAACGATGGCCGTGCCCTCAGTCCGGCGCGGGATTTGAGCATCCGGGCCAACGACGACGATGATGACGACATATAGGTCACATCCGGACTTTTGAATCGCGGCGTGTTTGAAGAACGGCCAGCCAGACGGCAAACAGGAGCAGGACAGGGGCGGTAACGACGCCGGGGAAGTAGCCGCGGCTGCGCACTGCGAGAGCCGTATGATTCAAACCATTGATAAGCTCCAGGATCGTCCAGAACCACACCAGCCCCTGAGCTGACCGCCAGCCAGAGCGCACCGGAAAAGTCCAGCACCACAAACCGAAAAGAACCAAGCCAGCGTTAGCAATAAGAAAGCCCAGTTGATGATTGTCGCTGAACAGGCCGCTGACGAAACGGGCGGGGGCGAAGACCTCGTAGAATCTGGTTTCATATTCCTCCAGGGAATGAGCGGCCTGAGCAAGAATCAAGAACAGGAAGACGAGGCGATTTTTCTTCTCCACAGAAACCATGCCAAGGACTCGGGCTAGTATGGCGATCCATCCCCGATCAATCGCAGGCTACGGCAACTCAGGGTCGAATGCCAGAGTGTAAAGCGGAGTACTGTACTCATTAAGCTGTTCTTGCTAAAATGTGCGTTCTGTTCAGCTCCCGTCTTATAATGGAGACACAAACTTTATGGCATATGTAATCGCAGAACCCTGCATCGGCACTAAAGATACCGCCTGCGTGGATGCTTGCCCGGTGGATTGTATCCACCCCAAAAAAGATGAGCCGGCCCATGGGGAAGAAGAAATGCTCTACATTGACCCGGTCGAATGCATTGACTGCGGAGCTTGTGTGCCGGTGTGCCCGGTATCGGCGATCTTTGCTCTTGATGACCTGCCGGAGAAGTGGAAGAGCTTTACCGAGCGGAACGCGAAGTATTTCGGCCGCTGACCGAACTCTCCCGCCAGGGCCGGGACTAACCAAATACCTGGCCCATCGTGCTCTTCCTTCCGGCATACTGAACACAGCGCGATTGCCCTCCGCATTTTCTTCTGCATTACAATCGGGACTCTACTGAATGGGATTCAATGGCGCTGAAGGAATCGGAAGCGATTGTTCTTCGCACCCATCCGTTGGGTGAGGCTGACCTGCTGGTAACGCTGTTTACGCGGCTCGAAGGCAAGATCCACGGGATAGCGCGGTCCGCGAAGAAATCCCGGCGGCGGTTTGGTGGCGCCCTGGAACCGTTGACTTATGTCCGCTCCCGCTACGAAGACCGGGAGCGCCGCGAACTGGCGCGCCTGGATTCCTGTGAGATCATCGAATCGCCGCTGACCCAGGAAGTGACTTATGCGCGTGCGCTGGCCCTTGCGCATGTGGCCGAGCTGCTCGACGAATTGTTGCCGGAGCGCGAAGCCAATGATGATGTTTTCCGTTTGACGTTGTCAGTCCTTGCGGCGTTGCGCGAGGGTGACATGTGGATACCGCTTACTTACTTCGAGCTCTGGATGACCCGGTTGATGGGATACCTGCCCGATCTTTCGGAGTGTATTGTATGCGGCCGGTCCTTGAGTGGCAGCCGTGCATTCTTTCATGCGCTGACGGACGGGCTGGCGTGTGCGGAGGACAAGAGGCTGGCATCGTCGGAGATGTCGGCTGACTCGAGAGCTCTGGCAGCACGGATGTTTCAGGCTCCTGTGGCAAGTTTCCTGGAGGCTTCACCGGCTAAGGCTCATGCCGCAGACCTGCGGAAGTTTCTGATCCACACTCTTCAGCGGCACATCGAAAAAAAACTGGTCACGGCGGGGATGCTGGGAAAGGGAAGCTTCTAAAGCGGGCGATAGCTGACGCCTATCCTTGCCTTCCGTTACAATCATTCATTCGCCAGTTCGCCTGCGAAGCCCGGCTTAATGACTTCATCGTCCTCCAATCCGCTTACGTTTCAAGAACTTGTGCTGCGTTTGCAGGTATTTTGGGCGGAGAGGGGATGCGTCCTGCAGCAGCCCTACGATGTTGAGGTTGGGGCTGGAACCATGGCTCCGGAGACTTTTCTGCGTGTTCTAGGTTCGCGACCTTATAAGGTGGCGTATGTACAACCTTCGCGGCGGCCGGCCGACGGTCGTTACGGAGAGAATCCGAACCGCCTTTATAAGCACACGCAGTTGCAGGTGATTCTGAAGCCGCCTCCGGAGAATGTGCAGGAGGTCTACCTTGAATCGCTCGGAGCGATGGGCATTGACCTGCGCCAGCATGACATCAAGTTCGAAGAGGACAATTGGGAGGCTCCCACGCTGAGCGCCTGGGGCGTAGGCTGGCAGGTCATGCTCGACGGCCTGGAAATCACGCAGTTTACGTACTTTCAGCAGTGCGGTGGAATTGATTTGCAGCCGATTTCAGCTGAGCTAACGTATGGACTGGAGCGCATCGCTGCATTCTTGCAGGATGTGGACTCGATCTACGACATCGCGTGGGCGCGCGACCCACAGACAGGCAAGGCGACCACTTATGGCGAGGTGCGCCTGGCGGAAGAGGGGCAATTCTCGGCTTATAACTTCGACCTGGCCGATGTCGAGAATACGTGGCGGCACTTCGAACTTTACGAGGCGGAATGCAAAGCGCTGCTGGAGAGATACGCCCTCCTGGATAAATCTGGAAAGGACCGCATCAGCGGCGAAAGCCACCGGTACCCGCTTCTTGCCGCCTATGACTTCTGCCTGAAATGCTCGCACCTGTTTAACATCCTCGACGCGCGAGGTGCGATCTCGGTCACCGAACGGGTGGGAGTGATCGCGCGGGTGCGGGCGCTGGCGGTCGGAATCGGAAAGGCCTGGGTGAACCAGCAAAGCGGCGAAGAGGCGCAAGGAAAAGAACCGGTCAAGAAATCCACGAGGAAATTAGAGGCTGCGCCGGCAGCGTCGTGACGTTAGCCATGGCTGAGTTTCTACTGGAAATCGGATGCGAGGAAATTCCCGCACGCATGATTGATGAGGCCGCGTCCGAACTGCGCGAACGTGTCCGGAAATTGTTGGGCCACGAACGACTTATGCCCCACGGCGACATCAGTCATCTCGCTACGCCGCGCCGTCTTTCTATACTGGTATCGAGGCTTCCCAATTCTCAACCTGATGTCACCGAACAAATCACCGGCCCTCCGCTCGGCGCCGCCTTCAAGAATGGAGAGCCAGGGCCGGCGGCGCATGCATTCGCCAAGAAAGCGGGCGTGGACGTCTCCGCACTCGAACGCGTGACGACACCAAAGGGGGAGTATCTTTCGGCGAAGATCACCAGGAAGGGCAGAACTGCGGAAGAGATTCTCGGCGAAACCCTGGGCAAAGAAATCAGCACAATCTACTGGCCCAAGAGTATGTATTGGCGCACGCCCAGTGAACGCTTCGTACGGCCAGTTCGCTGGCTGGTAGCGATGCTCGACGATAAAGTCGTTCCGTTCGAGTTCGACGGGATTCGCGCCGGGAATCAAACCCGGGGTCACCGGCTTCTAGCGAATTCTCTCTACACAATCTCACGCGCAGGCAGGGAATACGTCGAAACCTTACGACAGGCAAAAGTCCTGGGGCGCGATGATCGTTTGCAGCAGATTCGCAAAACTCTTGACGCCGCCACACGAACCGTTCCCGGCGCGCGCTGGCGGGAAGATCAGCCGCTGCTCGATACGGTTGTCAATTTGACAGAGTGGCCATCTGTCATCCTCGGCAGCTTCGATGCCGAATTCCTGGAGCTTCCGGAGGAAGTGCTTGTCACGGTCATGCGCGACCATCAGAAGTATTTTGCCGTCGAGGACGCTGCCGGCAAGTTGCTGCCCTATTTTCTCGCGGTACTTAATACGGATGGCGATTCCGATGGCGTGGTCCGACATGGGCACGAGCGCGTCCTCCGCGCCCGCTTCAATGACGCCCGTTTTTTCTGGCAAACCGACCAGAAACATCCACTTCGCGAGCGAGTGCAATGGCTGAAGAACGTCACGTTTCAGAAAGATCTGGGCAGCTATTACGAAAAAACCTTGCGGGTGCAGCGGTTGTGCAGTTGGCTCTGCGAGGCGGTTCGGCAGAGCGGGATTCAGATCCGCCCCGGGGTCGTGCACAAGGCAGCGCACCTGGCTAAAGCCGACTTGACCACAGAACTTGTGAAGGAGTTTACCGAGTTGCAGGGGATTGTCGGCGGTCTGTATGCACGGGTGCAAGAGCTGGATCTTGAGATGCCTGACGCCACAAGGCAACTGATCGCGCTGGCGATCTACGATCATTACAAACCGCAATCGGTCGAGGAAGCTGCTCCCAGTACGCTCGAAGGGGCGGTGCTTTCTCTCGGCGACAAGGCTGATACGATCGTTGGACTGTTCGGACTCGGTTTGCAACCCACGGGATCGAAGGACCCCTTCGCGCTCCGCCGGCAGGCGAACGGGATCGTCAAGATTATTGCGGAGCACAACTTGCCGCTGCTGCTGTCCCAGATTATGAGCGATGCACGGGCTGCGTATCAGGGCTCGGCGGTCGAGAGCAAGTTTTCCAGCGAAGAGAACTGCATCAATTCGATGCGGGAGTTTTTCCGCGAGCGCCTCGAGTTTTATCTGCGCGACGTGCTGGGCTTCAAATATGACCTCGTCAATGCGGTATTGGCGGTGGGGGCCGACGACGTAGTCGATGCCGTAGCTCGAGCCCAGGCGATCAAGGAGGTGCTGCAATTGCCTGAGTTTCAGGCCATTGCGGCAGCCTGCAAACGCACCAGAAACATCCTGGGTCAGGCGCAAGACAAGGGTATCAGGCCAGCTCTGCGTTTCGAATATTTGCCTGATGCCGCCGATCCTGAAAAGAATCTTGCTGGTTACATCGAGAACTGCAGCACGAGAATTGAAGCGCATCGTGAGCGAAAGGAATACAGGGAAGCTCTTATGCTGCTCTCGACGGTGAGAGAACAGGTTGATGCTTTTTTCGACAAAGTAATGGTCATGGTGGAAGACGAACGCGTGCGTGCTAACCGCCTCGCACTTCTGCAAACCCTGTTGCGGGAATTTTCGACTATCGCGGATTTCTCAGAGATTGTGACGGAAGGCAAAAACGAGTAATGCCCTCACTGGACCCTTTGCAACCGCGCGATCAACTTCTGTGCAAGGTTCTCATCGGATTCGGACCACAATAACCGTCCCGTCGCGCCCGATTTGCGTTCCACGTTGTTGGTGAACTCCACTAGTTTTTGCACGTTTGCCCGAATGCGAGATTCGCCTTCATCCGTGAGCGTAGCGTTCTCTGGCAGAAAGGAAGTGTCGAGCCCAAGGTCTACTTCCACGTTGCCTTCCTGCTGATAGAGTCCATCCTCAAATTCTGCTCCGTGAACCCGAAATCTCACTCGCGCGGGTTGAAGCCTCCACTGAGGCTCGGCCTCTTCAGCAATCCACAAATCCCAGAAGGCTTCAAATATGTAGGCGTAGTCGGCGTGCAATATTTCGGAGGCTATCAGCACTGCTGCCTCGGGGCTCATTGGAGGAGAAAACCGGCGTTCAAGCACGGTGGCTTCGTTCCACGAAACCGGGTGCAGTGCGATATAGGTGATTCCAGCTTGTGTAGTCGAGAACGGGAATTGACGCATCACGGCCAAGGCCTGGGGCAGCATGTCGTCAGCCTCGGAGCTGGCGAACCAGAGGCTCAAATAGAGAGGATCGGCCATGGCGTTGGGGGTATTTTAAATGTATGGCGGCTTTTGACACTGCGAAGGAGTGGCTGATACCATCAATAGTCCGCATTCAAATTCCCGCCGTCGTCCCCGTCGTCTAGCCTGGCCTAGGACATCGCCCTTTCACGGCGGTAACACGGGTTCAAATCCCGTCGGGGACGCCACACAATTTTTTCAGAAAGTTAGCATTCGTTCGCGTCCCTAGTGGCGGGCGATGCCAGGATAGCGGGAAACGCGAAATTCCCGCGCGTAGGTCATGGATTGGCTGGCCATACTCACTGAGTGTCATCGCGGTTTAGTCCTATCGGTCGGAAGCATCTTGGTCTTCACTGCGTACAGCCGATAATTTGAATAGACGTGCCGCTGGTGAACAAAGCGTCCCTTAAATTCCCATTCTGTCGTGGCCTCCTGGGGTAACCAGAGTGATGTGGCAGCCTTTGGAATGTAACAGGCCTCGACCTTCGATTAATTGATGTAATCAGACGATTACGCTTAAATCTCCACAACTGCGCCGCTACTTCAACTGGCCCCAGCGAAAGGTGGGTCCCACCGAGAAGCGCACATAATTTTGCCGATCCGTCAGCAGATTCGAGAACAGGTGAGTGTTCACCCAGTCACACGCGAAACGCACACCGACGGGACGAGATACGTTGAGGTCAAATCCGCCCCCCAAGCCGAAGAAGAAAGTTGTATCCGACTGATTGGGGCTGGGGACAGGAGCATGCACGGACGCCAGCAGTCCGCCTAATTGGGGAGGCAAATTGATGTCGGCAGTTTCGTGGATGCCGCCAAAACCGGGCCGGGCAAAAAGCGTGACCTTCTCCCATTTACGTAAATAGAATTGCGGACCGGCAGCAAAGGTGTAAGTCATCGAGGTGAAGGGCACGTGAACCGCACTTGGAGATTCGCCAACCGAGGACAGCAAAGGCGCAAAAACAGTCTCGCTGCCGTTGATGGTTCCCGCGCCGCTGATGACATCTTTACCGATGGCGCTGAAATCGCCTCCCACGGCAAGCCAGGGTCGGAGCGTGATGCCAAAGTCGCCATCGAATCCGCGTTCCGTAAGGTTACGCGCGGGGCTGGTCATGTAATCGAACCCGGTGAACAGGGTGTAACGGTTAACATCAGTCTGCTGCCCTACTGCCGGAAGACAAGAGATAATTAAGAGGTAAATCAGCTTGGTTTTCATAGGCTCCTCCACCACATGGTTGGACAAAAATGTTCTGACGGTGGTGGTTGTCAGTCCGCACCAGAAATCCATCGGCGCCCGCTTTTGCGCGTGCGGATGGCGCACACCCCATTTGGTCAAAGGTGGGAAATATTCTCAGTGATGCGTGTCACGGATGAGTGCGGCATGCAACCAACTGCATAAGCCCTAACCGGACTGCCAAAGCTCTGCGCTGCTCGCAGATTGTTGCAGAGTCTCCATTCCTACCAGTCCCGCGTACTCCCGCCCCCGGCGGTAAGAGTGGCAACCGCGTCAGTTGGCGAGCACCGGAGTAAAGCCCGGTGACAGGCTGCTTCGAGTGGACAGTTTGGATGCTGGAATGCTAGGTCTGGAATCGATTCGGCAGAAGTGCCGCGACCAGGGGACGCTGGATCTTGAATTGGAACGCAATGGCACGCGCATAAAGGCACATCTTGTTTTGAAAGGCATGCTGTGAGCGGGGGTCAGGACATTAGAACGATTCGAGTTAACACGTTTGAAAATCTTTCTTGACTCAGGCTCGAACCATGATAGACTTTCGCGCAGTTGGCGTAATACTACGGCGTTGTTTATCGCCGGTTCCTCCCCGCTACGAACCAAGATCGAAGCGAAATGGAGTAGGCAAGGTTTTGCAACTATTTGCCTCCAAGTATGGCAATTCTTACCCCCAAGGTGACACTCCCAGACTGGCTGCAAAGTTTTGCAACTGAGCCGGATAACTAGTCGAAATTACGATGATTCACATGTTAAGCTGTGGCAAATTTGTAGTATAGTTTCGGGCCGCAGGACAACCCCGCCCATCGGCCGTGTTGTTGTTCCCAGGAGGATCAATGCAACTTCATCCCAGAAACGCTCCAGGCGCGAAGTTTACTTCTACGACCAGGCTTTTCGCGGTGCTCGCTGCTTTGGTGGCCATGGCTATGAGCGCCGCGGCCCAGACAGCGAAGGATCCCGGCGTGCGCGGCGGCACCATTGGCGCGGGTGGCTTTGTTACGGGCTTGAACAGTAACCAGAACAGCATGGCTAACACGGGCGCCTCGTTTATTCAGGAAGTAAACATCGTTGCTGGGGGCAACAATCAGAAGCGCGTAGGTCTGGGCTCGCGATTTGATTCCAATTCGTGCACTGGCTGCCACGCGCAGCCAGCGAATGGCGGGTCAAGTCTCCCGAACAATCCTCTGTTTGGCGTGTACCAACTCACCGGCGCGCAGAATCAGATGCCATTCTTCGAGACCGCGACCGGACCTACTCTTGTAGCTCGGGCACCGTACCAGTCTGATCTGGTTACACCGGATGGACATGTGAAGCAGCTGTTCGTAATTACCGGGCGTTCGGATGCCGGCACCTGCAACCTTCAGCAACCGGATTTCAACACTTACTACGCGGAGAACAACCTCATTTTCAGGCAGACGACGCCTTTCTTCGGCGGCGGCCTCATGGAACTTATCCTCGATAGCGACATCATCAACAACATGAACGCGAACCAGTCCCAGAAGTTGGCGCTGGGAATTACGGGTCATCCTAACTACAACGCTGATGACGGCAGTATTACACGCTTTGGCTGGAAGGCGCAGAAGCGCTCCCTGATTCTGTTTGCCGGAGAGGCCTATAACATCGAAGAGGGAATCAGCAACGAGGTTTTTCCGAATAAGACCGATGAGACACCAGGTTGCACGCCTCCGTTCCCGATGGGGCCGCCGAACGGCGATGGACCCCACGGTGTCCCGGATGATCGCAGCAGCTGGGAAACACTGCCTCAGTTAGGGTCCAGCTTACCCGGCGATCTTGAGCGCTTCGCCGCTTTCGGGCGATTTCTCGCCGGCCCGACTCCCGGTTCCTGTCCTGGCGGAGTTGCAGAGAGCTGCACCAACGGCCAAACTCAGTTCAACAATGTGGGCTGTGTTTATTGCCATACGACTTCCTTTACTACGCCCACGGCATTCATCGGGGCCCTGAGCAAGCAGCCGGTAAATCTCTTTTCCGACCTGCTGGTGCACCATATGGGTCCCTGCGATGCCGACAATGTCTCACAAGGCACGGCGGCGGGTGACGAATTCCGCACAGCGCCGCTATGGGGCGTCGGTCAGCGCTATTTCTTCATGCATGACGGCCGAACTTCCGACATTGTGGCCGCGGTTGAAGACCACGCCGATTCGCCGTTGTGCAACGGCAACCTGCAATATCAGAATTCGGAAGCTGACACCGTGATCCAGAATTTCAACCAGCTGTCCCCGCAGAACCAGCAGGACTTGATTAACTTCCTGCGGTCGCTGTGATGTTAACGACTAGCACTTTGTAAGACTCGGAATGGGGAACCTAGAGAGGGTGGCTATGACTCAGTTGAAACATCGAAGCAAAAAGTATGAATGTCCGCCGGCGAGTACCACGAGGCTGGGCTTAATCGTCGCGATGGTGCTGGGGTCCAGCCTACTGCTGAGGGCGCAAGTGACCGATCCTGGCGTTCGCGGCGGACCTGCCGGGGCGGGCGGCTTTCAGACCACCATCACGACAGAAGAACAGCTTTCTGAGCCTTCGGGCACGGCGCAATTCAATCAGGTTTATGTAGTGACAAAAGGTGTGCCGGGAACAAACGGCCTCGGTCCACGCTTCAGTTCAAACTCCTGCGTCAGCTGCCATGCTCAGCCAGCGCCGGGCGGTTCCAGCCCATTCACCAACCCGTTACCCGCGCTGCAGAACCTGGATGGTGCCACCAATGGTCCGGTTAGTTTTGAGACTGGGCCGATCCTGATTCCACGATTTCCGTATCAGGTGAACAACCTCAACTTGCCCGATGGCCTGATTCATCCGGTGTGGGTAGTGACTGGCCGCAGTGACGCGAAGGGCTGCAACATTCAACAGCCAGCTTTTAGTACTGCCCAGTCGGAAAATGACATTGTTTTCCGTCAGCCTCTGCCGGTGTTTGGCGACGGCTACATTGAGTTCATTCAGAACGCAGACATTCTGGGCAACATGAACGCCAACCTGGCGCTGAAGCAGTCGCTGGGTATCATCGGCATACCCCAGATTACAGATGATGGTTCCGTGAGCCGGCTGGGCTGGAAGTCGCAATGGCGTGCCATTCTGCCGGCGGTGGCAGCGGAACAGAATCTGGAGATGGGAGTTACCAGCGATTTCTTTCCTACAGAAACAGATCAGACGGCGGGTTGCATCCTGAACGGATTGCCGGAAGATCCTCTCAACTATACCTACGTGGGCGTGAACAACACTCCGTGGAACTTCCTGGCTGCGGTTGAGCGCGATGCAGACTTTATCCGTTTCCTGTCGGCGCCGGTTCCGGGAAGCTGCCCGGGTGGAGTGCAGTCGAGCTGCACCAACGGTCAAACCCAATTCAATAACATCGGATGCGTCTTGTGCCACACCACGTCATTCACCGTGCCGGCGGGGTCGATTCCGTCCATGGGCCACACCACGATCAACATTTTCTCTGATCTCCTGCTGCACCACATGGGACCGTGCGATGCCGACAACATCGTGCAGGGTGCGGCCCAGGGGGATATGTTCCGCACCCCACCGTTGTGGAATGTAGGACAGCGAATCTGGTTCATGCATGACGGCCGTACCAATAACATCATTAGCGCCATCGAAGACCACTTCTGCACTGGCAACTCGCAATATCCGTCCTCTGAGGCCAACGCGGTAGTCAACGCTTACAACGCGCTATCGCAACAAAACCAGCAGGATCTGATCAATTTCCTGCGCTCGCTGTGATTGTTTAACTTCGGCACTGAAAAAGCTCCGCCAGGCGGAGCTTTTCTCATGTGCCGCACATGGTTGCAAGAATCAAAGCCCCACCTTGCGGCGGGGCTTCTTAGCTTCGCGGGCGAGGGCGCCCGCGCCACACGTTCTTAGTACATGTCTCCCATGCCGCCGCCGTGGCCGCCGGGCATTGCCGGAGCTTTCTTCTCCTCCGGAATTTCCGCGACCAGGGCTTCGGTGGTGAGCATGAGTGAGGCGATCGAGCCTGCATTCTGCAACGCAGTGCGCACGACCTTGGTCGGATCGAGCACGCCCGCCTTGACCAGGTCCTCGTACTCGCCGGTCAGGGCGTTGTAGCCGAAGTTGCTGTCTTTGCTGTCATTCACCTTGCCCAGAACAATTGCGCCTTCTTCGCCGGCGTTTTCGGCGATCATGCGCAACGGCTCGGTGATGGCCCGCTTCACGATGTTCACGCCAATATGCTCGTCGCCTTCGGTCTTGAGGTTGTCAAGGGCCTTGACGCAACGGGCCAGGGCCACGCCGCCGCCGGGGACAATGCCTTCTTCCACGGCCGCTCGCGTCGCGTGCATGGCATCTTCCACGCGGGCTTTCTTCTCTTTCATCTCGGTTTCGGTCGCGGCGCCGACTTTAATCACGGCCACGCCACCGACCAGCTTCGCCAGCCGCTCCTGCAGTTTCTCGCGGTCGTAGTCGCTGGTGGTTTTCTCGATCTGGCCACGAATTTCTTTCACGCGGCCCTGCACGTCGCCCGGCTTGCCTTTGCCTTCGACAATGGTGGTGTTGTCCTTGTCGATGGTGATCTTCTTGGCCTGGCCGAGATCGCTGATCTGGACGTTCTCGAGCTTAATGCCCAGGTCTTCGGTGATGGCCTTGCCGCCGGTCAGGGTGGCGATATCCTGCAACATGGCCTTGCGGCGGTCGCCGAAGCCGGGAGCCTTGACGGCAGCGACCTGCAGCGTGCCACGCAACTTGTTGACCACGAGAGTGGCGAGCGCCTCGCCCTCGACATCTTCCGCGATGATGAGCAGCGGCTTGCCGCCCTTGGCGATCTGCTCGAGCAGCGGAAGCAGGTCTTTCATCGAGCTGATTTTCTTTTCGTGGATCAGGATGTAAGCGTTTTCGAGCGCGGTCTCCATACGCTCGGGGTCCGTGACGAAGTAAGGTGAGAGATAGCCGCGGTCAAACTGCATGCCCTCGACCACTTCGAGCTGGGTCTCGAGCGTCTTGGACTCTTCCACCGTGATGACGCCATCCTTGCCGACCTTCTTCATGGCCTCGGCAATGATGTGGCCGATCGTGTCATCATTGTTGGCGGAAATGGTGCCAACCTGCGCGATCATTTCGCCGGTCACGGGCTTGGAGAACTTATCCAGTTCGCCCTTGCCGCGCTCGCCGGACTTCTTATCAATTTCGCCAGCGATGATGCCGATGGCTTTCTCGATGCCGCGCTTGAGCGCCATCGGGTTGGCTCCGGCTGCGACCGTCTTTACGCCTTCGCGGAAAATGGCCTGGGCCAGAACGGTCGCGGTCGTGGTGCCGTCGCCAGCCACGTCGCTGGTCTTGGAAGCCACTTCACGCACCATCTGCGCGCCCATATTTTCCTGAGCGTTCTGCAATTCGATTTCCTTTGCTACGGTGACGCCGTCTTTGGTGATGGTCGGCGAACCAAACTTCTTTTCAATAACCACGTTGCGGCCCTTGGGGCCGAGGGTGACTTTTACGGCATCAGCCAGAAGGTTGACGCCGCGGAGAATCGCTTGCCGCGAATCTTCTCCGTGAACGATTTGCTTTGCCATGTTTTTCTCCTAAGTTGAATGTCTTGAATTCGGATGCTAGCGGCGCGCTTTATTGTTCACCTCGCTTTACGAAGTGAATGCGCGGTCGCTCGGCCAGGTCCTTCGGCCGCAAAAGAGGCGACCTCAGGATGACAAGCTTTTTACCGCCTTGATCCAGCCGTCTCTTTCTTGGCTGCGCCGGTGATCACGCCGAGGACTTCCTCTTCCCGCATGATGATGTAATCTTCGCCATCGAGCTTGATTTCTGTGCCCGAGTACTTCCCGAACAGGATGCGGTCGCCCTCTTTCACATCGAGCGGACGGACCTTGCCCTCTTCGCTGATCTTGCCTTTGCCGGCGGAGATCACTTCGCCCTCTTGCGGTTTATCTTTTGCAGAATCCGGGATGATGATGCCGCCACGGGTGGTTTCAGCTTCTTCTACGCGACGGACCAAAATCCGGTCATGCAGGGGGGTGAACTTTGTAGCCATGCTTGTTGCTCCTTTCAATCAAATTTTGAAAAACAGAGATTAATTGCGAGGTTCGGCTAGTCAGCCCTGTTAGCACTCACAATGTACGAGTGCTAAGAGTTTACCAAATCTTAGCGTATACTTGTCAAGCCGCGTAAGGCATAGATAAACAGAGGGTTGCATCAGCCTCGGGCTGCGCATGACAGATCTGTCCGAATGCGCTTACAATGGCGCGTGATGAAAAGGCCCATTCTTATCATTGGACTCATTTTGCCGTGTGTAATGGTTGCCGGGGCCTGGCAGAAAAGTGCCAACGACAACGACGAGGATACGGCCACGTTGAGCTTTCTAGTCATAAAAGACTATAACGGCAAACCCATTCGCAATGCCGGAATCGTAATGCATCCTGTGACGAAGAATAACCGCCAGGAGAAAGGAGGGATCGAACTCAAGAGCGATCCCGACGGCAAGGCCAGCTTTGATGGAGTTCCCTACGGCATGCTAAGGGTACAAGTGCTGGCGCCGGGCTTTCAAACCTACGGTGAGGACTTTGACATCGAGAAACCGACCGTCGAAATCACGGTGCGTCTGAAGCGCCCGAGCGGACAGTATTCGATCTACGACGATCACCCGACTGATAAGAAAGATGACACGACCAAGCCGCAATGAACATGGATTACCTCTTAAAGACCGAACCTTCAGAATACTCATTTGCCGACCTGCAAAGTGAAAAGACGACGATCTGGGATGGCGTGTCGAATCCGGCTGCCTTGAAGCATTTGCGCGCCATGAAGCCGGATGATCGCTTGGTGATCTACGAGACTGGCGATCACAAGAGCGCGGTGGGAACGGCATCCGTGGTTAGCGTCGACGCTGCCGACCCCCGGAATCCGCAAGTGAAGATCAGAGCGGGCGCCGCCTTAGGTAAACCGGTGACGTTGGCGGCGGTCAAGGCCAACAAGATCTTCTCCGACTCGCCTTTGGTTCGGCAGGGAAGACTCAGCGTCGTGCCGCTGACCGAAGTCCAATACCGGTTCCTGACCTCGTAAATGTGAAAGCCCCATCGGCGGTTAGCCGATAGGGCAACCTTCTCCGGCTGATACTCCGAACAGTTTCATGCCCGGTGGGCGTCACGCTTGATCATGATGGAATCCAGGAAATATCCGACGCCGACGGTCAGCGGGATAATGCCGAACGCGGCCGCAATCCACGCGTCGGAGTCAACTCGCGCAATCAACCCGAAGGTGATCATGTAACCGATGGCTCCAGCCGTCAGCAGGATCCCGGCCCGGCGCGAGCGGGCATCTTCCGTCAGTTCGGGTTGCATTGGAATGCTTGCGCCGCGAGCCAATGCGGCAAGACGCTCGTCAGTGCGCAGCTTGCGCACGTGGTAGAAGGTGTACATCGCCGCCAGCGGAATGCCAAACAGCATAGTCACAGCTACCAAACCAATAATGTTGTCATCCATAACCTGCTCCTTTATGGCGGCGCCATCGGCGCAGCCTCGCGGCTCCGCGCCGCTGTCAGTCAGTGGTACGGAGACGGAGCACAGAAAGTTCCGGAAGAATTGGGGATGGCTTGCGCAGGCACCAGCAAAGCTGGCCCACGTCACCGGATTCCGGCCTGGTTGAACTTCAGTTGTGATATTCTGTGCGCGATATGGGGATGCCTGGTATTCTTCGCAAAATCTTCATGGTGGACCTGCTCCAGGGACTCAAGGTTACCTTCCGCTATCAGGATCCTAAGGAGATTTATACCGAGCAATATCCCTTGCAGCGTCCGCAGGTGGCGGAGCGCTACCGTGGCGCACCCAGGCTGAATGTCAACCCGGACACCAACGAAACCATGTGCATTGCCTGCGATCTATGCGCCCTGGCTTGCCCCGAGCACTTGATCGTAGTCACCAGCGAACGCAACGAGAAGACCCATCGCAAAGAGCTCACCAACTTTACCTACGATCTTAGCCGCTGCATGTTCTGCGGACTTTGTGAGGACGCCTGTCCCACCGACGCGCTCGAGCTAACCCAGGATTTTGAACTAGCAAGTTACACACGCGAGGGCGCGATCTGGAACCGGGAACTCTTAGAAAAAGGCCCCCAACCCACGCAATATAGAAAATAAGTAGAAAATAAGCCTATTCGCTGTGTCAAGGACCCTCCCGCTTTACAGCGCCCCTCTGATGCTCCGACTTGGAACTATACTCATGTACTAGGAGCACATTGGCTGTTGCCAGGCGAACGACCAACGACGAAGGGCTAACGGCGGTTTATGGATTTTGACCAGATCGAGACCTTTTTAGAGGTAGCGCGGCTCTCCAGCTTCTCGCGCGCGGCGGAGAAACGTTTCCGCACCCAGCCGGCGATTTCCTCGCAAATCCGCGCCCTGGAAGAAGAGGTCGGCGCTCGCCTGCTGGATCGTTCGGGCGGTAAGGTGTCGATTACCGCGTCCGGGAAGCTTTTTCAGAAGTTCGCAGAAGAGATGCTGCAAGCGCGGAGGGCAGCGCTGACGGCCATAGCCGAAACCGAACGAGTACCGCGGGGAGAAATCGTGGTTGGCGCGAATGAAGGCACGTGCCTGCATATCCTGCCCGAAGTATTTGCCGAGTTCAAGAAACAGTACCCCGACGTAGCAGTGAACATTACCCGCGCAGACTACGCCAAGATTCTGGAGGCGGTCATTGATAACTCGGTGGACTTTGGGGTGGTTTCTTTACCGGTGAACGACACGCGGCTGACGGTGGTCCTGATTCATCGTGATGAACTGGCAATTATCGTGCCAGCCCAGCACCCGCTGGCGAAGCTGAAATCGGCAACCATTGCTGAGGCAGCGCAATTTCCCCTGATTATGCCCAAAGCCGGCCATACCCGCGATGCCCTGGAAAAGCTCTTCTTCGAGCGCCGTCTGAAGCCTCGCTATGCGATGGAACTGGATTCGAGCGAGCTGCTGAAAAGATTCGTGGCCGCGGATGCGGGGCTAGGTTTCATCTCCCGTTCCAACGTTCAGGAGGACGTGCGCGCCAAAGCGTTAGCCGTCATTGCAATGGCTGATGCCCAGGTACGGCGCGATTTGGCGCTGGTGTTTCGGAAAGACAAGGCCTTGAGCCGGGCGGCGCTGGCGTTTATCGACATCGCCGTGAAGATCAAGAACGTCGATGCGATTGCGCCAGCGAGGCGTTGAATCCGGTAGGGAAAGCGCACGAGTTGCGCACACTTTAGCGATAAGGAGTTGATAACTCATGAACGGTGTTTATCAGAGGCTTAGACTCTCACTAGCAGTGTTGGCATTGACGGCGGCCACGCCACTCGTTGCCGGAGGAAAGGTCGAGACCTTCATCGGGCAGGTGAGCGATGCCATGTGCGGGGCGGCGCACATGGAACCGGGAACCACACCCGCTGATTGCACCCGGACCTGCTTTTCCAAGGGTGCGAAGTTTGCCCTGGTAGTTGGCGATAAGGTTTACTCACTCGAGGGCGAGAACAAAACCGCGCTTGACGAACTCGGTACTCTGGCGGGCGAGAAAGCAAAAATCACAGGCACCGTTCGAGGCGACACGATCCAGGTGAGCTCGGTGGCAGCGTCGAAATAGATGTTGTGCTGCCGGGTGCTGGAATTCAGCTCCGCACCTAGATTTTCATATTTCCTTTACAATCGCTGTGTTAGATTTGACCCTCAGCCATCGCGCTGCCAGCGGAGGTATGCGACTTGGGTAAAGACAGGGTCCCGAAGCGGATTTTTTTTACCAAGGGGGTTGGCAAACACCGGGAACGTCTCACCTCGTTTGAGCTGGCGTTGCGCGATGCCGGCATCGCTGCGCAAAATCTGGTCCGCGTCTCATCCATCTTTCCGCCACAATGCAAGCTGGTTCCACGTTCCCAGGGGCTGAAGTACCTTTATCCAGGTGAAGTTGTGTTCGCAGTCGTAGCTGAGAACTCTACCCGCGAGCCGCACCGACTGCTCGCCGCCAGCATTGGCGTGGCGATTCCTGCCGACCGTAACACCTACGGCTATCTCAGCGAACATCATTCCTTTGGCGAAACTGAAGATGCCGCCGGAGACTACGCGGAAGAGCTTGCTGCTGAGATGCTGGCCACCACGCTGAACGTGGAATTTGACCCCGACCGTTCGTGGGATGAGAAAAAGGAAATCTACCGGATTTCAAATAAGATCGTGCGTACGGCGAACGTCACACAGTCGGCGGTTGGCGATAAGCGGGGGTTGTGGACGACGGTGATTGCGTCGGCAGTGTTGATCTTCGACTAGCGCGCAGTCCGCAGCAATCCCCTTACTTTTTCAACGCGGACTTCTCTTTCTTGTGCTTGGCCGAGTGCTTGTTGTTCCCGAGGCGCTCAAACACTGCCGCTGCAATCAGCGGCAATCCTACCGTTGCATCTACGAAAACTTCGCCGAATTTCCCTCCCTCGGCGGGGGGCACGAACTTGCCCCAGGAAATGGCCTCGCTGTAAGGGCTGCCTGACAGGCCTCCCCAATACACAGGCTCAGGACAAATGCGAACGCCGTAGTGATAGCGCTTGAGCGGGACATTCTCGCCGAGGCGGCGATGCCGCAGCTCGATGAACGGTCCAAACTGCTGCGACCAGTTGCGCGGAACGCCGCCGCCGATGGTGAGAATTCCCAGGCGCTTTTGCCGCAACAAAGTGGCGGCGAAATGCTCAAGGTCCTCGAACGGATCATAACGCAACTTGTGGCGTCCGGTGGATTCGCGCAAGCGGTTGTTCAGCGCCACGTCAAGGCCCAATTCCGAGTCGGTAAAGGCGGGCACAAACACGGGGACCGCTTTCTCATAGGCGGACTTCAAGATTCCACGCTGATCCTTGGCATGTTTCGCCAAGTGCTCACCGATCACATGGTTCAGCTTGTAAGAACAGACGACTTCGTTGTGATCCCAGGCTTCGAGAATCTGCGACATGACTTCTTCCACGTCGTCGAGGTTCTGCTCCGGCTCAAGCGTGTCATATACGCGGTTATAGCCCTGCTCATACAGCTCTGTGTCAGGCACATCGGGGTTGTGGCGGAAGTGCGCCCGGCCCGTGGCTTCGACCAGGCCATGCGCCATCAATGCTCCCGTAGAAACGACGGCATTCACGATTCCACGATCAATCAAATCGGCGATGATCAATCCCTGCTTCGCGACCGTCATGGCACCGGCAAGAGTCATTACCACGAAACAGTCCTCATCGCGAGCCATAGCTTCGAGCACATCTGCCGCTTCGCCAATCTGTCGGCCGGTGAATGCCGTCTTTGCCATGGCGCGCACCAAGTCGTCAATCGTACGCACGCGAGAAAGGTCAAGGGGCTCCAGGGGAATAAGGCGGTCTTCGATGGGATTATGCAGTTTGCGGTCAATCCCGCTGCCATCATGGTTCGCGTGCTTCACTGGCAACCTCCGAGCATTGTTCTGCTGAAACTACTTTACAGGAACGGGATCGGCTATGCGAAGACTGTGGCAGGCGGTCTTGATCAGACTGCATTTGCGATATACTCGCGCCATGATTACGGGCGCGCACTATTTGCTCTATACGACCGATCCCGAAGCGGATCGCAAGTTTTTTCGCGACATTCTCAAATTCCGCTCAGTTGATGTTGGCCACGGCTGGCTGATTTTCGCGATGCCTCCGGCGGAGATGGCGTCCATCCTTCTGATTCCAATTTTGTCCAATCCCATGCGAAGCACACAATGGCGGGCGCGATTCTTTATCTCATGTGTGACGATTTGTAGGCTGAGATCACAGCTTTGAAGGCAAAGAAAGTCCGATGCACGGAGATCGAAGAGGCTGATTGGGGAATTAAGACTACGATTCCACTGCCAAGCGGTGCCGAAATCGGCTTGTATCAACCCAAACATCAAACTGCCATCGGCCTGAAATCAACGTGACCCCTGGGCCAGCGCTTCAATCTGGCGCAAGTGGTTCAGGTCATGTCCGGCCATGGTCTCGACGAGCATCTTGAACGTCATGCGCCCACGTTCGGGATGGGTCACCGGCTTGGAAAATTCGTCCGGACCAAGTTGCCGGATGAAGGCCAGGTTCCAGTTCCGCACCGCAGAAAATGCCGCCAGGGCAGTCTCGGTTTTGTACCCTGCATAGTTGTTGGCAAACTTATCCTGATCGAACGGCTGAATCGTGTGATGGTCTTCAGCGATTGTTTGACGGAATCGGGCACCGAAGATCAGTTCGCAATCTGCAAGGTGGCACAAGATTTGCCGTCCGGTCCACTTGCCGGGAGCCCACGGCCGCTCCATGCCTTTTGATCCGAGACGGTCTGCAAGAGAGTGCAATTTCATCGGCGTTTCTGCGATCACTTCCAGAGGATCGCGGTTTCCCAACTGCGATGCGTACGGGTTCATAAGTTGACGATACCAGATTTACCTGTGAACAAAGTCGCAACGGACTTGAACTTTTGCTTCTGGTATCCTGAATCGTCTTCGGAGGAGCTTTGCCGCCAGAAAAATTCAGCGTCGGGCTGGTGCAGATGTCAGCCGGTTCTGTGCCCGAGCAGAATTTACGGCATGCGATGGAGATGGTCCGAGAAGCGACGGGGCGAGGAGCGCAGATTGTCTGCCTGCCGGAGCTTTTTCAGACGCAGTACTTTTGCCAGCGTGAAGATGCGGTATTGTTCGATCTCGCCGAGCCGATTCCGGGACCAACTACGGCGAAACTGGCAGAACTGGTGAAGCAGCTTCACATTGTTCTGATTGCTTCGCTTTTTGAAAAGCGGGCGGCGGGCGTATATCACAACACCGCGGTTGTGTTCGATAGCGATGGCACGTTGCGCGGGATCTATCGCAAGATGCACATTCCAGACGATCCTCTTTATTACGAGAAATTCTATTTCACTCCCGGTGATCTCGGATTTCGGGCTTTTGATACGAGCGTCGGCCGTGTGGGAACTTTGGTCTGCTGGGACCAGTGGTATCCGGAGGGCGCGCGGCTGACAGCATTGCAGGGCGCCCAGGTATTGTTTTATCCGACGGCCATTGGCTGGCATCCGTCGGAGAAAGGGGAGTTCGGCAAGGCACAGCATGACGCCTGGCGAACCATTCAGCGCGCCCACGCCATTGCCAACGGGGTTTACGTTGCCGTAGTAAATCGTGTGGGCTTTGAAACGGGAAATATTCGAGGAAAATCTGCCGCCGGAGCAGGATTGGAATTTTGGGGCGGATCGTTTCTCGGGGATCCTTTCGGCCGCGTAACCGCCGAAGCCTCGCACAACAGAGAAGAGATTCTGATCGGCGATGTTGATGTAAAGCTGCTGGAAGAGACTCGCCGCAATTGGCCATTCCTGCGCGACCGCCGCATTGACGCCTACGCGCCGATCACCAATCGGCTGATTGACTAACCATGCCTCGCCGCAACCTTACGATTGCATCTCCCATGCGATGCCGCATGCCCGCCGAGTGGGAGCCGCACGCTGCGACGTGGCTGGCCTGGCCTCACAATGGCGAGGACTGGCCGGGAAAGTTCGAGCCGATTCCGTGGGTCTATGCCGAAATCGTTCGCAACCTGGCCCGGCATGAGCCAGTCGAGCTGATCGTCAACGATGCTGCTTCCGAGAAACGCGCCCGCAAGGTTCTCCAGCAGGCAAACGCGCTAAACGAAAATATCCGATTTCATCGCTGGCTGACTGACCGCGTCTGGACGCGCGATACAGGATGCACTTTTGTCCGGTGTGGCGCGGGCGCCATCGCCCGCGAACAGCCCATGCAAGCCGTTACCTGGCGCTTCAATGCCTGGGCCAAGTATTCCAACTACAAGCGCGATGAAAAGATCAGCGCCTTGATGGCAAAAGCCACTAGCGCAGAAGCATTTCAGCCGCACTATAAAAAAAGACCAGTCGTCCTCGAAGGTGGCTCAATTGACGTGAATGGGAAGGGAAGTCTTCTTACGACGGAAGAGTGTCTGCTCAGCAAAGTGCAGCAGCGCAACCCGGGGATGAAGAAGGCCGACTATGAGCGTGTACTCTCGAAGTATCTCGGCATTCGTAACGTGGTCTGGTTGAAATCCGGAATCGCGGGCGACGACACCCACGGTCATGTGGATGACCTCACGCGCTTCGTTTCCCCGGACACAGTCGTCACCGTGGTTGAGTCCGATCCAAGAGATCCCAACTACGAACTCCTGCGCGAGAACCTTCGCCGCCTGCGTGCTGCAATCGATCAGGATGGAACGCCACTTTCGATTATCGAACTGCCAATGCCCTCGCCTGTAATCTTCGAGGGGCGCCGTCTGCCTGCCAGCTATGCCAACTTCTACCTCGCGAACGGGTTGGTGCTGGTGCCGGTCTTCAATGATCCCAACGACCGCTTTGCGCTCGACATTCTTGCCGACCTCTATCCCGACCGCGATATCGTCGGCATTTACTGTGGGGACCTGGTGTGGGGATTTGGAACGATTCACTGTATGACCCAGCAGCAACCCGCATAAGCAACTGGGAGGGGAACTCCCGTCTGACCAGGTTCTCTACTGTGGATAAGGTTCGCTTATCGCACTGATAAAAAGAATCAATCCCTTCGGGGCTTTTTCCGCGATTTAGACTTCTCCGTTGCTCGTTCTTCTCTGAGCAGAAGCTCTGTCACTCATCCTTCCTACGCAAGGAGCAATTATGACTGAACCGAAAGCTGTCCTGGAGTTCGTGAAGAAAAATGGCGTCAAAATGCTCGATCTCCGTTTTACCGACCTCCCGGGTTTGCAGCATCACGTTTCTTATCCGATCAATCAGCTCACAGAGTCCTCCTTCGAAGAAGGGTTCGGCATGGATGGTTCTTCCATTCGCGGCTGGGCGGCGATACACGAGAGCGACATGCTGCTCATACCTGATGCCGAGACTTTTCTGCTCGATCCCTTCACCGAGGCTCCCACGCTCGTCATGGTCTGCGACGTTATTGACCCGGTGACCAAGCAACGCTATGACCGCGATCCGCGGTACATCGCAAAGAAGGCTGAGCAGTACCTGAGTTCGACAGGGATTGCTGACACCGCTTGCTTTGGCGCCGAAGCAGAATTTTTCATCTTTGACAACGTGCGCTTCGATCAGCGGGAGCAGCACGGATTTTACTTCATTGATGCAGAAGAGGGCCGATGGAACTCCGGACGGGCAGAACATAATCAGGGGTACCGTCCGCGCTATAAAGAAGGCTATTTTCCGGTTCCACCCACAGACCATTACCAGGATCTGCGGAGCGAGATGGTCATGACCATGCAAAAAGCTGGCATGGAGGTGGAGTGTCATCACCACGAAGTTGCCACCGGCGGGCAGACAGAAATTGACCTCAAGTTCGATTCGCTGGTGCGATCGGCCGACCACATGATGCTCTACAAATACATCGTCAAGAATGTCGCCAACCAGTATGGCAAGAGTGTTACCTTCATGCCTAAACCCATTTATGGCGACAATGGCAGCGGCATGCATACGCATCAATCGTTGTGGAAGGCCGGTAAGCCCCTGTTTGCGGGGGATGGATATGCGGGCATGTCGCAACTGGCGCTGTGGTATATCGGAGGGTTAATCAAGCACGGACCTTCGTTGGCAGCCATCATTGCGCCCACAACAAATTCTTACAAGCGACTGGTGCCGGGATTCGAGGCGCCTGTAAATCTGGCCTACTCCCGACGCAACCGTTCAGCTGCCTGCCGTATCCCGATGTACTCTGCATCTCCGAAGGCAAGACGAGTCGAGTTTCGACCGCCCGATCCGAGCTGTAATCCGTACATGGCGTTCGCCGCCATGATGATGGCCGGCCTAGACGGCATCGAAAACAAGCTTGACCCAGGCCAGCCTCTCGACAAAGACATCTATGATCTGGGTCCTGAGGAGTTAGCCAGCGTGCCTTCCATGCCGGGTTCACTCGAAGATGCGCTGGATTCTCTCGAAAAAGACCATTCGTTCCTGCTAAAGGGCGAGGTATTCACCGAGGAATTGCTGGGGACATTTGTCGAATACAAGCGCGCAAAAGAAGTCGACGCGGTGAGGCTGCGTCCCCATCCCCATGAATTCATGCTGTATTACGATATTTAGGGCCGTGGAGTGACGATCTTATGAACATGGTGGCCAGGGACGGAGTTGAACCGCCGACGCCAGCCTTTTCAGGGCTGCGCTCTACCACCTGAGCTACCTGGCCATCCTGTGCCGGCACGACACAACTGCCACTGAGGAGCGAAGGGAACGTCAGTGCAGAGAAGTCGTGGAACACGAAAATTATAACAACCCGACGGGAATTCACTCAATCAGCGGCCGCGGGCACTGCTCCGCCAAGCCTGGAAAACAGCGGCCGCATAGGTGCCGAACACTTCTTGCGGCCGCATGAAGAACGTCAGGACTTTACTCGCCGCTTGCGTTGCCTCGATGACTCAACCAGGATGCCAGCTCGCTGCCTTGTTGGGCCCTGAGGTCCACACAATAGTCGATGCGTTCGAGTGACTGTTTCAATGTGCGCTGGGCCATGGGCACAGGATGGGCGGCGAAGAAGTCCCTGACCTCATCGCGAAGTCCGGCGTCGCAGAACGATTGCGTTGCCCCAACGATCACTCCTCCACCGAATCCTCCGCCGACTTTTTCGAGATCAGACCAATGGGACCTGGCAAAATCCCATCCCAGTCTTTCTCCGGCGGGACTCCGCATCACGCCGGAGATTACGAACAGCTTGTCCTGGGTCCGGACCTCGTCAGTCATAGCAAAATCCAGCGTCCGTTGCAGCAGCTTGGGATCGCTGAACTCTACCAGGGCGCCCTGGTAGGCATAGTACTCTTCTGGTGTTCTTGCCGTCTTCAGCTTTGCCATGATCTGGTCATACAGAGCGGCATCTCCGTTCCAGGCGGCGATGGGCAACGCTTCTGACGCCAGTTCGCGATCCACCGAGGTCGGATCCTGCAAGGCCTGCATAGCGATCTTTTGTGCCGCGGCTATGGCCTCGGGGTCGCGCGCCACGTAGCCAAGGCCATGAAGCAGCTTAGCGCGGAGAATGGTCTGCTCTTCATCTTCTCCCGCCCTCGACTCCCAACCTACTTCCTTAGCGGCAGGGCCGAGAAGCCGGCGCACAAAGGCATCGTAGGAATCGCGGTCACTGTCATTCACCAGGTGTTCATTGACGTACTCCAGTTGGTCAATCAATTGGCTTATGACCGCGCGGTTACGGTCGGATTGCAGGCCGGATGCGAGGGAAAGATATTCGCCGATGGTTTCCCGGCCTACACGAACCGAAGCCCAGGCATCGGTCAGCAGCATGATGCGTTCTTGTGGCGTAAACGCGGTTTCCATGTTCCTGGTCATCGCCCGCAAGGATTCGGGGTCGTAGCCAGTGCGATAATAACCCACGCCACCCACGTTGCCGTCCACCCAGGTAGAACACGATTGCAAGTTTACGCTGGCCTGTTTTTGGGTGAGCAGTTCACAATGCGCGCTTTTGTCGGATGGCGTGTCTTTCATGCAGACCGGGACTTGCCACAGTTCATCATTGTCGCTGTTGAACTTGTTGCGATCGTAAAAATAGCGCCGCTGCTCCAGCTGCACGATCTCAGATCCAGCGGAGCACTTGGCCTTGACGCTGACGAAGGGCTCGCCGGGCTGTTCGACAAAAGTCGGCATGATCTTGTCGACCGGCTTCTTTGAGGTTTTCGCCTGTGCGCTCCAGAAATCGGAAGCCGTGGCGTTGTCATAAGCGTGTTGCTGGAGATAGGCATTGACGCCGGCGCGAAATGTCTCCGGGCCGAGGTAAGACTCCAGCATGCGCAGCACCGCAGCGGTCTTGCCATAAGCGATGCCATCGAAGAGTTCGACAATTTGTGCCGGTGTTTCGGCTTGCTGATGGATCGGCCGAGTATTGGCCAATGAGTCAGTGCTCAATGATCCCGTTGTTCCGCGCACGGCATCCAGTTCCTGATGCCATTCGGGCTTCCATGCTTCGAGCGGTTTGTCTTCCATCCACGTGGCGAAGCCTTCGTTCAGCCAGATATCGTCCCACCATTTCATAGTGACCAGATCACCGAACCACTGGTGCGCCATTTCATGCGCGATTACGGAGGCGATGGTGCGCTTGAGTTCGACGGCAGTGTGTTTCTCATCGGCCAGAAGGATGACTTCGCGGAAGGTGATGCAGCCGGTGTTTTCCATTGCGCCGGCGGAAAAATCGGCGAGGCCGACCAGATCAAGTTTCCCATATGGATACTTGATGCCGAAATACTTGTTGTAATACTTCATGATGTTCTCGGCGGCATCAAGAGCGAACCTGCCCATTTCCTTCTTGCCAGGGCTGGCGTAAACGCGAATCGGAATGCCATCCGCGGATCCTTCGATGTATTCGAAGTTGCCGACAACGACGGCGGCCAGATAGGAGGACATTTTCGCAGTGGTGGCAAAGTGAACCGTGTGTTTGGAGTCTCCGGGACCAGCCACGTCTGAAACCGCCTTGCTGTTGGAGATAACGGTCATACCTTTGTCCGCGATGACGGTGATGTCAAAAGTCGCTTTATAAGCCGGCTCGTCGAAGGACGGGAACGCGCGCCGCGCATCGGTGGATTCGAACTGCGTTGCGGCGTATTTGCGGCCTTCGGAATCCTTGCCGAGATAAAAGCCGCGCAGTTCATCGTTGAGGATCCCGGTGTAGCGGATCTGGATCGTGGCTGGCCCGGGTTGGATCTGGCGGTCAAAGGCCAGAGTGGCCTGCTCCTTTTCTTTATCGACCGTCACCTTGGCCTGCTGGGTTGAGCCTGCGCTGGTGATGCTGGCCTCATGAAAATCAATCTCGACAGCATTCAGCACGACGTCCGTGGCCGGCTTCAATACGCGGATCTGGATAGTCTCTTCTCCAGCGAAGTTGTTGTTTTCGAAATCCGGCGTCCACACCAGTTTGTAAGCCTCCGGAGTCGCGATGTCGGGCAAGCGCTGGGCCATGGCGATACCCACCAGAACCAACGGCAGCATAAAAAGAAAACAGAGTTTTTTCATAGGGTCCTCATATTAAGGGTGTGCATTTTGTCGAAAAAGAGCGTTGAAACTTGAACGCTGTAACAATACGCATCTCGTGAAAGAAAAGTTCACCCCGATTCAAGAGTTGTGGTTGGTCACAATCCCGTTCATGACAGTAAATTCGCAATGATTTGTGCCGAACCAGTACGGAATCTCGCGGTAGTCTCTTACACCGAAAACGGCCAAATCGGCATCTTTGCCGGCCTCAACCGAGCCTTTTCGATTCTGCAGGCGCAAGGCACATGCACCGTTAATCGTTGACGCGGCAATTGCCTCGGCGGGGGACATTTTCATGTGCGTGCACGCCAAAGACATAACAAATGGCATACTCGGCGTGGGCGAAGAGCCTGGGTTGTAGTCGGTGGCCAAAGCCACAGCAACGCCCCCATCAATCAGTTTTCTTGCGGGTGGAAACCTATCCAGCCCTAGAAAATAATTCGCCCCCGGAACCAAGGTTGCGACCGTATCGGAAGCCGCCAACATCCTGAGATCGCGATCATTTACATGATCCATGTGGTCGAGCGAAGCGGGGTTAAAGAGAAGTAAAGGTGCCAGCCGCGTCTCGCCTAGCTGGCAAACGTGCGCCCGTACTCCCAAACCGTAATGTCTTGCTCCCGCGAAGATCGCCGCTGTTTCTGCGGCCGAAAATGCCCCACGGTCACAGAAAACATCTACGAATTGAATGAGCTTCCGCCTCGCCGCCAGGCGGATCATGTCTTTACAGACGGTCTCCACATACTTTGGTGAGCGACCGCGAAATTCTTTCGGCACAGCGTGGGCGCCGAGCAGGGTGGAGACGACTGTGCCCGGCCAGCCCGCGGAGGCAGCGCGAATTGCCTCAAGTGACTTGAGCTCCGACTCAAGACTTAGTCCATACCCGGATTTGGCCTCGACTGTAGTCGTGCCTTGCGCACTCATTTCCAGCAGAACCGACAAGACTTTGTCGGCAAGTGCGGTTTGGCTGGCTTTGCGCACGCCTTCCGTACTTGAACGGATCCCGCCACCAGCCTTGGCGATTTCTTCATAGGTCGCACCGGTGATACGTTCCTCAAAATCAACCAGCCGCGGGGCGATGAATACCGGATGAGTGTGTGAATCTACAAATCCCGGGAGAACCACTTTGCCGGAGCAGTCAATCTCGACAATTTTCGTGCGATATTTCTTTATCCACGGATCGCGCAGCGCGTCTTTGGTTTTGCCGACCGAGACGACTTTGCCGCCGGTACAGAGCACAGCGGCATTCTCAATGATACCCAGTTTTGAGAGCACTGAACCGCGGCGCGGACCGGACCGGGAAGGAGAGCGCAAAGTGAGGAGTTGGCCAATATTGGCCAGCAGTAATTGCCCGTCTCGGCCGGAAGCTGTCACGTCGGAATAGTTTAGCAGCGCGAGAAAAACAAGGCTTACCGCTGCATTGGTATTTTCACGTTTCTAGCCTTCGCAAACTTTTCCGCGTCTTCATATCCCGCATCCACATGACGGATAATTCCCATGCCTGGATCGGTGGTCAGCACGCGCTCGATCCGCTTGCCCATCGCGTCGCTTCCGTCAGCGACCGTGACTTGTCCAGCATGCAGCGAATAGCCAATGCCGACGCCGCCGCCGTTGTGAATGGAAACCCAAGACGCGCCCGCAGCCGTGTTAATCAGCGCGTTCAGCAGCGGCCAGTCGGCCACGGCGTCACTGCCGTCTTTCATGCTTTCAGTCTCACGGAAGGGCGAGGCAACCGAACCGCAATCCAGATGATCTCGTCCCATCACGATAGGAGCCTTGATCTTGCCTTTTTTAACCAGGTCATTTAGTGCCAGGCCGAACCGGGCCCGCTCGCCGTATCCGAGCCAGCAAATGCGCGCCGGCAAGCCCTGGAACTTGATTCTCTTTTTCGCCAGCTCAATCCAGCGCCGCAGAACCCGATTTTCAGGAAAAAGTTTGAGGACTAGATCGTCGGTTGCATGTATATCTGATGCCTCTCCGGATAACGCCACCCAGCGGAACGGCCCCCGTCCCTCGCAGAATAGCGGGCGAATATACGCCGGCACGAACCCAGGAAAGTCATACGCGTTTGCAACCCCACGTTGGAAGGCGAATGTGCGGATATTATTGCCATAATCGAACGTTACAGAGCCCATCTTCTGCAAGCGCAACATACCCTCGACTTGACGCGCAATCGCGTCGAGAGATTTTTCCTGATAAGTCTTGGGATCGCGCGTTCGGAGGTCCAGCGCCGCTTCCAGCGTCATCCCATTCGGCACATAGCCGTTCAGCGGGTCGTGCGCGGAAGTCTGGTCGGTCACAATGTCCGGTACGACGCCGCGCTCCGCCAACTCGGGAATAATATCTGCGCAATTGCCAACCAGGCCGACGGAGACATTCTCTTTCTTGCGAACTGCATTCTTGAGAATGCGCAGAGCTTCGTCGAGCGTGGTGACCATGAAGTCGCAGTAGCCTGTCTTGAGGCGTTTCTTGATGCGCTCGGGGTCAACGTCAATTCCGAGGAACGCCGCGCCCGCCATGGTCGCCGCCAGCGGTTGCGCTCCGCCCATGCCGCCCATGCCTCCGCTGACGATGAGTCTTCCCGCAAGATCACCACCGAAGCTTTTTTCAGCGGCGGCGGCAAAGGTTTCAAATGTTCCTTGAACAATTCCCTGCGAACCGATGTAAATCCATGAGCCTGCTGTCATCTGGCCATACATCATCAAGCCGGCGCGCTCGAGCGTGTTGAAGTTTTCCCAGTTGGACCAATGACCAACCAGATTTGAGTTCGCGATAATCACTCTGGGCGCGTAATCATGCGTCCTGAAGATTCCGACCGGCTTGCCTGACTGAATCAATAAAGTCTCGTCGTTGGCGAGATTCTTCAGTGACGCAACGATCGCTTGATAAGCTTCCCAGTTGCGGGCGGCGCGGCCAGTGCCTCCGTAAACCACAAGATCCTGCGGCCGTTCGGCGACTTCTTCGTCAAGGTTGTTCATCAGCATGCGCATTGCGGCTTCCTGCGCCCAGCCTCTGCAGGAAATCGCGGTGCCGCGTGGCGCACGGATCGGCGTGTACATCTGCTGAGTAATCTCGGTTTCGACCGGCACGAATTTCATAGTAGTGCGCGGTTTCGATTTCAGCAACACGGTTCCACAACTGAAGACGCTAGAGAATTTCCGCCCTCTTCGCTCGCTGAAAACTCGGGCGAGGAAGCTCAGATAAGAAGAGTCATCTCCTACGGAAATCCATATTTGACCCCAGGTTTTCTCCCACAACTTGGAACCGAGATTCTGCAAATCATAGGCTGTGCTAGGGATAGGGTTTGGCCAGACTATTGCCCGCTCACGAGCCAACGGTGCGATAATGGCGCAGGAGATTTCTGTCTCATATCAGGCCATCAAGGGACGAGTCCATAAGTTGCTCGACGCCATGGTGGAAAACGAAAAGAGCCAGGAAGAGGTCAGAGAGTCGATGCGGCGGTGGTGGAAATTAGTTCCTGCCGCTGATCGCAAAGTGGCTCAGAAATATCTTCTCATGGTGCTGCTCCGTTCCAGCGCCGGACTTGCCGCAATTACCGACACCCTTTTTGAGCTGGAAGAGTTCGAGGCCGCCCACGAAGCCGAGTTAAGACTTCTGAAAATGGAGCCGCGTCGCGGCGAGTTAACGACTGCGGTCTAGCCACATTTATTGTTGGATCCGGCAGGTGATGCTTGGAGAAGAAGGAACCACCCGTTGAAAAGAAACCCCAACCATCGCCCGAGGAGAAAGACTCCCAGCAGCAGCCCCCACTATCGCACAGCGAAGCCTTCCTGCACTGATTCGAGCAGGTACGAATCCGACGCTAGGCGCAGGAACAACGATTAAAGTCCCAGGCGAACCGCGTGCCTATCGCGCCACCTACCAGGTACGAGAACTAGCGGACGGTCAGCCATCTCACTGTCCGTAAAATTTCAACTCCGATATCCCCTTCACCAACGACCGCGATTATTCAAACCCCTCCATCAGAGGAGATCATCGGTGCCAGTGCTCCGTCAAACTCTGGGTCCGCGCGCGATCAGACTTTTCCCCTCCTAGGGCTACAGTCGCTCCGCGCTTGTTTTGGTACTTCTGGGATGAGAATAAAGTCTCTACCCGAACCAAAAAGTGCCGCAACCCTGTCCACGAACATCGAACGAGTCGCCGAAAAATGACGAAGTGATGACAAATTCATGACAAACTAGAGCGCGTACGCCCCTAGCATGAGGAACCTGGGAAGACGCCCCGGTTCATGCCAGCCTGGGAAAATCGGGTGCTCTGATGCAATTTCACATTGACAACAAGGAGAATCTGCAATGCAGCGTTTGTTGGGTCGCACTCTCGCTCTGACTGCTTTCCTGGCCCTGGTGGTGGGTTTTGTTTCCAGCACGGCCGTAGCGCAATACAATATCGTCTACTTGACATCCGATCTGTCGGGCAAGGCGAAACACACTGACCCGCTGCTCAAGAATCCGTGGGGACTGGCGTACAGCCCGAGCGCGCCATTCTGGGTGAGCGATGAAGCCAGCGGTTATACCACCCTCTATGACGGCATGGGGAACCCCCAAAACGACAACATCATCATTCCTCCCGCGAGCGGGAATGGGCTGGGCACGCCGACCGGGATTGTCTACAACGGCGCCCAGGAATTTAAGATTGACAACTGGGTGTCGGAATTCCTGTTTGCAACGCTCGACGGAACCATTCAGGGATGGTCGCACTTCGACCCGACCACCGCACTCATCGGGGCCACTAACCCGGGCGCATCCTACACTGGGCTGGCAATTACCAGCAAGACTTCAGGTAATTCATTGTTCGCGGCCGACGCAGCCGGTAACAAGGTGGACATCTATAATTCGACCTTCAAGCTGACCGGCTCGTTCACCGATCCCGCTATCCCTAAGGGCTTTGCGCCGTTTGGCGTCCAGGACATCAATGGTCAGGTGTACATTACTTACGCTTCCACTTCCGGTGGTTCCGGTGGCTACATTGACATCATGACCGAGGCAGGCGTGCTAGTGAAGCACTTTGCTCACGGCTCACCGCTGAACCAGCCATGGGGATTGACAGTCGCGCCGGCGAGCTGGGGAACACTCAGCGGCGCTCTGCTGGTTTCCAACAACACCAGTGCGGGCACCATCAACGGCTATAACCTTACAACCGGGAAACTGATCGGAACGGTAAAGAGCTCTTCGGGTAAGGTGATCGCCATCAACGGTCTGTGGGGAATCGAGTTCGGAGGCGGATCCTCGGCGAACGGACAGAAGAACCAATTGTTCTTTACTGCCGGACCAAACGATACCGATGGCTACTTCGGTATGGTCTCGGTTGCCAAGTAAGAACGTGACAAGTCCCGACGTCCCGGCCCCACCCAGAACACTCATCTAGGTGGGGCTTTTCTCAGCGCGATGCAGCACATTCGATTGCTGATCTGAATTTCAGTTTCGTATCCGACGGTTTTCGTGTCGAGACGGCGCGCTTCAAGACCAAGGTTTCGAAGTAGTCAGCTTAGATAAAGTGAGTGGAGGGATGTGGCTAAGCTGGCGGAGAGGGTGGGATTTGAACCCACGATACCCTTTCAGGTATGTCCGCTTTCGAGGCGGATCGTTTCAACCACTCACGCACCTCTCCGCGTCGGACAAAAAGAATAGAGTGCCGAGCCCGGCTCGGCTGGGCAGGTGAGGGGACCTGTCCCTACATTAGCGGCGCTTCCTAAAGAATTCCTGCAGCAGTTCGGCAGCGCGGCCTGCGAGAACCCCGCCGCGAACTTCCAACTGATGATTCAACGCCGGATGATTCAATACCCTCATCACCGACTGCACCACGCCTGCTTTCGGGTCGTCAGCGCCGTAGACCAAGCGCTTCAACCGCGCGTGAATCATGGCACCTGCGCACATGGCGCACGGCTCAATTGTAGCAAAGAGCTCGCAGTCAGCCAGACGGTAGTTGCCGGTGATCTTCCCGGCCGCACGCAACGCGACAATCTCGGCATGGGCAGTGGGATCGTGGTCCAAAATATTACGATTCCAGCCGCGGGCCACAATCTTCTCGTTGCGCACTACGATCGCACCTACGGGTACCTCACCCTCGTCCAAGGCGTGGCGGGCCTCGCGCAGGGCCTCTTCCATCCAAAGCTCGTCGGTGTGGTTCAAATCTGACACGGAAGTCAAAGGACCATGCTAGGCGAAGAGTTTTCGCAATTCGCGGCGCAGAATCTTGCCCGACGCCGTTTTAGGCACGGCCTGGATAAATCGTATTTCCCGGGGCTGCTTGTAGTGGCTGAGACGATCGGCAACGAAGCCGCAGAGCTCATCCTCAAGCTTTTTCGATGCCACCAGCCCTTCACGCAATACTACGAAAGCCACTGGTATCTCTCCAGCCGAAGTTTCGGGACGTCCAACGACACCACAGTCACGGACGGCGGGATGCTCCATCAACAGACTTTCCACTTCAGCCGGCGCCACAGGAAAGCCCTTGTATTTGATCATTTCTTTGCGACGGTCCACCACATAGTAGAAATCGCACTCGTCACGGCGGACGATGTCGCCAGACCAGAACCAACCGTCGCGAAGAGCTGTGGCCGTGGCCTCGGGAGATTTCCAATAACCCAACATGAACTGCGGCCCCCGCATAACCAGCTCACCGGAAGATCCGGCGCACAGTTCATTCGCCATTTCATCAAGCACGCAGCATTCGGTTTGAACCAAAGGTTGGCCGATGGATTCGGGCCGATAGAGCTCGGGCTGAAGATATCCCACGTGGGTTACCGGAGAAGCTTCAGTCATGCCGTAACCCTGGCAGACCAGAACGCCGGTCAGCGAGGTGAATCGCCGCGCCAGATCAGGAGCCAAGGGCGCAGCGCCAGACTTTACCCAATGCAGGCGATGGTCCTTGGGGAATTGCCCGGCTTCTGCCGCCTGGCACAGCAGATTCAACGCTGGGGGAACGACGGGCATTGTGGTGACGCCTTCCTCAATCAGTAGAGAGAGCAATTGCGGGATATTGCAGCGTGGCATTAAAACCAGCGTTGCGCCTAAAGCGAGAGCGGGATTCAATACGACATTGAGCCCGTAGATGTGATACAGAGGGAGAAAGCAGAGAAAAGTGTCTTGCGCCACGAACGGAGATCCGTTTGGCCCCACCAACTGGTATACATTTGCGATCAAGTTGCGGTGCGAAAGCATAACGCCCTTGGGCAGCCCGGTCGTGCCGCTGGAGTAGGGGAGTGCCGCCAAGGTTTCGCCGGACGACCGAGGCGAACCGGGCAGGGTTGCAGTCACCGGTTGCATGAGCTCCGCAAACGGCTCCGCTCCGCTGGCCTTTTGCCGAATGGTGAAGACCCGCCGCAGATCAGGCAGGCCGCTGAGCCCGACACCATCAATGTTCGGGCCATCCGTAATCAACATCGCCGTGCTTGAATTTTGCAGCTGATATCGGGCTTCCCGCTCGCGATAAGTGGGGTTCAGCAAGGTCGGCACTGCTCCTGCCAGTGTCGCCGCGTGGTAAGCGGCACAGAACTCCCAACAGTTCGCGAGATGAATCGCCAAAACTTCACCGGGCTTCAGACCGGCCGCCAGGAATCCTCGAGCGAGCGATTCAACCATGCTTCCATACTCGGCATAAGAGATACGGCGAGCACAGGAGGAGTCAACCAGGGCAGTTTTCTCACCCAGGTACCGACAACTGGCGAGAATTACATCGTGGACAAACAAGTTGTCCGGATCAGCATAGAGACGGCTGCGAAGCATGCGGAGTGATTGTAGCTTGGACTGGTATAAGGAAGGAAGTCAGCTTGCCAGTTTTCGCAGGAAGTCGCGTTCATCCATGTGATATTTGAAGGCCTTGCGGCCATCAATGAACACCACCGGAACTTCATCGCTGAACTGATGACGCAACTGCTCGTCACTTTCCACGTCAACCTCCCGCCAAGTGAAGCCTCCGCGGCGCTCCAGTTTGCCCAAGGTCTCTTTGACGATTTCACAGAGATGGCACCCCTTACGTGAATAAACGACCACCTGGCGGGATTCCATGGCAGGAGTGTAGCAAGGTTGGCGATCGTTTCCAAAAGGTTCTTTGTAATTGTACGACTCCACAGCCTGCGGGGTGCTGAGGGTCATGCGTCCAAGTCGTAGGCCGTTTTCAGCCATTGTTTCACCTGCTCGTCAATCTCGGAAACCGACCTTAGCTCTATCCGGTGAGTGATTCGGTCCTTCTTGGCCAGCCCCCCGGTGTCAAGCAGCCGAGCCGGGAGTTTGCCCTTATGTTTAGCCAGTGCAAATCCGAGGTCAATTCGGGCGTTGGTCGCCGGTTTTATCTGTGCGAAAACATGCTTCCGGTATAGCGGGACTATGGTTCTACGCGGACAGGCCTGTACATCCTTTCCTAACGCCCTACCCATTTGAAGAAGTGTGTCATAGATGGGACGTAACGGCGCCTTAGCGCCGCCGTATTGCTCATCGACGTATTGCACCGCTGCTTTAAGGTACGACTCGGGATTATCTTCTTCGCCACCTTTGCCTGCGGCCCGCTCAGCGATCCACGATGCGGTGTTCGTTGGCAGCTTGTGCTTGGCTTTAAGCCATTCGCGCCGGGCCTCTTCCTCCGTGGGTCCTTCTCTTTTCACCAGGGCAATCCATCCCTCAAGCGATTTGCCAGTTCTTGCTTCCAGTTCAGACTTCCATTTCTGCACCATCGCTACTGCGGGATGTACGCCGTAGAGAGGATGATTTTGAACCCCATTTGCTTTTGCCATTGCGTGCGTTCTCCTGTTCTCACGTTGCAACCCTCACGTCCAAAGATGTTCAACCGGCGCGTCGCGTGAGCGCAGGGTACAATCATTGTCCATGACATGCGGTGGAATCAAGCCTCTTACGGGGAAGGTGGCGCTGATCACCGGCGGGGCAGCCCGCCTTGGCCATGCCAGCGCCTTAGCTCTCGCCGAGGAGGGGGCCGATGTGGCGATTACGTTTCTGCAATCGAGCAGGGAGGCCCAGAAGACGATCGGTCAAATTGAGACGCATGGTGTGCGGGCGATAGCACTGAAGTGTGACGTAACTGATGAAAAAAGCGTCAAGGCTACAATCAAGGAAACTGCTGATAGACTGGGCGGACTCGATATTCTGATCAATAATGCGGCCAACTACGAGACCGCGGAGTTCGGGAGACTAACGCTGAAGCAATGGGACGCGATCTTTGCTTCCAACGCCCGCGGCCCATTCCTCATGTCCCGAGAAGCCATGGACTTACTGCGGGAACGGAGCGGCAAAATCATCAACATGGGTTCGCTCGGGGGACTGCGCCCATGGCCGGACCACGCTCACTACTGTTCGTCGAAGGCCGCATTGCACATGCTGACCAAGGTGATGGCGAAGGCGCTGGCGCCGCAGATTTCCGTGAACTGTATCGCGCCCGGGATGATTGATCTGGGCGAGAAGTCCGCGGCAGCGTTTATGCGGAGAATGGCCAGACAGACTCCAATGCGGCGAAACGGTGGCGCGGGGGATATCGCTGCAGCGGTGTTGTTCTTCGCCGCTGCTCCACATTTCATTACTGGACAGATTTTGGCCGTGGACGGAGGGTTGGGGCTGTAAACAAAAACTGAGAATGATCCTTATGAAGAACTTCATGGTGATAGCAATTCTTCTTTCTTTTTCGACTGTTGTGGCTACTGCTCAGGCGCGGCCTGAGGAGGGAGGGCACGAGTGGCAAATGTGGTCCGGCAGTGGGTATTCGGTCCCGGGAGGCACATCCGGCACCAGCATCTGGAATCTGGGTGCGCGCTACGGATGGATCCTTACTCGTCCTCACGGCCCGGGCTTCCTGAAGGGCCGATTTGAATACGTGCTGGATGGCATGCCGGTGTTTCTTGCGTTTCAGCGATCCAACACGGTCTACGGTGGAGGATTCAACCCTCTGGGACTGAAATGGGACTTTGCGACGCGCGGACGCATTGTTCCTTTCTTCGAGCTAAATGGCGGGACGCTTTTCACCGATCATGATCTCCCCGCGGGGACCAACTCGGTGAACTTTACGTCGGCCGCAGCGTTGGGCATGCATGTTCTTGGGGCTCGTTACAACTTGAGCCTGGAAGCCCGGTATATGCATATTTCCAACGCCGGGCTGGCCGCGCCTAATCCCGGGATTAACACGGTACAGTTCCGGCTGGGGATCGGAAGGTTTGCTCATTAGCGTTACGGTCTCACGAGCAGAGGAATCGCCATGCAGCCTCAAGTCGGCGTATCCGAGTAATCGAGCATTGATCTACTGTTGCTCCGCAACCGCAGGAAAATCCGGCTCGCGGCGACGAGTTGCGAGCTGATCGGTTACCCAGATATGCTTCTCGCTTATGTCAACCATCGTTGAGTGTGTCCCCAATTTCTCCGAGGGCCGCGACAAAACCAAAGTTGATGCCATTGTTGAGGCCATGAAGATAGACGGGGTTTACCTCCTGGATCGTGAAATGGACGGTGACCATAATCGTTGCGTGATTACGCTGGCAGGGGAACGCGAAGCGATTCAGGAAGCTGCAATTCGGGGCACGGGCAAGGCGGCAGAGTTGATTGACTTGAATGTCCACAGAGGAGCGCATCCGCGGATGGGCGCGACCGATGTGGTGCCGTTTATTCCGATCGACGGAGTGAGCATCGAGGATTGTGTAGCGATGGCACGCCACGTCGGGGCAGAAATCTGGAAACGCTTTCAGATTCCCGTCTATCTCTACGAGGCGGCCGCGACCACGCCGGAACGGCAGAATCTTGAAAATATTCGCCGCGGGCAATTCGAAGGCATACGCGATGAAATCGCGACGAATCCAGCGCGCAAACCTGATTTCGGTGACCTGCGGGTCCATCTGACTGCCGGGGCCACAGTGGTCGGCGCGCGCAAATTCCTGATTGCTTACAACGTCTTTTTGAACACTCCCAACGTAGAGATTGCCAAGAAGATCGCCAAGGCGGTGAGATTCTCAAATGGCGGGCTACGATTTGTAAAAGGGGCAGGGTTTCTGGTGCGAGGGTTGGCGCAGGTCTCGATGAATCTCACCGATTTCGAGCAGACACCCATTCACCGGGTCTTTGAACTTGTAAAACGGGAAGCAGCTCGGTATGGGGTTTTGCCGGTGAGCAGCGAGATTGTGGGACTGATTCCTAAGAAAGCACTCGAGGGTGCTGCGGAGTGGTTTTTGCAGGTCGAGAACTTCGACTCTTCTTTGGTCCTGGAGAACCGCTTGAGCTCGGTGATGAGCGGCAAGATGGCGGTTGGCGGTTTGAGGGCAGGAGTCGAGCCGTTCATCGAGCAACTGGCAGCGCCGACGGCTACTCCGGGAGGGGGCAGCGCGGCGGCGGCCAGCGGCGCGATGGGGGCAGGGTTGGCATCCATGGTGGCCTCCATGTCCCGCGGCAAGAAGGCCTACCTGCAATATGAACGCGAACTGAGCGAGGCGATCGCGACGCTCTCCCGGTTACGAGAAGACCTGAAGGCAGCAATTGATGCGGATGCCGAGTCTTTTAACGCGGTAATGAAAGCTTACAAAGACGCGAAAACTGCGGCAAACGCCGATTCGATCTTGGACAGCGCCCTCAAGCAAGCCACGAGTATTCCGCTGGGGGTGGCCGAGCACGCAAAAGACGTGGCCGGAATCGCGGAGAAGTTAAAACCGATCACGAACCCGAACATGAAATCAGATCTTGCGTCGGCGGTTGCGCTTGCGGAGGCCGCGGTCAAGGGCGCGCTGGCGAACGTGGAAATCAACCTGGAGTCAATCAAAGATGAGTCCTTCAAGGCGATGATCCGCTCCAAAGTTGGCGCGCTAGGGAATTAGGCCGGCATTCTTCACAAGAGCCAACAGCAGAAGTCCCACGTTGCCTACTTGCTAACCGATATTCCTGCCGGGGGTTTGTCGGTTGCCGCCGACTGCGAATTCGTTGTTAGAACTCCGGTAGTTTCATCAATGGTAAATTCCGCGATCGCATTCCCGCTCTGGCTGCCGACATAAAAAAAAGCACCGTCCGGATCCGCGACGATAAAAGTCGGACTCGTAGCAGTCACGATGGATGAAGTGATCGGATTCGCGGTGGTCGTGTTGTCTGCGATGGGCGTAAGAAATCCGGTAGTGCTATTGACGGAGAACTCGGAAATGTTGTTCGATCCCAGGTTGGCGACGTAAAGATATTTTCCTGAGATGTCCGTGGCAACAGAAACGGGACTCGTGCCAGCTGCGAAAGGTGACCCCGAAACTGGAATCAAAGCTCCGTTCGCCGCGATCGAGAAAACCGAGACGCTGTCCGCAGCGGATTCGGCGACATACGCAAACTTGGCTGCGGGATCAATTGCGACTGCTTGTGGACCGGGAGCGACGGTAAACGGTGAGCCGGTGACTGCCTGCAAGGTTCCGCTCGACCCGACGTTATACGCAAAGATAGCCGAAAGATTTGTATTCACCACGTACAAGAAGGCCCCTGAGGGAGTGAGGGCCAGGGAACGCGGATTCGGATCGGTGGGGAAGGGTGACCCCTGAATCTCACCAGGCTCGCCCGTGCTCGGGTCGATGGAATAAACCGAAATGCTGCTGGAGGCTTCGTTGGCGACGAACAACAAGTCTCCGCTGCTGTTAAGGACAAGTGAAACGGGCGTTACCCCTGCAGCGATTTGGGGCAGGAGTTCAGATAAGACGCCGGTATTGCTGTCAATGCTGAAAACAGAAATGTTGTTGCCGCTTTCGTTCGCGGCGTAAGCAAATTTGCCGGAAGGATGCAGGACCATGGATGCCGGAGAAAGCCCAGCCGGGAAAGGTGACCCGACAATAGGAGTAAACGCGCCAGTGCTGTTATCAATCCGGTAGCCTTGAACAGCGTTATCCGTAGGCACTGGTACATAAGCGGTATGGCGGGCCGATCCGCTTCCGGTCAGGTTGTTTGTGCAACCCAGCGTCCAGACCATCAATCCTGTCACCAAAATCCCCGCCATTCCTCCACCGCGCATCTAACAACTCCTCTTAACGAGATGCCTACCGCGAGACTATCGCAATGCTCAAATGTTTGCCTCAATTGCATCCGGGTCGGTCATTTCTTGCGATGGCGGCGAAGCGAGCCGAAATTAACCACCACACCGGTTGAAACCCGCACGTTCTGCTCTGCAACCCCAAAGGTGTGGCTGTGCACGTAGTCGGCCTGCACGACCCGGAAGGTGAAACGCTGGTTCACGTTCCAGTCAAAGCCGCCTCCTGCCGCGACGGCCAGGCTAACCCCAGTGAACTCAGTTCTGAACGGCGCGGGCTCGGGGATGGAGAGATGGTCATCTGCTTTGCCAAAAAGAACATGCCCGAAGAAGGAGGACTTATCCCTACGCCAAGTGACCTTGGGCCCAACCATGAAATTATAAGTGCTGGCGTGACCGCCATAATCACCGCTGCCGTCGAGGACCAGTCCAAATCTGCGGTTCAGATTAAAGGTACCAGCACCGTTCCAGCCGAACTGGTTGCCGTAGGTCGCAAAACCGAAGGCGGGCTCATCCAGGCGAAAATAGGAAAAGCCTCCGAACGCCTCGTAGCGTGGGACAGACAAAGTCTGCGCCTGCGTGATAGGCACGCATTGCAACAGAAAGAGAACCAGGAAAATGCCGGCGGCCGTTGCTTTCCAAAAAAGGGGTCGAAATCGGACAGGCATTAGTCTGGCTTTACCATCTTTCTCCCAGTCCTGTGGTTGGGCAGACCAGTACTATAGCAGTTTCGCCGGCAGTCCTGCAGGAGGCAACGACAGCGCCGACCTCCCAATAAGACAGGTGCTTAGCCCCGGGGTTTATTGACTTGCTGCATCAGGAGACCTAAGGAGACTCTGATTAAGTGCTCCCTTTCCACAGGAAGTATAGATAAAGTCGTGCCAGCATGAACTCTCTCGGCAAGCAGAGGACACTGGCGATGATGACGGGATTCGAGCGCTACACGAAGAA
>Ga0335078_10000493_pt1 | contig 61147 bp, 43 predicted proteins | sample Lox_Sample_32_FD_206711 | JGI IMG/M metagenome (GOLD analysis project Ga0335078, IMG submission 206711) | Soil microbial communities from Loxahatchee National Wildlife Refuge, Florida, United States - Lox_Sample_3.2 | ecosystem: Environmental > Terrestrial > Soil > Wetlands | place: USA... | reverse complement strand
GCGCCGACGAGGTGGTACGGCAGGATCTCGATCATGCGATCGACCCCTCCCGCGTCCATTTCACCGCGCAGGAAGACGCCGCGAAGGAGCGGCGCGCGCACGACGTACACGAGCATGCTCGCCGCGATCATCAGCGCGCACGTCCAGAAGAGCGCGCGCGAGACCGTCGCGCGGAACGCGGCGCGATCGTCGTCGCGCGTGGCTTCGGTCGCGAGGACCGAGAGGAGCACGGGAAGAAGACTCGCTTGAAGGAGCGACGTGAGCACGCTCGACACGTCGCCGCTGTATCGGAGCAGCGTGCCGCCGCCGATCACGCCCGCGAAACCCGCCATGAGCTGATCGACGACCGGGTTGATCCGCGTGAGCGCGCCGCCGCCCGCCTCCGACGCGACGAGCTTCGCGAACCTGCGCACCGGCTCCGGGCGCTCGAGCGTGAACGGAAATCGAAGGCCGAGGAAACCGATCGCGATCTGCGCGAGCACGCCGATCGCGACGAGCTCGCCGCAGAGCGCTGCGATCGGAATCACGAACACGCCTTGCGCGCGATGAAACGACGCGATGAGACCGATCGTCACGATCACGCTCGCCGCGCCCGACATCGGGTGCGCCATGTAGCGGTGCTCGGCGTTGAGCACCGCGACGAAGAACGTCCGCACCGCGAGCGCGACGAGGTACGCGCAAAAAATCGGGACCATCCTCGCGGCGAGCGCGAGCTCGGTGGTGTGCGATGCGCCGCCGTATCGCCACGCGAACGTCGCGATCGCGACCATTCCGATGATCGCGGAGAGCACGCCGCCGACGACGAGCGTGTGCGCGAGGAGCGAGCCGCGGACGCGCGCGGCGAGACCGTGGTGCTCGCCTGCGACGCGGAGGTCGGTCAAAATGGGCACGATCGCCGAGTCTTGAAACGCGCTGAAAATCAGCGAGCCCGCGAACGCGAACGCGGCCCACGAAAAATAATAGACGTCGGTGGCGCCGCTTCGCCCGAACCACGCCGCGAGGAGCAGCGGAAGGATCGCGTCGCCGGCGCGAAAGACGACCTGCGCCGCGAGAAGCACGAGCGATGTTCGAACAAGAGAAGGACGCACGAATATTTCTTCGGAGCGTGGAAGATTAGTGCAATTTGCACGCACGCACCACTATGGTCGGCGCCGATGGTGCAACGGTTGGCGCCTCTTCGTCCGCTGCGCGTTCTCTTCTTGAACGACACCGCGCGCAACGGCGGGCCGCCGCGCAGCTTGTACACGTTGCTCGCGAAGATCGATCCGCGCGAGATTTATCGCGCCGTCGCGCTGCCGCGTCCCGGTGAAGCGTCGGACTTGCTCGAGAGCGTGTGCGAGACGATGTGCTTCGTTCCGGACTTCGTCGAAAATCCGATCGAGCCGATCACGCGCCCGATGCGTCGCGCGGACCTCGACGCGCCGCGCGCTCTCCGCGCGGTGCGCGCAGCGGGAAACGTCGTGAAGGCGACGCGCAGCGTGAGCGCTCTCGCGCGCCTCGTGAAGCGAGGCGAGTTCGATCTCATCTACTGCAACGGCACGACGGCGGACTTCGCGGGCGCCACCGTGGGCGCGCTCACCGGCGTCCCCGCGTTGTGGCACGTTCGCTACACGCACGTTCCTGACGCGCTCGCTGGCGTGCACGAGCGACTCGCGAAGAGCGCGACCGTGCGCCGCATCGTGTGCGTGTCGCGCGCTGCGGCGAAGCTCTTTCCATTTTGCGAAGAGAAGATCGCGATCGTGCACAACGCGATCGACACGCGCGCGTTCTCGCCTGACGCCGTCGCGCGCGGCGCTTCGCGTCGCGAGCTCGGCATCGCGGACGACGCGTTCATCGTCGGTGCGCACGGACGGGTCCTCCCGCGCAAGGGGTTCGCCGAAATGCTCCGCGCGACGCGCCTCGCGGTCGACGCGATGAACGAGCGCGAAAAATCGCGCGCGCACGTCGTCATCGTCGGCGACACGCCCGAAGACATCGGGCGCGATCACGTCGCCGAGCTCCGCGCGCTCGCGGTCGAGCTCGGCATCGTGCAGAAGGTGACGTTCGTCGGCTTTCGCAACGACGTGCGCGCGTACGTGCGCGACTTCGACGTGTCGATCGTGCCGAGCGTGTACGAAGATCCGCTGCCGCGCGCGGTGATCGAGTCGATGGCGCTCGGCGTGCCGGTGATCGCGACGCGCGTCGGCGGGATCGGCGAGATGCTCGAAGACGGGGGCGGGGTGCTCGTTCCGGCGCGCGACGAGCGAGCGCTCGCGGACGCGATGCTGCGCTACATGCGCGACGACGTGCTTCGCGCGCGCGACGGACGCCGCGGGCGCGAGCGCGCGTGCGCCGAGTTCGACGACGTCGCACACGCCGTGCGCATCAAGCGCGAGATCGAGCGCGCCGTCTTCGGCGAGGCGGGGAAGCCCGCGTGAACGCGAAGGTGCGCTCCGCGATCGGACGCGTCGTAGACGCGAGCGGGCGACACCCGATCTTCGTCATCGCGTGCGCGCTCGTCGCGCTCGTGTCGTCCTGGACGTACGCGTACCGGCACTTTCAGCTCAACGCCGATCTGCTCGAGCTCCTGCCGAAGGACAGCCCTGGCGTCCGCGCGTTCGAGCATCAGCTCGGACGCGTCGGCGGCGGGTTCAGTCTCGTCGTCGTCGTCGAGTCACCCGATCGAAAGAAGAACGAAGAGTTCATCGACGCGCTCGACGGACAAGTCGAAGCGCTCGCGAAGGCGCGCCCCGATCTCGTGAGCTACGTCGAAGCGGGCACGAAGGACGTGCACAAGTTCTTCGAGGAAAAAAAATGGCTCTACGCGGATCTTGCGGACCTCGAGTCGGCGGACGCGAAGCTCGATCACGAGGTCGCGGTGCGCACCGGGGTCGTCGAGTCGCTCGACGACGACGACGCGCCGCCCGCGCCGCAACCGAGCGCGACGACGAATCCGCGGGGTCCTCCCGCGAAAAACAAGGATCTCGGTCTCGACGAGTACGAGGCGCGTTGGCGCAGCAAGACGGCGAAGTTCGATGATTTTCCGAGCGGATATTTCGCGACGCCGGACGGCCAAATGCTCGCGCTGCGCATCGTCGCCGGAAGCCACGGGCTCGGCGACGCCGCGGGCGACTCGCTCCTCGCGCGCGTGAAGGCGATCGTCGAGACCATCAACCCGAAATCGATCGACGCGCGCATGGAGGTCGGCTTCGCGGGAGACATCGCGAACGCGGTCGAAGAGAAGGACTCGCTCGTCAGCGACGCGGCGTGGGCGACGGGTGGCGCGTTCCTCGTGATCTTCCTCGGCGTCGTCTTCTTCTTTCGATCTCCGTGGGCGCCGATCGTGCTCGCGCTCCCCGCGCTCATCGGAGTCGGCGCCGCGTACGCGTTCGCGATGGTCGACTTCGGTTACGTCAACACGACGGGCGCGTTCCTCGGCGCGATCATCCTCGGCAACGGCATCAATTATCCGATCGTGCTCCTGCATCGGTATCGGGAGTTTCGCGCGCGCGGGATGGCGCCCGACGTCGCGCGACGCGAGGCGGTGCTCAACGCGTTTCGCGCGGAGCTCGTCGGGGCGCTCGTCGCCGCGATCGCGTACGGCTCGCTCGTCGTCACGAGCTTTCGCGGGTTCGTTCAGTTCGGCGTGATCGGTTTCGTCGGGATGCTGCTCGTGTGGGTCTCGATGATTCCGTGCGTGCCGGCGCTGCTCGTCGTCGACGAATGGATCCAGGCGCGCGTGCCGCCGTGGCTGCGCGACCGAAAAATTTCGGACGTGTCGCGCGACGCGCGCGGTCCCGTGATGCGCGCGATCGCGAAGCTCACCGAGCGCGCGCCGCTCCTCGTGATCGCCGCGTGCGTCCTCGGGGCGCTCTGGGCCGCGAAGCCGCTCCCCGACTATTTGAAGAGCCCGTGGGAATACGATTTTTCGAACATCGGATCGCGCCACGCGCAAGTCTCCGGCGCCGGCGCGTGGTCGACGAAGGCGGACAAGGTCTTCGGCGGCAAAGCGAACATCGCGGGCGCGATGATGCTCGCGGACACACCCGAGCAAGTCCCCGAGGTGAAGCGCGCGATCCTCGAGAACGACGCGAAGGATCTGAAGGGCAAGCTCGTGAACGAGATCGTCACCGTCGCGGATTTTCTCCCAGGCACGATCCAAGAGCAGCAGAAGAAAATCGAAGTGCTCGAGCGCATCCGTTCGCACCTCACGCCGGCCGTGATCGCGAAGCTCGACGACGACGAGAAGAAGCGCGTCGCGGAGCTCGAGCCGCCCGAGCAGATGACGCCGATCGAGGGAAAGGACTTGCCCGGCTTGCTCCGCCGGCGCTTCGAAGAGACCAGCGGGCGCGTCGGCACTGTGTTCTACGTGAAGTTCAAGGACATCTCGTACTCGGACGGACACGTGCTCTTGCGCATCGCGCAGACGACGGACAACGTCCACTTGCACGACGGCACCGTCGTGCAGACGGCGAGCCGCTCGACGATCTTCGCGGAGATCGTCCGCTCGATGGAGCGCGACGGTCCGCTCGCGACGTTCGTCTCGCTCGCGTGCGTGATCGTCGTCGTGCTCTTCGCGACGGGGAGCCTCCGCGGATCGGTCGCGGTGCTCTCGGCGCTCGCGCTCGGCGTGTTCGTCACGCTGGGCGCCGCCGCGCACACGGACACGAAGCTCAACTTCTTCAACTTCATCGCGCTCCCGATCACGTTCGGCATCGGCAGCGAGTATCCGTTCAACGTGTTCGATCGCTCGCGCTTGCTCAAGGGCGACGTGTCGTCGGCGTTGCGTCTCTCGGGCGGCGCGGTCGCGCTTTGCAGCTTCACGACGGCGGTCGGTTACTCGTCGATGCTCGTCTCGGATCAGCGCGCGCTGCAATCGTTCGGGCGCATCGCGATGACCGGCGAGCTCGCGTGCGTGTCCGCTGCGCTCGTGTTCATGCCGGCGCTCCTCCACGCGCTCGGAAAAAATCGGCGCCGCTGACGAAGCGCGCGTGACCGCGCAGCACGCGCTGAACTTCGCTGCGCAAAATCGCGCTGTTCATGTCGCCCGGATGAATCGCGACGCGCGTCGGGAGGACCCCGCGGACCGGATGCGCGGCGCGCACGAAGAGCGCGCTCGACGCGAGGCGCGCGGGCGTGCGGCTCGCGAAGTTCAGCACCAAGCTCGCGCGCGACCGCTTCGCGACCGGATCGTAGACGCGGAAATGATCTTCGGCGTAGCGCACGCCGCGCGCGGCGAGCGCGGCGAGCACCCACGGCGCCATCTGCCAAGCCGGCGCCACGAACCCTCGCGCGTGGAGACCGAGCGACTCGAGCAGGGCGAAGCCTTCGTCCAAGCGCTTCTCGCCCTCCACGCGATCCACGTCCGCGAACTCTGCCTCGCCTGCGGAGGCCACGCGCTGCGCGAAGAGCGATCGCAGCGAACGCACCGCGCCGCGCGCTTCGTGAAAAAATCCGTGGAGAAAAATCTCGTGGCCCGCGGCTTGGAGCTCGCAAAGCCGCTCGACGAAGTCCGCGTGCCGATCGAGCGGCCACTGGCCGTGAAAATTCGGAACGACGAGCAGCGCGGGGCGCGCGCCGGCGTCCTCGCACGCGCCGAGCGCGTCCTCGATCTCGCGCGCGAACGCCGGCGATACGTCGTGAATCGACACGTGCGTTCCTTCGTTCCTCATCGTCGTCTTTGCCTTAGCAGATCCTCGTAGCGCGCAACGAGGCGCTCGAAGTGCTCGCGCACCGACACGATCGAGTCACGCGCGCGCACGGCCGCGTCGCGCAACGTCGCGCGATCGCGCGCGAGGAGCCGTTCGATCGCGCGCGCGCAACCCTCCGCGTCGCCCGCGCGGTACGTCTCGGAGAAATCCGGACGCGCGAGCTCCGCGGCGCCGCCTTCGTCGGGCACCACGATCGGGACGCCGCACGCGATGGCCTCCGCGACCGCGATGCCGAACGTCTCGTGGGGACAGCCGTGGACGAGCGCCGTGACGCCGGCGAGCTCCGCCGCGAACGCCGCGCGGTTTTTCTGGAAACCTGCAAAATACACGTTTTTGGGCGCGCCTTTCTCGAGGCGCGCGCGTTCGGGGCCGTCACCGTAGACGACGAGCTTCGCTTCGCCGCGCGCGCTGCGCTGAAAGCGCGCGAACGCGTCCAGGACGACGTCCCATCGCTTCTCGATCGCGAGCCGACCGACGCACGCGAGGACGATCCCGTGCGTCTTCCGTTCGCGCGGCACGAACGTCTCTTTGTCGACGCCGAACGCGAGGTGCTCCGCGTCGACCCCGTGCGATCGCAGCTTGCGCGTTTGCCACGCGCTCCCGCAAAACGTCGCCGCGCACCCGCGCGCGATCGTGCGCACCCAACTCCAGAGCGGCACCGCGATCACGCGACCGAGCGGCGAGGGAACGTGCAGCACGCGTTCGTACGTGTCGATGAAGTCGGAGTGCCAAACGAACGTGCGAACGCCGAACGAACGCCGCGATGCGATCAGCGCTCCCGCCGCAGCTACATAAGGAGAGTGAATCTCGAGGACGTCGGGACACTCCGCCGCGACCGCCTCACGGATCTTGTCGGGTCGCCAGAGTAAGTGGTAGGTGGGGTCATAAGGCATCGACGGACCACCCACGCGACGGACCTGCTTCGTGGACCGAGCGGGTGGGCCAGGCGCGATGATGGTTTGTTCGTGCCCGAGTTGGCATAGAATGTGTTCTTTACTTTCGAGGTAGCTTCGAACTCCGCCGCCACGCTCCGAATAAAACTCGGTGACGTCGACGACCTTCATCTTCGCCACGTGCTTTTGCAAAAATGACCGCACCTTCTCGCAACGTTTCTCTTCTTCGCTTTCCTCGTCGCCTTCAATCGACACCCGACCCACACGTCGAAAAGGCGCATCCTTTCGCCAGCCTGTCCGCTGGGCTCGGACGTCCGCTCCGCATCGCGTTCTTGAGCGACTTCGTCCGAATCCCTTACGCGAACGGCGCCGTGTTCCAAACGCGTCTCCTTTATCAGGAGCTGCGCCGCTGCGGACACGAAGTCACCGTCATCGGTGCCCATGATCCGGATGCCATCCCCGAGGACCTCGCGCCCGGAACGGTCCAGCTCCCGAGCGTGCCGCTGAAGACCTACCCGGGCCTTCATTTGCCGATGCCGCTCGCGCGTTGGGTCTTCGACCCCGACCGTTGGGATTTCGATCTCGTCTTCGCGCAGGTCACGTCGCTCGTGCATCACTTCGGGATTTGGCTCCGCGAGATGAAGGGCATCCCGCTCTTGATGGTGAACACGACGCACCTCGCCGCCGCGTACGACGTCCTCCTGCCCGAGCGCGTCTCGCGCATCGAAGCGGTTCACACCGGCCTCGAATTTTTTCTGAAGCGTCCGTACGAGCGCACGTTCGCCGAAATCTACAACCAAGGCGACGGGCTCGTCGTGCTGAGCGAAGGGCTCCGAACGTATTGGCGCGAGCGCGGCGTGACGACGCCGATTCACGTGATCCCGCGCGCCGTACAACCGGACATCTTCGATCGCGCGATCGGCGAAGATCCGTACGAAGCGTTCTTGCCGACGAACGGTCCGCGTCTTCTTTGCGCGGGACGCCACACGCGAGAAAAATCTCAGGATCGAATCCTTCGCATCTTCGCGAAGCACGTCTTGCCCGCGCTCCCGCAGGCGACGCTCACGATGCTCGGCGTCGGCCCCGACACCGACTACTACAAGCGCATCGCGCGCGAGCTCGGCATCATGCATCGCGTCGCGTTTCCGGGCGAGGTGCCCTTCACGGAGATGCCCGCGTACTACGCGTACGCGGACGTGTTCGTTCATGCGTCGCTCAGCGAGACGTACGGCAACGTGCTCGGCGAAGCGCTCTACAGCGGAACGCCGACGGTCGCGTTCGCGGACGGAATGGGCGTGTCGTCGCAAATGATCGACGGAGAGAACGGCATTCTGCTCCAACCCGGCAAGGGCGAAACGACCGAGAGCGAAGCGGACGCTGCGTTCGGCGCGTCCGTGCTGAAGCTCCTCGCCGATCCGCAGTTGCGCGCACGACTCTCGCGTTCGGCGAGCCGCGTCGCGCGCGAGCGCGCGCACCCGTACGTCGTGATGGATCGCGTCGCGCACGCGTTCCGCGCGGCGCGCGATCACGCCGTCGTCAACGGGCTTCGTCCCGCGGCGCAGGGACCGCGCGTGATGAAGTGGCTCACGACGATGAAGCACTTGCGTCCGTGGGGCGTGATGAACGGCGGCGTGTACCTCATCGGTCATCTGCGTCCGGGCAAAGCGCTCGAGCGTCCGGTGCATCCGCAGTTCGCGAAGTGACCGTCACTGCTGCGAGCAACTCCCGCTCGGATCACACATGCCGCTCGGCTGTTGCGCGCACGCGATCGCCGGGCAGTTCACCGCGCAGTGCGCCGCGCGAAATTGTTGGAGCGTCGCTTCGTAAGCCTGCACCGCGTTCGTGTTCGCGTTGTTCACGGTGATCGGACAGCACAAGCCGTCGACTTGAGCGGTGCATTGAACGATGTCGCACGTCGCGCAGCACGCTTCGGCCGACGGCGTCTCTTGCGTGAGCTCGTTCGCGAGATCGTCGCACGTCAGCGGGACTCCGGTGTCGACGACGATCGGCGAATCCTTCGTGCTCGCGTCGCTGGGCGAACCATCGGGTCCGCTCGACGCGTCTGCGCCGCCGTCGAGGAGATTGGTTTCGATCGCGCCGCCGCACGCGGCGAGCGCGCTGAGGAAAAGCAAAGAAGTGAATCGCATGCGCGGATTATGACACGTTCGAAGCGACCCACGAGCGCACCGTGGCGAGGCCTTCTTCGAGCGTGACGCGCGGAGCGTAACCGAGCTCGCTCTTCGCGCGCGAGACGTCCGCGAAGGTCGCGTCGACGTCGCCCGGTGGGACGGGCGCGCGGTCGACGCGCGCGTCGCGTCCGGCGGCTCGCGCGATGGACGCGACGAGCGCGTCGAGGCGAATCGGCGCGCCGGACCCGAGGTTGTACGCGCGGAAGCCCGCGGGCGCGCGCTCCATCGCGCCGAGCACGCCGCGCACGATGTCGTCGACGTGCGTGAAGTCGCGTCGCATCGAGCCGTCGCCGAAGACCGTGATGGTTTTTCCTTCGAGCGCGGCGCGCATGAAGAGCGTGATGGCCATCTCGGGTCTTTGTCGCGCGCCGTACACCGTGAAAAAGCGCAGCGCGGTGATCGGCAGATCCCCGCTGATTCGCGCGATCGAGCTCGCGACGAGCTCGGCCGCGCGCTTGCTCGCGGCGTACGGCGACTCGGGCACGACCGCGGGCGCGTCTTCGCGCGCAGGGAGCTCCGTCGAATTTCCGTAGACCGACGAGCTCGACGCGAAGAGGTAGCGCTTCACGCCGAGCGCGCGCGCGACCTCGAGCGTCGTCGCGGTGCCTTCGACGTTCACGCGCGCGTAACGCGCGGGATCGCGGAACGACGGCCGCACGCCGGCGAGACCCGCGAGGTGCACGACGCCGAAGCAGCCTTCGCACGCGCGCGAGACCGCGTCGCGATCGGTGACGCACGCGCGCACGGCGCGAAAGCGATCGCCGTGCGTCGCGAGATCGCGCGCGTTGCGTTCTTTCCACGCGCTCGGGTACGGCGCGTCGGAGAAGTCGTCGAGCGCGACGACTTCGTCGCCGCGCGCGAGCATCGCGCTCGAGAGGTGAAATCCGATGAAGCCGACGCCGCCCGTGACCAGCCAGCGCATCGTCGTCACCCGCTGCGGCTCGCATCGGGCGCGTGATCCGCGTTCACGCCGATGCCTTGGTAGCGAAGTCCCGCGCGGCGAACCTCCGCGGGGCGCCACACGTTGCGCGCGTCGACGACGAGATCGCCGCGCATGCGCTTCTTGATCGATTTGAAATTGGGCGCGCGGTAGCTGCGCCACTCGGTGAGCAGGACGAGCGCGTCGGCGCCGGACACCGCGTCGTACTCGCGCTGCGCGATGGTGAGCGCGTCGTGCGTGAGCGCGCGCGCGAACGTGGCGCTCGCTTCGGGATCGTGCGCGACGACGCGCACCCCGCGCGCGAGGAGGAACTTCGCGAGCTCGATCGACGGCGCCTCGCGCACGTCGTCGGTCTCTGGTTTGAACGCGAGGCCCCAGAGTGCGACGACCTTGTCGCGCGGCTCGCCGAGTCTCTCGAGCACAACGTTGCACACGAACTCGATCTGCTCGCGGTTCGCGCGGTGCGTCGCTTCGGCGAGACGCATCGGCACGTGGTAGCGCTCGCCGAGATGCATGAGCGCTTGCACGTCTTTCGGAAAGCAGGCGCCGCCGTAACCGGGACCTGCATAGAGAAAGCGCCGACCGATTCGCGTGTCGGTGCCGACGCCGAGACGGACGGCGTGAATGTCCGCGCCGGTCGCGTGGCACAAACGCGAGAGCTCGTTCATGAACGACACGCGCATCGCGAGCATCGTGTTCGACGCATACTTGATGAGCTCGCTCGAACGGCGATCGGTGATGACGAGGCGCTCGCCGGAGAGCTGAAGCGGCGCGTAGAGCTCGCGCAAGAGACGCCGCGCTGGCTCCGTTTCAGCGCCGAGCACGATGCGATCGGGCTTGAAGAAGTCGTTGACCGCGTCGCCCTCTTTCAAGAATTCCGGGTTCGACACGACCTCGAGCTGCGTGCTCGCGGACGCGAGGCGCGATTCGACGTCGTCGCACGTGCCGACGGGGACGGTGCTCTTGATCGCGACGAGCGCGGGCTTCGTTGCGATTTGGGCGATCGTGTCGGCGACGGCGAAGACCGCGGACACGTCCGCGTCACCGTTCGCGTCGCTCGGCGTACCCACGCAGACGAAGTAGACGTCCGCGTCGTCGAAGTCGTCGCCGATCTCGCTCGCGAAGCTCAGACGGCCCGTGCGCTCGTTGCGACGAATGAGATCGGCGAGCCCAGGCTCGTAAATCGGGACGACGCCGTCGCTCAAGCGCTTCACGCGATCGGGATCGATGTCGACGATGCGCACGTCGTGACCGAGCTCCGCGAGCCCCGCACCCGACACGAGACCGATGTACCCGCCGCCAAAGACGACTAGCTTCATAAGAAGAGGGACTCTTAACACATCTCGGAAAAATGGGTCGCTTTCGTCGGTCGATTTGGGCGGCGCGGACGTTCGCGTATCACGCGGCGTACAACGCGCTCGCGCGCGCGTCGCCGCGCGCGAGCGCCGCGATTCAACGTCTCACGCACGACACGGGACGCGGTCGCGGCCGCGACGGCGCGCGCGCGGCGGAGTACTTCGCGGCGGTCGTGAACGACTACGGCGTGATCGCACGCGAGAGCGGCGCGTGCGGATCGACCGATTTGTTTCGCGGCAAGCGCGTGCTCGAGATCGGTCCGGGCGACACGCGCGCGATGGCGCTCCTCGCGCGATGCGAAGGCGCCGCGGCGTGGGAGGGGTTCGATGCGTTCGACATCCAATCTCGCGACGCGCGCTACACGAAGGCGATCTACGACGCGCTCCTCTTGGCGCGCGGCGAGACGCGCACCGCGCGCGAGCTCCTCGATGGTTGCATCGTGCACACGTCTCTCGCGTCGCTCGAACGAGGCGGAGCCGTGTCCGGCGCGCGCTTCGACGTCGTGATCTCGCGCGCCGTGCTCGAGCACGTCCGCGACCTCGATGCGCTCTTCGCGACGCTCGCGCGCGTGACGCGTCGCGACGCCGTTCTCGTGCACAAAGTCGATCTGCGCGCGCACGGCATCGAGCATGATCACGCGCTCGACTTCTTGCGCTTTTCGGAGCGCGCCTGGCGCGCGATGAGCTCGCACGTGGATCTGCCGAACCGCGTGCGCGTTGCGTCGTATCTGGAGCTCGCAGAGCGTCATGGATTGCGCACCGCGTGGGCGCGCACGACGCACGCGATCGACGAGCGCGACGCCGCGGGCGTTCGTTCCGAGCTCGCGGCCCCTTTTTGCGACGCGAGCGCGAGCGAGCTCGCGGTGCTGGGGCTCTGGCTCGTGCAAGTCGGAGAGGCGCACGCGCTCGCGCGCGGTCCGCGCGTTCGATTTTCGGATCTCGAGGCCGCGCCGCGAGCGCTCCTCTCGCGATACTGAAGGCGCTGTGCTACGCGCATCGTGTGGCGCCGCTGCGCGTTTTGTATTTCGTGCACTCGTTCGATCAGGGCGGCGCCGAGCGGCAGACCGCGGAGCTCGTCGCGCGGTTGCCGCGCGATCGATTCGCGGCGCACGTCGCGGTGTGCGCGGTGCGCGAGCACTTCGAGGTCGACGCGCCGGTGCTCGATTTGCGATCGCCCAGCGGGCCCGAGCCGAAGACGTTCTTGGCGCTCGTGCGCGTCGTGCGGCGCGTTCGTCCCGACGTCGTCCACGCGGTGCATGATCCGCAGAACAGCTATGCGCGCCTCGCGGTGCGCGTCGCACGGCGCGGGATCGCCGTCGGATCGATCCGATGCACGCAGCTGCCGCGTCGCACGATCCGCCGCGAGCGCGTGACGCATCGGATCGGCGGCGCGCTCGTCGTGAACTCGCGGAGCATCCGCGACGAGCTCGTGTCGCGCGCGCACATCGCACCCGATCGCATCGACGTGATCGAGAACGGCGTCGACGGTGAGCGCTTTCGACCGCTCGATCCGATCACACGCCGCGTCGCGCGCGAGCGATTCGGCATGCGAGGTCCGACGTTCGTGTGCGCCGCCCGGATCGCGACGCAGAAAAACCAGCTCGCGATCGTGCGCGCCGTGGGCGAGCTCGTGGCGCGCGGCGAGTGGCCTGCGGGCGCACGCGTGATCTTCGCGGGTCGGCCGGAGCCGGACGCGCGCTACGCGGATGAAGTCGCGCGCGCGGTGCGATCGCTCGACGCGCGCGGCGCGGTCGAAGTCATCGCGCCGGTGCGCGACGTCGAGACGCTGCTCGCGGCAGCCGACGCGACCCTCCTCGCGTCGCGCTACGAGGGACTGCCGAACGCCGTGCTCGAGTCGCTCGCGTGCGGAACGCCGGCGATCGTGTCGCGCGCCGCGAACGCGGACGGCGCGGTGCGCGACGGCGAGACGGGCTTGGTGACGAACGACTTCGCGGACGCGCTCGGTCGCGCGCTTCGCGATTCGCGCGCCCTCGAAGCGATGGGCGCGCGCGCGAGAGCGAGCACGCTCGCGCGCTTCGCGATGACGCGCATGGTGGATGCGACGTGCGCGCTCTACGAACGCGTCGCGCGCGCGCGATGACGACGCTCGCCGCGAGACGCGACGCGCGCGGCGCCGCGGTGAACCTCTTCGGTCTCGTCGCGCAAGCGGCGCTCCCCGCGTTCCACGTTCAGCTCGCGCGTTACCTCGGCGCGGGCGGCTACGGGCTTTACACGTGGTCGCAAGCCGTGGTGGACGTGCTCTCCGTCGCCACGTTGTTCGGTTGCGATCAAGCGGTGATGCGCGCGGTGTCGCTCGATCGCGCGTCGGCGGCGCGCGCGGTCGGGAGCGCGCTGCGCGTGGTCGTGCTCTCGGGGCTCGCGATGTTCGCCGTCGTGTACGCTGCCGCTCCACTCATCGCCGCCGCGCAGCACAAACCGGAGCTCGTCGCGCCGCTTCGGTGTCTCGCCATCGTGCCGCTCCTTTATCACGTGTCGACGGTGCTCCTCGTCGCGACTCAAGCCGCCGGGATCATGCGCTACATGTTTTGGGCGCGGAGCGTCGCGCAGCCGATCGTGCTGCTCGTCGTGACGGGCATCGCTCTTCGCGCGGGCGCGGGACCCGCGGGTGCGGCGTGCGCGGTGGCGATCGGAATGGGCGCGACGGCGATCGCGAGCGCGGCGTTCTACGCGCGCGCGTTTGCGCTGGGACCTGCCGTGCGGGCGGCGCTCTCGGGCGCGCTCGATCGCGAAGTCCTGCGCGTCGCGTTTCCGCTCGCGCTCGCCGGAATGCTCTGGGCCGTGGCCGCGCGCGTCGATTCGTTCTTCCTCGGACACTACGCGAGCGCGGAGGATCTCGGCGCGTACGCCGCGTGCGTCCTCTACGCGACGAGCATCACGCAGCTTCGTGGAGCGTTCGAGCCGACGACGAGCGCGCTCGTCGCACCCGCGATTGCACGCGGCGACGCGCGCGGTCTCGGAGGCGCGATTCAAAGACAGACGCGATGGCTCTCGCTCCTCGCGCTTCCGCTCGCCGCGCTGTTCGTCGGGTTTGGCGATCCGTTGCTTCGCGTGTTCGGTCACGCGTTCACGGAGGGTCGCGCGGCGCTCGCCGCGCTCGCGATCGGTCACGTCGCGAACGCGCTCGCGCTCGCGTCGTTCACGATTCCGCTGTCGGGTCACGCGCGCGCGACGACGATGGTCGCGGCGATCGTCGTCGTCGTGCAGTCCGTCGCGTGCGTCGTGCTCGTGCCGCGGTGGGGCGTGCTCGGCGCGGCGATCGCCATGAGCGCGGGCCTCGTGATGGCGCAGGTCGCGCAGAACGTGATCGCCGCGAAGCTCCTTGGCGTGGTCGGCGTGCCCTTCGACGTCGTCGCGATCGCGGCGTGCGCCGCGGTCGCCGTCGCGATCGGGCGCGTCGCGTTCGGCGCGCTGTCGCTCGATCTCGCGCCGCGCTTCTTCGCGTCCGTCGCGCTCGCCGCAGGGATCTACGCGCCGCTCGCGTGGACCGTCGCGCTGAACGGCGAGGACCGTGCGCTCGTGCGCGGCGCGCTCCGCCGCGCTCGCGAGATGTGGTAACCCAGGCTCGTGCCGCGCGTTCGATTGACGTACTTCATCAACTCGCTCGAGCAGGGCGGGGCGGAGCGTCAGCTCGCGGAGCTCGTATCGGGAATCGATCTCACGATGTACGAGCCGAGCCTCGTCGTGTGCATCGCGCGCGATCAACTCGGCTATCGGCTGCCTGTCGATCGCGTCCACTGCCTCGACGCGCCGATGTTCCCGTCGATCGCGTCGGTGCAACACCTCGCGCGCATCCTCGAGGATCTCGGCACCGAGCTCTTGCACACGACGATGGGCTGGGAGAACGTCTTCGGTCGAGTCGCCGCGCGCCTCGCGCGCGTGCCGTCGATCGTGAGCTCGGTGCGTTGCACGGAGCTGCCCCGCAAGCACGTCCTCGGCGAGCGCATCACGCATCGCTGGGCGGACGCGATCATCGTGAACTCGATCGGCATTCGCGACGAGCTCGCGCGGCGCGCACGCGTCGAAGCCGAGCGCATCGACGTCATCGAGAACGGCGTCGATCTCGTCCGCTTCGCGCCGCTCGACGCGCGCGCCCGTGAGGAAGAGCGCGCCGCGCGCGGCTTGACCGATCGCCTCGCGCTCGTCGTGCCCGGTCGCGTGTGCGCGCAGAAGAACCAACTCGAAGTCCTCCGCGCGCTCGCCGACATGAACCGCCGCGGCACGCTCCCGCGCGATTTGAAGATCGTCTTCGCGGGACGCGGCTCGCCGCCCGTCTACGCCGACGCGCTTCGCACGTACGCGTCGTTCATGGGGCTGTCGTCGCACGTCGAGTTCGTCGGCGTCGTGCGATCGATCGAGAAGCTCGTCGGCGCGGCGGACGCGGTGCTGTTGCCGTCGAAGTGGGAGGGCCTGCCGAACGCGGTGATCGAGAGCCTCGCGTGCGGAACGCCGGCGCTCGTATCGCCCGCCGCGAACGCGGACGATCTCGTGCGCGACGGTCGCGAGGGGCTCGTGTGCGAGCGTCCCGCGGGGCACGCGATCGCGCGCGTGATCGAGCGATTCGTCGCGCTCGAACCGCGCGCGCGTCGCGCGATGGGCGAACGCGGACGCGCGCACGCGGTCGCGCGCTTTCCCATCAAGCGCATGATCGATCGCACGATGAGCGTGTACGCGCGCGTGCTCGGCAATTCGCGCGTGCGCGCGGCGAGCTGATGTGCGGCGTCGCCGGATTCCTCGCGCGCGATCCGAGCGCGCCCGCCGACGAACGCGCCGTCCGCGCGATCGCCGCCGCGCTCGTCCATCGCGGACCCGACGCGTCCGGTTTTTGGCGCTCCGGTCCGTGCGCGCTCGGACATCGGCGTCTCTCGATCATCGATCTCAGTGAAGACGCGAACCAACCGATGCTCAACGAGACCGGCGACGTCGCGATCGTGGTGAACGGCGAGATCTACAATTTCGTCGCGCTGCGCGACGAGCTCACGGAGCGCGGTCATCGCTTTCGATCGAAGAGCGACAGCGAGGTCGCGCTGCACCTCTACGAAGAGCTCGGCGAAGACTTCGCCGCGCGCCTCGACGGCATGTTCGCGATTTTGATCTACGACGCGAAAAAGCGCCGCGTGATCGCGGCGCGCGATCGGTCGGGAAAGAAGCCGCTTTATTACCGGGACCTGCCGCACGGCGTCGCGTTCGCTTCGGAGGTCGGCGCGCTCGTCACGGCGTTTCCCGATCACGCGCCCGAGATCGATCTCGGCGCGATCGACGCGTACCTCACGCTGCAGTACGTTCCGTCGCCGAACACCGCGTACGAGGACGCGAAGAAAATTCCCGCCGCGCACGTCGCGATTTTCGATCCGGGATCGGCGCCGCGTCTCGTGCGCTATTGGTCGAAGCCGCGCGGCGCGCGCCGCGCGAGCTCACGCGATCTCGAAGAGGAGCTCGTGAGCCTGTTGCGCGCCGCGGTGAAGAAGCGGCTCGTGTCCGACGTTCCGCTCGGCGCGTTTCTCTCCGGCGGGCTCGACTCCGCGACGATCGTCGCGCTCATGTCCGAAGCGCAAGCGCGCGTGAAGACGTTCAGCATCGGATTTCCCGACGCCGGCGACAGCGAGCTGCCGTACGCGCGGCTCGTCGCGAAAAAATTCGGGACCGAGCATCACGAAGAAATCGTGACGCCGGAGATGACCTCCGTGCTCGCGACGATCGTGCGTCACCACGGCGAGCCTTTCGCGGACAGCTCGGCGATCGCGACGCACTACCTCGCCGAGATGACGCGCAAGCACGTGACCGTCGCGCTCTCCGGCGACGCGAGCGACGAGCTCTTCGCGGGATACAAACGCTACGCGAACGTGCGGCTCGGTCATTTGCACGACGCGCTCGCGCCGCCGCTGCGCTCCGTGCTTCGCGGCGCGCTCGGCGCGATCGCGCGCGCCGTGAAGCCGTCGCTCGCCGAGTTCGGATCGACGCTCGCGTTCGACGAAGGCGCGCGTTACGCGCGTCTCGTGGGTCAATTCACGCCGGAGGAAAAATCGCGCCTCTACGCGGAGCCCATGCGTCGCGCGATGAGCGACGAGGTCGAGCGCGAGTTCGATCGCATTCTCGCCGCGAGCGGCGCGCCGTCGGCGATCGGTCGAATTTGCGATCTCGATTTTCAGACGTACCTCGAAGGCGACATCAACGCGAAGGTCGACATCGCGTCGATGACGCATTCGCTCGAGGTGCGCTGCCCGTTCCTCGACAAGGACGTCATCGAGCTCGCCGCACGGCTGCCGGCGCGGATGGTCATGCGTGCGCGCGGAAAGTGGATCTTGCGCCACGCGACGCGCGATTTGCTCCCCGCGCGCACGCGCTTGCGCGTCAAGCGCGGCTTCGCGCTTCCGCTCGAGCGCTGGATGCGCCGGGACCTGCACGACGTGACGCGCGACGTGCTGCTCTCGAAGCGCGCGCGCGAGCGCGGACTGTTCGACGCGCGCGAGGTCGAGCGCCTCGTCGACGGGATCGATCGTGGAACGTCGAACCCCGATCGCGTGTGGACGCTGCTCGTGCTCGAGCTCTGGTTCCGTGAGCTCGTCGATCGTGATACCAAACGAGCATGAGCAAGCCGACGCGCAAGGGAAGGCCGCTGCTCGTCGCCGCCGCGGGAGTCGCGGTGGTTTCGTTCGTGCAGTGTCATCGACCCGTCGGAAACTTGAAGCCGACGCCGGAGTCGGACGCTGGCGCACCGGTGAACGAGGCGAGCGCGCCGAGTGACACCGCGAGCGCCACGCAACAAACCCCACCGATCCTCCGTCATCATCCCGTCGGAAATCTCCGTCCGCCGCCGCCGCCGCCAACCGATCTCGACGCCGGTCCTCTGCCTCACCCGGTCGGGAATCTGCGCGCGCCGTGAGCGGCGAGACCTTCGAGCTCTTCATGCTCGGCGGCGCGACCGAAAAGCGCTACCGCAAGATGCGCCCGGAGGTGCTCGCACTTCCGTGGGGTACGCTCGATGCGTCGCAATTCGATCCTGCGCTCGTTCTCGAGGCGCGAAAATCGTGGACGCTCGCCGCATACCAAGAGCATCGAACGGGCGCGGCGTGCGCCGACGCGATCCAAGCGATGATCACCGCGCGCGTGCCCGTCGATCTCGTCGCGGTCGCGACGCGTTTTCCACTCGACGAGATGGCGCACGTCGAGATGTGCGCGCGGCTCGCCGAAGAGCTCGGCGGAGGCACCGAGGTCGTCTTCGATCCCGCGCACCTCATCCCGTCGCCGCCGCACGATCTTCCGCCGCTGCTCCGCGCGGCCGACTGCGTCGTTCGATACTTTTGCGTCGGCGAAGCGCTCTCGATTCCGCTCCTTCACGGGACGTGGCAAGCCGCGAAGCATCCGCTCGTGCGCGGCGTGCTCGGTCGCATCGTGCGCGACGAAGCGGCGCACGGCGTCTTCGGGTGGACGTTCCTCGATTGGGCTTCGGACGAGCTCTCCGAGAGCGATCGCGCGCACCTCGCGCGGAGCGCGGGGCGCACGATCGACGCGCTCGTCGCGTCGTGGAAATCGATCCGCGCGCGACCCGAAGCGGACGTCGACGCGATCCACGCGCTCGGTTGGATGGACACCGATGCGTACATGGCGCTCGCGCGCCGCTCGCTCGAGACGCGCGTGCTCGCGCCGCTCCGCGCGCGCCGCATCGATCCGATTCGTTCCGAAGAAGCGTGAGCGCTCAGCTCTCTTGCTTCTTCTCTTTTGCTTCGACCGCGAGCACGAAGAGCCTCACGTATTGCGCGGCGCTCGCGAGCGAGAACACGATCGACAAGTAGACGAGCATGCGACCCACGTGCACGAGATCGACCGCGCCGAGATCGATCCCGGCGTACGAGAGGCGATACGGATAGCCGAGGATCAAACAGATGATGCCGATCATCTGAAGCGCGGTCTTGGCTTTGCCCTCTTCGCCCGCTGCGATCACGACGCCTTCGCTCGCCGCGACGCTGCGCAGACCCGTGACGGCGATGTCGCGCCCGAGCAGCAGCACGACGACCCACGCGGGGACGCGACCCATCGGGACCATCCACACGAGCGACGCCATCACGATGAGCTTGTCGGCGAGCGGGTCGAGCAATTTTCCGAGCACCGAGACGACGTTCATCTTCCGCGCGAGCCAACCGTCGACGAGATCGGTGAGCGCGGCGAGCGTGAAGACGAGCGCGGACCAAAATCCGGCGCGCGGCGTGTCCTGATCCAAGAACAAAAGACAGATCGGGATCATGACGATGCGCGTCGACGTGAGTAGGTTCGGGATGTTGAGCGCGTCGTCGCGGATCGATTTGCGGCGCGCGCGACGGTCGTTGCTCGGCGTGGGCTCGTCGCGCTCCGGCATCAGCGGCCCGCGACGAGCACGGTGCCTTCGCCCGTGAAGCTGACGAGACCGCGCTGACCCGACGGCGCCTCGCTGAGCGGCACGGCGCGCGGCAAGAGACGACCGAACCAGCCGACGAGCGCCTCGCGTCGGCACGTGACCGCGCGCGACTGCGTGACCTCGAGCGACACGATCGGATCGATGAGCTCGATCACCACGGATCCGTCGCCGCGGAATTGCGCGATGGGCACTGCGTCGCCCTCACCGAACGTGAGCCGGCCGTTCTCGAACGCGAGGAGCGCGTCGAACGCGAGCACGACGTCTTCGCGAAGGAAGAAGGGCGTTCCTTCTTCGACCACGATCGGAAGCAGGCGATGCGCGGAGCGCGGGCCGAGGAGCACGGGACCCGCGACCTTCATCTTCAAGAGCGGGTTGCCGAGGCCGCCGAACGGATCGGGCGACGGCGTGCGCGTTTGGCGTTCGAGCACGGACGTCTCGAGCGCGCCGGAGTACGCGCGGAGCGCGCCGAGCCGCGCGCCGAAGCCTTGCGGCGCGTTCACGACGACCATCCCCGACGGATGAAGCCGCATGCGGACGTCGCTCGATGGCACGAGGCTCGACGCGGCGAGCTCGCTCACCGTACGCGGCGAGCGCGCGGCGGGCGTTTTGAGCGTCGCGTCTTTGTGCGCCTCGGGGCGCGGCGGTGCTTGCGATGGACGCTGCGCGCTCGCGTGCGGAGGAGGAGGTGGAACGCTCGGCGCGCGCACGGCAGTTCCTAGCTCGATCGCGCGCCACGTGCCCGACTCGGTGCGGCGCATCGCGGGCTCCGCGAGCGCGAACGAGAGCTCGCCCGAGTCGAGCTCTTGAAACGCGACGGCCGCGGTCGCGCGAATCGCGGCGTCCTCGGCGTTGGTTTGCGCCGCGGCGACCGACGGCGGCGCTTGCGAGTGCTCGGTTCGCAGCGACGCGACGCGCTTCGCCATCTGCGCGTGCCCGGCGCGCTCGAACGCGAACTCCGCTTTCTCGAGATCGCCGAGGCGCTCGTGCGCGAGCCCGAGGTAACCCCACGCGCGCAAATGATCCGGCGCGACCTGCACGAGCGACTCGAGCACCTCGCGCGCCGACTGCGACTGCCCCGTCTTCAAGTAGCAGAGCGCGAGGTTCACCATGAGCGATTGGTCGCGCGGGTTTTGTCGGTGGAGCTGCTCGTAGATTTGGATCGCGCGAGGGTAGAGCCCGAGCCGAAAGTAGACGACGGCGAGGAGATCCTGACCCTTCGGATCGCGCGGCTGAAGATCGAGCGCCGCCTCGAGCTCCTCTTTCGCTTCGTGCACGCGCGCGTCTTGGAGGAGCTCGGCGCCGCGGTAGAGATGAAACAGGAATTCCTCGCTCGCGACCTCGCGAACGGAGTCGGCGGGTTGCGGAAAGTCGCCGTCCTGACTCATGACGGCGATGCTACTTTCTTTCGCGTCCACGCGATTGCGGAAATCGCGGCGACGACGGCGACGACGACCGCGGGGATCGTCGTGTCGATCGGCGCGCTGCCGCGCACGTCGAGGATCGCGCCCTGCGAGACCGGACCGCTCACGAAGAGGAACGCCGTCTGCGCGGCGACCGCGAGCCACGCGCCGCGATCGCGCAGCCACAAGCACGCGCTCGCGATCGACAAGAACGTCGTGACGACGAGCGCGGCCCACGTCGCCGCGGGTTGCGTCCCGAATCGAAACGCGACGCCCGCGACCGCGCACACCGCGAGCTTCGCCTCGTACGCCGCGTTCGGTCCGAGCACGCGCAGCACGAGCCCGCGGAGCAAGAGCTCGTCGCGCGCGGCGACGCACGCGCACGACACGAAGCCCGAGACGAGCGCGGCGAGCCCGAAATCTCCGATCTCGAGCGTCGCGGCGCGCGCCGCCACCGTCGCGCCGATGAGCATCACGCCGGCCGCCGCTCCGAGCGAAAAACCGCGGCCCGCGCGTCGCGCGATGTCCTTCGCCGTCGGCATCGCCGCGAGCGGATCGGACCACGCGACGCCCACGCGGCCCGTGCCGAACTCCGCGACGACCACTTGCGCGAGGACCGCGCCCGTGTGGTTCTGCGAGAGGACCACGCCGACGACCAGCACGCCGACCAACGTCGCGAGTCCCCATGCGACCGCGATCGCGCGTTCGCGCAGCGCGGCGCGCGCGTTCGGCTTCGCCTTCACCGGAGTCCCTCCGCGAGCGCGTCGCCCTCGGCGAGCAAACCGGGAAGCCCGCCGGTGTGAACGAAGAGCACGCGCGCGCCGCGCGCGATCTCGCCGCGCGTGATCGCGGCGCGCAAACCGAAGAGCGCCTTGCCCGTGTACACCGGATCGAGGATGGTGCCCGTCTCGCGCGCGACCGCGATCAAGAACGCGCGCTGCGCCGCGTCCATCGCACCGTAGCGCGGACCTTTGCTGCGATCGTCGACGACGAGCGGCGCGGGCTCCGGCAGGTCGGCGAGAGCGCGCGCCTCGTCCACGATCTTCGCGATGGCACGCTCGAAGTACGCCGCGTCGTCGCACACGGCGATCGCGCGAACGCTCTTCGCCGTCCCGAACTTCGCGCACCCGAGCGCGACGCCGGCCGCCGTCCCGCCGGATCCGCACGCGTGCACGACGACGTCGAACGGGTCGCTCTCTTGGTCGCGCACCTCGCGCATGGCCTCGACGTAACCGAGCGCGCCGAGCCCGTTCGATCCTCCCTCGGGGATCGCGTACGCGCCGCCGAGCTCGTCGGACACTTGCATCATGCACGCAGTTCTGCGCGCGTAGTCGTCGGGCGTGATCGTGCGAATGCGCGCGCCGACGAGGCGATCGAGGAGCACGTTGCCCGCGAGCGGGAGCGTGCTCGGATCGGCGTCGCGCGACGGACCGCTCGCGCCGCCGCTCACGCGCAAGAGGAGGGTGCACTCGAGGCCGAGCTTGCGCGCGAGGATCGCGGTCGCGCGCGCGTGGTTCGATTGGATGCCGCCGCACGTGACGACGCGCTTTGCGCCGCGCGCGAGCGCGTCGGCGAAGAGGATCTCGAGCTTGCGAATCTTGTTTCCAGCTTCGGCGCCCGCGGTCGCGTCGTCGCGCTTCACGAAGAGCTCGACGCCGAGCATCGCGGAGAGGCGCGCGTCGTGAGCGAGCGGCGTCGGCAAGCTCGCGAGCCGCAGCCGCGGTACCGCGTCGCGCGCGGCGCTCATGCGATCTTCAATAGCTTCGCGCCGCCCTCGACCGCCGCACCCGCCGCGACGTGCACCTCCGCGACTTTTCCGTCTCGCTTGCTGCGAAGCTCGTTCTCCATCTTCATCGCTTCGACGACGACGAGCGCCTGTCCCTGTTTCACCTCGTCGCCCAGCGCGACGAGCACGCGCACGACGCGTCCCGGCATCGGCGAGCGCACGATCTCGTCGCCGCCGCCGGTCGAGCCCGCTTGCGCCGCAGTCGCCGCGCGCTGCCGCTCGCTCTCGACGCGCACGTAGCTGCGGTGTCCGCTCGCGATGACGCCGAGCTCGGGCGGCGCGCCTTCCGTCGTGAGATCGATCACGCGCCCGTCGACGCGAATCGACAGCGCGTCGTTCAGCACGGCCATGTCCACGTCCACGCGCCGACCCGCGACGCGCACGTCGAGCGCGCCGCTCGGCAGCTCTTTCACGTCCACCTCGAGCGGCGGACCATCCTTCGAAAGCGAGACGAAGTAACGCACGGGCGTGACCGAGTTATACTCAAATCATGGTGACGATGGTGGTGATCGCGTCGGCGGGCTTGATGCTGACGATGTTCTTGATGCGCCGAACCGCCTCGCGCGGGCGCCGCGATCGCTCGGACGGAATCCGCTGGCGCGGAATCGACTGGTCGCAGCGCGAGGACCGCGACGAATAACGCGTGAGCGTCACTGCAAGAAATCGCAGCTCTGCGACTCCAGACAAAAGTGCGTCGTCGGGTGCGAGAGGTAATAGAGATCGCTTCCGCCGCTCGCGAGGAAACGCGCGAGCGCGTGATCGTAGTAGACGGCGTCGTCCCACGCCTTGCACGGCTCCGACGTCGTCCACACGTGCTGGCCCAGCGGGTTCACGTACGCGTCCATCAATCCGACGAGCGGCGTGCCGTCGGGGACCCAACCGCCGTCCGCGCTGAACGGCGCGCCGGCGATGCGCGGGCTCCACGTCTGCTCGAGCGAATTCGGATCGACGACGAGCTTGTCGGTGCGTCGCGCGAGTCGAAGCGGGATCGGAAAATGTTGTTGGTCGTAGAGGTCGCGACCCTCCGCGTGCCAGTCGGGATCGAACACGGTCTCGGCGCACGTCGTCGGATCGACTTGCGGCTGCGGCTGCGTGCACGCGGAGCTCGGCGTGAAGTTCACGTTGCACGCGGGACCTGCCGGCTCGCGTTCGAGCCGCGCTTCGCCTTCGAGCGCGTAGTGATCGGCGAGCGCGTCGCTCGGCGTCTCGCCTCCGAGCTGCGCGTAGATCTCGGGCGGCGTGACGTAGTCGGCGTAATCGGGCATGCGCGCGAGCGCGCTCGGCGGAAGAAACGGAAGCGCGCCGAGCGCGCGCGCGAACGCGTGACCCGTCGCGACCACGACGAACCCGTCGGCCACGGTGTTCGACGTGAGAAACGGACGTGCGGGCATGACGCTCCCGTCCGGCGCGTAATTCGGCGAGAGCATGTAGAGCGGCGCGAAGTTGATCGGATCGGCGGAGTCGATCGCCGATTGCGTGAGCTGAATCAACTTTCGCAAATCGGGTGACTGCCTCGAGAGGCCAAGGCCGCTCTGCGGCGCGACGAGCTGGCTCCCGACGGGATAGAACGTGTCGTGATACTGCTGGCAACCCGACGACGACGCGCACGTCGCGGTCGAGCTTCCGATGGGCCGATACGACGCGATCGGCTGTTCCCACGTCGTGATCGCGCGGCCCTGCGGCGCGGTCGCGAGCACGTTGCACGTCTTGTACGAGTCGACGACGTCGGGCGCGTTGAAGAGCTGGATCTGCAGCGGATCGCCGAGCGACGCGGGGATCGCGACGCGCATGCTTCCGTCGGACAGCGTGCGCGCGCACCGCGTCTCGCCGTTCTGCGCGTTGTAGACGAGCACGGTCATGCCCGACGAGAGCTCCGACGGATTCAAGCACGCGAACTCCATCTCGCGCGATCCGGTGAGATCGTTCACGACGAAGCGCACGCTCATTTGTCCGTTCGAGCAGAGCGTCGCCGAGCCCGAGTTGTTTCCGTCGTGCGGTCGCGACGAAGCCGGCACCGCGACGACGAGCGGCGAGATGAGCTGCTCGACGACCGCGTCGACGACGCCGTACGAGCGCGTCGCGACGTCGGTGAGCCCTCCGCCGCCCGAGATCGATCCCGCCGCGCTCACCGCCGGATCCATCGCGCCTTGAATCATCGCGTAGATCCCGCCGTACGAATCGCCCGACGAATAAATCGGCGCGCTCCCGCCGACGTCCGGCACGCCGTCGCCGTCGAAGTCGCCGAGCACGTCGTTCTGACCGTCGTCGTTGTAGTCCTGATCGCCGACGCGTCCGTCGAACGTGCGCAGCACGCGCGACGCCTGCATTCCGTCGAGCACCGTCTGCCGGATGTTGTCGCGCGAGTGGAAGATGTGCGCCGTCCACAAGTAGCCGCCGGGATCGGGCACGCCGTCACCGTCGAGATCGTGCGCGCGCCCGCTCTCGATCGCGGTGGCCCACGGAACCAAACATGCAGAATACAGCAAACTCTGGAGAAGGAGCTGCGTGCCGCTGTCGAGCGCGAGGCCGTGACCGGGTCCGTCGAAGCCGAGCATCGCGAGACCTTGCTTCGCGAAGTAACCCGCGCGGATCACGATCTCCGCGCCGTTGAGCGTCGAGCCGTGTCCCCACACCACGGTCGGGAACGGCTGCGCGATGTTCTTCGCGGGCTGCGCCTTCGGAACGGTGAGCCAGAAATGGCCCATGTCGTTTCCGAAGCGGCCTTGCCCGGTCTTGTAATTCACCTCGAAGCGATCCGTCGGGTTCTCGTTCGCGGGATCGACGCCGACGAGGTACGCGAGCGGGTACTGACCGATGACGAAGTAATCGATCGCGTCGAACGACGCGATGAGCGCGTTCTCCGCGTCGGGATCGAGCGCGAAGACTCGCTCGATGACTTCTTGAAGCGTGCTCTGAACGTCGGCGACGTGAACGATGTACGGATGGTTCTTCACGTTCGCGCACGACGGATTGCTCTGCCAGCCCGCGGGCTGATTCGCGGCGCTCTGGTCGTTGATCAACCCGGCGGCGCGGAAAATGTTCACCGTGGGCGGGTAGTCCTTCTGCAAATGCGCGAACGGTCCTTGTCCGTAGAAACCGTCGCGGAGCAGGCGCAGGTCTTCCTCTTGCGGGCCGGTCGTGAACGTCCACGCGAAGGCGACGTGCTTGAGCCCCGTGCCGGCGATGTCGCCGTAGTAGCTCGCGCGATTCGGATCGGAGAGCACGGTTTGGAGCGTCTCGATCGAAGTCTCTTGCGACGGGTGATAGACGTACGGAAACGGCGAGCGAACGCTGCGCCCGAGCGTGTCGCGCAGTCGATCGGTGAGCACGACGGCGTACTCGGTTTTTTCTTGGAGCGGCAAGACCGGTCGCACGAGGAGCGTGTCCGTTTCGCGCTCGTAGAAGCCGAGGAGATCGTCGACGCCGTGCACGCTGCCGGTGCCGGGATGAATCAACGTCGAGAGCGTGTCGGGATGGTCCAAAACGCCGTCGAAATCGGTGTCGAGCGCGGGCGTGTAGTTGCCTTGCGCGAGGCCGGCGCCTTCTTCGTACGTCTCGAGGAGGATGTTCTGCTCGGTCGCGCGCGGATCGTTCGGGTAGTAGCTGTCGAGATCGCGGATGACGCGCGGGAACGCGCCGCCGTTCACGTCGAGCAACGCGGGCACGCCGGTGTGCAGATTCACGACGTAGACGGGATCGTTCGTGAGATCGAATCCGTCGCGCTGCATCGCCGCGCGGAGCGCTTCGAGATCGATCGCGGCGTCGGTGGGCGCGATCCCGTCGCCGCGCGTGAAGCTCACGCTGATCGGCGCGAACGTGCCCCAACCTTCGAGCTCCGCGAACCCGCTGCGCGCGTCTTGCTCGAGATCGGTCGGCGCGATCAAGCTCACGTTGATGCGGCGACCCGTGCGACTCGTCGGATCGGCGAACGTCGCGACGTCGTTCGGCGCGGGGATCTCCGGCAGCGGTCGGCGCGTGAGATCGAAGACGACGACGGGGCCGTCGCCGGGCGGCGTCGCTTGGAGACCATTCGGGATCGAGTCCATCGCGCAACCGAAGAAGCCGAGGCAGATGGCGATGAAGCGTGTCTTCATGCTTTGTCGACCATAGCGTAGCCTTGGCGAATGAAGCACGGCGACCTCGTGGGGGGCCGCTTCGAAATCGGCGACCGGGTGCGCGAAGGCGGGATGGGCGTCGTGTTTCGCGCGCGCGATCGCGAGAGCGGTCACGCTGTCGCGGTGAAGACGCTGCTCGACGCGTCGTCGCGCGCGCGCTTCGAGCGCGAAGCCGCGCTGCTCGCGAAGCTCGAGCACCCCGCGGTGGTGCGCTACGTCGCGCACGGTCGCGAGGGCGACGCGGCGTACATCGTGATGGAGTGGCTCGAAGGCGAGGACCTCGCGCAACGCCTCGCGCGCGGGCCGCTCGCGGAGACCGAGGCGCGCGATCTCGTCGTGCGGCTCGGCGACGCGCTCGGTGAAGCTCACGCGCTCGACATCATTCATCGTGATGTGAAACCGAGCAACGTCATCCTCCCCGCAGGCGACGTGTCGCGCGCGACGCTCATCGATTTCGGGGTGGCGCTCGGACCCTCCGAAGACGACACGCGCAGCACGAAGAGCGGGCTCATCGTGGGAACGCCCGCGTACATGGCGCCGGAGCAAGCGCGCGCTTCGCACGACGTCGACGCGCGCGCGGACGTGTACGCGCTCGGTTGCGTGCTGTTCGAGTGCGTGACCGGGCGTCCGCCGTTCGTGGGCGAGCACCCCGTCGCGGTGCTCGCGAAGGTGCTCCTCGACGACGCGCCGCGACTTCGATCGATGGTGCCGTCCGCGTCGCCCGAGCTGGAGGCGCTCGTCGCGCGCATGCTCGCGAAGGATCCGCGCGCGCGACCCGCGGACGGTCGCGCGATCGCGCGCTTCTTCCGCGAAGCCGCGCCGCTCTCGGTGCGTCCGCACGAGAGCGTCCTGCCCGACTCGATCACCGACGACGAGCGCGTCGTCGTGCACGTGCTCCTCGCGATGAAGCCAGCAAACGACGAAGAACACGATCGCACGCAGATCACCGAGCGCGCGTTCGACGCGGTCGATTTCGAGCGGAGGTTCGGCGCGCACGCGGACGTGATGGCGGACGGCTCCGTGCTCGCGACGCTCAAGCCCGGCGCGCTCGGCGCGAAGGCCGGCGCGACGCGCGCTGCGATCGCGGCGCGCGAGCTCGCGAAGGAAATCGGCGGCGCCGTCGCGCTCGCGTCGGGTCTCGAGCGCATTCGTCGCGGCGTGCCGCTCGGCAAAGTCGTCGATCGCGCGGTGGACCTCGCGCGGCGCGCGGCGAGCGCGGGCGCGATCGTCGTCATCGACGATCTCACGGGGGCGCTGCTTCGCGGGACCTCGGCGTTCGTGTCCAAGGACGGGCTCACCGTGCTCGTGTCGGTCTCCGCGCAGACGCTCCCCGCGCATCCTATCGTCGGGCGCGAGCGGGAGCTCGTCGCGCTGTCTTCGCTCGCCGAAGAAGTCGCAGCGTCGCGCGCTGCGCACGTCGCGATCGTCACCGCGCCGCCGGGCGGCGGAAAGACGCGCCTCGGCAGCGAGCTCCTCGCGCGTCTGCGCGATCGCGACGACGTCGATCTCGGCGTGTGTCACGTGCGCGCCGACGAGACGACCGCGAGCTCACCGCTCGCGATCGCGTCGGATATCGCGTGCGTGATCGCGCGCGTTTCGCGCGGGGACCTGCCGGACGAACGTCACGCGAAGCTTCGCGCGCACGTCGAGTCCACCGCGCTCTCCGCCGCCGCGAAGGTGCGCGCGATGGACTTCGTCGGCGACATGATCGGCGCGACGCTCACGCCGAGCCTCGCGCTGCTCGCCGCGCGCACCGACGCGATGAACATGAGCGATCAGATCCAGCGCGCGTTCGTCGATTTCGTCTCCGCGTCGTGCGTCACGCCGTTCGTGATCGCGATCGACGATTTGCAGTGGTGCGATCGAGCGAGCCTGCGCCTCGTCGAAGCCGCCGCGCGCGAGCTCGAGTCGCGACCGCTCTTCGTCGTCGGGCTCGCGCGTCCGGATTTCGACGCGACGTTTCCGAGCGCGTTCGAGGGTCGCGCGCTCACGCGCTTGCCGCTCGCGCCGCTCGGAAAACGCGCCGCGGAGAAGCTCGTGCGCGAGATCCTCGCGGACGACGCGCACGCGAGCGACGCGCTCGTCGCGGAGATGGTCGCGCGCGGAGAGGGCAACGCGTTCATGCTCGAGGAGCTCGCGCGCGGCGCGCGCGACGGACGCGCGCTCGGTGAGCTCGGTGAAGCGAAGGCGGTCGTCGCGGGGCGCTTCGAAGCGCTCTCGCCCGAGGCACGCCGCGTGCTCCGCGCCGCGAGCATCATCGGACAGCGCGCGCCGGTCGCCGCGATCGCAGCGCTCGTGGGTCTCGATCCGGACGCGGCGTCGATCGCGGCGTCGATCACGGAGCTCGAGCAAGCGGAGATCGCGATCGCTCGCGAGGGGGAGCTCGCGTTCCGCCACGCGCTCCTCCGCGACGCCGCGTACGCGACCGTCACCGAAGAAGACAAGGCGCTCGGTCACAAGCTCGCCGCGAAATTCTTCGAGTCATCGCTCGCGGGAGGCGCGATGATCGTCGCGACGCACGCCGAAGCGGGCGGAGAGCTCGCGCTCGCGGCGCGCGCGTACGTCGACGCGGCGCGCGCGGCGCTCGAGTCCACCGATTTGCTCGGCGTCGCCGATCGCGTGAACGCGGCGATTCGCTGCGGCGCGCAGGGCGCGCTCCTCGGACGCGCCGAGCGCTTTCGCGCGGAGGCCGCGTTCTGGCTCAACGCGCTCCGCGACGTCGAGGATCACGCGACGCGCGCCGTCGAGCTCTTCGAGGGCGAGCCGACCGCGGACTTCTTCGTCGCCGCGGGATACTTGATCGCGGCGTGCTCGCGCCTCGGAAAACCCGAGAGCGCGCTCGTGCACACGCGGCGCGTGCTCGGGACGCGCGCGTCGCCCGACGCGGCCTTCGCGCGCACGACCGCGCTGCTCATCGCGGCCGCGTTCCTCCCGCTGCAAGGACAAATCGATCTCGCGCGCGCGATCCTCCACGACACCAAGAACACGGTCTTCGAGCTCGCCGATCGCTTCCCGACCCTCCGCGCCCGCTACGCGCGCGCGAAATCGATCTGCGCGATGGCGTCCGGCGATCTCGAGGCGTACATCACCGGCGCGCGCGAGGCGGCCGATCAGTTCACGGCGTTCGGGGATCTGCGCAACGCGCTTCAGCAGCGCGGGAACGTCGTCTACGCGTTGCTCGAAGTCGGCGACGCGGAGGGCGCGATTCGCGAAGGGCGCGCGGTGCTCGAGGAGTCGGCGCGCATGAACTTGCGTAGCGTCGTCGCGATGGTCGAGCAGAACGTCGGGTGCGCGCTCGTGCGCACCGGCGCGCGCGAAGAGGGTCGCGCGATGCTCGAGTCGGCGCTGCGCGAGTTCGAGTCGCAAGGTCACGCGCGGATGGCGGGCGGGACGTGCATCTACCTCGCGAGCGAACGGCTCGCCGCGCGCGACGAAGACGGCGCGTTGCGCGCGATCGATCGCGCGCTCGAGCTCCTCGCATCGACGCCGCCGCTCCGCGCGTATGCGCTCGCGCTCCGCGCGAGCACGCTCGTCGCGCGCGCGCCGAGCGTGGCCCGCGCGAACGCGGACGAAGCGCTCGGCGTGCTCGATTCGCTCGGCAACATCGACTCCGGCGAGACCGATGTCTACCTCGCCGCCGCGCGCGCACGGCTCGCGACCGGCGACGAACCCGGCGCGCAGGCGCTCCTCAAGCGCGGCCGCGATCGCATCGAATCGCGCGCGGCGCGCCTCGCCGAGCCGCACAGGACGATGTTCCTCGAGAACGTCCCTTCGAACGTCGCGCTCCTCGCGCTCGCGAATCGCGCGTGACGCGCCGGAGGTGCTATACCGCACTTCGCGAGTCGTGACGGCGGACGTATCTCCCACCCAAGCTCCAAGTCCCATCGGACGCCTCGGCGCGTTGCTCGTGCGCTGGCGCGCGTTCGCGCTCCGCGCGGAGCTGCGCATCGCGCCCACCGAGCCGCAGCGCATCTTCATTCTCACGCTCGTCATCGGCGGCGTGTGCGGGCTCGTCGCCGTGGGCTATCACGAAGCGATCCGCGCCACGTCGAAGCAGCTCATCGAGCGCGCGCTCGCCGCGCCGGGCTGGGAGTGGATTCCGTGGACGATCGCGACGCCCGCGCTCGGCGGCGCGATCTGCGGCATCCTCTTGCAGTACGTCTTTCCCGGCGCGCGCGGCAGCGGCATCCCGCAAGTCAAAGTCGCCTACGCGTCGCGCTCCGGCAAAGTGCCGCTCCGCGACGCGGTCGGGAAGTTCCTCGTCGGCACGCTGCAGCTCGGGTCCGGCGGCTCGCTCGGGCTCGAAGGACCGACGGTGCAAATCTGCGCGGGCATCGCGAGCACGCTCGCGCGCGTCGTGCGATTTTCACCGCAGAATCGCCGTCGGTTGATCCCGGTCGGCGCGGCCGCGGGAATCGCCGCGGCGTTCAACGCGCCCATCGCCGCGGTCACGTTCACGATCGAAGAGGTCGTCGGTCAGCTCGATCAAACCGTCTTGTCCGGCGTCATCATCGCGGCCGCGTGCGCCGCCGTGATCGAGCGCAGCGTGCTCGGCGAAAACCCCGTCTTCACGGTGCGACAGCACTACGGTCTCAGCGATCCGCGATCGCTCGCGCTCTACGCGGGCCTCGGAGTCGCCGCGGCGATCGCGTCGGTCGCGTTCACCGACGGCCTCTTGAAGGTGCGCGCCGCGTTCGCCCGAACGAAGCGCGTCCCGCTCTGGGCGCAGCCCGCGGTCGGCGGCGCGGTCACGGGCGCGCTCGCAGCGTTCGCGATCGGCGTCCTCCACACGCGCGGCGTCACCGGCGGCGGATACGACGTGCTCGAGCGCGCGCTGTCGGGCTCGCTCGCGGTGCGCGTGATGCTCGTGATGTGCGTCGTGAAGTTGATCGCGACGGTCTTCTCGTATTCGAGCGGCGGCGCCGGCGGGATCTTCGCGCCGTCGCTCTTCATCGGCGCGATGCTCGGCGGTGCGTTCGGCTCGCTCGACAAAACGCTCTTCCGCCACGACGACATCGGCGCGTTCGCGCTCGTCGGCATGGGCGCCGTGTTCAGCGCGACGATCCGCGCGCCGATGACGAGCGTGCTCATCATCGTCGAGATGACGTCGGGCTACTCGCTCATCCTGCCGCTGATGATCGCGAACATGAGCGCGTACGTCATCGCGCGGAAGTGGCGACCGGAGCCGATCTACGAGGCGCTCCTCGCGCAAGACGGCGTTCACCTCCACAACCGCGCGATCCTCAGCACGCTCGAAGTGCTGCGCCTCGATCAGCTCCTCGCGCGCGCGAACCAATTCGCTTGCCTCACGCCGAGCTCGCACCCGAGCGAAATGGTCAAGCAGATGAGCGCCCACCACGATCAGAAGGTCTTCCCGATCGTGATCGACGACGCGGGCGCGCGGAAGCTCATCGGGCTCGTGTCGAGCGACGAAATCTCGCTCTTGCAGAACGAGCCCGAGCTCGAGCTCATCGTGACCGCCAGCGACATCATGCGCGCGCCGGTGAGCGTGCGTGCGCACGACGACATGCGCACAGTCTTCGAGTTGATGCGCGCCGAGGGTTTGCGCGAGCTCCCCGTCGTCGACGACAACGACTGCGTGATCGGCCTCGTCGACGAAGCGGACGTGGCGCAGGTCTACTTGAAGGCGACGAGCGAGACATGACCCGACGGGTCTTGCCGCGGCAGCGCACGTCCGACTGACGCGCGTCAGTTCGACGTGACCGTCTCGAAGAACGGACAATCGAGCGCCTGCAGGCACTCGTGCGACGACGGGTGGCTCAAGTAATACGGATCCGTTCCGCCGCTGCGGAAGAAGTGTCCGCTCATGTTGCCGCCGTATTTCGCGTCGTCCCAAATCTTGCAGTTGTCGGGCGCGTCCCACGTGTGCTGCCCACCGGGCTTGATGTAGACGCTGATCGCGCCGACGATCATCTGGCTCGCGTCCCACGCGTCGTCGTCCGACGAGAACGGCACGCCCTTGATGCGCGGCGCCCACGCGTCGAGGAGCGACTGCGGATTCGTCGGGTCGATGTGCATGCCCGCGATGCGCGCGAGGCGGAGAGGCACCGCTGGGTGCTGCGCGTCGTATTTGTTGAGCCCCTCGGCGACCCAGTCGGCGTCGTAGAGCGTGTCTTGGCACGTCGTCGGGTCGACCGCGGGCACGCTCGGGCAGAGCGCGGGATTGTTCGGCACGTAGTTCACGCCGCAGTTGGGACCTGCCGGTCGCCGACCGAAGCGCGCGACGCCCTCGATCTGATAATTTTGAATCAACACTTCGTTCGGCGTCAGCCCGCCGAACGCGTCGTACAAAGGTTGCGGAGTCACGTAGTCCGCGTACTCGGGATACGTCGCGAGCGAGCTCGGCGGGAAGAACGGAAGCGCGCCCGCCGCGCGCGCGAAGTTGAACCCGGTCTCGAGGTTCACGAACGCGTCGCCCGTCGTCGTCGTCGAGAGAAGACCGCGCGCAGGCGTCGGATTGCCGAACGGATCGGGCAACGTCTTCAGCATGTAGTACGGCGCGTAGTTGATCGGGTCGGCCGGATCGACGCCGATCTGCGCGAGGAACCAGAAGCGACGCGACTTGGGCGAGTTGCGCTTGAAGCCGAGCCCGTCTTGCGGCGCGGTGAGCTGCGATCCGACCGGGAAAAATCGATCGATGAACTGCGCGCACGAGCTCGTCGGGCACGACGAGTCCACCGAGATGCGGTAGCTCGGTGCGGGTTGCTCCCACGTGTCGATGTGTCGCCCGACGGGCGCGGTCGCGGGCACGTTGCACGTCGCGTACGAATCGACCACGTCGGGCGCGTTGAAGAACTGAATGTCGAGATCGTCGAGGTACGTCGCGCCGAACTCGATTCGGAAGCTTCCGTCGGCGAGCGTGCGCGCGCAGTGAACCGGATCGTACTGCGCCGACAGGTTCGTGATGACGACGGTCTTGTTCGGTCCGTCCTCGTCCGGCGTGTTCAAGCACGCGATCTCGACTTGATCGATGTCGTCTCCGTCCTCCACGAAGAAGCGCACCGAGATTTGATTCGCGCTGCAGTTCGTTTGCTTCGTCGTGACGCCGTTCGACGTGGTCGGCGGATATTGCGACGCGGGGACGCCGATGAGGAGCGGGCCGAAGAGCTGACCGAAGGACTCCGTGACGCCGTAGCTGCGAAACCCGATGTCGGTGAGGCTTCCGCCGCCGGACATCGGGACGGTCGCCGTGAGCTGATGATCGATGCCGCCCTGGATCTCGCTCATGATGCCGCCGAGCGATTCGCCCGCGGCGTAGATGTTCTGCGCTCCGCCGACGTCGGGCACGCCGTCCGCGTCGAAGTCGCCGGCGAGATCTTCCTTGCCGTCGTTGTTGTAGTCCTGCCCGCTCATCGTCTTGCCGTCGAACGTTCGCAAGATGCGCGTGAGCTGCATTTCGTCGAGCGTGCCTTGGCGGACGTTGTCGCGGACGTTCGCGATGTGGCTCGTCCACCACCACCAACCCGGATCCTTGATTCCGTCGCCGTTGCGATCGACGGCGCGCGTGGTGAGCACCGCGTCGACCCACGGCGCGAGGCAGTCGGGGTACAAGTCCGCTTTCGCGGGCACGCTCACGGAAGGATCGTCGGGCAACCCGTGTTGCGGCATGTTGATGACGACCATCGCGACGCCGTTGCGCGCGTAGTTGCCGCCGTAGAGGAGCGACTCGGTGAAGTTGCCGCCGACGCCGTGACCGAAGAGCGCGATCGGGAACGGTTGCTTGTACTGACCTTGCTGCTTCGGCACGGTCATCATCCAGCTCACCGTGTCGCTCGTCACCGCGCCCTGACCGGTCTGGAAATTCAAGTGGAAGCGCGCGTCGGGATCCATCCCTTGGGGATCTCCCTCGAGGAACGGCGATTGATACGTTCCGACGACGACGTGATCGACGTACTGATTTTCGTCGTTGAGCCCCGCGATGTCGCCGGGGTCGTAGCCGAAGACCTTCGAGTACAAATCCTGGAGCGCGGCCTTCACGTCGGGCGCGTTGGGATCGACGATGTACGGGAGCGCGGCGTGCGGCGCGCACGCGGGCGTCGTCTGCCAACCCGCGGGTTGCGCGCTCGGCGAACCGGAGATCTCGCCGGCCGCGGGGAGGATCGTCGTCTGCGCGGGGAACTGCGTCGCGAAATACGAAAACGGTCCTTGTCCGTAGAGCCCGTCGCGTAGCGCGATCATGTCGGCGAGCACGGGCTCGGTCGTGAACGTCCACGTGAACGCGACGTGCTTCAATCCGGTCCCCGCGATGTCGCCGTAGTAGTTCGAGAGGCTCGCGTTCGAGAGCACCGTCTGAAGGCGCGTGACCGAGTCGACTTGCGACGGATGGTTGACGTAGGGGAACGGGCTCTTGATCGGGTTGCCGTCGCTTCCCTTCAAGCGATCGGTGAGCACGACGGCGTACTCCGTCATCTCGTCGAGCGGGAGGACCGGCTTGAGGATGAGCGTGTCCGTCTCGCGCTCGTACCAATCGAGCATGTTGTCGACGCCGTCGATCTGATTCGGCCCGAGCGCGCCCCACGTGTTCGGGTGATCGAGCACGCCGTCGAAATCTTGATCGAGCGACGGTTTGTAGTCGCCTTGCAAGAGGCCCGCGCCTTCTTCGTTCGCCTCGTAGAGCAGGTTGCTCGTCGCGACGTGCGGATCGTTCGGCCAGTAGCGCTGCGGATCGCGCAGCGCGATGTTCGCGTTTCCGTTGCCCATGTCGAGCACCATCGGGATGCCCGTCGTCAGGTTCACGAGGTACACCGGGTCGTCGTCGAAGCGGTACTCGTCGCCCTGCATGTGCGCGCGCACGTTGTCGAGATCGATCGCCGGTTTGCTCGGATCGCCGCTCGGCGGTTTGTCGAACGCGACCGTGATCGGCGCGTACGTTCCCCAGCCTTCGACGTCGTCGAACGCGGCGCGCGCTTGCTCCTCCATGTACGTCGGCGCGATCAAGCTCGCGTTGATGCGGCGTCCGGTGCGGCTCGTCGGATCGGCGAACGTGGCGAAGTCGTTCGGCAGCGGAATGTTGGGGAGGGGGAGCGCGAGCGCGTCGAAGATCACGGTCGCTCCGGGCCCGGCGGGCGTTGCTTGAAGACCCGTCGGAATCTGATCCATCGAGCACGCCGCGAACGCGAGAAGCGCAAAGAGTCGGTACTTCATTCTTACTCTCCGATTTCCTCGGCTAAAACTGCAAGCCAGCGCGCCCGACGACGATCCACGGCGCGTTCATGATCGAGCCCGACGCGTCCGCGAACGCGCCGCCCGGAAATAGAATGCCTGCTTGCGCGCCGAGCTGCACGACGAGGTTGCGATCGAGGCGCACGCGGAACTCGAAACCTCCGTCGAGCTCGAGACCGAGATCGTGCCGCCGAGCATCGCCGCCCCGGTAGTTCACGTACGCCCCTTGCGTCGCGATGCGATACGGGTCCACGAGGTCCGCCGTCGTCTGCGCGATGACCGCGCCCGCTTTCAAATCGACCCACGGCCTGGGTCGAACGATCACGGTCGGATAGACGTACTCCGCGCCGAACACGCCGCCGTTCGACGGGAGCAAGTTCACGCCGGGCGTCGGCCGCGTTCCGTTCTGGAGGAGGGGGTCTTGCGCGGCGGCCGCGGAGCGCGCCGTCTGCCAGCGCATCACTTCGTCGAACAAAACCAAACCGACTTTGTGATTTGGATCAAACGTGAATCTGTGCTCGGTGGAATCGTAAGGGTTCGCGTCGCCGGACGCATATCCGACCTCGACTTGCGCGGCGACGTCGCCCCAGCTCCGCGGATCGTCCGACGACGCGAGCGGCGATGTGCTCACGCCGGGCACGCTCGCGGTTGTCGCGGCGTTCGTCTGTCCGTGCGCTTGATGCACGACGCCGAGGCTCGCCGCGAATCCATAGGACTGAATCGAGGTATTTTGGCCGGTGAGCGCTTGATCGGGCTGGCGGAGCTCGTTGGTCGATCCGAGGATGAACGCGAGCTCGCCTGCGCCGTAGAGAAACGTCGACGGGTTTCCCGGGATGGGCGTCGCGAAGTGTCCGGCGACGTCGACCGCGGCGGCCACGATGTCGTCGGAGTAGTCCGCGTATTGAGCGGCCGTCTTGTTCGTTTGTTGCGATCGCAAAGTCGCAAAGACACCGATTTGGTTGGGGCCTTTGTCGTAGAAGCCGGCGAGCACGCCTTGGAACGCGACGTCGCCGCGATACAGACGCGCCTGCCAGTCTTGGTAGACGAGGTTTCCGCCGAGCACGATCGCGAACGGGCTCTCCTTGCCGGCGGGCTTCGTGGCGAACATCACCTGCTCGACGAAGTTGCCGTCGCGGTAATCGCCGAAGAGCGACGGGTGATCGCCGTCGTTCGCCAGGATGCCCATCCCCCAGTGGTTCGACTGTTGGCCCACGCGAAACAGTCCGATCGGCGTGAGGAACTGCGCGTAGGCCCAACGCAGCTTGATGTACGCGAGCGCGTCCTCGCTGTCGTCGCGCGGATTGTAGTCGGTGGAGACGTCGTGCGTCGTGTCGCCGAAGACGTAGTTCTGGAACAGATTGAGCTGCACGACGACTTGGAGCCAGTCGCGGTACTGGAGCTTCGGCGTGAGGCGAACCCACTGCGTGAAGAACGCGTGCTGGCCGAGCGAATCCGAAATCGCGCCCGGGTTCGCGTTGAGCTGCGTTGCAGTCACGTCCATCGGGAATGGGTTTTGTCCCTGCGCGCGCAGCTGCAGCTCGCCGCGTACGTTGATCGTGAGCTTGTCGGGGTCCGGCTTCGGATTTTGGATGCGCCCCGTGTCGAGGACGAGACGATCGAGATCGTCGGGGACGCGGCTCTCGCTGGATTCTTTGTCCTTGTCCTTGTCGTCGGCGCGCGCGAGCTGCGGAACGAGCGCGAAGACGGCGCAGAGGGCCGCGATTCGAAGACGCATGAGCCAGCGCATACTACATTACGTCGCGCTTTCGCGATGGTATATGCCGCGGCGGTGGAACCCGTCGCGCTCGGCAAGCCGATTCGGCTCGAGGATCTCGAGGACGTCGCGCGGCACGGCCGAAGCGTCGTCGTCGACGCGGACGCGCGGCGCGCGGTCGAACGATCGCGCGCCGCGATCGACGCCATCGCGGCGGCGGGCGACGCCGCGCCCAACGTCTACGGCGTGAACACCGGATTCGGCGCGCTCAGCGAGACGCGCATCTCCGCGTCGGACATTCGCGCGCTCCAACGAAACCTCGTGCGCTCGCACTCGACGGGTGTCGGGCCGTCGCTTCCGCCCGAGCAGGTCCGCGGCATCATGCTGCTGCGCGCGCAGGTGCTCGCGCTCGGGTGCTCCGGCGTGCGCGCGATCGTGCTCGACGCGCTCGTCGCGATGCTCAACGCAGGGGTCGTCCCGCGCATCCCATCTCAAGGATCGGTGGGCGCGTCGGGCGATCTCGCGCCGCTCGCGCACCTCGCGCTCGCGATGATCGGCGAAGGCGAAGCGGTAACATGGGATAAAGGTACTGAGGTAACAAAATACCGTCCCGCGCGCGAGGTGCTCGCCGAGGCCAGGATCGCGCCCGTCGTGCTCGAGGCGAAGGAGGGGCTCGCGCTCATCAACGGCACGCAGCTCATGGCGTCGCTCGGCACGCTCGCGCTCCTCGACGCGGAGCGGTTGTGCGTCGCGGCGGACGTCGCGGCCGCGATGAGCCTCGAGGCGCTCAAGGGATCCGCGCGCCCGTTCGACGAGCGACTCCACGCGGCGCGCCCGCATCCCGGGCAAGCGATCGTCGCGAGGAACTTCCGCGCGCTCCTCGCGGACAGCGAGATCATGGAGAGCCACAAACACTGCGGTCGCGTGCAAGACGCGTATTCGCTTCGGTGCGTACCGCAGGTGCACGGCGCGACGCGCGACGCGCTCGCGTTCGTGCGCGCGGTGCTCGAGCGCGAAGTGAACAGCGTGACCGACAATCCGAGCGTCTTCGTGAACGATGGCTCGGAGGCGGATTTGATCAGCGGCGGGAATTTCCACGGCCAGCCGCTCGCGCTCGCGCTCGATTTCGCGGCCATCGCGTGCGCGGAGCTCGCGAACATCAGCGAGCGTCGCGTGGAGCAACTCGTGAACCCCGCGCTCTCGACGGGCCTCAGCGCGTTCCTCGCTGCGACAGACGAGACGGGCCGGAGCGGGCTTCACTCGGGCTTCATGATCGCGCAAGTCGCGTCCGCGTCGCTCGTCAGCGAGAACAAAGTGCTCTGTCACCCCGCGTCGGTGGATTCGATTCCGTCGTCGGCGGGAAAAGAAGACCACGTGAGCATGGGGAGCGTCTCGGCGCTCAAGCTGCGGCGCGTAATCGCGAACGTGCAGCGCTCCATCGCGATCGAGATCATGACCGCGGCCGCGGGGCTCGATCAACGCAAGCCGCTGACGCCGAGCCGCGGCGTGCGCGCCGCGCTCGAGAAAGTCCGCACGCGCGTGCGACCAATGACGGAAGACCGTCCGCTCTACGAAGACATCGAGTCCGTCGTCGCGCTCGTCGCGGATCGTTCGCTCGCGGCGTTCGTCGAGCGCGCGATCGGTCCGCTCGCTTGACGTGAAAAAGCACGCGCTCCGCATCGTCATCGCCGTGCTCGCCGTGACGGCGACCGCGCTTTGGTTTTGGGCGCGCGGTCCGCGCGACGCGCACGTCGACTTCACGAGCCCGCGCGACGACGCGCTCAAGATCCTGTTCGTCGGAAACAGCCACACGTTCGTCAATGATTTGCCGAAGACGTTCGGATCGCTCGTGCTCGCGCGCGAGCCGACGCGTCCGCTCGTCGTGAAGGACGTGACGTTCGGCGGCGCGACGCTCGACGATCACCTCGCGCGCGGCGTCGCGCGCCGCGCGATCGAGAGCGAGCGTTGGGACTACGTCGTTCTTCAAGAGCAGAGCATGCTCCCATCGACCGCGAAGGATCGCTACGAACGCGCCGTGCGCGCGTTCGACGCGATCATCCGACGCGCGGGCGCGAAGACCGTCCTCTACGCCGTCTGGCCGCATCGAGTCGGACAAGATCCCGCGTCGCTCGCGGCGACGTATCGCGAGGTCGCAGGCGACGTCCACGCGACGCTCGCCGACGTCGGCGCCGCGTGGCTCCGCGCCGAGCGCATCGACGCGAAGGTCGTTCTGTATCAGGCGGACGGTTACCATCCCGCGCCCGCCGGGACGTACCTCGCGGCTTGCGTCTTCTACGAGACGCTCGTCGGAAAATCCGCGCGCGGTCTTCCATCGCTCGGGATGGTGTCGGATGACGTCGCCGCGGAGCTCCAGCGAGCGGCTTCCGGAAATCAGGATTGACCCTCACGCGACGTCAGGCGCTACGAGGATCGCATGTACAAAATCGGTCGGCTCGCGGCGCTCGCGAAGATCAGCGTGCGCGCGTTGCATCACTACGACGAAATCGGGCTCGTCAAACCGTCGGCGCGAACCCGCGCGGGCTACCGCGTGTACGCGCAGCGCGATCTCGAGCGCCTTCAGCACGTCCTGTTCTTGCGCGAGCTTGGCCTTGGGCTCGAGCCCATCGCGCGCGTCTTGGACGATCCGAAGTTCGATCGCAGCGAGGCGCTTCGCGCCCACCGCAGAGAGCTCGTCGCGCGCGCCGAGCGAACCAAGACGATGATCGCGCTCGTCGACCGAGCGCTGTTTTCCATCGAAGAAGGAGAGCCCATGCAACCGAAAGAAATGTTTTCCGCGTTCGAAGAAGAGGCGAAGGCGCGCTGGGGGCGCACCGACGCGTGGCGCGAGAGCGCGCGCCGCGCCAAGACGTACGGCAAGGACGAATGGGCGCGCATCGCGGCGGAGGCCGCGGAGATCTCCGCGGAGCTCGCGAAGCTCGCACGCGCGGGCGTCGCCGCGACCGACGCGCGCGCGATGGATCTCGCCGAGCGGCACCGCGAGCACATCGACCGTTGGTTCTACGCGTGCTCGCGCGAGATGCACGCCGGACTCGGCGAGATGTACGTCGCCGACGATCGCTTCGCGCAGAATTACGAGAAGGTCGCGAAGGGTCTCGCGCGCTACATCCGCGACGCGATCGTCGCGAACGCGTCACGCGCGTGATTTCGTGGCCCCTCCGGGACTCGAACCCGGATGCTCTCGCGAGCTGCGGATTTTAAATCCGCTGCGTATACCGATTCCGCCAAGGGGCCTTGCGAATCACGAAAGATGGTACGCTCGTTTTCGTCTCGGGAAGGGTCGACAGCAGCACCGCGTAGGTGAGCTGCGATGGAGGAGATATGAGCAACGGTGAACAGAAACCTTGGATGATCACGCTTCTTCTGTGCCTCTTCGCGGGCACGCTGGGAGCGCATCGTTTTTACGTGGGCAAGATCGGAAGCGGAGTCGGGATGCTTCTCACGGTGGGCGGCTGCGGAATCTGGACGCTGGTCGATTTGATCATGATCCTGACCGGCAAGTTCACCGACGCGCAGGGCCGCCCGCTCCTGAAGAGTTGAGCCGAGCGAGCTCGGTCTTGATTTGCGGCAGCAGCTTGCCGCGCAAGGCGACGCACAGGGACGCCGACTCGATCGCTTCCGCGAGCGGTCGTTCGGCGCCCTCGAGCGTCGCCGCTTTTTGTGTGTAGAATGCACGTGAATCCGCGAGCGCCTGATCGGTGCACGCGTACCCTGCGAGCCCCACGAGCCCCGTCGAGAGCGCGCCGGGCAATTTCGCGCGAAGCGCGTCCCAATGATCTCGCGCCCACGCGAGCGTCGTCGCGCGCGTTTTGTGGCGGCCCGCGAGCGGCCACAAAATGCGCCGCACGTCTTGGAGCTTCACCGCGGGCGTGAGCATCCAATCGAGCTGTGCCTTCACGGCCGCGGGATCGATCACGCCGGCCGCTGCGCGCATCGCGAGCGCGTGCGCTTGCGGCGTCGTCTGGGCCTCGGCGTCTTTGCGGAGGGCCGCAGGATCCGCGGTGCGCGCGGCGAGCTCGACCGCGAGCTGGCCATAGTCCGCGTCGACGCTCTTGTCGCCCGCGCGAAACGCCTTGGCGACGCCCTCGATCTTCTTCGCGAGCGCCGCGTCCTCGCCGAGATCGACGAGCGCCGCGACGAGCGTTCGCCGCAGCAAGCGGGCGTCTTCGTCGCGCGGGTGCTCGACGCGCGCGAGCTGCGGCGCGAGGCGCGCGCGCACGAACGCTGTGTACGCGGGCCACGCATCGTCGTCGACGACGTCGGAGAGATCATAAAGGATCGAGACGAGGCGCTCGACGACGTGACGCTCGCCGATGCCGTCGAACGCGGGGAGCACCTCGCGAAGGAGGGTGTACGGCGTGAGCTTGCCGGCGCGCGTTTGCGCCCACGCGTCCGCGAGGAGCAGAACGCGCGTCGCGTCCGTCGCTTGGTTCGCGTGGTGCATTAAGCTCGCGAGCGCACCCTCCGGCCAGAACGTCCGGTAATACGAGACAGCGTCGACGTTCGAAAAGAGGAGGCATTCGTTCGACGACGTCGTGATCATCGTGGACGGGCTCGTCATCGTCTTGCACGTCGGCTTCGCGCCGCGTGGCGCGACGCAGAGCGGAACGGGCCACGTCGCGCTGGGATCGAGCTGCGCGCCGAGCGGCACGAAGCGTGTCTCGTGCGCGTCGACCGCCGCCGTCTTCGCCTTCGAGTCGCAGAGAAGCGCGTCGACGTTCGCGACGGGCACGCCGGGTTTGTCGAGGTAATCGCGCGCGAGATCCGCGGATCCATTTCCGATCGCGGAGAGCAAATCGGACGCCGTCGCGTTTCCCCACGCGTGGCTCTTCAGGTACTCGTGCACGCCTCTTCGGAAATTGTCCTCGCCGACGGTGTGCTCGATCATGCGCAGCACCGCAGCGCCCTTTTGGTACGTGATGCCGTCGAACGCTTCCATCGCTTGTCCGACGCTCGCGACGGGTTGACGAATCGCGCGCGTCGACGCGAGGCCGTCTTGATCCATGATGTACGTCGCGCTCGCGGCGGCGTCGATCTTCGCGCCGATCGCAGGCTTGTACTGGTCGACGATTTTGTACGTCGTCCACGTCGCGAAGCCTTCGTTGAGCCACAGGTCGTCCCACCATTTCATCGTGACGAGATCGCCGAACCATTGGTGCGCGAGCTCGTGCGTCACCAAACCGATCATCCCGCGGCGCTGACGGAGCGACGCGTGCTCGTCGAGGAGCACCGCGTCGTCGCGGAACGTGATGAAGCCCGCGTTCTCCATCCCGCCCGCGCCGAAGTCGGGAACCGCGACGAGATCGAGCTTCTCGTACGGAAACTCGATGCCGAAATATCTCGCGAGGAGCGGGACGATTTCTGCGGCGGCGTGCAGCGTCATCGACGCGAGCGCGCCGTGGCCTTTCGTCGTGACGAATCGGATCGGCGGCTTCGTTTGACCCTCGAGCGGAACGACGTCGAAGTGTCCGACGGCGAACGCGACGAGATACGTCGGGAGCGGCGGCGTCGTGTCGAACGTCACGGTCGTCATCGCGTCGTGGTCGACGCGTTTTTGCTCCGCGCCGTTCGAGAGCGCGACCATCCCGCTCGGCACGGTGAGCTTCACGTCGAACGGCGTCTTGAATCCGGGCTCGTCGAAGCACGGAAACGCGCGGCGCGCGTCGGCCGCTTCGAACTGCGTGAACGCGTACGACTCGCCCGCGTCCTTCGCGAGGTACAACCCCGCGAGCTCTTTCCCGAACGGCGCGTCGAACGCGATCGTGATCGTCGCGTGACCCTTCGGCAGCGCGCGATCCGCGGAGAGGACGAGCTCGTCGGGCTCGAGCGCGCCGTGCGACGCGCGCGCCGACGCTTTCAGCGGAACGATTTCGTTTCCCACGCGCGCCGACGCGACGCGCACGTGAACGCCGCGCGCGTTCATCACGACGTGCGCGGTGTCTTCTGCGAGATCGACGAGGATGTCCTCGCTCCCGGAGTAATCGTCTTTTCGCGGATCGATCGAGAGATCGATCGCGTAGCGCAGCGGCTTCGTCGTCTCGGGGAGCCGACCATCCACGCGCGGCGCGGGCGGCGGCGAAACGGGCGCGACGGTCTTCACCGTGACGAGCGGCGGACGGGAGATTGGTCGCGGCGTCTCGCCGCCGCACGCAAAGAAGAAAACGATCGAGGCGAGGACCGCGCGCTTCATGCGCGCCGGTTTACTCGATGTGCGCCGGTTGCGGAAACAGTCGAAATGATCCGGTGACGCCCGCGCGCGACGGGACAGGCGTCCACTCGGCGGTCGCGTCGGCGTCGTCGTCGTCGGGCTGCGAGCACGCGACGAATCCGAACGAAGGCGACGTGAGCGCGATCTTCGAGGGGCGCACCGCGCCCGCGGCGCGCCAGAGCACCGCGCGCGCGCCGGGAATCCAACGCTCGACCAAACGGCGCTGTCCCTCGACGTCGAGGAGCCAGCCGACGACGCGCATCTGAATCATCGCGGCCTCGCTCGAGCTCTCCTCGCAATCGCGCCGCGCGACGTCGACACACACGCCGTCGCGAAACACGTAGATCGTGTGGCGCGTCTCGAGGCGATGCGTTCCTTCGAGACCGAGCGGAACGAACGAGGAGCCGGCGAATTCCTTGAGCCACTGCCTGGTTGACATGCGGTGGTCTCTAAGCAGCGTTCGTGCCGGGTCCTCCCGATGAAAACGCCAATGATTTCGTAACGTGGTTTCCGCGATGTGCGCCGTTTACGATCCACTGGGGAAAAACTCTTCTCCACCTTCGGACGCGCGGCGAAAGTAGATCGCGTCGAGCAATTTGCGATTGTGGACGAGCGGTTTGTCGAATTTTCCGAGGCGCATGCCGCGCATCGATCGCGGCGTGTCACGCACGACGTGGATGAACCGCGCGTCGTCGCGGATCTCGCCCCACGCGACCGCCGTCGCGACGTGCCGCAGGATCGGAAAGAAGCGCGCGTGAGGAGCTCCGATTTGCGCGAACACGAACGTGTGGAGCATCGTCGTCGAGCGCGACTCCGGCACGAAGAAGATCGGGCTCGTGATGCGAAGCGGGCGCGGCGCGTTCGTCTTCGGATCGAGCCACTTCGTTCGGTAGATCGTGCAGACGGGATCGAAGCGCGTGACCCAGTCGTTGTGAAACACGTCGCCCGGGCGCAAACCGAAGATGCGCCCGACGCGCGTCGGACGTTGCGGCGCGTCGTAGTGGACTTCGGTTCGATCGTCGAAGCTCTCGGCGTGGAATCGGATCGCGAGCACGTCGTCTTCGCGCCAACCGAGTCGCGTGTGGACGAACGGCGTGTGCTCGTCTTCGCTGAAGTTGTCGAGCACGGCGTGCAGCGGCGCGTCGAAGCGCATCGCGAACGCGCCGCAAAAGCGGTGGTCGCGCTCGAAGTCCCACGCGGGCGGAGCGACGCTCGCGGGCACGTCGCGGCTCGCGATCCAAACGTAGCCGTGGCGCTCTTCGCATCGCATCGCGCGCGCGTCGCACTTCGCGAGCGACGGTTGCGACGCGCTCCTGCCGCGGCCTTCGCCGTCGAACGTCCAGCCGTGGTATGCGCATCGGAGCTCGCCGCGCGCGTTGACGCTTCCGCGCGAGAGCGGCGCGAAGCGGTGCGGACATCGATCGACGAGCGCGCACGCGCGTCCGCGCGCGTCGCGAAAGAGAACGAAGGGCTCGTCGTCGACGACGACGCGTTTGGGCGCGGCGCGGAGCGCGCGCGACGGCAGCACCGGATGAAAGAAGCGCGTGACCGACACGTTCACGTCCCTGCGGAAGGCTCACGCCCGAGCGCGATCACCTTCACGTTCAGATCGATCACGTTCTTGGTCATCTCCACGCGCTGCTCTTCGGACGGCGGGCGCGCGTCCCACTCGCGCACGACGCGCGAGAACGACGCGGCTTGCATGCGAAGCTCGCGGACCTCGGCGTTCGCGGGCATCTCCGCGAGCCGCTCCACGATGTCGGCGAGCGCAGTGCGCACGATGTCGAGCCTGATGGACGCCGGCACGCGCACCACAGTACTGAAATCGGAGACGCGCGCCAGAAAGAGTCTTGACGACTCTATTTCGGACGTTACTTTGGAAGCATGAGCGTCTCACTCCTCGCCACCGACGGGTACAAATTCTCGATGGCGCAAGCGGGCTGGCCGCTGCGAAAAGAGACGTTCTACTTTTCGTTCCGTCGCGGCGGACCGCAGGTCGTTCCGATCGATCTCGCCGCGTTCGTCGAGTCGCTTCGCCCGAGCGCCAAAGGAGGCGAGCGCGAGTTTCTCGCGAGTCACGAGTACACGATCGGCGACGCGTTCGACGCGGCGTCGAAGGGCGCGCTCGTCGTGCGCGCGGCGCCGAAAGGATCGTGGGTCCTCCCGCGCGAGCCCATCGCGACGATCACCGGACCCTCCGCGCTCGTTTCGTTCCTCGAGCCGCTCTTGCTCCAGGCGCACTACCGATTTCAGATCGCGACGCTCGCGCTGCGCGATCCCGACGCGCTCGCGCGCGCGGTGTCGACGGTGACGTGCGAAGCGCAGCGCGCGATCGTGCGCGAGAGTTGCGACGCGGTGTCCGTCGCGTGTCCCGCGATGCGCGTCGACGAAGAGGGCTACGCGGCGCGCGTTCGCGAGCGCGCGAACGCGATCGTGCGCGCCCTTCGCGAAGACGGACGAGACGCCGCGCGCATCTTCGAGGTGGGTCTCCGCGCGGCGAGCTCGATGGAGCAACATTTGATCGCGCTCGGCGCGTGCAAAGAAGCGGGAATCACGCGCACGAGCAACGTCTTCGGCGCGCGCGCGCTCGGCGTGATCCCCGTCGGCACGATGGGCCACGAGCACGTGCAGCGATTTTTCTCCGACGAAGCCGCGTATCGCGCGATGAAGGAGCGCAGGCCGCAGCGGTCGAGCTTCTTGCTCGACACGTTCGACACGCTGAAATCCGGATTGCCCGCCGCGTTCGAAATCATGCGGGAGGACCCCGCGGCGCGCGATTCGATCCGCTACGACTCCGGCGACAAAGAGGCGCAGTACCTCATCGCGTGCGAGCGCGCGCGAGAGCTCGGCGTGCGGCCCGTTCACGTGATCGAAGACGGCATCGGCGCCGAGGACGTCGCGCGCTTCGAAGCGCTCCGCGAAAAAACCGGCGTGCGACCCGACGAGCAGTTCTACGGGAGCGGCGGCTGGCTCGTGTCGCAGACGGAGAGCCCCGATCCGAAACGTGCGCTCACGCGCGACAAAGTCGCTGCGGTCTTCAAGCTCTCGCGCAGCGGAAAGCGCGACGTGATGAAGCTCTCGAACGACGCGGGAAAGATCAGCGTGCCCGGCGTGCCCGTCGCGTGGCGACGCGTGTCGGGCGACGGTCCGACGGGGATCGTCGCGCAAGAAGGCGAACGCGTGCGCGGCGGCTACGTCCGCGTCGACGAAGCGCGCGATCACCAAGCGCTCCGCGCGATGCCGCGCGACGAGCGCGTCGAGCTCTCCGACGAAACGCGCGCGCTCGCCGAGCGCGTGAAGGGCGAAATCGAATCGCAGATCGAGAGGAGGTCCTCATGAAGCTCGACGCGGGCAGTCTGCACGTGGAGCGCGCGGCGGAGATCGCCGCCGAGGCGCACGCGATGAAGAAGCGCGGCGAGGTGCGCCCCGCGCGCGAAGATCGCGAGCGGGTGTGCGCGTTCGGCATCGACGCGCAGATCGCGTTCTGCAATCCGAAGGGAAGCCTCTTCGTGCCCGGTGCGGTCGAAGACACGCAGCGCGCTGTGGATTTCTTCGCGGCGCGCCTCGCGCGCGTCACGACGATGGTCCTCTCGCTCGACACGCACGCGGTGCATCAGATTTTTCATCCGAGCTTCTGGGTGAACGGGGATGGTGACCATCCCGCGCCGTTCACGGTGATTTCGCGCGTGGACGTGGCGTCGAAAAAATGGATCCCGGTGCGCGATCGCGACGCGTGCGTCGAGTACGTCGGCAAGCTCGAGGCGTCCGGAAAATACGTCCTGACGATTTGGCCGTACCACGCGCTCCTCGGCGGCGTGTCGCACGCGCTCGTGCCCGCGGTGATGGAGCTCGCCATGCTGCACGCGCTCGCGCGCGACGCGGACACGATCTTCGAAACGAAGGGGCAGTTTCCGCTCACCGAGAATTACTCCGTGCTCTCGCCCGAGGTGACGGAGCTCGCGTCGCTTGGTTCGGGCGCGCGAGTCGGCGCGTTCAACACGAAGCTCTTCGATCTTCTGATGAAGCACGATCGCGTCTACGTGTTCGGACAAGCGAAGTCGCACTGCGTGCTCTCGACGCTGCTCGACATGCGCGCGCAAATCGAACGAGCGGATCGCGCGCTCGCGAAGAAAATTTTCGTGCTGGTCGACGCGATGAGCCCGGTGCCGCCGCCGCCGCTCGATCCGCTCCCGCCCGCGCTGGATTTTCCGCGCGTCGCGGCGCGCGCGCTCGAAGAGCTCCGCGCGTTCGGAATGAACCTCGTCACGACGACGGACGGCCATTGGTGAAAGACCACGAGAAGGAGTTCCTCGCGCAGTATCGGCCGGAGGATTTTCCGCGGCCGTCCGTCGCGGTCGACGTCGTCGTGCTCACCGTGCAGGACGGAAAGCTCCGCGTGCTGCTCGTCGCGCGCAAAGAGCACCCGTTCAAAGGGAAGTGGGCGCTGCCCGGAGGGTTCTTGCGCGTCGGAAAATCGTCGCGCGATCAAGGCGAGGATCTCGACGCGGCCGCCGCGCGCGAGCTCGAAGAAGAGACGGGGCTCTCGCCGTCGCAAGTGTTCGTCGAGCAGCTCGCCGCCTTCGGTCGCGCGAACCGCGATCCGCGCATGCGCGTCGTGACGATCGCGTACTTCGCGCTCGTGCGCCCCGACTTGCTCGCGCTGGTTCGTCCCGGCGGCGACGCGTCGCGCGTGAAGTGGACCGCGGTCGACGAAGCGCTCGATCCGAAAAACGATCACGAGCGCCTCGCGTTCGATCACGCCGACATCGTGCGCGCGGCGCGTGCGCGCGTGATCGAGCGCCTCGAGACGAGCCCCATCGCGAAGAACCTCGTACCCGAACCGTTCACCATCCCCGAGCTCCGAGCGACGTTCGAGACCGTCTCCGGTAAGAAGCTCGACCGCGGCAACTTCCGGCGCAAGTTCGCCCAGCTCGTCGAGCGCGGCGTGGTCGAGCGCGCGCCCGGCAAACGCGCCACCGCGAGCAAACCCGCGGCGGTCTATCGCTTCCGCGACGCAACTCGGTAACACGCGGCTGCGCCGCGCTTCCCCGCGAGAGTCGTTGATTCGTGCATGGCACGAATCAATTAGGTAAGTTCGATCTTCGCATGGCGACCGCGCAACAAACGCAAGTGCCGCTCGGATCGCGGCTCGCGCTCATCGCGCAGAACCTCGAGTCGCGCTTTCTCGGCAAAGAGGAGGTCATTCGGCTTCTCTTGATCGCGGTCGTCGCGGGCGAGCACGCGGTGCTGATCGGCCCGCCGGGCACCGCCAAGAGCGCGCTCATCCGCACGTTCGCGAAGCTCCTTCAAGCGCACTACTTCGAGTACCTCCTCACGCGCTTCACCGAGCCGAACGAAATCTTCGGCCCCGTCGACATCGCCGCGTTCCGCGAAGGGCGTTACGTGCGACGCACCGAGAACATGCTCCCCGAGAGCGAGGTCGTGTTCCTCGACGAGGTCTTCAAATCGAACTCGGCGATCCTCAACGCCCTCCTCACGCTCTTGAACGAGCGCAAATACACGAGCGGTGGACAAGTGCTCCGCTGCCCGCTCCTTTCGTGCTTCGGCGCGAGCAACGAAGTTCCGAACGACGAGAACCTCACCGCGATCTTCGATCGCTTTCTCCTTCGCATCCGGAGCGACAACCTCGACGCGTACCACTTCCAAGATCTCCTCCAGAAGGGGTTGATGAACGAAGTGATGGGCATGGCGGACGCGCCGGTCCAACCGCTCGCGAGCGCGCGCGAGATCGCGGAGCTTCACCGAGCGTTTTCGCAGCGGATGAAGTTCAACGAGGAATTTTTCTCGCAGTACAAAGGCTTGGTGTTCCAGATTCGCGCGGAGGGGATCTCGCTCAGCGATCGGCGCGTCGTGAAGATCCTGAAGCTCTTCGCCGCGAGCGCGTTCCTCGACAACCGCGCGACGCCCGACGCGAGCGACTTCTTCGTGTTGAAGCACATTTGGAACAACGAGGATCAAGCCGCGATTCTCGAAGCCATCGTCGCGCCCGTGCTCGAAGCGCACTTTCGCGATCACCCGAACGCGCGGCGCGTCGGCGCGATCGGCGTCGGGATCGAGGCGCTCGCCGCGGAGATCGATCGCGTTCGTCAGGTGCTCACGGGCGGAGCGGCGCTCGGCGACGTGCAGCTCTTCAGCCAGCTCAAGGCGCTCAACGAAATCAAAGCCGCGCTCACGGCGTCGCCCGATCCGCGCGCCGCCGAGCTCCTGCGTCGCGTCGATCAGCTCCTCGAAGCCGCGTTCCGGAGCGGACGCTTCGCGCAGCTTTAGTCGCATCGGCCGCGCGAGCCCGCGCGGCCCGAGGAATCGTTGGTGGAGCTCGACGCCGTGAACGAGAACGCGAAGAACCCGATCCTCGTGGCCGTCGAGACGACGACGCGCGCGGCGAGCGTCGCGCTCTTTCGCGATCGCGCGCTCGTCGCGTCGATCGAGCGCGACGTGCGCGGCGACGCGATCCTCGCGCTCGTCGACGAGCTTCTCGGCGCGCACGCGCTCACCGCGCGCGACGTCGCGCGCTGGGCGGTCGACGTCGGCCCCGGATCGTTCACCGGCGTGCGCGCGGGCGTCGCCACGGTGAAGGGCGTGGCGTTCGCGACGGGCGCAGAGGTCGTCGCGGTGAACGCGTTCGACGCGGTGTGCGCCGCGCGGTCGATCTCGCCGAGCGACGCGTGCGTGATCCTCGAAGCGGGGAAGGGCGAAGTTTATTTTCGCATCGGCGCCGCAGAGCCGTCGCACGCGAAGCGCGATGCGGTCTCTTCTCTCATGGCCGGTCGCGGTGAAACCGTCGTCGAAAACGTCGCGCCGCGCGCGCGCGACGTGGGGCTCGTCGCGCTCGACGCGCGCGTCGTTCTCGCGGCCGGCGATCTCGATCGACTCGAGCCGTACTACGTGCGCGCGCCCGATCTCGTGAAGCCGCGCACCGTGCGTTGACGATCCGCCAACTCGCGCTCGCCAACGGCGTTGTCGAAGCGACCGCGGATCCACCGTGAAAACGCGCCGATCGTGACTGGCGCGCGCCGTGCTCAAGCATCGCGCATGGCCAAAGCGATTCACTCCGTTCTCCTCGCAGCGACCGTCGTCACCACGGCGTGTCTCACGCGTCCGATCGTTTCGTCGAACCCGACGACGAGCGAGGTCGTGCAAGAACAGATCGAACAGCAGGCGGTCGACAAGATCGATCTCCTCTTCATGATCGACAACTCGTCGTCGATGGGAGACAAGCAGGATCTTCTCGCGGACGCCGTACCGCTCCTCGTCAATCGGCTCGTCGCGCCGAACTGCATCTCGAACAGCGACGGTACGTCGTCGCCGTCGACGAACGGACAGTGCCCGTCGGGATCGCAGATCGAATTCCCGCCCGTCAAAGACATGCACATCGGCATCGTGAGCTCGTCGCTCGGCGCGGGCGGCGCGCCCGACGCGTTCTGCGCGGACGGCGCGACGAACCCGTGGGACCCGAGCGTCTCGGCGCACACGAACGATCAAGGACACCTCCTCACGCGCACCGCGCCGCCGAACGCGACGGCGCCAGAGGGAACGGTCGCCGACGCGGCTGGCGGATTTCTCGCGTGGCTCCCGCCGGCATCGAATCAACAAACCGTAGTCTCCGATTTCCAAGCGCTCGTGACGGGCGTGCAGGAGTACGGATGCGGCCTCGAGGCGCAGCTCGAGAGCTGGTACCACTTTTTGGTCCAGCCCGATCCGTGGCAGTCGATCAGCGTCGCGGCGCAAGGAAGCCACGACGGCGTGCAGCTCCAAGGCGTCGACTCCGTTCTCTTGAAGGAGCGTCACGACTTCTTGCGTCCCGACTCGCTCGTCGCCGTGATCATGCTCACCGACGAAGACGACTCGTGGAGCGATCCGATGTGGCAAGGCGGTCACGGTTGGCTCGCGCGCACGCAGAACACGGACGCGTACGGCGGACCCGGGAGCGGCGCGGGCCCGCTGCCGACGAGCGAGTGCGCGGCGAACCCGAACGATCCCAACTGCACCACGTGCGCGCTCAGCGGCAACAACAAACCCAACGGAGATCCCATCGCGGGCGACGCGAATTGCAACGCGTGCGCGGGCGGACAATCGACGTGCCCCGTGAAGGGTTGGTACACGCCGGCGAACGGGGACGTGAACGCGCCGATCGCGGCGGTCGACGGGCTCAACGTTCGCTACACCGACGACATGAAGCGCCGCTACGGCTTCAACCCGCAGTTCTCGATTCAGCGCTACGTCGACGGGCTCTCGAAGACGATGGTCCCCGATCGCGATCACGAGGTGCACGACATGTCGCAGTACGCATCGCAGCAAGCGAACTGCACGAACCCGCTCTTCGCCGCCGCGCTGCCGGACGGATCCGACACGACGCCCGCGACGCTCTGCAACTTGCCGCACGGACAGCGGACGCAAGACCTCGTGTTCTTCGCGATCATCGGCGGCGTGCCGAACGACTTGCTGTACACGAACGGCGATCCGGAGAACGGTCAGTTCAAGCTCGATCTCGGCGACGACGACTGGACGAAGATCCTCGGCAAAGATCCCGCGAGCTACGATCAGACCGGCATCGACCCGCGCATGATCGAGTCCACGTCGGCGCGTGCCGGCGTTGCGTCGGGCGAGTGGAACACGCTCACGTCGAACGCGTTCATCGATCTCGAGTACGCGTGCACGTTCGATCTTCCGGGGCCCAAGGACTGCACCGATCCGAAGTACGCGCACGCGTGCGACTGCGAGGGGAACGCGGCGAGCGATCCGAACGGACCGCCGCTCTGCGACTCGACCACGAAGACCACGCAGGTGCGCGGCAAAGCGTACCCGACCATCCGCGAGCTCCGCGTCGCGAAGGGGCTCGGCAAGCAAGCGGTCGTCGCGTCGCTCTGCGCGCACGACACCGCGCCCGCCGACGTCGGTCTCCCCGGCTACGGCTACAACGACGCGATGCAAGCGATCGTGAACCGCTTGAAGCAGGAGCTCGCCGCGCAGTGCCTGCCGCAAGCGCTCGAGGTGCAGTCCGATTGCACCGTGCCTTGCCAAGCGCTCGAGATCGACTCCACGCAAACCGATCAATCCGCGGCGTGCACCGATCCCGGTCTCTCGCAGCCCGACGCGGACACGCTCGCGCGATTTCGCGCGCAGTTCCTCGCGTCGCTCGGCGACTCCGGCGCGTCGCAGGCGGTGCCGAGCCTGTGCGTGCTCGCGCAGCTCGCGCCCTCGAGCATCAACGGAACCTCGTGCACGAACGCGTCACCCGGTTACGCGGGCCCGAGCTGCGCGCAGGATCCCAACGCGGGACCTGGCTTCTGCTACGTGACGGGCGCGGCGGCGGGGGAGTGCCAGACGCAAGCGATTCAATTCTCGGCGAGCGGACAACCGAAGAACGGACGCACCGTGCAACTGCAGTGCATCGAGGCGCATTGAGTTTGATCGCATCGGCCGCGCGAGCCTGCGCGGCCGAGGAACCCGGTCGCCTTACTCGGGGTTCTCGATCTTCCAAAGCCCGTGCTCGCGCACGAGTTGGATCGCGCCGCTCCCGTACGGCATCGTCGCGCGTTCGCCGGCTTCCTCGATGGGCGCGGTGGGGAGCGCTTGCTTGAGCGCGACGACGAGCTGTTGAATCTCGTCCTTCTCTTTTTTCTCCCATGCCTCGCGGAGCGTTTTTTCGTCGAGGCCTTCGCGGTGCTCGGCGGACGCGTACTTCACGAGCACGTCGTAGCGCTTTCGTTCGAGCGCGCGGAGAAAGCCCTGAATCGCGTGCCGCGGCGTGTCTTGAGCGTAGAGATCGATCGCGGACGCGTCGACTTTCCACTGGCCGTTCTCGAGCACGAGGTGAAGCTCCTGTCCGTCCCCCGCCGTGAGCGTCGCGGTGACGACGGGCGCGGCGGTCTTGCGCGCGAGCGCGTGTCCCATCTCTCGCGCTTCCTCCGGATTGTCCTTCACCATGCGGCGAAACGCTTCGAGCGAAGTTCCGCGGCGCGCTTCGTCGCTGAGCAAGCGGTACGCGTCGTCCGAACGGCCGTCTTCGAGCGCGCTCGCGTATTCGCGCAGCGTCGCGCCCGGGTCCTGCGCGGGCGGCACGCCGCACGCCGCCGAGAGCGCGACGGACGCACACGCGAGAACGGAAGAGATGCGCGCGAACATCGGGCGAGTGTCTATCACAAATTGGAGTATGAAAAGACCGTGAGCGAGACGCTTCCCATTTTGCCGCTGCGCAACAGCGTCGTTTTCCCCGCGAGCGTGGTGCCCATCAACGTCGGACGCATGCGGAGCGTGCGCCTCGTCGAAGAGCTCGAGGCGCAAGAGCGCGCGGTGGTCGGCATCGTGAGCCAGCGCGACGGCGACGTCGACGAGCCCGGTTGGGAAGACGTCTACGAAATCGGCACGGTCGCGCGCGTCGTGAAGGTGATCCGGCTCGGCGCGCAGAACTACTCCGTCGTGCTCCACGGCCTGTCGCGCATGAAGATGATCGCGCCGGTGTCGCTCGAGCCGTACATGCGCGCGAAGGTCGAGCGCATCGCCGAGGATCTCGAGCGCGACGCCGAGCTCGACGCGCTCGGCACGCGCCTCCGCGACTCGATGCGCGAAGTGCTCGAGCTCACGCCCAACTTGCCGAAGGAGGTCTCCGCGATTTTGGACAACGTGCGCGAGAGCGGCGCGCTCGCCGATCTCGTCGCGTCGAACTTCGGCCCCGAGCAGGCGACGGTCGAGGGCAAACAAAAGGTCCTCGAGACGTTCGACGCGAAGACGCGCGTCGGTCTCGTGCTCGCGATGGCCGAGCATCAGCTCGACGTGCTCCGCGTGCGCCGCGAGGTCTCGACGATGGTCGAAGACGAAGGCAAGACGCAGCGCGAGCAAATCCTCCGCCAGCAGATGAAGAACATCCGCGAGGAGCTCGGCGAAGCGGGCGAGGAGGACGAGGTCGAGGAGCTGCGCGAACGCCTGCGCCGCGCGGGCCTCTCCGACGACGCGCAGAAGATCGCGCGCAAACAGCTCTCGCGTCTCGCCGGCATGCAGCAGCAGTCCGCCGAGTACAACGTCACGCGCACCTACCTCGAGTGGCTCGCCGATCTCCCGTGGAGCAAGACGACGCAAGACAAGCTCGACCCGCAAGACGTGAGGCGCTGCCTCGACGAAGATCACTTCGGGCTCGAGAAGGTGAAGAAGCGCATCGTCGAGTACATCGCGGTGCGCAAGCTGAAGACCGACACGCTCGCGCGCGCGGGAGGCCCCTTGTCCGCGCGCAGCGCAGCGCAGAAGCAGTCGCTGAAGGGTCCGATCTTGTGCTTCATCGGACCGCCGGGCGTCGGGAAGACTTCGCTCGGGCGATCCATCGCGCGCTCGATGGGGCGGCGTTATCACCGCATCGCGCTCGGCGGCGTGCGCGACGAAGCGGAGATTCGCGGGCACCGCCGCACGTACGTCGGCGCGCTCCCGGGGCGCATCATGCAAGGGTTGAAGAAGGTCGCGGTGAAGAACCCGGTCCTCGTGCTCGACGAGATCGACAAGATGGGGGTCGACATGATGGGCGACCCCGCGGCCGCGCTCCTCGAGGTGCTCGATCCCGCGCAGAACAACTCGTTCCAAGATCACTACGTCGACACGCCGTTCGATCTCTCGCAGGTCACGTTCCTCGCGACCGCGAACAATCCGGACACGATTCCGCCCGCGCTCTGGGATCGCCTCGAGGTGATCGAGGTGCCCGGTTACACGCGCAACGAGAAGCGCAGCATCGCGCACGAGTTCTTGATCCCGAAGCAACTGAGCTCGCACGGCCTCACCGACGAGCGCCTCGAGTTCACGCGCGAAGGCACCGAGACGATCATCGATCGCTACACGCGCGAAGCGGGCGTGCGCGGGCTCGAGCGCGAAATCGGATCGGTGTGCCGCGCGGTCGCGATGCGCATCGCGGAGGGCGAGACCGACGTCCACGCGAAAGCGGACGCGGCGTTCGTCGAGAAGGTGCTGGGTCCTCCGCGGTTTTCGCCCGATCTCGCCGAGCGCACGATGTCGCCGGGCGTCGCGACGGGTCTCGCGTGGACGCCGTCCGGCGGAGACATCTTGTTCATCGAAGCGTCGAGCATGCCCGGCAAGGGAAGCATCATGGTCACGGGGAATTTGAAGAGCGTGATGCAGGAGTCCGCGCACACGGCGCTCTCGTACGTGCGCAGCAAGACCGACAAGCTCAAGCTCGATCCGGAGTTTCTCAAAGCGATCGATCTCCACGTGCACGTGCCGAAGGGCGGGACGCCGAAAGACGGACCGAGCGCGGGCGTGACGATCTTCGCGGCGGTCGCGTCGCTCCTCCTCAAGTGGCCGCTCAAGCGCGACGTCGCGATGACCGGCGAGATCACGCTGCGCGGCGCCGTGATGCCCGTCGGCGGAATCAAGGAGAAGCTCCTCGCGGCGCACCGCGCGGGCATCACCGAGGTGCTCGTCCCCGCGCGCAACGAGAGCGATCTCGACGAGGTCCCGAAGGACGTGCGCGACTCGATGAAGATTCACCTCGTGAAGCGCGTCGACGAAGTGCTCGCGCTCGTGCTCGATCCCACCGCGACGCCGGACGCGCCGGTCTCGTCGTCGCCGACTCCGCCCGCTCCTTAACGGATCACGTCCCGCACTTGCCGCCCGAGCACGTCTCGGATCCGACTTCGCCCGGCAAGCACGAGCAACAATCGCTCGGCATCGCGACGGGGATCCCGCCGCACGATCCTTGGCAGCACTGGTGTCCGACGGTGCACGTCGCGGGACACGTGCGTCCGCCGGCGTCGATCGTCGTCGTCGGGGTCGTCGTCGGAGTCGTCGGCGGAGGCGCGCTGTCGGGGTTGCTCGCGTCGAGATCCTCGATCGTCTTTCCGCCGCAGGCCGCGAAGAGGAAAACCACCGACACGATCCCCGACAGCAAGCGCCCCAACATGAGTCCATGTTGAAGCGGGTCGCGCGGCGTTGCAACAGAAGTAAGCTTCGCGCGTGCTGTTTGATTTCTTGAAGCGCCATCGCGGCGCGGCGATCGCGATCGGCGTCGTCGTCGTCGTGCTCGTGCGCGTCGGGTTCGTCGCGCTGTTCGGCGGGCTCGGGTACGAGTACGCGCTCGCGTGCGGGCTCGTCGTGCCGATCACGGCGGCGATTTGGACCGCGAACGCCACGGCGCTCGACGCGCGCGATCGCGAGCCCGTCGCGATCCTCGCGCGCGGCGTCGGGCGCGGCGCGCTCCTCGCGCTCGTCGCGATCGCGATCGGCTTGCTCCACGGGCTTCGCGCGGGCGTGTGCGACTTGTGGGGAGGGCTCGCGGGATTTCTCGTGGGACCCGGAATCGGCGCGCTGCTCGGCGGGATGTGGGGCGCCGCGTGCGGAGAGATCGCGCGCGCGCGCAAACACAAAAAGATCTTCGCGACGCTCCTCGCCGTCCTCGGTCCGCTCGCGGGCGCCGCGATCAGCGTGTGGCGCTTCTATTCGTCGCCGATGATCTTCGCGTTCGATCCGTTCGTCGGCTACTTCAGCGGCACGCTCTACGACACCGTCGTCGACGCGGGACCTGCGCTGCTCACGTACCGCGCGGGATCGATCGCGCTCGGCGCGTCGGCGTTCGCGTTCGCGTCGATGCTCGAACGTTCCGCGAGCGGGCTTCGCTTCGAAGCGGCTTCCGTGCGATCGCTCCGCGCGCGCGGCGCGATCGCCGCCGCGCTGTTTTTGGGCGTGATCATCGAGACCGCGTGCGGCGACAAGCTCGGACATTGGTCGACCGCCGCGTCCATCGCGCGCGAGCTCGGCGGCGTGCGTCACGGCGCGCGCTGCGACGCGATCTTCCCGACGACCATCCCCGACGACGAGGCCGCGCTCCTCGCGAAAGATTGCGACGAAGAAATCCGCGAAGTCGAAGAGACGCTCGGCGCGCGCGGCCCCGAGCGCATCACGGCCTACTTCTTCAAAGACGCCGCCGAGAAGAAGCGCTTGATGGGCGCGGCGGACACGTACATCGCGAAGCCGTGGCGCCGAGAGGTTTACTTGCAGATTGCACCTTATCCGCACCCCGTGCTCGGTCACGAAATCGCGCACGTCGTCGCGGGATCGTTCGGGCGCGGTCCGTTTCGCATCGCGGGTGAGCTCGGCGGGCTCTTTCCGAATCCCGGGTTGATCGAAGGCGTCGCGGTGGCGACGTCGCCGGACGAAGACGAGCTCACCGATCTCGAGTGGGCTGCCGCGATGAAGCGGCGCGACGCGCTCCCGCCGATGTCGCGCGTCTTCTCCGTCGGCTTCCTCGGTCAATCGGCGCAGAAGAGCTACACGCTCGCGGGCGCGTTCGTGCGGTGGCTCATGACGACGAAGGGCGTCGCGATGGTGCGCGCGTGGTACGCGGGCGCGACGCTCGAGTCGCTCTACGGAAAATCGTGGAGCGACATCGACGCTGATTTTCGCGCGTCGCTCGACTCGATCGCGCTCCCTCCGTCGGCGGAAGCGTACGTCGCGTCGAAGTTCGAGCGGCCGAGCGTGTTCGGTCGGAGGTGCCCGCACGAAGTGGACGCGCTGAGGAAGAGCGCCGACACGTGCCGCGACGCGCACGAAATCGCGCGCGCTCGCGAGCTCTACGACGGAGCCATCGCGCTCGATCCGAACGACGCGCCGTCCGAAATCGCGCGCGCGGTGATGGAGATGCGTTACGGCGACGCGAAGACGGGACGCGACGAAGCGCTCGCGATCGCGTCGAACGAGAAGAACGCGCTCGCCGCGCGCCACAAGGCGCTCGACGCGATCGCCGACGACGATCTCGTCGCCGGCGAGACGGATCGCGCGTCCGAAGAGTACGACGTCCTCGCGAAGACGACTCCCGACGAAGACGCCGCGCGCACGCTCGAGGTCAAATCGATCGCTGCGCGCGATCCCGACGCGCGCGCGGCGGTGATCGCGCTGCTCATCGCGACGCCCGGTCGTCGCCCGCCGGACGCCGCGCTCGCGTCCGCGCTCCTCGGCGAGTGGCTCGGCGCGCACCCGTCGAGCACGCTCGCCGCGTACCTTCTCGGCAAGGCCGCGATGTCGCGCGCGTACTACGATCTCGCCGCGAAGCGCTTCGACGTCGTGCTCGCCGCGCCCGCGGACGACGCGGAGATCACGACGCGCGTTCGTCGCGAGGCGCTTCGCCAGCGGGCGATTTGCGCGTGCGCGACGAGTCAGTCGCCGAACGGCGCGGACGCCATCGCGCGCCTTCGCGCGCTCGCGGAGGACCCCGCGGGGATTTACGCCGGCAGCGCGGGCGGACGGCGCGACAACGTCTTGCGTCTGCTGCGACGGTGCGCAAAGTAGGTAGACCGAGATGCCCGACCTGAGCTTCACGATTTTCCGAATTCGCGTGCGCGTGCAGCTGTGGTTCCTCGCGCTCGCGGCGCTCCTCGGCACGACCGCAGGCTTTCGCGATCCCGCGTCGGTGTTCGTGTTCGCGGGCATCGTCTTCGTCTCGGTGCTCGCGCACGAGCTCGGCCACGCGTTCACCGGCCGCGCGTTCGGCCTCGCGCCCGCGATCACGCTCCACGGAATGGGCGGGCTCACGACGTGGACGAACGGGCGAAACGTAGGTCCGTTCCGCTCGCTGCTCATCAGTCTCGCGGGACCTGCCGTCGGGCTCGTGCTCGGCGTCGCGCTCATCGCCGTCGGATCGTTCGTCGTGCCCGCGATCGCACCCGACTACCACGCGCCCGATCTCGCGATCCGTTTGTTCGACTCGGCCATCGCGGTGAACTTGATTTGGAGCATCTTCAACCTCGCGCCCGTGATGCCGCTCGACGGCGGCAACGCGTTTCGATCGTTTTGGGCGCTGACGAAAATCGGCGACGCGGAGATCGTCGCGCGCGTCGTGTCGATCCCGATCGCCGCCGCGATCGCGCTCTGGCTCGGCGTCGGCTTGCACCAAATGTTCGCGCCGATCTTGATGCTCCTCTACATCGGTCAGAACGTCAGCGGCATTCGCGTGCGTCGGCTCGTGCGCGGCGACGAAGTCATTCAGCGAAAAATCCTCGAGCAATACCCGACGTGGCTCCAGAATCACGACGGCGCGTCGATGATCCGCGAAGGAACGCACGCGCGCGCCGCGGCGAAGACGCCGCACCTCGTCGCGTACGCGACCGAGGTCGTCGCGATGGGTCAGTGTCTCGAAGGCGACGCGCGCTCTGGGCTCGCGACGCTGTCGGCGATGCCGCGCGGCTTCGCGCCGAGCCTCGACGTCGCGCTGCACGTGCTCGACGCGGCGGGCGAGCACGCGGCTGCGCTCGAGCTCCTTCGCCGCGCCGCCGAAGCGTCGGGCGATCCGGAGCTCAAGCGCCGTCTCGAAGAAGCGCGCGCGCGGATGTGATCAGTCGCACGCGTTCGAGCAGTCCGTCTCCATGCACTCGTCGAGCGCCTCGAGCTCGCTCTCGCCGTTGGGGTACGTCTCTTCGCACGTCGCGTAGCACTCCTGGTCCGGCTCGCCGCCGTCTTCGGGAAAGCACGCGTCCGAGCACGAGATGAAACCCATGCAATCTTGATCGTCGCCGCACGCCTGATCCGCGGCGCAGCAGCTCGAGGCGATGCACGTGTCGCACGCCTGAAGACCGGTCGCGAGCGGAAGTGGATCGCACGTCGGCTGGACCGTCGTGACGTCTTGTGGATCGACCGACGCGTCGTCGTTCGGTTGCGCGGCGTCGAGCGGAGCGCTCGCGTCCTTCGTGGGCTTGGCCGCGTCCGTCGTCGCCGCGTCTTGCGGAAACAGATCGTCGCTGCCTTCGAGCTTCCCGTACGCGCACCCCGCCAAAACCAGCAGCGAAATAGCTGCAAAATACACGTATGCCTTCACGAGCTCTGACCTCGCATCGATAAAAGAGTGCTCGTCTGCGCGCGAGCACTGCGCGGCCACCCAAGAGAAAATGCGAACGGCTGCGGCGGCGCACGTATGTGTCGTCGTCGCACACCGCTATTCAGAAATTGTCGCGCCGTACGTCAGAGTCGTGTAAATCCCCCTCGTCTTCGAACGCTCAGGTAGCTCAGTTGGTAGAGCAGCGGATTGAAAATCCGCGTGTCGACAGTTCGATTCTGTCCCTGAGCACCGGTCTTGTGCGAGGGGGAACCCCTCGCACAAGACTCGTGTAGGATGTCGGCGCCGCAACCGCTTCGCGGAGTCCCGCGTAACTTCATGGGAGCTCCGCCTTCCACACGTTTTCATGCAAGACCCGCTCGGCCTGGTCGGAAAAAAGATCGACGACAAGTACGAGATCGAACGG